>Ga0193738_1000075_pt1 | contig 62107 bp, 49 predicted proteins | sample L2a1metaG_FD_144927 | JGI IMG/M metagenome (GOLD analysis project Ga0193738, IMG submission 144927) | Soil microbial communities from a riparian zone of the East river system, Colorado, United States - L2a1 | ecosystem: Environmental > Terrestrial > Soil > Riparian zone | place: USA: East River... | reverse complement strand
TCTCTTTTACCATTGGGCACGCGGACTGACGACTTATCAAAGAATAACACGAGCCGTATGAAGCGAGAGTTTCACGTACGGTTCTGTGAGAGGCTTGAGGGTGAAACTCCCTCTTGCCTACTCAGCGTGAAGGCATTTCAAACCTCTTTTAGGTGTTCAATACTTATGTTCTAAAGTCGAATAGAGATGATTGAAGTTTTTAAAACTGATGTGAAAGATCCCGAAGATGCAAACAAGCTCCTCTTTGAGATCGATACTAAGTTCACTGGTTGCATCGCCAACTTTGATTTGACGGACTGCGACCGGATACTGCGGATAAAACATCCGGCGCCGATCGACCCAGCTGCATTTATAGAGTTACTCGACCGGTTTGGTTATCAAGCTGAAGTTTTGTCCGATAATTTGCCACATTGAATTAATTTAATTTTAATAGGATTACGATGGATACTCCATTTATTATAGAAAGATCTTATAACGCACCCCGCAAGAAAGTTTGGCGTGCAATTACCAACAAGGACGACATGAAACGATGGTATTTCGACCTTCCCGAATTCAAACCAGAGGTCGGATTCGAGTTCGAGTTTCGTGGCGGAAAAGAAGATGGCATTCAATACCTGCACCGCTGTCGGATAACTGAAGTAATTCCCGAGAAAAAACTGACTTACAGTTGGAGGTATGAAGGCTATGAAGGTAAGTCCTATGTTACTTTCGAGCTGTTTGATGAAGGTGAAACGAAAACAAGGCTGAAGCTCACTCACGCCGGACTTGACACATTCCCGAAAACCAACGCTGACTTTGACAGGAAAAACTTTGCCGAAGGTTGGAGGGAGATCGTGGGTAAACACTTGAAGGACTTCGTTGAAAAATAGAGTGCCTATTCAGCAATGAATCGCCTGCATAATTCGTCGAGGGAAGAAAAATTTAGACCGTCTCCACCGACGATCACTAAGTTGGGGAAGTGTTCCTTAATGGTCGCAATCTCAAGCGTAGGAATCTGCGTCGTAGTGTGTAGACCATGCAGTCGTTCGTTCCAGTAGCCCGACCGGTCAATTAATCGCTCCAGAGTTACAAGGCTGGCACAATGCAGTGTATAATAAGATGCATAACTCAGTGTTTCCTGATCGACTTGTGAGATTGCTTTGTCCAATGATTCGCCGTTGGCAAGGTTTCCGTCATCGTCGACTTTGAGGGACACCGCCACGGGTACACCCATGCTGCGGCAGGCATTTACAACACCGGTCGCTTCGCTGGCGTCATTAAATGCTCGTGCTGTGATGATGTCGACGTCCAGCAATGCAAGCGTCCTCACTTGTTCGCTGTGATATTGCGCAGATTCTTCAGGCGACATGGCACAGGTTTGTTCAAAGCTATCCTGCCGCGGCCCTACTGAACCGCTAATAATAGCATCACAATGGTTCGAGTACTGTGTTTCACGAATGAATTGAACAGCATGGCGATTGATTGTTGCTGTTTCGTCAGTACTGTAACCCAACCTGTAGATCCAATCACGGTTGGCGCGCCACGTGGGTGTCTCAAGGATGTAGGTAAGCTGATATCGCTCGGCAAGTTGGAGATAAAGTTCATGATATTGTTTCATGATCAACCTCCCCTCCCGGCTGTACAACAATTCAAATGCTGCGTTGTGTGTGAGATCAACATGATAGTCTTTGACCAATGCTGATTCGAGATTACCACCAGCCAGCAAACGCCGCTGATTTCGATCACACCCAATGGCGGTACCAGGTTTTGCTTTGAATATTTGTTTCATAAAAAGTCCGCAAAATACTAGTTACCTTTTTTACTGGCGATGTCTTTTGCTCTTAGCATATCCCATATCTGCGCGGATGCACCATGGTAAAAACCAGTTTCATACTCAAAGTCTTTTGGATTCCGGAATGTACCAAAGATCAGGTCGAACAATGGAAGGTCTGAATAATTGCATTGATGAATTCCTTGCGCATGATGATAGGTATGACTTTCGGGTCGCTGCACGAAGTAGCCAAGCCACTGAGGTGTCTTTATATTGGCGTGTTGAAAAATGCTGAAAAAGTTTGTCACTAGTAGCATGACTGTGATTGCGGAAGGATCGAGGCCGGCGATAAGACTAAAACAAATACTTCCTAACACGGTCCAGCCGATCATATCAAGTGGGCTGAAGTAGAAGGCGCCATAAGTGTCGAGCCGCTCTGCGCTGTGATGCATCTGGTGAAATGTTTTCCAAAGAAAATCACTTCGGTGCAGACCATAGTGCCATACAAACACTCCAAATTCATAGAGGAGCACTGCAAATATTCCGCCCCAGACGGTTCCCCAACCGGACAGATCAAAAAGGCGATACTGCTCGATATAGGGATTGATGAACATAGGCAGGTAAGACGTAAAAAAGAAGTAGAACATGAAGACCAGCAGTCCTCTTAGCTTCCAGTATTTTACGTGGGGTAGTTTTCGCCCTGGAAAGAGTGCTTCCCAAAGCATTAACATTCCATACATCGATAAAATGATCAGCGAAATCGGATCAAGCAGAATTTCCAATGGAGTGGGCATACTTTTTTTGTGTTTGATTATGCCCTTAAGGCGTGAGTTTACGCCTTACAGTGTAAGTATTGGATGAAATTAATGTGACAGCACCCATTTAACCGGTTTTTCGGGGCTATAAGAGCAGAACAGGCCCGTTTTTATAGCGCGATTAAAATGTTTTCCCAGGGCAGGATGGCTTTTTTCGATTTTTTGGATTGCATTACGGATGCGCCAGGTTACAGCCGATCTCATCTTGTCCATCGGGTCATTGACCTTTCGTGTCTTCCCTCCCATTCCCAAAGACGTGGTCAAATGTTCGACGAGATTAGAATATTCCTCCTGCAACTCAGCGGCACGTTCAAAATTGTTATGAACTTCGCATAGTCTGATCTCCTCCTGAAGGTCCTGTATTTTCCTTTTGTACGATTGTTTTGCTTTTTCATCAAATACGGGTTCGGCCGTCATCGACACACTGGTACCAAACAATGAAGTGCAATGAAATTCCTTTTCAGGAAATTCAAGAAGCCGGGCCATATCCAAAAAGCCTTTCACCTCAGGAATAAATACCGTCTTTCCTTCAAAGGAGATCTGCCACATATCGTTTTCTTTGAGAAATGAATTCTCCACCAATGTTTCAGCGGCTCTCGTAAAAACTCTCGATGAGAGGGATACTTCACTTCCGATAATGTGTTCCCAAAAAGGCATCAAGTTAGTATTGTGACGTATAGGTGTTACGTTGATAATCCACTGCAGCGCTTGTTTTTCGTCCACTTCACCCCCCTTTAGAATCTTTTCACGGAAATCATCGAGGTAAACCTTCCATCGGGTTCGCATAGCTTCCAGGTCACCCGTCATAAAGTAGGCAGCCGCTATGAGTGCATTAAAATCGACCCATGGAGCTTTCAGCTTCGCGCCAAGTACGAGGCACTTTTCATAATCTCCAAGCTCGAAGGCGATCAGTGCTCCTATCGCATCGTAGTTATTTTGGTTTAAAGGATTCAGTTGCAATACTTTATTGTAAAGTTTCTCGGCTTCTTTTACGTATCCTAAATAAACAAAGCATGACGCTGTTTGGATGAGATTGTCAATGTCGTTGGGGTTAAGCCGTAGCGCTCTGCGTAGATAGTGTTCTGCGGTGTCGTATTGCGCTTCATATAAATATATCCTGCCAAGCACGAGGGCTGCAACATAGTTTTGTTCATCCAACGCGATAGCTTTTTTTGCCCAATCATAAGCGCCTTTCTGACAGACATCCCACCGCTCCCAGAGCTGACAGCTCCACTCATTAAAATAAGTAAGCGACATGCCGGAGTAAGCCAGTGAATAAGTTGGATCAATCTCAATAGCCTGTTGAAAACGTTCGCGGGCATTCTCGTCAGCATCCAGCGTTCCTTTCTTCAGTTCCTCCATACCATAGAGCCAGCATTCGTAGGCCGTAAGGTTTACTGATGCTTTCTTGCGTATGTGTATCAACAAATCATAATTGAGTTGTTGCTGAAGGGACGAAACAATTTCTCTCAGAAGGTCTTCCTGAATAGAAAAGATCGATTCCCGGTCGCCTTCGTACCGGTCGGCCCAGGCTACTTCGTTTGTTGACGTCTTAATTAGCTGCGCGTTGATTCTCAGGACGTCGTTGTTGTGATGCCGAAATGATCCTTTGATGATATAATCAGAGGTAACTGTCCCGGAACTGTGAAGGGATTCCTGAGCCAGAATCCGGAACTGACGAAAACGCGAGAGCTCTGTTACCAGGTCGATATAAAAAGATTTACAAACGATATCCAGCCCATTGGCCTCAGTGAGGTTTTCGAAGGGAAAGATGGCCAGGACAACCTCATTACTGATTCTGCTGTTCTCCACGTCGTCGAATTTTGGAATGCACGATTGCTAAACGGAAAGCAATTTAAGAGGTTGATGAAAAACTGTAACCAAATTTGCGAGAAAAACCATTTGGAATTATCAGTTACCGACATTCTCCTAGTGTATCTCAGGCGCGGTTTGTTCAGCAGTGGTCACACCGGGCGGTAGTTCAATAATCTTTAGATTGCGGAAGTGGATTTCGGCACCCTCCGACTCCAGACAAAGGTATCCTTTCTTTTGCGTTGACTTACTTATGCCATTCACTACTTTGCCATTTACTGATAGTTTTATAACACCGTCAATACAAACGACATCATACGTATTCCATTCACCTCGACCTTTACATAAGTTTTCGATGGACTTGCTTCTTTCTCCACGTGGGTTGTCAGGTATTGTTTTGACCCCGCCTACGCCAAATAGTTCTCCATGTACATAAGCTATTGGAGGTGTTTCCCCGTTCTGTTTGTTAAGGTTGACCCAATCCAATTCCAGCATCTGTACTTCTACTCCATCCGGTAGTCTGTTCTCTTCGCCAGGTTTAGCGGCACTCCATACAAACACACCTGAATTTCCGCCTGGCTCCATGTGCCTCCATTCGACGTGCAGCATAAAATTCTCATACTGCTTTACCGACCGCATTACTCCAATTGGTTTGCCCGTACATTTCAACAGCCCGTCCTTTACTGTCCAGGTATCCGGGGCCGTATTGACATTCAACCAATCGACGGGTTTTTCTTTTTCTTTTGAATCAGTGGTGATGTTAGTCAAGGGAACCGAGACACCAAATGAAAGAGGTTTCTGTTGTGCTATCAATGATATACAATGCAGACACAATATTCCGAAGACAATACAAGAATTAAGGTTGAGCTTCATAAACGATTTTGAAAATAAGATGTCGAAGTCTAAAAGAGCTTCGTTATTCCAGGCCTGGCTACTTCTGCTCCGGGCCACTTCAAGTCCCATGAATATTGATCGATAGCCGGCCCTAGAGCCTGGTTCGAATTCAGTGCGTCTTCCCAGCTAATAGTTTGTCCTGTATATGCAGCCATTCGGCCGAGGACACCAAGCATTGAGCTTTGTGCCATCACATCACCGTCGTTCATAGGCTTACCACTTCGAATAGAAGCAAAGAGCTCGTCGTGCTCGGTTTGGTACATATTATTTCGCTCTCCCGTAAACTTCCAGGTGTTCTTGCCGGTGATCTCGTGGCCAGTAGGTCCTCCTATCAATGCATTTCCCAACGTGCCGGCTACCTCAACCTTGTTCACCATTGAGCAGCCATCGAGTTGTCGGCTAAAGTGAAAGCCACGAACATCGTTAGGGTACTCGAACTCAATAGCAAAATGATCATATACATTTCCGTAGACCTCTTCAGTCCTGACCTGCCTTCCGCCGGTACCTGTTGCCCTAAGTGGGGTTTTGTCCCGGAGCGTCCATGACATGAGGTCAAGGCTGTGAACCATCATCTCGCTAATAAAATCTCCGGAGAGCCAGCTGTAGTAGAGCCAGTTCCTTAACTTATATTCCATGTCTGTCCATCCCGGTTGTCTGGGCTTTGTCCACAGTGGACCGCCGTTGCGTATTGTCGAAACCGTTTTAATCTCGCCAATGTCGCCATTGTGTATTCTTTTGAATAACTCGCGTTTTGGGTTGTCATAACGAAAACAAAATCCTGACACGACAGATAGCTTTTTCTCTTTAGCCTTTTTTGCTGCGGCCAATACCTTCCGAACTCCAGGTGCATCTATTGCTACCGGCTTCTCACAAAATGCATGTTTACCTGCATTTACAGCGGCTGTGAGGTGATCGGGTCTGAAGGCGGGTGGCGTTGTTAAAAGCACCACATCAACTCCGGAGTTTATAACTTTTTGATAGGCATCAAAACCGACAAACTTGTTTTCCTTGTTTACTTTGACTTTAGCAGGATACAGCTCCATCAGCGCTTCATACGATTCATCCAGACGATCCGAAAATACGTCACCCATCGCGGTGAGAATCGCGTCCGGGTCGGCAGCCAATGCCTCACCGGCAGCACCTGAGCCTCTCCCTCCACAGCCGATTAGTCCAACTTTCAAAACGTTGGCGACTGAGGGCGATGCGTCCATATAGCTGATCGGCAGGGCCATTCCTCCAATAACTGCACCGGTATGCTGAAGAAACTTCCTGCGATCGGCATTAAATGATGACTCCTTCCCTGCTTTCATAGAATTAGTATTTGGTGGGTATTTCTTATCCTATCTTACTAAAATATTTGACGTCGTCCAAACGGCTTTATATGGTCCACCTCACATCAATCCTTAGCGACCGCGAACAAATTGAATTGGTCAAGGTCATCAAACACCTTAGGATCATACGGGATCATCTCGTTGTGAAGCTCGCCGTAATATGAGTACCCTAAGGCAGTTAGCTGAGCGAGTATTTCCGAAAGTGAAGAGCCCATTTCAGAATACCATGCAGGTGTTACTTCAAAAAAGATCGGAGGTTTATATTTTTCGATGGTCTTTACCGCTCCTTTGAACACATGTGGCTCAAAGCCCTCCACTATCATTTTTATGAATGAAATGTTATGGGGATTAATGGTAGCAACTACATCATCGACGCAGTCGATTTCAATAGAAATTGTCTCCTCTTGTACGTCGCTTGTAATCCTGCCTGCGCCGGTGTTCGAATTGTTGTAGATGAGGGGAAGTTTGCCTTTTTCATTTCCGAGGCCAATAGGATGTATTTTCACGATGTCGGAGATCCCTGGATTTAATGAAAGGTTTTCCATGAGATTCCTCACCACAAAAGGATTTGGTTCAAAGGTGTGGATATAGACGGTATTGATTTTTTCCCTTATCACATAGGAAGCCAAACGCAGGGAAAAGGAGCCTACGTTGGCACCGATGTCCAGAACTATACTATTGGGCTTAACAAGTTTCCTTGCCCACATTAATGAGTTGTCGCGAACCCCATAAAAGATGCGCCATTGCACATAATCCGATCGGTTGATCCGGAAATAGGTGCCGTCACGAATAACCAAATAATTGTCATCTGGTGGATAGGACTCTGCCTGTGGAACGAATTTTCCAACTGAACCAAATTTATGACGGATGCTTAATGGAATGAACTTGCGGATATAATTGATACGCTTTCTCAATGATATGAAGAACTCTTCAAGGTTTGTTTTGAGAACTGATCGATGAACAAACTTCTTAAAGTTATTCATATCGACGTTTAATTGTATCCCGTGACAGCCTTTAGGTATAGCTTCATATGCCGGGCTTCGTTGTCCATCCATTTCTGATATTCATCAATGGTAGTTTGGCGTTCTTCTTCTGTGAGATAACCGTCCGAAACAAGTTGCTTACCTCTTGTCTCTGCTACTTTTTTCCAGATGGTGATTTCGTCAATGAACGTATCACTGCCAAAACTGGATACTTCCGATTGATCTTGTATATCGATCTTTCGAAGTCCGATGTCTTCGAATATTCCTTCAAGATGATCGGCAATAGCATTATCCATACCCGCTTCGTGCCGCCAATGTAGAAATGTATAGTAGAAATTCTTTACGACGTGGGGAACTTCAGGTACAAATTCAATCTTTTCGTGATTGTAGTCAAGAATAGCAATACATCCACCCGGTTTAAGGAGTGCTTTCATTTTTAAAAGTATTTCCCTCGGATTCGCGACCCATTGCAAAACACGTGCGCTGGTGATGACGTCAAATTTCATTTCGGTCGAATAAGTGTTTATGTCGGCAACTTCGAACTGAAGATTCTTGATGGTAGAAAAATTGGTTTGTGCCAGACTGATAAGATGATCGCTTACATCGATCCCTGTGACAAAACCTTCGGGACCGACTTGATCTACAATGCCCCGGGTAATAGAGCCAGAGCCGCAACCCACATCCAATACAATGGCTCCCCTTTTTAATACTCTTAGCAGGTTAGCATTGTCTTTTTCCAGTGTACGTCTGTCGAGTACGGTGTTGGAACCTGATGGCATTTCCGCCCTTTTTTCAGTTGCGCTCATTCGGTGGTCTTGATTTAACGCAACAATATAAGACGGAATCAAATTTACTGAGTCTCTTTTGCCAAGTATTTATACCCTACCGAACGCTAGGCCCGCTAATACCGTATAGACATACCGTGGGGAGGATGTAGTAAGTAGTATGTAGTAAGTAGTAAGTAGTTAGTAGTTAGGGGTTATGCCTGTCTAAAAGACAGGCAACCTTTTTAGGGATTGACAATCCCTGAACTCCTAACTTCCAACTTCTAACTCCTATACATTAGCCACTCGTCGTTTGTATTCTGCAAGCGCGTCCTCCACTCGTTGCTTCGCCGTTGTGTCGCCTGGGACGTTGTGTGACGGATGTATGAACAGTTTTACTCCGCGATCAGCGAGTATTTCGGCGACGGTCGTTACTGTCATCCATACACAGGTGATAAAAGCCATCGTCGACACGGGGCCGACCTTATCGCGATGATTTTTTAATGGAACTGACGAGTCCCCGATCGGAGCACAAGAATCCACAACCAGGTCCGCTACTTCAAAAATTGTTTTGCCGCTTGAGTGTCGCGATTGTTTCCCCTTTGCTTCTGCAGCTGACCCATAGGCGATAACTTTCATTCCCTTTTTCTTGGCTTCCAATGCAATGTCTATGTTTACATTGTTAATCCCCGAGTGAGAGAATAGCCACATAGTGTCACGTGTGTCGAAATTGTAGCCTTTCATAATCTCCACACCGTAACCTTCCACTCTTTCAAGGAAAAGAAACTGGTGCACTCCCATTTCTCCTGTAATTCTTGTGAAGAATGTGAGCGGTAATTCAATGATCGGATGAAATCCGACAAATCCGCCGATACGTGGATACATTTCTTCGATTGGAATCGTGGCGTGTCCGCATCCGAATGTATGAACCCACCTGCCAGCTTCAATGCTGTCAGCCATTACTTCAGCGGCTTTTTGGATGTTTTCCATTTGTGTGTCCTCGATCCTGGACATTACGTCCCGTGCATTTTGAAGCCATTGTTTTGCCAGCATAAATCAGATGTTTATTGTTATAGATTTGACTTTTTTCTAAGTATAGCAAACAGCGTTATCATTATCACTGTCAGGCCGAACGCCATTGTAGGAAGGTGTTGGATTCCAAATTTTTCAGCGATCACACCCATCAGGAAATTCACGATCATATTTCCCAACAGAGCAATGGTAAGCACAATACTGAATGCGGTGCCCGAAAGCTCCGCAAATTTATTTCCGATGAACCCGAGCATTACTGGAAATCCTGCGGCTAACCCAGCTCCGATTGCAATCAAACCTGCCACCGCTATCATATGTGCATTGGACAACCACAGAACTAAGCACCCCACCAAAAGCAAAAGGAATGAAATCTTAACGATAAGATCCTGTGAAGCGCGTCTGAAGACGCCTCCGATGAATATTCGCATAACAGCCATTCCGAGCACATACAATGATAGTGCATACAACGCTTTACTTTCCTCAATCGAAAGCTTCTGTATAAGGTAAGTAGTCGTCCAGTTATTGATGATTCCCTCGAAACTGCTTTGACAGAACAAAAAGAACCCTACGAGCAAAATGAATTCATTTCGCAGCAATAGTGGTACCTGGCCTAGAGGAAGCCCGTGTTTTTGCTTCGGCTCGGGAAACCTCGTAATGATGAATAGTAATGTTGCCGCCAAAGGAAGCGTACCAATTGCAGAAACAATTTGCTTAAAGGAGAACGATGTTTGAAGCGTTCCAAGAACGAAAGGCATACCGAGGGCCCCGATCGCAAAGAACACACCCAGGAGACTTAGATTAGCGCTTTTATTCCTGTCGCTGATATCTGATACCAATGCATTAGCCGCTCCGTTAAGAGCACCTCCACTTATACCGAAGAGAAACACGCACATCCTAAGGATATTCAATGACCCGGAATACGCGATACCTTGAAATCCGGCAAAGATGATGAGGCCGGACAGTATGAGGATTATCTTATAACCGAATCTATCGGCGAATGGACCAAATAAAATTGATCCGATTAAAATTCCAACTGGAAGAATTGAAAACAAAGCGCCTGATGCGATCTTGTCAAGTGCAAACTCCTGCTGAAGACTTGGTGCTACCGATCCAAGTGTGACCAGGGATATACCGAAGATGAGTATACCAAAACAAGCTGATGCAAATACGAGCCGGTTGCTATTCATACATCAGCTATTTGTATTGAAGGTTTTTCGATACGAGGTAGCCCGCGCCATAAAGACTTGCATTACCGGACAGCGCAGTTGATTCAAATGTAACCTTCGTGCGGCTAATAGGTTGTGCCCATTTATCTGCTTCTATCTTAATTGCCGGGATGAATTTTATTGCAGGTCCAAAAACTCCGCCGCCAAAAATGACCTTCTCGGGGTTGAAGAGACTGATTAGATTAGCAGCCGCCATGCCCCAATATTCTATGCATTCCTGGATAACCCTGATCGCGATAACATCATTTTTTTCGTAAGCTGCAAAGATGTGGTGAGCCGTGATTTCAGAACGGGATAGTTCTGTTAACATGCCGCGATAATCGGATTCCTGATCCAGGATTTCCAATGCCAGTCTTGCTATGCCGTCACCTGACGCGTAGTATTCAAAACATCCGAACGGTATGTATTTTTTTTCATATGGTTTTTGTAAAGCCATCCATCCAATTGCTCCAGCGATATCGTTATTTCCCCTTATGATGTTAGCGGCGGATACGATGCCAGCTCCAATACCTGTTCCCACCGCAAGGAAGATTGCATCATGACAACCTTTTGCATTTCCTACCCACATCTCGCCAAGGATTGAACAGGCCCTGTCGTTGTCAATGTCAATAAAAATATCACCTGCAGCTGAGTTCAATTCATGTAGCAATGGATAGTTGTCCCAACCCTCGATGTTCGGAGCCCATACAGTCCCTTCTTTTTTGTAACTGATTCCAGGAACAGATACCCCCACCCCTTTGATCTTGAGTCTTGGATCCGCTTTATACTTGCGGACAAGTTCCGTGATGAGCATGCCAACCTGCGTTCCTTTGCGATCTTCCAGCAACACAACCTCCTGGATAACGATGGTTCCCGATTCATCAAGCACCGCAGCAGCGAGCTTGGTTCCCCCGAGATCCAATGCGAGTATTGCCATGTAATTTGATTAAGCGTCGGTTTGTTCCGGAAATAAATCTAGACATAACGGATAATAATACAAAGGCAAAATAATAGCCATAAGGAAGCATTGTGCAACCTTATGGCTAGACATAGGAAACTACCTTTTGGAGTAACACCGTGAAATAAATGCAGGGTCACGATGGACACTAAGTTTGCACAACGATCACTAAGAGAAATGCGTTGTGAACTTCGTGGTTCTTCGTGGCTTTTGTGACCTGCATTAATCATCAAAAGGATGAAAGATCACGATCAACCATGTAACCAGGTTTCGTTACGGCCTACAAATGATAGTGAACATCTACAAACTTAATGTCCTGGAGTTGTTTCTGCGAGTTTCGTTACGGGTCTGTTACGATAGGCGATTTTGGTTATAAGGACAAAAAGGACTGGTACAACGAAGATCGCTAAAGAGCTTGCAGCGAACATTCCCCCCGCTACAGTCCATCCGATAGTTTTGCGCGCTTCGGCTCCTGCACCCGATGAAAATGCAAGCGGCATAACACCGAGTATAAATGCCAGGGAGGTCATGATGATCGGCCGGAGTCGTAAAGAGACTGCCTCCAATGTCGCGGCCACAATGTCCATTCCGCGATCAACCCGTTCTTTGGCAAATTCAACGATAAGGATCGCATTTTTTGCAGCCAGTCCGATAAGCGTAATCAACCCGATCTGAGCGTAAATGTTGTTTGTAATGTTTGGTAGCAGCGTTAATGTAAGGATTGACCCAAAGGCGCCGATTGGTACTGCAAACAATACAGAGAATGGAACTGACCAGCTTTCATACAATGCTGCCAGGAACAAGAATACAAATACCACAGAGATGGCAAAGATCATTCCGCTGGCATTTCCAGCTTTTATCTCTTCACGGCTCATTCCACCGAATTCATAACTGTAACCGGTTGGTAAGACCTGCGCTGCAACCTCTTTTAGCGCATCAATCGCCTGACCACTGCTGTATCCTGGCTTTGGTGCACCCATGACCTCTGCAGTTCGATACAGATTATAATGAGACACGAGTGCAGGAGTTTCAACCACCTTGGAAGTTATCAGGGCGCTCAACGGCACCATGTTTCCCGAACTGTTTCTCACATGATATTTCCCGATGTCGCTGATGTTTCTCCGGAAAAGTGTGTCCGCTTGCGACACCACACGGAAATTGCGTCCGTATAAATTAAAATCATTCACATAACTACTTCCAAGCAATGTTGATAGCGTTGTGTACGCCTCCGCGACGGAGACTCCAAGCTTCTTTGCTTTTTCCTTATCGATGTCGACTTGATAGCTGGGTGTTTTTGCTGTAAAAAACGAATAAGCCCGTGCAATTTCCGGCCGCTGATTTATTGCCGCCAGGAACTTCTGCAGCACGGCTTCGAACTGACGAATGTCATCAGTGCTGGTAGTTTGTTGCAGCTCAAACGTGAATCCTGAAGATTGTCCGATACCAGGTATCGCAGGGGGAGAAACCACGAGGATGCGAGCCTCTTTGATGTCCGCCGTTCTTCGTTGTATTTCAGCCATAACCGCAGTAACGCTTTCAGTTTCCGGGTCCCGATCATCCCAATGCTTGAGATTAACGAAAACTGTGCCTGCATTCGATTTGCTGGAGAAAGTTAATATGTTCAATCCTGCAAGTCCCCCCACTACTTGTACGGCTGGAATGGATTCTATTCTCTTCTGAATGTCTTGCATGAGTTCAACACTCCGGGTAGTGGACGTTCCCTCAGGCATCTCGTAAGTAACCTGCATTCGTTTTTCGTCTTCCGTCGGAATAAATCCTGTCGGCTTGTTCTTGAACAGGAAGTATAGACCGACAAAAAGACACGCCATCATTACCAGCACGTAGGGTGTTCCCTTTATCCACGAGCTCACTCCTTTTGTGTACGAGGATGTTACACCCTCGAACCACCTATTAAAGCGATGATGGAATTTATCGAGCCAGTTCTTCTTTCCGTTTTCCGCTTCAGGCCTTAACAACAGCATGCTCAGTGCGGGCGTGAGCGATAATGCGACAAATGCCGATATCATAACCGATACCGCGATAGTAATTGCAAATTGTTGATATAGTTTTCCAACAATGCCGGGCACAAAGCCAACGGGAACAAACACTGCTGCAAGAATTAGCGCAATAGCGATTACCGGTGCCGAGATGTCCTTCATTGCAGCGATCGTTGCGTCCTTGGGAGACAACTTTTCATAATCCATTTTGTGCTGTATCGCTTCCACTACCACGATGGCATCATCGACTACAATTCCTATCGAGAGAACGAATGCAAACAGCGTCAGCGTATTGATTGTAAATCCGAAAGGAATAAAAAAGATAAACGTTCCGATCAGGGATACTGGTATGGCGAGGATCGGTATGAGCGTTGCCCGCCAGTTCTGGAGGAAGAGGAAAACGACAATTACAACCAATGTCAGCGCTTCCAGCAGTGTAAAGACCACTTCTCTAATAGAGACCTGTACGACAGATGTAGTCTCCACCGGGATGAGGATATCCACGTCTCTCGGAAAATTCGCTCTTAGGTCATCAAGTGTTTTCATTACCCTGGCGTTTGTTTCAAGGGCATTTGCACCGGGGGCCAGGTACAATAGCATGAATGCGCCTTTCTTTCGGTTTACGTAAGGATGATTGCCGTAATTGAATTTTGCCAGCTCAACCCGCGCAATGTCTTTTAGGTAAACCATATTTCCCAGCGCTGGATTGGTGCGGACAACGATGTTCTCAAAATCCTCAACGCGGTTAATGCGACTGTTAGTCAGTACGTTGTACTCGAATGCCTGTGCATTTGGCTGTGGATTACCACCGATAGATCCGGCAGCTACCTGAAGGTTTTGTTCTTGCAGAGCGGCGTTTACTTCCGCGGGACTTATTCCCATACTCGCAAGCTTGTCAGGATTTAGCCAAATACGCATGCCAAAGTCGTCACCAAAAGAGACCACATCCCCTACTCCTTTTACACGCAATAAAGGATCGCGCAAATAAATGTTTGCAAAGTTTCCGAGAAAAGGACCATCATGGGTACCGGTCGGAGAATAGATGCCGAGGACCAGGAAAATACTGGGTTGTCGTTTGCGTACAACAATTCCCAATCTCTTCACGATTTCCGGTAATGAAGGTTCGGCAACGCTGACCCTGTTTTGGACATCAAGGGTCGCGATATTGATATCTGTACCAATGTCGAATGTGACTGTAATACTACTTGTTCCATTTGCTGTACTATTACTCGCGATGTACGACATCCCAGGAGTACCATTGACTTGTGTTTCAATTGCAGTTGTGGTGGTCTGCTCGACGGTCTGGGCATCTGCGCCAAGGTAATTTGACTGAATGGAAACTGTAGGTGGAGTGATGTCGGGATATTGCGAGATGGGCAACGTGCTCATGGCAATCAACCCTGCGAGCACCAGCACGATGGATACGACTATCGCTGTGACAGGCCTTTTTATAAAAACATCTGCGATCATTTCTTTTTCAAGTTGGGGTTTGGATCTATTGTTTGGCTGTTGCAGGTGGTGTTACTGAAATGGCTGCTCCTTCTCTGAGATTCTGAACGCCTTCAGTTACGATGGTCTCGCCTTCTTTTAAACCATCCTTGATGATGATCGACCGTCCGAGCTGGTGGCCTAACGCGACTCTGCGTTGCGTTACCTTAGCGCTGTCAACTACATATACAAAGAACTCTCCTAACAATTCACTCACGGCTCTGTACGGAATGACAACTGACTTTTGCCGAGCGGAAAGCACTTTTAATGTACCGCTCATTCCTGACCTCAGTGAATGTTCGGGGTTGGGAAAGACCAGCCGCATCTTTAATGTGCCGGTTTGTGGATCAACAGCCCGGTCAATAATGTCGATTTTTCCAGGTTGTGGATATATATCGTTGCCAAATGCCAGACGGAATGTTGAATCTCCTTTTAGCATTTTTGCCTTTGACAGCTGAGTGAACCGATAGATTTCCTTTTGGTCAACGGTAATGTCTGCGCCCATTGGATCGTCCGAAGATATTGTGTTCAACAGTGTAATACCTGGCACAACGGAAGCACCTATACGCACGGATGAAATCCCTATCGTCCCATCGAAGGGTGCAACGATTGTCGAATATCGCACGTTGGTTTGAACACTCCGGACAGTAGCTTTTGCTGCGTCGACTTGTTTTTTAGCAGCTTCATACGCGGCTTCAGCATAATCAACCTGCTGTTTGGCGATCGCATCGCTCTTATTCAGTTCACGATAACGTTCAACATCCTTTTCAGCTCTTATCAGGTTGGATTCCTGAACTTTCAGGTTTGCAAGAGCCGTTTGATATGCTGCTTCCGATTGCTGCTGATCTATTGAATATAGTTTCTGGCCTTTTTTTATTCTTTCTCCTTCCTTAAAGTGAATCGCGGTAATATATCCATTTACCTGTGCCCTCAATTCCACTTCGTTCAGGGCTTTTATCAGTGCAGGATACTCATCATAGAAAGCTACGTCAGCAGCAGTCACCTCGTGCGTCACTACCGCAACCGCCGGTGGCCCCTGCACAGCCTGTTGCTTCTTTCCACATGCAGCGGTTATTGTTAATAATGCTATTAAAGAATAGTGTTGAATACTTAATGACATAGGGTTTGGTGTAATTTCATTAATAATTGATTTGTCCAAGGGCACGCTGTACATCCATCTTGCTGGCCAGCACTGAGTACAGAGCATTGAAATAGTTTATTCTCGTGGTTCTAAGGTCAGTCTCGGCGATTGTCACATCGAGATACGGCCGTATTCCATTTTTGTACTGAAGTTGGATAACATCGTAGACTTCCTTGGCAAGCTCGACATTTTCTTTCTGCGCAAGATACGTTGCAAGATTGCTCTTGTAAGAAGCTAATGCCCGGGTATATTCGGCGTTAAGCACATTCTGCAGGTTCTTTAGGCTCCAGTCCAATCGTTTGCTCGTCCATTTTTGCTCCTGTATTTTCGAAATGCGTTTACCTCCCTGGAAGATTGGAAAAGCCAATGTTGCACCGACGTAGGAATAGGGATACTTATTATCATACAGCTCGCTAAACTCATTGTTCTGATAATTTAATATGTACGCGCCGTAGAGGGAAAGATTTGGCAGTAGAGCCCAGTTCGCGTACTTTACATTTGCCTCCTGCAACTCCTTTTGCGTGTAGAGTAGCTGATAGTCTATGTGCTCTGTATAATTGAGATCCTGCAACGTATCAAGTGCTACTTCGCTTTCCATTTGTAAAGTATCGTACTGAATTGTCAATTCTGAATCCGGAGGATAACCTATAAGAGTTTTCAAATACTCCACTTTGAACTTGAGAAACTCTGTATTACTCTTCAAGGCTGCTTCAGTGTTGCTTAGCTGGATCGTTGCGCGTTTGTAATCAGTCTTGTCAGCAACACCAGCGGTATACCTGCTATAGGCATCTTTTAAACTTCTTTGAAGCCTAATGACCGATTCTTCACTAACCTTTATTTGTTGCGACGTGGCCAGGATATCATAGAATGCTTTCGTCACGTTAACTACCACGTCGATTTTGCTTCTGCTTGTATTCTGGCTTGCGAATATCCTCACTTTTGAGGCGGTGCTACTAGCCAACAAAACGTCGCGGTTGAAAAGGTTCTGGGTAGCGGTGAATTGTGTCGACGATGTATTTTCAACGCCAAATCGAATGACGTTGCCTCCAATCACACTTGACTGTAGGTCAGTGAAGTGCTGATAGTTGTAAGTGAAATTAATCTGTGGATACCAATCAGCAAGCTTTCCTTTTATAACCTTGTCAGTTATCTCTTCATCTGTCAATGCTTGCTGGACGGCGGGCTGATGCACAAGCGCGTATTGTACGACACTATCCAATGAGGCATTTTGGAGCAAACTGTCTTGAGCGGCTTCTTGAGCAGAGACGATGTAAGACAAGATTGTCCCAGAGAACAGTACTGAGTATCTAATGGATTTAATGGCTCGGTTAAATGACATAAAAATCTCTTATGCGCGGTTGTGATTTAATTTGTTGTAGGTTACTAGTTCAGGCATTTCTTCGTTGAAGATGGTTCTATATATGATCTGTTTCCGATCAAGCAAAAATTTGCGATAGGCGGCATCCGTCATACCATGAATCGTTTGGAGAACTGCCTTGGCAAGAAGTGGATAGTTGCACAATGCAGATAAGTTGATCATAAAATGTTCAGCGGATATCGAAGCGATCTTGCCGTTGTTTATTTCTTGCTCAAGCTCCTCACGAATGAGGTCGCTGGATTTTACACGGTCCAGTGAACAGAAAACTTCTACCTTCTCGGGACTCCTTGCAGTTTCGCTAATAATAAAGTTATCCAGGTATGGATACGCCAAACCATAGTCGACTATTGTATCGATAAAGTTTGCGATTTTTTCACGGAATGGAATTTCAGAGGTGAGCACCTTCCTTACTTTCTCTTTCTTCTCCTTCAATGTTTCTTGCAATAAAAGATCAAGCAATTGTTCGCGTGAACGGAAATAGTAATGAATCAACGCCCTGTTAACGCCGGCTTCATCCGCGATTTCCTGCGTGGTAGCATTGAGGAAACCTTTTTGGAAGAACAGGATCTTAGCTTTTTGCTTGATCAGGTTTTCGGTTTGTATTTCGTCAGCGGCCATTGGCTTTTTTGTTTAACAATTTTGTTAAACGCAAAATAACAGCCCCAAGGTTGCAATTCAATGTGAAAACTTTGTTTTGAATCGAGAAACCTATGCTAACGTTTGTGGGAAAGTAAACTTTGCGAAAGAGCTATATGTCTCCTTTAATTCAATTAGATATGGCCTAGACCTCAAGTATTACATGAACTTTTTTACCCGTTTTAACTAACAAGGATGGGGTATTCACGATTATTACTTCACCGGAACAATTGATGTGTGCTTCATCATGAGTTCCAAAGTAATTGACGGCAACAACCTTTCCCGCGACACCTCGCTTTTGCTTAACGTGCATCTTGAAAGCTTCCGGACGTACCATCAATTTCTTGCGTCCTGATCGTTCGCCCAGATATTTCGAAAAGATACTTTTCCTGGGATCGATAAGCGTATAGTTGCCGAGTAGGCCTGCGGTATATTCAGTGGATGGGTTTTGATAAATGGATTCGGCAGTACCCTTCTGCAAGATTCTCCCATCTTTCATTACGATGATCGTATCAGCCCAGGGAAGTATGTCTTCAGGATCATGAGACACAAGGATGATCCCTATCTTAAGTTTTGCTTCAATATTAGCAATTACAGTTTTTAAGATGGCTTTATGCCCGCGGTCAAGATTGGAAAACGGTTCGTCCAATAACAGAAATTTTGGGTTAGTGATCAGCAATCTGGCTATGGCGATTCGTTGACGCTCACCACCGGAGATATGATCAGTCTTTCTGGTATATAAGTGATCGATCTGGCACACTTCAAATATCCTGTCCGCTTCTTCATGTGAAAGCGTTCTAGAGTACTCCAGCACCTGCTCTATTCTTAGGAATTTAGGAAGCTCAAAGTCCTGCGACAAATAACCAACTTCGCGATGACCAGGCACTAATTGTTCGTCGGGCCCGGATATTATCCTGTCTTCGAACAATACTTCGCCAGCATCGGGTTGTATCAGGCCTGCAATGATCTTTAGCAGGGTACTTTTCCCTGATCCGGTCTCTCCTATTATCGCAATACGTTGACTGCGACGCTGTGAGAAAGTCACGCCGCTTAATATGGGGCCGTCATCGCCGTTCTTTGTAATCCCGGATATTTTCAGAAAGGACATGCTACGAATATCTGCACTTACTGGGTATTTATCTTCTGCGCTGATACCAGTCGGTAAATTTTTCCATCGGGCTTCGTCGTAAGATACAGCTCTCCATGTCGATCCATACCAAATCGTTCATCTACTTTTGAAGCACCTGAAAGTTGAACAAGTGTCTTACGCTCACCATTAAAGTTTACCTGCCATTCCTTGATAGTGGCCTGACTTCCGACTTTGAGATCGTTCATCTCGACATAAAACAATCTGCCTTTTACAATGTCACCAAAGACGAACTTACCCTGCAGTTCAGGAATATTCTTTCCCCAATATTCAAATCCACCAGTAATTGCATTGCCCTCGTCGTGGTCGTATTCGGCAACGGGGTAAGTCACGTTGTATTTGGCGTCGTCCGCAGGCAATGGATAAATGTTAAACATATTCTGAGACGGGTCGATTAAGAATGTACCCTCACGGATGGGCCATCCGCAGTTTGAACCGGGCTTTATAATGTACAGAGATTCAATATTGTGGTGACCGATGTTTGCAACGAACATATCGCCCTTCCTACTCCACGCGAAGCGATGCGGGTTCCTAAAACCGCGTGCGTATATTTCTTTGAGCGCTTTGGGATTGTCGCTTTTGACAAGAGGGTTTCCTGACGGTATGCCATACTTTCCGTTTTTACTGTTTCGCCCTTTTGGATCGATGCGTAGAACGGTTCCCCAGATTACTTCCGGACTGTCACAAAGGAATGGATAATGATGTTCAGCACTTCCTCCGTCCCCGACTCCTATATATAAGAGGCCATAATCTTCATCGCCTGGCTTTGAAAGAGGATTAAAAATTACCTCCTGCACGCCATGGATTTGTGACTCCATGTTTACCCTGAACAATTCCCTTCCTTCGCCTTTATACGGAAACGCTTTCGGATCTTTTGTTTTCCATTCGGTGACAACCCATTGCAGCGTTACTTTTATCGAATCAGCGTATTCGAAATCGGCCTTTGCTGTTGCGGGGGGTTCGGTGTGCGTTGTATACAGCAGTCCATTCTTTTCGAAATCAGGATGAAATGCAAAACTTCCGAAGCCAGTTGCAAGACCTGGATTGTGAATGAAGTGTGGCCGTTGGGCCGCCATGTCAAGGTAGACTTCCGGCCTATTGTTCCGTAATTGATAAAGTTTGCCTCTTAGATCCACCACGAACAAATTGTCTGTGTTAGGTTGATAATCGAACTTTGATATCCTCGTTGCAGGTTGTTCTTCGCTCGACCGTGGTATTTGAGCCAGTTGCTCGAGATTGATAACGAGATCTGACATTTGTATTGGCTCGGGGATCGGATTCTTTAATGCGTTTGGATCGAGCTTCACTTCCGGCCCGGGTGATTTTTTTGTGTGAATGAATGCAATGACCTGATTGACCTTGTCGTCGGATAAATGTGCAAATGAAGGCATCATCGCTTTATACTTTTCGTATAAAACGCTTGCACGCTCGTCGCCGGACTCAATGATCTTTTTGGGGTCCTTGATGAAGGTGCGGATCCAATCCGCAGATACAGTGGAAGTCAGGCCGCCAAGCTGTGGACCAATTCCGTCCTGAACAAATCCGTGACACCCGCTGCAATCCTGGCTAAAAATTGCCTGGCCATTCGCAATGGTGACTGAATCGGATGTTATGGTTTCAGTTTCTGACGATTGTTTGGAACTGCAGCCGTAAAAGAAACTAGCAACTGCAATAAGGATCATTCCTCTATTCATGGGCACTGTCTGGGTACTGACCTCAAATCTAAACTATTTCCCCGCAATTAAGCAATTAACTCCCAAACATGGACCTCGTCGTCCACAACGCTAGGCCTAGGCTCACCCATTATTTTTTTCTTTCACATTGAGGCTAAACCACTCTTTTTGCGACGTTGCCGGATAATCCGTGTCCGCTCCGATACGTCGGGGTTCGGCGATTCTCTCCTAGCCCTTCCTGATCGACCGCGTCACCATAGAGTGCCCGATTACTTCATCTTCATTCATTGCGCAAGCATTTGACTGGATTTGTCCTGGCGGAACGAATGGCCTGGGCACCCACGACGATGATTGTCAGTAGCAATGCAGCTGCCCCGGTTAGTGGCAATGTCCACCATTCAAGATTAATTCGGTAAGGATATCGCTGGAGATAATGGTTAATAAATTGCCAGGCAATAGGTGATGTTATTAGCGCCGCAATGACAACTAGCTTTGTAAAATCCTTAGAAATCAGCAACACCAGTCCCGGTACATTAGCGCCTAAAACTTTTCTGATACCTATTTCTTTCTGTCGCTGCTCCGCTGTAAAGGCGGATAATCCAAACAGACCCAGGCAAGTGATCAGGATCGCAAGCGTGGCGAAGATTCCTGCGAGTCGACTGATGAGATTTATACTTGAAAATTTCGTATCAAATTCCTCGTCTGCAAACCGATACCACATGGGGTAGTTCGGATTTAGCCTCTTGAATACTGCCTCTACTTTTTCGACCGAGGCCGACAGGTTATTTGTCTGTGCCAACCTTAGGGTAACGGTACTGCTCCAGTCTGGTGAAAAGATCATCACGAGAGGTGAAACGGGATGATAGGGCGAATCCATAACAACATCATTCATTACCCCGATGATTGTCCAGCTCCTATCCCACATCCTGACCGTTTCTCCAATAGGTTTTTCCAGCTTCATAATATCAAGCGCCGCTTTGTTAATAATAATTGCAGACGAATCGCTCTTGAAATCTCTTGAGAAGTCGCGTCCAGCTAACATCTTAATGCCCATGGTTTCAGTATAGTCGTATTCTGTTGCCAATGAAGTGAACGATACCCGCTGATCTTTTGGTTTGCCTGGCCACTCCAGGTCAGTGGATGAGAACACCCGCGTAATCGGGCTGCTTGATTTGCAAACACCCTTTACTACTCCGGTTCGTAACAGTTCGTCTTTGATAGTTTGGAAACTGGATTCGACCTCCGTATTGGTCCATAATAGCATCAGATTCTCTCGGTCATAACCAACATGGCGATCTCTGAGGAAGGATATTTGCCTGTAAATCGCAATCGTACCTACGATAAGGAAGATTGAGAATCCAAACTGGAGAGTAACAAGAACCTTTCTCGGTGTGGTGGCTCCTTTGCCGGCGATTATCCTACCCTTTAGCACCTTCACAGGTTTAAATGATGACAAATAGAATGCGGGATAGCTACCAGCTATTGACCCAGTTATCAAAACCATCGCAGCCGCTGATGACCAAAACCAGGGATTGCTGTAGTCAATTGAAAGTTGCTTGCTTACCAACAAGTTATAAGAAGGTAGAAGCACCTCAACGAGAACGATGGACAGTACAAACGCAAGCAACGTGACGAGAATAGATTCGCCCAGGAATTGAAATACAAGTTGAAGTCTTCGCGAACCCACACTCTTTCGTATGCCTACTTCCCGTGCGCGTCCTTCCGACTTGGCCGTGGCCATGTTCATGAAATTGATGCATGCTATCACCAGGATCAGAATGGCGATAACCAACACCTGCCTGACGGACTCGATTTTACCGCCTGCTACTTTTCCGTTCTCAAAATCTGAATAGAGTTTCCACTTGCTCATGGGATGCAGGAAAACCTGACCCATTTTCTCCTGTGTATAGTTCTTGCCTATAAGGTCTTTGATAACCTCATTGACGCCTTCCAGGGATTCACTTCGGTCAAGCTCTACATATATTTGAAAAGAATTGTTTCTCCAGCTGACCTTAGAGTTTTTTGCCCATTGTTGGGTGGATTCGTAGAAAGAGAAAGGCAGGAGATAATCGAATCGCAATGTGGATTGAGGGACAACATCCGCAATGACGCCAGTAACTTTAACCTCATGATTGTTATCGATCTTAACGTACTGGCCAAGCGGATCTTTGTCCCCGAACAAAGCAGTGGCCGTGGAACGTGTAAGAACAATTGAAAAAGGATCGGCCAATGCAGTGGTTGAATCACCCCTGATTACGTTGAAGCTAAACATCTTCAGAAAATCCTCGCTCACGGCGTTTCCAACTTTGTTGATCTTGTTTTCGCCTGCTGTTAGTAAGTTGCCCTCACCATAATTAGTCAGGGATACATGCTTTACGTGCGGCGATGCATTCGCAAGCGCTTCTTTTAACGGGAAAGGAACAGTGGGCGTGGTTTGTAATATGCCAGACAATTCCTGGTTCATGTACACCTTGTACAGCGTATTATAATTGCCGTGGAATTGATTGAATGAAAACTCATCGGCTGCCCACAGGAAAATTAGAAGGCTGCATGCTAGTCCCGTTGACAACCCGGCAATGTTGAGAAAGGAATAAACTGAATTCCGGCTCAGATGCCGTAGCGCGGTGACCAGATAATTCTTTAGCATGACTGCAAGGGTTTAGTTCGCAAACTCAAAAGGCTAACGCCGTGCCATATATAACATTCTGATCAGTAGTTATTTACATTTTATAATGTGTTCTATAGCGAACAGTACCGCCCAATACTGATCATTATAATTCTCTCCGTCGAAGTAAGTTCAAAAGCGAGTTTGCCTCGTTTTCCGTCGAAAATAAACAATATCTTTGCCCCTATTTTTTGAATCATGATATCAGTAGATGCAGTGAGTGTGGAGTTTAACGGGTCTGCCCTGTTCAGTAATATCACCTTTAATATCAACGAGAATGACCGTATTGCGCTGATGGGTAAAAACGGTGCGGGAAAGTCAACCTTGATGAAGATCATTGCCGGTTCTAACAGACCTACCCGAGGGAAGGTATCTGCACCGAACGATGCAATCATCGCCTACTTACCGCAGCATCTCCTCACCCAGGATCATCTCACCGTATTTGAAGAGGCCTCCAAGGCGTTCAGCAAAATTCTGAACATGAAAAAGAGAATGGAAGAGCTTAACCATGAGTTGGAAACCAGGACGGATTATGAATCAGACGAATATTCAAAGATCATCGAAGAAGTCTCTGAACTCAGTGAGAAATATTACTCAATTGAGGAGATCAACTTTGACGCCGAGGTGGAAAAGACATTGATGGGATTGGGATTCGTAAGATCTGATTTCACGCGCCCAACACATGAATTCAGCGGTGGTTGGCGCATGCGAATAGAACTTGCAAAAATATTGTTGCAAAAACCTGACCTTATTCTGCTGGATGAGCCAACGAACCACATGGATATAGAATCCATTCAATGGCTCGAGGAATTTCTCATCAACAATGCCAAGGCGGTCATCGTGATAAGTCACGATAAGACATTCGTGGATAACCTGACAAATCGCACCATCGAAATGACGATGGGACGTATTTATGATTATCGGACGAACTATACCCATTACTTACAACTTCGGAGAGAGCGCCGAGAGCAACAACAAAAACAATTCGACGATCAAAAAAAACAAATTGCGGACATACAGGAATTCATCGATCGATTTAAGGGAACGTACTCCAAAACATTACAGGTGCAATCCCGGGTGAAAATGCTTGACAAGATCGAGATCGTTGAAGTGGATGAAGTTGATTCATCGGCATTAAACCTGAAGTTTCCGCCTGCACCGCGATCGGGTAACTATCCGGTTATTGTCGAAGGTCTTTCGAAAAATTATGGAGAACATGTGGTATTTAATAATGTTTCTCTCACCATTGCTCGGGGTGAAAAAGTTGCGTTCGTTGGCAAGAATGGCGAAGGCAAGTCAACTCTGATCAAAGCGATAATGGGTGAAATAGACTTCGATGGAAAGCTGCAACTAGGTCATAATTCACTTGTTGGTTACTTTGCCCAAAACCAGGCGTCCTTGCTTGACGAAAGGTATACCGTTTTTGAAACGATTGATGTAGTAGCCGAAGGTGAGGTACGCACAAAGATCAAGGACCTTCTCGGTGCTTTTATGTTCAGCGGAGATGCTATCGATAAAAAGGTCAAGTTGCTTTCCGGCGGTGAAAAAACCAGGCTTGCCATGTTAAAACTCTTGCTCCAGCCGGTGAACGTGTTGATCCTGGATGAACCTACTAACCACCTTGACATTAAAACAAAAGACATCCTTAAAGACGCTCTTCAGGCGTTCGACGGAACGATCATTTTAGTGTCACACGACCGCGACTTCCTGGATGGACTTGCAACAAAGGTTTTTGAATTCGGCAACAAGAGGATAAAAGAACATTTTGAAGATATCAATGGCTTTTTGAGAAACAAAAAGCTGGAAAATCTTCGTGAGATTGAACGAACGGCAGCGAAGTAGACGATTTCAGAAGCGTTAAACTTTATGGCGCCGGTGTGAACAAGAAAGTGGGTGGTTTTGGTAAATTGATACTGAAATCCCCACCACAATGAAAACATCAGGTCTGTTCTTGTCATTTCTCATTTTGACTTTTGAAGCTGTTGCTCAGCATCATCCTGAACCAGCACCAGGTTCTCCCCTACCTTTAATCGAAAACATCGAACCTCAGCCACTGATGGCGCAGGTCTTGCGTATTAGCGAAGCATTGACATTTATAGGGAATCCGTTACCCGGATACGATATCCAGCTGTTGCAGTCGTTGTCGAACAAAAAACTCGACAAGGAAAGTGTTAAGATGATTCAGCACATTCTTGACCCATATTGCTTGGCCATGGTGGATATTAACCCGGAATCACGTGTAAAAGTGGTGCAAGGTCCAGCAAAGCCTGTACTGATGCAGGAGGGTTGGTCTTCATTTCTTTTGAAAGTAAACAACCAGGCACATGTCCTTGCTGAACTTGAGGCAGAAAGCCCTAATGCTGAACCAGTACTGCATGGATCAACGTCGGCCCACCGGATGAAGGCAGAGAATGCATTGACTCCGGGCCAACTTGACAATAGATTCCTCGAAGTCCACATGTATCAAGGGCGACCATTGCGTCCGCGTCTTTCAGGCCTGGGACTCGAATATACCGTGGTGCAGATCTACACGCGTGCACAAGGAAAGAAGGAAGCTAAGCTTGGATTCAACGTCGGCCAAGGAAGTCAGGACATAGGCTTTAGAAATACGATTGATATTTTGTTCGACATAAAACCGGGAGTTAAGGTTGTTTTTGATATCAAGGATGAGAACAACAAGTCTGCAATGGCATCTTTGGTTATCATAGATGGAGTCGGAAGACTGGACAACAGCGAATCGGAATCCTATTTTCCTGATGACTACAGACTTTCACGGGCAATGGCGAGGCATTGGGAAGAACCAACCAATAAGAAGCCAGATTATAAGTTATCGGATGAGAAAAAATTATTAGGAATATATCCTTTGCCGTCTAGACGGTTGGCTTCGAGAGATACATACCCGGATTTTTTCTTCCAACCTCAGGTCTACCGGGCAGATGGTGAACACGTTTACCTCCCGCCAGGCAAATATCACATAACGTTTGGAAAAGGTCCCGAATACAAAACTCAGCAAAAAGAGATAACAGTTCCGGAGAAAGTAGATTCGTTGACGATTGGCATCAAGCTCGAGAGATGGATTCATATGGCTGCGATGGGCTGGTACAGTGCCGATCATCACATACACGCAGCAGGTTGCGCACATTATGAGAGTCCTGAGGAAGGTGTACTACCGGAGCATATGTGGAGGCAGGTGGTAGGTGAGGATCTGAATCTGGGAAGCAATCTTACCTGGGGTCCAAGCTGGTATTACCAGAAGCAATTCTTCACTGGTAAGGATCATCCCCTTTCAGACAAGACTAATCTTTTACGTTATGACATCGAAGTTTCCGGATTTCCTTCATCTCATGCAGGACACATCGTCCTTCTTAACCTGAAAGAAGATGATTATCCAAACACTACTACTGTTGAGCAATGGCCAACGTGGACACTTCCGGTACTTCAGTGGGCAAAAGCTCAGGGCGCAGTGACTGGCTATGCACATTCCGGGTGGGGCCTTGCTCCTGTTAGTCCGACAGGAGAGCTGCCGAATTATGTTACGCCGAAGATGGATGGGATTGGTGCCAACGAATATGTTGTAACAGTTACACATAAGGTCATCGACTTCTACTCAGCGGGTGATACACCTGCTCCCATGGAGCTCAATATGTGGTATCATACTCTCAACAGCGGATTCCGCACCAGAATTAGTGGCGAAACAGATTTTCCATGCATTTCAGATGAGCGTGTAGGCCGGGCGAGAATTTATGCCAAGTTGGATAAGCTTGATTTTGCCGGATATATGGAAGCTATCAAAAAAGGAAAAAGTTATGTATCTGATGGTTATTCCCATCTTATCGATTTTTCAATTAACAGTGTGGCATTGGGAGAAAATGAAAGCGAATTGAAGGTAAAAAGTAAGACGACGCTGAATGTATCTGTTAAAGCGGCTGGTTTCCTTACTGAAACACAAGACGAGATCGGGGCAATTATCGCGGCCAGGACCCCTTATCAATCACCGTATTGGCATGTTGAGAGAGCGAGAGTTGGCAAATCCAGAATGTTACCTGTGGAATTAATCGTAAATGGATCGCCGGTAGAAAAGAAGGAAATTGCCGCAGACGGAAAATGGCAGGATGTGAAGTTTACGTATCCTATTTCGAAATCAAGTTGGGTAGCAATAAGAATTTATCAAACTGCACACACTAATCCGATCTTTGTGATCGTCAACGGAAAGCCGATAGCAGAGAAAAAAAGCGCACAGTGGTGTCGTGAAGCTGTCGACCAATGCTGGAAGATGAAAAACGAACAGTTCAGGGCTGAGGAAATGGCAGCCGCCCAGCAAGCCTACGATCACGCACGAAAGATTTATGACGAGATCATAAGCAAAGCGAACTGAAAAAAGAAAGGCTGCCTTGATCGGGCAGCCTTCTTTAGTTGACCCAATTCTAATTAGAACTTGAAGGTAAGTTGTCCCATGAATATTGTACCCAACTGGCTAAACTGTGAGCCATTGTAACCAAGTATACTGTAACGGCCGCTGAAGGCAAGGAAACCTTCCAGGAGGTTTTTGTCTTCAGGATCATCTAGCACTGCCTGTCCTTCAGCATTCAGCGCTTTCAGTTCCCATTTAGGTAGTACGTTGAATATATTGTTGATCATGATGGATGCCGAAAAGCTCCTCGAAAAGTTGTAGCCAATGTTAAGATCGGATACGATACCTGGCTTGAACTCTTGTTTGATATTTTCCATCGCGCTACCTCCATTGTCCAGATCCTGAAATTTAGTTGGTCCAAACAACGTATTGCTGAATACAACATTGAACTTCTTGATAGCGTAATCAAAACCTAGAATTACCTTGTATTTTGGACGGCCTTCCTGTAACAAGGATTTAACTTGTGTGTTAAGGATTGTGGCGCCGGCCTCGCTGATAGCGGGAGGATCGTTCGGACTACCAAGTATTTCATTGGAGATGTTGTAGTTTCCAGCAAGGTTTATACCAAGCGTTCCGCTTCCTAGGCCAATGTTCCTATAGCTTACCACGAAATCCAAGCCGCGCGTCTGAGTCTTGATTCCATTGATAAAGAATTGAACACTTGCAAGATTTCCTGCCGCAAGGATTTGGCCCAACGTGCTCGTCGGATCACTGGAGGTTATTGATGAGCTATAGACAACGCGGTCCTTGATCGTGATGTCGTAATAATCAAGAGTGATGCCCAGGTTGGCAGTGGGATTGAGACCTACCCCAACGGTATAGTTAGTCGACTCTTCTGCTTTTAGTTTCGGAATACCGAGCGCAAAAGCTTCTTTGCTATAGTTATTGAACAGGCCCGAGAGAACGATAGTGTTTCCAGCGAATGATGCCTGCGTAGATTGTGCGTAGATCTGATGTAACGTCGGAGCCCGGAAGCCGGTGGAAGCTGAAGCTCTCAACACGATTTTATCATCCGCAAATTTATAACGGGTAGAGGCTTTCCAGACAAAAGCGCTTCCAAAATCGCTGTAGTTTTCAGCACGGACAGCACCTTCAAGGAGGAAATCTTCGGTTATGTCGAAGCTTACGTCGACATAACCACCAACATTAAAGCGGCTATTCGTCCTTGCATTTTCTTCACGGATACCAGGAAATGAGTTTGCGCCTTCTCCTGAATACGACGCAGTGTCACCAGCAATAATCTTGTAGGTTTCGCTTCTGGCTTCCGCACCAAAAGCAAGATATATTTTTTCTGTTACCTGTTTGCTGATATCAATGTTGCCGACTAGGTGAGAATATTGATAACCACCCGGCTTGTATGATGTTGGGCTCAGACTTGGGCTGATAGTTCCAAGCGTACGGTTGACCGTATTGTTCACGGTATAAAGTTGTGAGTTTCCCCCTGCCGTGAAGCTAACATCGTGTGTCCATCCACCCGTTTCATTTTTGATGCCGAGGGTTGCATTGAAATCCTTCAGATCGCCTTCAAATGTGGGCATGTAACCGAAATACCCTTTGTAAAGCTCCACTCCGTTGGCGTCAAGAGTATGGTCACCGGAATAGTTGACGCCGTTTGGATCTACGGTGTGAAGTAGTCCGAAGTCAGTGCGCCAATAGGGTGTCCGGTAGTTTGCATTGCTGATTACTTTCTTCGCTACGATGGCGGCGTTGGTGTAGAACATTCCACGTTCTCCAACTGGAAGGCCGAGATTAAACAGGAATTTTGACGCCGTAGTCTCACCCGTTCCGTTGATATTTCCTCCGGTCGGATTGATCTTAAGGAAATTGGTAATATTGGCGTCGGCCTCAGGGCTTCCTCCAAATGTTGCAATTTCCGTGGGAAGGTCAATTGTTCCTGATCGAACCGCGTTGTTCGCCTGGTTAAAGGCAACCGTATAGTTGAGGAATCCATTCTTAGCGAAATTGCTTCCACTGTTCAGAGAAACGCCATACGTTCCGCCATCACCTTCACCCGTTACACCGGCGTTGACATTCAGAGTGGTAAACTCATACCTGTCTTTTAAAATAACATTCATTACGCCTGCGATGGCGTCCGAGCCATACTGTGCGGATGCTCCGTCACGAAGGATCTCCACTCGTTTGATAGCATCTGTCGGTATCGCTGAAAGATCGGCGCCTGTCTCTCCCCTGCCAGGTGAAAACTGAACGTAGAGCAGAGAGCTGAGATTCTTGCGCTTACCATTGATCAGGATGAGAGTCCTGCTGGGACCAAGGTTTCGTATTTCATAGGGGTCAATCAAAGTGGTCGCGTCGTTCACCGGAGTGTTTACGACGTTAAAAGAAGGAACCCGATACTGAAGTGCTTTATCGAATGTCATCTGCCCCGTAGATTCCAGATCTCTGTTGGACAGTACGTCGACGGGAACAGGATTGTCGATTATGGTACGTTGTGAACCGCGGCCCACCGTCACGACCACTTCATCCAATTGACTGACTACTTCTTCCATCTGCACGTTTACTTCCGCGGATTCGGTGATAGTGATTTCCTGGGACGCAAATCCAACAAAGGAAAAAACCAAGGTATTAGCTGTTGATGGAACACTGAGCGAATACTTGCCGGCTCCGTCAGTTAAAGTACCTAGCGAAGTCCCCTTTACACTGACGTTAACTCCCGCGAATGGGGCACCCGATTGGTCCGTGACAGTTCCACTGATCGTTCGGTCCTGGGCATGAGCCCATAGGGAGCACAACAACAATACTAATGTCGTTTGAAAAATTTTTTTCATAGGTTTTGGTTTAGGTTCGAAATAGATAATGAGTCTAATGAAAGTTACTCATTTACTTATTTATTACCCTTCGGAAAATGCATTTTCTTTTGAACATTCAGCACTACCGTTCAAGCTTCTATGAATGAAAAAATGAGAGGGGTATTTGCAATCGAACTCACAAACGGAATATTAATCGATAACCAGCAGTAAAGTTATTTCTAACTCCTTCTAAGACAGTAAACAACGCCTTCAGTACTGGAAATCACTATAGAGTTTCCTGAAATGGCCGGTGTAGAAAAAATTCCACCCATTTTATACTCTGCTCCAATCCATTCAATGGGTGATCGAAGAACACTTCCAACGTCATCCCGGAATGTGTCGTCTGCTTTGAAGTACTTCAAATGATTGGCCGTGTAGCCATCCGTAGCAAACGCCCATCGAATGGCTCCCGTTTTTTTATCTATTCCGAAAAGCTTTCCCCATATCGAACCTACATACACCATTCCGTTGGTGAACGCACAACCTCCAAAAATGTTGAATTTTACATTCGTCGTCCACAACTCCTGGCCGTTTCGTGCATCGAGGGCAAGGAGTAACCTGTCATCAGATGTTCCAACATAAAGGACCGTATCCTCTACCGTAGTCGATAGTGCCCAGCCCCCCTGAAATTTTCTATTCCAGTTGGCATATCCGCCATGGGAACTAATCGCGTACAGGTTGTAATCCCTTCCTCCAATGAATATGCTGCCTTGGCCAGACGACGGAGATCCCTGCATTTCACCATTTGGAAAATATTGCTGACCCACGGACTTGAACTTCCAGGCAAGTTGGCCACTGCGAACATCCAGTGCATACACAAAGCCATCAAAACATCCGAAATAGATCTTGTCTTTTACAATTACGGGTGTGTTGTGAATGATGTCGCCTGCTTTAAATGACCACATCGTTTCACCTATGTCTGCACTCACTGCGTTGAAGCGTCCATTGCCTGAGCCAAAATATACCACACCGTTGCTCACGATTGGCGATGAATGAAAATAATCGGCGAAGTCATAACGGCGTTCTGCAAGGAATAGCGCGGTGTTGTCGAACACGGATCGCCATATAGGCTTACCGGTATTTTTATCTATACAAGATAGGACGCCGTTACCTCCAAGGAGATATAACTTTGTGCCTTCAACAGCAACTGTCGAACGTATCTCGCCGTTCGTCTTCAGGTTCCATTTTACATTTCCTGTTGAGAGTTCCAACGCATACAAAGTACTGTCTAACCCGGCAACATAAACCGTTCCCTCACTTATCACCGGACTTGAAAAAACAGGTTGTTTAATTCTGAATTTCCATTGAACCACAGGAGTCTTCTCAAAATCATTGAGGGTCGCTTTTTGAGCCAAACAACAATCAGACACACCAATAAAAAAAACGATAAGTATATATTTTTTCATATTATCAAGATTCATCATTCATCATTCATCATTGTTCATTGTTCACTCAAGCTCGTGAACAGCGAGATCATACATAAGCTTAAGATCTTCATCATGTATATCGGCATACCACCCCCATGTCCTGCACGATACAAAACCGGAGCCGGGACGTTCGTTGAATTTTTTCAGCCACGCGCTTACCCGATTGTATTCATCGTACGCCAATGCCGTTACACTTTGAGGTTCAACAGTAGAGTAAGTAACGGTGAGCCATGATGGAAGTCCCCAGTTCAGACCAGTTTGAGTTGCCTGACTATAATAATTTCCGGACTCCTCAGGTCTGCTAATATCGACACCCAACATGCGTTCCGCAGTGGTTTCGTCCAATCTTGGCTTTCCTTTATTGTCAACAGAAAAAAGGTTCGGAGGACTGCCAGGCCATATGATCTTTCCACCTTTTTCAAGGTATCGCCGAATCATTCCCTTTTCAGGCTCCGCTCCTACCATATTAGATGGTATTTGATCAAATGCAAATACGATCACGCTGGGTGCACCATCATTTATCCTGCTTTCGAGAAAACGAAATAGTTTTGCTGAATCAAGTTGTTCGAATCCGTGATCCTTCAAATAAGGAGTGATCTTCTTATCTATAGTGAATCCTTCAAACCTGGGGTCTTTGGGGAAAGGAAGATATACAGCCTTGTGCGGTTTCGTCCCCTCATCGATAGCATAAAAAAATCCGTCATCACTTCCGACAAACACGGTCTTTGAATCCACAATTGGTGACGAGTAAATGCATCCGCCAGTCTTATAAGCCCATCGTTTTTCGCCAGAGGTTTTTTGGAGACAATAAAGGTTTTCGTCCGCTGATCCAAAGTAAACATCATTCCCAGTGAGAAATGGTTTCGTATAAACCAACGAACCACTTTGAAATTTCCACTTCTCTTTTCCGGTCTGCACGTTGACGGCGCTTAACAAACTATTGTCAGACCATCCAATATAGGCTACGTTGTGCTCAACCTCTACAGACATTGCCCACGTGGGACCATAAGTGAAATCCCACTTTTTCTTATGCGTGACAGTGTTGACGGCATACGTTTTCCCGTCGCGTGAAGCAACTATCATCAGGCTATCTTGTAATACTGGTGCCGCATAGATGGAGTTGCGATCCCATCCGAATTTACGCGAATCGTATTTTGACCCGTCAGTCTCAAATTTCCAAAGAAGTTTTCCATCCTGAGCATTTAACACGTAGACAATCCCATCGTTGCTAGGTTGATAAACCTGTCCGTCCTTTAAAAGAGCTGCTGCCCTTATTCTACCGTTGGTCTTGTATTTCCAAAGTAACTTTCCGTCCAGGGATAGCGCATATAGGTGCGAGTCGCCGGAACCGATATAGACGCGCCCACTGTCCACGATGGGAGATGCCGTATAATAATCCCACTCCCAATACGAGGGAACCGACGGCTGCATCTGATATTTCCAGATCTGCTTGCCTGTGCTTCGGTCGATTGCATAGAGAGAGTTGTTACTGCCGGAAACAAGGACAAGATTTCCCGATAAAGCCGGTGTGCTGCTGATTGAACTTTCAGTTTTGAATTTCCAGACAAGCTCGCCATTATTTTTGTTTACAGCATAAATATGGCTGTCGCCGCTTCCAAAGTAGATATTCGCGTTGTCGAGGGCCGAAGATCCTCGGATTGGGCCCTGTGTTTTAAATTTCCATTTCGCCCTGGGGTTAAGGATTGTTGGCTCTTCTACCTGCGCATGGGTGACCAGAGTACCAAACAAAACTAAAAGAAATGTGTATTGTAAAGGTCTCTTCATCTTTTGTAGAATTTATTCGCGCTATATCGATGTTTATTTTTGAAAAAACGGAAATTTGGGTAGCCGTGTCGAGGAATGATCAGTTCAATTGTGTTCAACTTCGTTCAAACTGATACACGATCATTAAGTGCTTGATTCCGATGGGATTAGAAACAGACGATACATTCATACAAAAGTGCCTCTTGCTTATCGAAAAAGAGCTGGGATGGGGTGAGTCAAGGGACTGGTCAACCCGTGACTTCGAAGCGTTAAGCATCAGGATCATGGAAAAGACACACGTTCAATTAAGTGTGGTTACACTGAAGCGTGTGTGGGGAAGAATTCGCTACGAAAGTAAACCCACGGTAACAACGCTTGATACACTTGCTCAATACATTGGGTTTGAAAACTGGAGGACATTTAAACAATCCGGGAAGGTTTCGGTTGCTGCGGAGCAAATAAGCATCGCCGCGACTGGGCTGAGCTCAAACATTCTGAAAAATAACCCAACAAAGAAACCGGTAGCCATTTTCGCGATCGTTGGTCTGCTGGTCGGTGCAGTAGCTGTCATTTTCTACTTTACATCATTTGATACTGCAAAACCTAACGTTGATCCAGCTAAGTTTTCATTTAGCAGCAAGAAGGTCGTGGATGCCGGTGTCCCGAATACTGTAATCTTTGACTATGATGCGACAGCAGCGAAACCTTCAGACTCGATCTTTATTCAGCAATCATGGGACAAGCGGTTGAGCAAACCCGTAGCCCGTGATCAACAACAGCATACTTCCATTTATTATTACCCCGGTTTTTTCCAGGCGAAGCTTCGGGTCAATGACCAGATTGTCAAGCAGCATGATCTTTTTATTAAGAGCAATGGATGGCTACCCCTCGTCGACATCACGCCGGTTCCGATGTATTTTAAGCCAGTCGATATTATTAACGATGGTGCTATAGGTCTTAAGCTGGATAAGATAATTTCTAACAATATCCAACTTCAGCCAAAGGCACCGTGGGTGGGATATTACAATGTTGGGGACTTCGGAGACATAATGAGTGACGACTTCGTGTTTGAAACAGAAGTGAAGAATGAGTTCAGCGAAGGGTCAGCGGCATGTCAGCACACGGAAGTTCACGTTTTGTTTGAAGGAGCAGCAATGGTAATTCCGTTGTCAATACCCGGCTGTGTTTCGGAATTGAATTTTGGTGACATGAGTGGGAAGAAGTTGGACCTTTCGCCACTGGGAGTAAATTTTGACAAATGGGTAAATGTCAAAGTGAGTGTGCAGGATTCTCTTGTGCACTTATTGATCAATGGAAAGAAGGCATTTGAACTGAAGGTTAATCTCCATCCACTCAGATTTGCCGGAGTAATATTTCGATTTCAGGGAACGGGAAGCGTTAACTTCATTCGTATCTCCAAACAAAGTGGTGAAGTGACGTATGAAGACAATTTCGATCTGACGCCAACTAAAAAAGCAATCTAATTCAGTTTCAGCTGGATAGAATATATCTCGGTCATTACACGCTCAGCGACGCGTGTGCAACGGGTAGCATGGAATTCAAAAATCTCCATCACGTTAAGTTTAGCCTGAAGCATGTCCTTAAGCATTGCTTTCGCCCGATACAACCTGATCTTCACATTTTCTTCGGTGATGCCAATTATTGTTGCTGCGTCTGCAACTGGCAGATGTTGAACTTCACGAAGTATAAAGACTACCCGATACTTTGCGGGCAAGTGGCTAATAGCTCCTTCCAACGCTTTTGCCAGGTTCTCACCTACCTCTGCATTAGTTTTTTCCATCGGCGCGTTCTCTTCGCCATCTATTCCTTCGCGAACCAGGACATCCAGACTAAGGTGTGCCCTACCTTTTAGTTTGTTCAAATGTTGTAAAGCGCAATTGATGAGTATGCGGGTTAACCACGTGGAAAATTTTGCTTCCTGCCTGAATTGTCCAAGCTTCTCATACCCTCTTATATATGCTTCTTGCATTACGTCCTCAATGTCGTTTTCCGCTGAAAGGATTCCGCGTGCTGTCTTGTACAAAAGGTTGTTATAACGTCGGACAAGTATCTCGTAGTCCTCCGTCTTTCCATGCAGAACACGGGATATTATAGTCTCATCCGTTAAGGTTTGATCTGCAGCAAGATGTACGGCATTAGCCAGCATAGCACGGTATTATTTAATAGTTAGATGAGAGAACCCTTCATCCGTTACATTTTTTTTCGACGGGAAATGTATCCGGGTCAAACTTTCGCCATCTAATGGAAAATCCTTGAACTATGATAACAATTATTTTGCTCTTTGCAGTTGCAGCTGTGTTCGGAATAGTTTTAATAATTCCCGTCCTGCAGGGAAAAACTCCCGCCAAAGGTCTGGTTTTCACGCATGGAGGCATTGCTGCACTGGCGTTGGTCATGTTGCTACTGAGATATTTCAACGAGCCCGGCTCAGTGCCTCAGTGGAGTGTCATTCTTTTTGTGATCGCTGCGTTGGGAGGTTTTGTTCTCCTGGCCAGCCACCTACGGAAAAATACCGTACCCAAGTCGCTGGCATTGGTTCATGCTTCCGCTGCGGTGGTTGCATTCCTTATCCTTTTATTCTCAGCGCTCAATTTGTGAAGTTCAATTTGTTGCAAGGAAGATTGGGGAAGCACAGGCTTCATCCGATGCTGGTGCATTTTCCAACGGCCTTATACCCTTTTAGCCTTGTAATGGATATCACGGGTTTTATACCCGGTAATAATGACTATTTAGTGGCTGGAAGGTTCTCTCTTTTTGCAGCCGTAGGAATGAGCTTGCCCGCTATTCTTTACGGATTGTTAGACTTTCTGAAAATCGATACAGACAGCAGCGCATGGAAGAAGGCTGGCTTGCATGCAATTCTCAATCTGGTCTGGTTCATGATCTACTGCACACTGTTATTCTACAGGACTAAATATGATTCCGTGGAGATCCTCTACCTCGTGATCCTTTCAGCGTCGACGATCGGATTGTTTTACTCAAACTATTTGGGTGCCGACCTCATTATTTCTCATCGAATTGGCATTGAGCACGACATGGAACATGATTCAAAAGATCGACGCGTGCCGCGCTGATCCTTTCACTGCTATGTTTCGGAATATGATGAATCCAAACAACTCATAACCATTTTTCAGTTTTTACTTCGTCGAACAACGAATCCAACTGGATGCGTTATCTGTTTTAGTGCAATCTTAAAAACAATCACCGCCGATCGTATAAAATGCTGGTATTGATAACTGTTAAATCCTATTTTTAGAACGAAAGTTTTAAAATACTCAGTTTCTTATGCCCCAGGCGCTATCCAGAATCAGGCCTTTAATTGGTCTCTTGATCCTTCTTGTTTCAATGGTGTCAATACAATCTTGTGACCGATCGACGGCGCCCCGTGTTCTCGTTTTCTCGAAAACAAAAGGCTGGAAGCATACCTCCATACCATATGGCATCGACGCAATCTATAAGTTGGGCAAGGAAAACGGCTTTCTGGTTGATGCCACAAAGAATTCCAGGTTCTTTGATGATTATAATTTGAAACAATACCATGCCGTCATTTTTAATAATACTACGCGCAATGTCCTGAATGCGGAAGAGCAGGCCGCCTTCGAGCGCTACATTCAGGCTGGCGGTGGGTATGTGGGAATTCACGCGGCCGCGGATACAGAATATGAGTGGCCGTGGTATGATAAGCTGGTTGGCGCTCATTTCTCCAGCCATCCGCATAACCCTAACGTTAGGGCAGCTACGGTGAATGTTACAGATAAAAAACATTTGTCAACCGCCGAGCTTCCTGATCACTGGAAACGCATTGACGAGTGGTACAACTATCGGTCGTTTTACCCGGACATCAAGGTGATCGCGTACCTTGACGAGAATTCTTATGAGGGAGGAACCAATGGGGCTGACCATCCGATTTCCTGGTATCATGAGTTCGACGGTGGCCGCGCATTCTATACTGGATGTGGTCACACCGACTCGAGCTTTAGTGAACCCCTTTTTCTAAAGCACCTTCTCGGCGGAATAAAATACGCTATGGGTACTGGCAAGCTCGACTACCGAAAGTCGTATGCGGTGGCAGTTCCGGAGGAAAACCGTTTTGTAAAAACAGTACTCGTTAACGATTTGAATACTCCGATGGAACTCGCCGTATCAAATGATGGTCGCGTCTTCTATACGGAACTTAGGACGGCCAATCTGTCCGTCTTCGATTCAAAAACAGGCAAGAATTCCCTCGTGCATCAATTTAACGTGGCCACTAAGGGTGGAACGGGTCTTATCGGAGTTACGCTTGATCCAGACTTTGATTCGAATAATTACATATACCTATACTACAGTCCCCCTATTGAGACGGAGCCGATCATTTTTAATCTGTCACGCTTCACGGTCACGAAGGATAATACGCTCGACCTGGCGTCAGAAAAGGTTTTGCTTCAAGTTCCAGTTCAGGAGGTTAGCGGCGCTCATCATGGTGGATCACTCGCTTGGGATAAAGATGGTAATCTATTTATTTCAACCGGAGATAGTTCAAGTCCATTTCCATCTAATGGCTACGCTCCTCTTGATGAGCGACCCGGGAAGGAATATTACAGTCTGGATGCCCAAAGGTCGGCTTCAAACACTAATGATCTAAAGGGAAAAGTTCTGCGAATACATCCGGAAGCCGACGGAACATATACTATACCCGAAGGCAATCTCTTTCCAAAAGGAACTGAAAAGACCCGACCTGAAATCTTTACAATGGGATGCCGTAATCCCTATCGAATCGCCGTTAATCCAAAGACATCGGTGTTGTATTGGGGTGAGATCGGTCCAGATGCTGGTAAGGATAGCGTTCAGGGACCGCGCGGCTACGACGAGTTCAACCAGGCTAAGAAAGCAGGCAACTATGGATGGCCATACTTTGTAGGAAACAACCAGCCTTACAACAAATGGGATTTTGCGACCAACACGGCCGGCCCAAAGTTTAATCCTGAATCGCCCGTGAATAATTCGCCGAATAATACGGGCATTACAAATCTACCGCCCGCCCTATCAGCAATGATTTGGTATCCCTACGCAGCTTCCAAAGAATTTCCTGAGCTTGGACAGGGAGGTCGAAGTGCAATGGCCGGGGAATTTTATACTTACGACAGGAGCTCGAATGCGCCAAACAAGTTTCCTGAATACTATGACGGCGCCCTGTTTGTGTTTGATTGGATGAGGAATTGGGTATTGGCGCTCAGGTTCGACGAGGATGAGAACTTCCATCGAAGTGAACCTTTTATGATGGCGAACGGAGACTTTCGCCGGCCGATTGATCTTGCGTTCGGAAAGGATGGCGTTATGTACATGTTGGAGTATGGATCCGTTTACGGCGCTGATAATGATGATGCACGTCTTGTAAAGATCGAATACTTTACTGGGAATAGACCTCCCGTTGCTAAGGCAGGTGTGGTCGATTCAGTGGCAACCGCCGAAAAAGATAAAAGGTCTTTCTCACTTCAGAACGCGCCGTTCCCCCAGCAAGAGAAGCCGTAGGTGAAAACCCTTTACGGGTATTATTTACCAGTCGAGGTTCAAATGACCCGGATGACAATGATACGTTTTCTTATGAATGGCTGTTCGATGGTAAGGCTGTCGGCTCCACGCAAGCCAATCCTTCGTACACCTTTAGCACACCTGGAACGTATCGTACAGTTTTGAGAGTAACAGATAATTCAGGTCTGGTTGGAACCGACACGTTGCTAGTAAAAGTCGGAAACAGGGCACCTGAGGTGAACATTGTCACCGTCAACAATAAATCTTTCTTTTGGAACAATAAGCCTTTCAAATATTCTGTGCAGGTAATAGATAAGGAGGATGGCAGGGTAATGCCCAATGAAGTTAAAGTTACGTTCGACTATACTGCGAAACCTGGCGTGTCCGCAACAGCTCTGCCCCTTGGGTACAAGCTTATTGCCAACAGCGATTGCAAGGCCTGCCATACCCTCGATAAAATTTCTGTTGGGCCATCGTATGATGCTGTCGCGCAAAAATATAAAGGGCAGCCAGGCGCTACTTCTATGCTCGCTAAGAAAATAATCGCAGGTGGTGGTGGAAACTGGGGAACCGAACACGTTATGGCAGCTCACCCGCAGATCTCGGTGCAGGACGCAAATGAAATGGTCACCTATATTCTATCCCTCGCTGACGCAAAAAAAACAAAAACAGTTGCGACTCAGGGCACGCTTGCGCTGTCAGACCATAAGGACGACGAACCACGAGGTCTATACACGCTCACTGCATCGTACACCGATCATGGAGGTAATAACATTGAGCCGATAACAAGAACCGAAACCGTCACACTCAGGAATGCGAAGGTTAGAGCGGTATTCGCCGATGAGCATACCGGATTCAGACGGTTCGGCAATAACCTAAGCAGTGGTGACCACAAAGCATTTGTGTTGCTGAGGAACATTGACTTGAACGGTATCAAAAAGTTCACATACGAGTACGCGTCCCAGAATAGAGATGGTGAGATACAGGCAAGGATTGACTCACAAGCCGGTCCTGTGATTTCACTAGTGCAGTATGCTGCGACCGGTGCGTGGGATTCGACTTCCACCGTGACAGGCAACATCTCGGTTCCCGTCTCAGGAAAGCACGACGTTTACTTCTTCGTTATCAAAAAGGACAAGCCTAATGAAGACATCATAAATCTTAAATCGATCCAGTTCGAACAGTAAGGATGAGGTATAGGGTATAGGGTATAGGGTATAGGGTATATGGTATAAGGTATAAGGTATAAGGTATGGGGTTAAATCCCGTACCTTTTTTTTTTGTCTAATTGGGAAATTCCTTACATGAATAGTTATTACCATTTAATAGGATTTTTCTCGTGCAGCAATGACGAGCCATACGTATTAAATTTCAGAAAAAAATCTAATACATCATGATAGCCGGAATTCGCACGAAATATTCCTTTTTGTTCTTGACCTTCATCGCATCTGTTGGGTATGGGCAGGGAATCAATAACGCATGGAAAACCGAATTGACTTCTTCACTGAAACAGTTTTTCAACTGTCAAAATTCTTCCTCGGGAAAGTCGGAATGTTTACAGTTCATGGGTGAATCAGTAAAAAAGATCTATAAGGTCAATGACTTCTATTCTGCCAAGTCGGGCCGCTACATGACTGCAAGTGAAATATCTTCCTTTCTCAAAGAGAGTGAAAAGTGGAGATTGATTGGACCAACATACGAACAGAAAACGCTAGCGACAGCGCAGGAGCTAGCTAATTCCGGAAAAGCGGTTGTAGCTGTTTATATCAATTCAGATGGAATTGGACATATGGTTGTAATAACGCCCGGCCAACTCCAGCCATCAGGCTCGTGGGGGTTGCATGTTCCGAACGTGGTCTCCTTTTTCCCAAGCCAACCCGACAGGTCTTTCGTCGATAAAGGTCTTTCCTTTGCTTTTGGTAAGAACCTGATGAAGGATATTCTTATCTACGGAAGAAACTAACATTCTCGATTGTTAATTGTTAATTGTTAATTGTTGATGGTCACTGTTCATTGTTCACTGTTCATTGCTTTTCTCCTGCCCACAGAACGGCATCGCGGACTAATTTAAAAAAGTTATCGTCTTTACATAGAGATGCGTCGTGGCCGATTCCTATGTAGATCATCCGCCGGAATTTGGGATTGGTCCATATTATGGGATGGTCACCCATAGGCTTGTTTTGTTTGTAGGTTGATTCATCCGCCGTTGCTAGAACGTGTACATTGGCTCTTGGACTCTTGTCAAATTCATACCATTCATCGGATACCTCGAATCTGGCAGGAAGGTTTTTGGTAGCCGGATGCTTGCGATCTTCAACGACGACTGTTCCCTTTTGAAATGCAGGATGCGGAGAATAAATAACACTACCCATAAAATCCTCAAACCATTGCCAGTAACGTTTAGAAGGTGAAACGAAATCTCGTCCCGTTAGCCCAGCGGCGTGTATCCCCACCCACCCTTTTCCTTCGGTAATGAATCGTTGCAATGCCTCCTGCTGATCTTGTGACATATCAAACGGTGCCTGCTGAAGTTGAATGACTACCTGGTATTTTGCCAGGTTGGCATCATTCAGTTTGCTGGTGTCATCCGTTATATCAACGACGAAATTATTCTCCTGTGCCATTTTTTCAAGGAATGGTCGCGCACTGGTCATCATTTTCATGTGGTCAGCTGCGCGCGATAAGATCACCATGGCCCTAAACGTGGGTGGTTCCTTCATGGACACGAAGGCGGTTGCTATTAGGACAATTAAAAATGAAACCTGCAGGATCCGTCGATGCATACGAAATAGTTGACGTTTTATTGATTGAAATTAATGAATAGAAATCAAATCCAAGTATGCATGGAGAAAGCTGAGATCGTTAGACAGATGAAAATCGAGATCAAGGTGATTGTTCAGCAGTACCACAACAGGATGATCGACAACAAGCTGCTGGCACGATGATCAATGCACTACTGCTTACCGTCACTTGCTATAACTTTGTCGATGACGTTGAGTTTAATGATCGAACCCTTTGTCCGGCCATTTAGCGTCGCGTTTACGATAAGCGAATACTGGCCGGGAGCAACTACCTCCGATGACTTTATGATCACTTTCGTGTTTTCAAAGTTGCCTTTTTCGGGTGAGAAGGTTACTTCAATTCCCTTCGGCAAAGCCGACGACAATCCCATGACAGCAGAACTTTTTAGGTAAGCTTTTGATCGAAGTATCTTGATCTCAACTTCTTTGCTTTCGCTTCCGGAAATCTCAACATTATCCTGCGAAAGAACGATGACAAATTCTTTTTCTGGTGTTTGTGTTTGCGAGTATCCTGCCAGAGACACGGACACTAGCAATAAAATTGCGAGAGGTTTCATAAGAGTTTACGCTTGATTTATTAATTTATTTTGATTGTGAACACGTTGCTTGCCCGCGGCGACAAATTCGATGACGGAATTCACCACCGCGTCTGATTTGAGATTGTGGCCGAGCCCTTTGGTGATTTGTAACTGCGAATTTTTCCAGTTTGCGTTGATCCGTTTTGCGTGATCGACTGATGTTTCGTTGTCCTCTTCATCGTGAATTATCAATCCATTGGCCTTGACAGATGAAGCAAAATATGGAGCTGAAAAATAATTCGGTGCGTGGCCGAACGCTTCCTGAAACTGATGTATGATCAGCTGTTCAGTTCGCGTCGAAAGGGCCAATGCATTTTTATAGAATTTGAAGAATTCGTCCGCCTCGCCAGGAGGTGCTAAAAGGATCAACATTGGAGATACCAGTTCCCGGCTTTTATAAAAAGAATATAAGGCTGAAAATCCACCTATCGAGTGACAAACCAACGCATGCACATCGCCAAGTTGTTCGACATATTTGCTGATGACTTCGCTATAGAGAGGAACGCTCAGTTGCTTGCCTCCAGACAGGCCATGACCGGGTGCATCCAGGGCGTGTAGGGTATATTCATTCTTATCGAACGAGTCGATGTAACGTTTCCACCGGTAAGTATGACTTTGCCATCCGTGAAGAAACAGAAGCTTTGTTGCACCCCTGCCCCATTTGTAGGTTTGGATCGGGGTCCCGTTGTGTTCAAGTATAATGTGCTTTCCCGATTCCAGGAATTCCTTTTGTTTTGGATTTAGAGACGGCCTAATCGGGTTGCAAAAGATCTCGAGACCTTTTTTTGCCGCGTTTCGGGGATTTACCAAGGCCATCATGTTCAAGTAAAGCCCGATGGATTTCATTATCATGTTTTTCATAGAGATCATTTTGTAGATACCAATCGGTATCTACAATGATAAAAAAATTTACAGTTCTATTTCAGCCACCTGCTTGTCCAGATGTTTGATCATTCTTTTTATATCATCGTCGCTTTCAGATAATTTGCTCATCATAATAGCGCCTTCCAATACTGCGATAATAAGTGTGGCATAGTGTTCCTTATCAATACCAGCTTTTATCTGCTTGTGTTTTATTCCATTTGCCAACATTGTCACAATCGAGTCTCGTAAACCAGTTAAAATTTTTAAAGCAGCTTTTCTAAGAGCCGGATTTGAGTCATCGGCTTCTATAGCTGCATTTAGTAACGGACAACCTCCTTTAATAGGAGGATTACTGATATAGGATTCGAAAAAATGAAAAATTGTCCGAAGTTTTTCCGCCGCGGTGGATTTTTCCTTAATCCTTCCTCTCAATTTCTCAAACATTAACGACGAGAGGTAATGCAAGGTTTCTATTTCTAGTTCATCTTTACTTTCAAAATGACGGTAGATAGCGCCTTTAGTAAATCCGGTTGCATCGGTTATCTCGCTGATAGACGTGGACTTATAACCCTGTGTGTTGAACAAAACACCGGATTTCTTGAGAATTGTCTCTTTGGTCGCCTGCGGATTACGCATGGACAAAGATACCAATTGGTATCTTATTTCCAAAAAAGTACCAAGGACGTTGTCCGTTCAATCACTCTGCAGGTCTCCCTCTATTACAGTTTAAATTGGAGAGTAAGGTAAAAACTACGCCCGTCAGAGGGCAGGATGCCGGGTCCTGGGTAGCCAGTGGCTCGTCGGGTGAAATACATGGCGTCAGCGAGATTGTTCACACTACCCTCAATCCTGAACTTCTTTAACTGATAGGACAAGCTTAGATCAAGGATTGAATATTCTGGGATAATTCCAATTACAGCCGAAGCATCGCTTTCGGTTGAATTAGTAGCATCTGTAAATTGGCTAGACAGATAGCTGTACTGAATGGATGCCTTAAGGTTCTTGTAGCCGAAGCGAAATCCAGTCTTCAGGTTTAGATTAGGGACGAACTCCACTTCATTCCCGGTAACTCCCGGATTTTCACTCTGCTTGTACTCCGAATAAATGAAGGCAATATTACCAAAGAGCACACCACTCCATTTGTTCTGACTTGGGTAGGCCATTCCGATTAAGTCCGCCTCACCATAAGCTTCCACTCCTTGGATTACTGCCCGTCCGATGTTCGTTCTGTTTCTGAGTACCCTGTTATTTTCATCGTAAAATTGGATCTCCCCGATCCGGTTGTCGTAATTCATGTAGAAGGCGCTCACATCGAAATTGTAAAGGACGGTCTGGTCACTCCTTACCCCTATATCAAATGAATAACCTTTCTCATCTTTAAGATCGGGATCTATCACAGACGATGGATTGGAGATACGCATATCGCTAAAGGTGATAGAGCGATAGTTTTGTGATAGGTTTGAGTATAGCTCCAGCCGTCCCGTTGGCTTGAAACTGACTCCCAGCCCCGCCAACAAGAATTGCCGGCTGCTGTTTCTTTCTTCGTCGTATCGGGTTATATCGATTATATTTCCTGCAAGATCTTTATAAATTGTTCCATAATATCCTTCAGCCGTGGTGTTAATGTATTCAAACCGTATGCCCGGCGTCAGAGAAAGCTTTTCATGCACATAAAAAATATCTTCAGCAAAAGCTGAAATGTTGCGGTTTGGAAAACGATAGTCATAAGTAATGAGTTCTTCAGGATTTATATATTCGAAATTCGCATCACTTCCGGTGCTTCCCAAACCCTGGGTGCTGTGATTGAACCCATTATAGAAACGACTGCCCACAAGTAAAACCGACTTTACGTTTCCAATTGCATACTTCTTGAGGAAACGTGCTTCTGCACCCCAATTATTGAAGTCGCCTTTGATCAGATCACGTTCGCTATTGTCATCGATCGTAGCTACCCTGTTAGGACGGAACCCCACAGAGTAACGATACGCTGAAAGATGAAATATCCGAAGGTTGAACTCACTAGAAGTTGAGAACTTGTGGTCAAAGTGGAGAGCGAATAAATTCCAGTTAACCTTAAACCAATTGCGGGCCCTGTTCGTCTGTCTCGGATTTTCATTGAACATTTCGTCTGTCAATCCGCCAGGTTGATGAGCCAGGTATCCCATCTGCGTAAAGTCGAATCCTACTTTCGTATTTGGTGTAATAGCGTAGTTTATATTGGAATACAACGTATGATTTTCAAAATCTGAATTATCGCGCCAGCCATCACCCCTCTTGTATTGAAAGAATGTATAATACCTCAATTTGTTTACCGTCCCACTCAAGCTCGTAAAGGAGTTATAAAATCCAAATGAACCGACGGATTGCCTTGCCAACAGTTCCAACTTTTTATCGGCGACGGGTTTCTTCATGTTGAAGTTGATGAGTCCGCCAAACTGCGTTCCATATTGAAGCGAAGCAGCACCTCTTACGATCTGGATCCGTCCAACGCCTTCTACGGGAGGAGTGTAGTAGCTTTCGGGATAACCCAAAGCATCAGCGCTGATATCATATCCATTTTGGCGGGTATTAAAGTTTGAGGTTCGGTTAGGATCCAGTCCCCTGCCCCCGATGCTAAGCTGAAGACCGGCGCCGTCGTTTTCCCAGATATTGAGCCCGGCAACGCGTGAATAGACTTGCCTGGCATTGTTTGTGGCGAGGTTAGCGACGAGTTGTTCAGGAATGATAACCTCCGATTTTTTGCCCTCATAAATACCGACGCTCTCGACTGCGCGCATCCTGGTAAACCCGAAGCTTGATTGTTCATCTGTTACAACTAACTCATCCAGAATTTGTGTGCGTGGCGACAGCGTTATGTTGACGAATCGGTCGCCGTTGGAAATGTCGACCTCAACTTTGTTGTATTGAAAATCTTCTGAAGTAAAGTGTACGGTATGTTTTCCATTCGGAAGATCCTGAAACAAAAACCGTCCTTTGCTATCGGTCACTGATGTCAACTTACCCTCATTCAGAAAGACAACACAATTTTTTATTGCGCTGCTGTCTGCGTATGAGGCAACAACACCCGATAACCTGTACTGGCCCTGAGCCGAGACGTACAGAATGAGCAAGAAAGCAGTATTATAAACCCTTAATCTCATCGTTGAATGTCAGTACCCATGGCTTATGACCAAATGAATCCTCTTGTTTTGTAAGGTCGATCAGCGGATCGATCAGCGGTTTCCCCAGACGACCGTTAAGCACCACATAAGAATCTACATAGACCTCTGGAGACTGAAAACCTTCTTTCGAATAGTGTTCCCTCAGAATGTGCGCATATTGCAGGATCATGTCTGGTTGCGTTGACATCATCTTTTCCTGCAAAGGTGTCAGAAAAAATGTGTTGTCTACAGCCACCTGCCTGCCATCTGAATCCTTCACCCTAAATTGCGCGTGTCCAGCTTTTTCCATCAACATGACACGCCACGAAAAGCGATAGCCTTCTTCTGTCCAGAATAGCTCCCCTGGATACAACCAGTACCGGAATGGAAGTACAAGCTGTATCAAGAAAAAAATGCAGAAGGCCGGAACAACAATCAATGAACCCCGGCGCGAATATTTGTAACATTGACCTGCTTGCAGAAACTCGTGGGAAACTCTCAGCCATGAACCGATTTTCTTAACAATACGCTGATGAAATTCCCTTGAAAAAAAGATCAATGCCGTTGCGATCATTATGTATGGAAACATCCCAATGGGAAACAGGATTGCCGTCAAAATGTGGAAAACAACAACTGCGATAAACCCAGCATAGCGAGTTGATTTGCTGAGCAGCAGGAAAGGAATACTCAGGTCGTATAAGCACCCTGCCCAACTGAAGGCATAGGCTACCCACAGGTAATTAAAGGCTGGTCCAATGAGTGGAACGTCATTTTTCGCAGGTAGCCACATCCGTAAAGGCTGTGCCTCTAAAAGCCAATCGCTGTTTACTTTTGCAAGACCGGCGAAAACATAAACAATGCATACGAATAATTTCAGAGCATCAATATTCCATTGAGGAACAGCATCGGCTTTGAGTCGACTCCTTCTGAAGGAATCAATGGAAAAATAAACATGCGCCGGAAGGAATATCATCATCAGACTTATCATGCTGACGAAATAATAGTGGTTTAAGTAAGTGCTTTTGTCCATAAGCTCGATGTATGTGAAGCTAATGAACAAGAAGATACTGGCAACGCGGTAAAACAATCCCAGGGCCACAAGCAATGCCGAAACGGCGCAAATCGCAAACACGATATAAGTGTATTCGTGTAAAGGTTTGACGAATTCAAATCCGTAAAAGGAAAAAAAGTATTTTGGTTTTAGATACAGATCATAGATCCACCCCTTTGACCAAAATCGTATGATACTTCCAAAGATCAGCAAGCCGAATAAGATCCTGAATACGGCCAACGGGGCAGCTGAAGTTGATTTTTGAAAGTAATTTTTCATCGATCACTCTTTTAAGATAGACTAGTCTCCGTCGTTGTCGGTATAGGTGATCGTTATGCTCATGGCGGACGTCATATCGACCTTCAACAAACGGACTGCTTTCTGCATTTCTGTGTATACGTCTTTCATCGCCTGATTATTAGTCTGAGCCTCCTGATAGAAGTTCTGAGACAACAGGTCAAGCTTTGAATCGATTGTTGTGAATTGACCATTAATAATTTCTGAAAGTAAAGTTCCTGTAGAAGAATCCTTCGCTCCTAACGCATCCAGATAACTTTTAAACGATGGACCTTCAGCTTCCGTGACAATATCTACTCCATTGAAAAATCCCACTGTTGCGTCCTGCGCATTTTCTGCAAGAAGCCTGGAAATATCTTTCTTATAATAGGCCTCAACTTTATCGGGATAAGCTGTTCCGGAAACTCCACCGACGATTCCCGCCGGTATTCCAATTTTCCCCGAGCGAATGTAGCGCTCATAGTTAAGCACGTAGGCATTCACCACAATTCCCATTGAAGACCCGATATCCAGTCCGGTCTTGCTGATAAATGTGTCTCTGTATGAGCCATTCCACTCAGTAATAACATTAGTGATGAGCGTGTTCATGCGGTCGACAAGCTTTTTCAAGTATGCAATACTTTCTGCGGCATCGTCGCCTGTTGTGTAATATGCGACGATTGCTGCGTCACCTGTTGATACTCCGTTGATGAGATAATCAAGCGCGGGAAACCCTTGTCGTGCATAGCTGTTTGGCAGCTCAAGGTTTGCTATCGGGTCAGCAATGTTCACCGCTATGCCTGCTACATCAGCAGGATAGATATTGAAAAAATTCCTAAGCGTATAGCGGTCGGCAGGACCGAATTCAAATAACTCAACTTTTTGCCATTCAGCATATGCGTCCAACCAGGCAGATCGAAAAGCTACAAGCGACTCATTTGTTGGTGAGTCCGTGAATTCTTCGGACTTAGACAACATGACATCAAATTTCACTTTGAAGTTCTCATAGGAAGGAATGATAATGTTGTCCGCCCAGTGCGTGAGAATCTCTTGCCTGTCCTTGCTATTGTCTGCGGGTGATGGATCGCCTCCGCTCCCACTGCATCCCCAAACACCGGCAATGACTGCACCAAACACAAGCGTCCTTAACTTCATAGTACCTTCTTTTAATAAGTAATGGATTGACAGCCCATTATTGGCTATCAATCCATTGCAAAGTAACGGTTTGATATTTTATAGTCCGAATTTAGCCTTTATAGCGTCAGCTGCCGTATTTACCTTCGTTGCAGTCAGATCCCAAAAACCGTTCGGCGAGTCAATGAGGTTGGTAAGAATACCGTCTGAAAAAGCTGCATCCCCGCCATGAACGGTTGCGAAACGCAGGGAGTAAATGAACCCTAACCCTTCGCCGACAGCATGTGCACGCGCTGCATCATCTGCGCCCGTTTTCCACTTCTCAAGGTATCCAAGAGCGGCTCCGGCAAGGGCTTTTTCAAACTCTGTCCTTATAAATAATGCTTGCGCCTGGTATTCAGCCTTGTCATTGTTCACAATCGCCACCCTTCCTTTCAGGAATGCAGGGTAGATGTTAGCATAATTTGCTTTGTTGTATTCCCATATATAAGACCCGGCGCCAAATTCTGTAGTTCCTCTTACATCATTTGTTGAACCAGCGAGGTAAATCGGATTGAGTGTTAGTAAACCGTACGCTTCGTCCCAGTTGTGTTCGAGCTGTGTATAGTTATTGTCACCAACGACTTTGTGATTGTCCGCAGTAAGTCCTTTGTCAAGTAAAACATTGCCTATATAGTCAAGTTCGAGTGCACCAATGAGTGACTTTTGGATAATTTGAGCGATCTCAATGCCTTTCGCATCCACCAGATAATTACCCAATTTACCAGCTACACCCTTCGAAGCGGTAGCGTTTACTGAATTACTTGCTGCATCAATTTGGTCGAATAGGCTTTCGATTTTTGCCCTAACAGCATCGGCCTCACCTGCCGACTTTGACGACGCCACAGCATCTTTAATCTGAACATCCGAAGCATTTAGCTCAGCACCAACCACAGAGATTGTAGAAGTTGAGATATCGGAAAATGGATTTCCAGAATTTGAGAACATGCTCTTCAGTTTGGCCGCATCGATGTGCGTTTTTGCCGACACAGAAGATGATGAATAATAATTCAACGCCTGAAACATCTTATGACGCGAGTTGCCCTCAATCAGGACTACTGTCGAAGATCCGTCGCTATCTACAAAGAGTTCGGAGTATGGAGTTTCGGCCGTTGCCAGTGAGTAATCAATACTTGGTCTAAGGTGGGATACTTCGTCTTCATTACAGGATGCCAGGGCAATTACCATTAGCATCATCATAGCTTTTCGAACGTATGTAAGCGTCATGATTGAGAATTTAAGGTGGTGCAAAGATATTTATTTAGACTTATTCTAAAATAGCTGTTTAGAAAAATTCTAAACAAAACCGAAAAATACCCTCCGTGTGGTAGCTCCCGAAAGTGAGGCAAAAAGTGCGTTTTTAGCATTTTTTCACGCACCTTGTGATTAATGCGACTTTTGATTCTGCATGATTGCCCTGGCAAAAGGCGTTCTCACCTCAATGGTCGATGTTCATGAACTCACTACAAGCCCTGCAAAAGTCCTAATGGAAAGACAGTTACAACGCGACAACTATGTCGTCCAGGAGAGCACCATAAAGGAGCCACCTAAAACATTTATGCAAAGGCTGAGGTTTCTTGGCCCAGGCTTCATTCTTTCTGCTTCTATCGTTGGCTCCGGTGAATTGATAGCCACTACGACTTTGGGCGCAAGAGCCGGTTTTGTGGCTTTTTGGGTCATCATCGTCAGTTGCCTTGCAAAGGTCGCAGTTCAACTTGAATTCGGTAAGTATACCATTCTCACCGGGCAGACCGCAATGAAAGCATTCAACAAGCTTCAGGGTCCGATGTTTGGAAGGGCGCGATGGACTGTATGGATGGTCTTCTTCCTGATCTTGTTGAAAAACATACAGCTTGGAGGCATGATCGGCAGCACGGCGATTGTCTTGAATATGCTGATGCCTGATATACCTATTATCCTTTGGGTTTTCGTCATTGCATTTTCATTGGCTGTTCTTATCTACAAAGGTTATTACGCCGTCGTAGAAAAGTCTTCTCTGTTTATGACATTGATGTTTACATTGCTCACGATCACTGCAGTGTTCTTTCTCACATACACTCCCTATGCCATATCCTCATCTGAAATTCTGTCTGGCCTCGGGTTTCAATTACCTCGCGAATTTGTTGCAGTGGCAATCGGTGCGTTTGGAATCACAGGCGTGGCAAGTGACGAGATTATCGCTTACAACTATTGGTGTATCGAAAAGGGTTATGCAGCATACACCGGACCTCCCAATGATACCGATGACTGGCGAAGACGAGCGCGTGGCTGGATCAGAGTAATGTACCTGGACGCAACGGTCGCCATGGTGATCTACACCCTTGTAACGGCAGCTTTTTACCTTTTGGGTGCGGCAGTGTTACATGAACGCGGTGCAATCCCCGAAGGAAATCAACTCATAGAGACTGTGGCATTGATTTACACCGAATCGCTCGGACCGGGAATAAAAATCATTTATCTGGTGGGTGCATTTTTTGTCTTGTACTCGAGCTTATTTGCCGCGCTGGCAGCCTGGACCAGAATGTATTCGGATATTTTTGGTCAGTTGGGTTGGATGGACTTCTTTAATCTTAACCAAAGAAAAAAAGTCATCGCACTTTTAGCCTGGACGCTTCCGTTTTTTTGGGCAGCGACGTATTTGTTTGTCAACCTTCCCGTCGCGATGATTCTGTCAGGTGGTATCGTCGGATCTGTCATGCTGTTCTTAACCATTTTTGCGGCATTGAACTTCAGGTATCGAAATGTGCTGGATGCATTCAGGCCCAGCGCAATTTATGATGTCGCGCTCTGGATTAGTATCCTGTCAATATTCGGTGTTGGCGTGTATGGCTTGTGGAGTTTGTTTTAATCCAGAGACGATTTGCTAAAAGAGGCCTTTAACCCTAACTTAGTTTTATTACCCCTAAAGTAAGATTTATGATTAACCGCAGGAGATTTATGGAAACCGGAATGGCAGGCTTAGCGGGCCTGACGCTAAGTCAGTCAGCGTTTGCCAACATTATTGTTCCGCAGAAAAAAGAAAGATTGGGAGTAGCCTTGGTTGGTCTGGGCTATTACAGTAAAGATTTGCTTGCTCCGGCGCTACAGCTAACTAAAAACTGCAGCCTCGTAGGCATCGTCACGGGCACACCATCGAAAGTAGAGCAATGGAAGCAGATGTATAACATACCTGATAAGAATATTTACAACTATCAGAATTTCGACTCTATTGCCAACAATCCTGACATCGACGTAATCTATGTAGTACTTCCGCCGTCCATGCATGCAGAATATAGTATCAGGGCAGCTAGGGCGGGCAAGCATGTTTGGTGTGAAAAACCGATGGCGCCTTCCGTTGCCGAATGCAAAAATATGATTGACGCATGTTCGAAGAACAAGGTGAAATTGAGCATAGGATACCGGCTGCATCACGAGCCAAACACAAAGAAAATTATACAATTCAGGAAGGATCTGGCCTATGGAAAAGTCGTCAAGGTTGAAGCTTCGGCTGGATACTTTGATTCACGGACGGACCATTGGAAGCAAAAGAAAAGTATGGGTGGTGGTGTAATGGGTGATATGGGTGTTTATCCCTTAAATGCTACTCGCTATAGCGTAGGGCTTGAGCCGATCGCGGTTACGGCCCTGGCTTCGACCACAAGACCGGAGATATATAAGGAAGTTGAAGAGACCATGAATTTCGAATTGGAATTTCCAGGTGGAGCAACAGCGACATGTATTGCAAGCTTTGGAAAAGGAATGAATGATCTCCAAGTGAATTGCGCTAAAGGATGGTATAAGCTTTCACCTTTTCAGGCCTACAGTGGAATTGATGGCGTTACCAGTGACGGTGTCAAACTGAACGCAGCTATTCAAAACCAACAGGCGCTTCAAATGGATGATGACGCGCTAGCCATCAAAAATAACGCTGCCGTTCTAGTACCAGGTGAAGAGGGATTAAAAGATATAACCGTGGTAGAGGCTATATATAAATCTGTTGCGTCAAAGGGCAAAGTGAAGATCGGGTAAGGGTTACTTATCTTTTCCGGAATATGCCATCGTATTGGTTGCCCATGTAGGCTCCCCATCGGATTTCAGTTTTTAACGGGAGACCAGTAGCGATACGGTTGACCTGAAGCCCTTTGAAGCTGTACGTTTTCTTAACATTGGTGCCGTGACAATAGACAATGTCTAACAAGCCGTCATTATCCAGGTCACCGATCCATGGTGTAGATGCTATGTTACTTCCTGGTTGACTACCCCACACCTGAAGCACTTCGTTGCCCTTAAAATTCACCACCAGCATTATGTTTTGGAACGTGGCATTGTTCAATTGATCATACGCTTGAATGTTGACATTTAGCAACGCTTCGTCTATACCATCTTCATCGAGGTCTATAACAACCGGCGTGCTTGTTTGGTAGCTGCCCAGGGAATCCTCATAAGCTATCTTACCCGTAGCTCCGTCGACCATCAATTGACGGCTCCATCCTAAGTCAGGCCATTGGCCAACTGCATAGGTTGCGAAGAAATCCGGAATGTCATCATTGCCTGTAAAATAACCGGGAGCAACGGAACTGTACGCTTCCGTTTCCGGTACTTTTACAGACCATATAGGTTTGTACGTCTTGCCGTCGAAAGCCAGCAGCTTGCCTTCAACCGCATTTGCTATAATATCAACAACTCCATCTTTCGTGATGTCTGCTAATACAGGTGGACCAATGTAACCTTTACCAGGACTCGTATCTAATAATATCGACTTCGAAAGATCACCTTTCATGATGGCCGAAAGGGTCGTAACATACAAATTACCGCCAAGGGTTTCGCCACCTGTCCCATAGACCACTCGGTAATCCTGGTTGTTGTCAGTTGGCCAGGCAACGACCGACATATACGTCTCGTTTCCATCAGGTACTTGCGCTCTCGCCAGGAGCTTTCCATTGGAGCCGCTTAATACCACAAGGTTTCCAGGCTTTCGTTCCTTCTTATCGAAAGGTTCGGCCATTACATTTCCGCCATTCGAAATGAGTATGTCTTCAACTCCATCGCGATCCTGGTCTTTGATGAATTGTGCATTGTAAAAATTAAACCACTTTACTCCTCCCTTGGTCTGATCAAACTTCCAGATGATGCTGCCGTTCTTTCCGTTTAAAGCGAACAACGTGGCGGAACGGCCTCCGATGAACACATCCAGGGTACCGTCGCCATTCAGATCCTTTAATGCGGCTGATCCAAACACATGATCGATGTTGGCTACTCTCCACAGCATGCTCCCGTCAACGCCATTTATCGCGATCACAGCAGTGTCGCACGGTTTGAACTCCTCGCGCCCAGCGCCCAAGACGATGTCTCCCACCCCATCGCCGTTAAAGTCAGCCACCCGCGGCGAGGAGAATAAACCCATGCCCTCAAATTTTGCAGACCATGAATTCTGCCGCTTCTCTTGCGCATTCACGATATGGGTACTAGTAAGCATTGTCACCAATGACGCTGTCACGATTGCCCGCAAAAGGAAAGGAATCTTCACAAGACTGTATCTGTAGCTCACCATATCACACCTCGTCCGCTTCTCTTACCCAAAATATGAAAGTCCTGTGGATTAAAAAATAACAGGGATAAAGAGTGGAAAGGAAACTTACACGTTGAGATATGACGTCGGTCAATTTCAACTTGTGTAGTTCAGATTGTAGTATGAACCAGGCTCTTCTATCTGAAAATAGTTGTAAGTTTAAATAGAGATTTCGTCCAGCTCAATCGACTATGCAACCAGCAAAAAATCAACTCTTTCGCAACCCATTTATGCTTTTGATTTTGCTATTGATTTCTGCCTGTGGAGAAAAGGATGTTTCTGACGGCGGCCATGAATGGCGAGAGTATCTCGGTGGGCCCGATAGAAATCATTACTCTTCACTAACGGAGATCAATGCAGACAATGTAGATAATCTGAAAATAGCCTGGGTCTACCATACGCGTGACAGCGGTCAGGTTCAATGCAACCCCATTATTGTTGATGGGATTTTATACGGAATGACCGCCACAGTTCAACCTTTTGCATTGGAAGGATCAACTGGCAAAGAGTTATGGCGGGTTCGTGATACAACGGCTGGTACATGGTACGGAACAAGTCGTGGAGTAACCTATTGGCGGGACGGTGATGACAAACGAATACTTTACTCAAAAGAATCCTGGCTCTACGCAGTGGATGCATTGACTGGCAAACCGATCCTTTCGTTCGGAGACAGTGGAAGGACGAGCCTCGGATCAGGACTCGGCCCACTTGCAAAAAAGAGATTTGTCGTTTCCAACACTCCCGGTGCAGTCTATGAAGACCTGATCATTATGCCTTTGAGGCTTTCAGAAGGGAACGATGCCGTTCCCGGTTACATTCAGGCGTTCAATATCAGAACCGGCAAGCTTGCTTGGGTGTTTAAGACCATTCCACATCCAGGAGAGTTAGGTTATGATAGTTGGCCTAAGGAAGCGTACCAGGATTCAACACTTGGAGCTGCTAATAACTGGGCAGGGATGGCAGTCGATAAGAAGCGTGGGATCGTATATGTTCCCACAGGATCAGCCGCTTTTGATTTTTACGGCGCTAACAGACATGGAGATAACCTTTTCGCTAACACGCTTCTTGCATTGGAGGCCAAGACGGGAAAAAGGTTGTGGCACTTTCAAATGGTGCACCACGACATTCTCGATCGCGATGCACCGGCTCCTCCGAATCTCCTGACTGTACAACAGGGCGGAAAACGAATCGATGCTGTAGCTCAGGTTACCAAGCAGGGTTATGTATTTCTGTTTAACCGCGAGACTGGTGATCCCTTATTTCCTATCGAAGAGTTTGCAGTTCCTTCGTCGGACGTGCCAGGCGAAAAAGCTGCGCCAACTCAACCTCGGCCAGTCAAACCTTTGCCCTATGCGCGACAAACGTTCGAAGAGACCGATTTAAGTCCATTTGCTCCAAACAAAGATGAGCTGTTGGAAGTCTTCAAAAAGAGCCGGAGCGAAGGCCCATACGCACCGCTTTCAAAAGGAGGCACCATCATATTTCCCGGCTTGGACGGCGGTGCGGAATGGGGTGGCGCAGCTGTAGATCCCGATGGTATAATGTATCTGAATAGCAGTGAAATGCCCTGGATCATCTCATTGGATACTGCAACAGAGAAAATGGAACTTGCGCACCCTGGTGAAAAGCTTTACCTCTCAAGTTGCGCAACCTGTCACGGTGCAGAGCGAAAGGGAAATCCTGCCAGTGGATACCCATCGCTCGTAGATGCCAAGACAAAGTATAAACGCGACCAGGTATTTACTGTCATCGGTGCGGGTAAAGGTATGATGCCTGCATTCAAAGCCTTGACTGATGGCCAAAAGAAACAGATAGTGTCATTTTTATATGGTGATAAATTCGAAGCCAGCGAAGGAAAGAAAGAGGTTATAAGTGCATCGAAACCTAAGAAGGACAATTACAAGATCTCCGGTTACACTAAATTTCTTGATAAGGACGGCTATCCTGCGGTGAAACCTCCGTGGGGAACACTCAATGCCATCGATTTAAATACAGGAGAATATTTGTGGAAGAAAACATTTGGTGAAGTTCCGGAGCTTGAGGCCAGAGGAATAAAGGGAACAGGATCCGATAGCTATGGCGGCCCCGTTGTAACGGCTTCTGGCTTGTTATTCATCGCAGGGACTAAGGATGGCAAGTTCAGGGTTTACGATAAGAAAAATGGCGAGCTTCTTTGGGAAACGGTTTTACCCGCTCCTGCATTTGCAACCCCAAGCACGTATAGCGTAAATGGCAAACAGTATATCGTCCTTGCCTGCGGAGGAACAAAACTAGGCGCCCCGAAAGGTGAAAGCTACGTGGCGTTTGCACTACCATAGCAAAGGAGAAAAAGTCATTTCGAGTTACCGTGGAATGAACTAGATGTTTACCGGCGCGATTTTTTTTATCAACTCATAAGCGTTGGTTAATCCGAAACTCGTTGCATCACATGCATGAACAGTAAACCTTTCATGCCATGAAAAATCTATTCTTCCTTCTCTGCTTTTTTGTCGTTGCCGGTGCCCTGGCGCAGACTAAAAAACAAACCGTTATAGAGAAAAGAGCCCGCGAACTTCACCGAGTTATAGGGCTGAATGACCAAGAGCAATGGGAAAAGTTTATGAAGGAGAATTATTCTAAGGATATGTTGGAAAGGCAGGTAACGTCAAAAATCCGAACCAATGAAAAAGAGGTGACAAGCTCGACCAGCACGGACACGACGGACAAACTTGAAGAAAAAGTGAAGGCATTTGAAAGGCTGCACAGAGATTTTGGAAATAGCAAGATCAAGTCCTTAAAAACCATCGGTGAAAGGGTTGAAATGATTCTTGAAAATTCGACGGGCCCTGATGGAAATTTCAACATCACCTACGAGAGCCAGTCGCCATTCCTGATCAACAGGATAGCCGTAGAAATCAATGATCGTTAACATCGGTACAATCCGAGAAGATTCCCGAAATTTGATTCCGGAATCGTTTGAATCTATCAATTTTCGTTATTACTTTTCCTTAGCTTATAGCAAAGAAGATGGATCCTGATGGGAAACTTTGGCGTTACATCAAGAACTGACGTATGGTGGCTACGTCCATTATTAGTCCTATTGGGACTTTCGTCGTTTATTGTGTACGCTACCTGGGCCGCCTTCCAGGGTGAACATTATGCTGTAGGCCCTTACCTATCTCCTTTTTATTCTCCCGAAATTTTTGGAAGCTCTCCACACGCCTGGCTTGGACCGAAGCCAACGTGGTGGCCAATGGTTATTCCATTTTCGCCGGCAATTCTGATTCTGTGGGCACCTGGAGGAATGAGAGTGACTTGTTACTACTACCGAGGCGCTTACTACAAATCCTTTTGGGCAGACCCACCTGCATGTGGTGTTGGTGAGCCGCGAAAGTCATATTGGGGCGAAAACTCGTTTCCGTTGATTTTGCAGAATGTTCACCGCTACTTTTTATACCTGGCTATTCTCTTTGTTATCATACTCGCATACGATGCATGGAAGGCAATGTGGTTCATTGATCCAACGACCGGAGTAGAGTCGTTTGGCATAGGTATAGGAACTCTGGTACTAACATTGAATGCAACGCTGTTGGGCGGATATACCTTCGGTTGTCACTCCTTTCGTCACCTGGTTGGTGGGATTAAGGATCGGTTGTCAGGATCTCCGGTCAGAAAGACTGCTTATGCATGCGTCAGCTGCCTGAACAGGAAGCACATGAATTGGGCCTGGTTTAGCTTGTTCGGAGTGATGTTCGCTGATTTGTACGTAAGGCTCGTATCGATGGGAATATGGACTGATTGGAGAATTATCTGATGTCTAAATACGAAACATATCAACACGACGTCCTTGTGATCGGCTCCGGTGGTGCAGGTCTACGGGCCGCTGTAGAGGCCGCAACGGCTGGAGTATCTGTTGCAGTGATTTGCCGATCGCTTTTGGGAAAGGCGCACACAGTGATGGCAGAGGGAGGTGTTGCAGCGGCATTGGCGAATGTTGACGACCGTGATAACTGGAAAGTTCACTTCTCCGACACTATGCGCGGAGGACAATACCTGAACAACTGGCGGATGGCAGAGCTTCATGCAAAAGAGGCGCCTGACAGGGTTAGGGAACTTGAGGCCTGGGGAGCCGTCTTCGACAGAACAGATGATGGCAGGATCCTGCAGCGAAACTTCGGAGGACATAAGTATCCACGATTGGCGCACGTTGGCGACCGAACGGGACTTGAAATGATCCGAACCTTACAGGATTTTACTATTCACCAGAAAGTTGATGTTTATCAGGAGTATACGGTCGTTGCTTTGTTGAAAGACGGCGACAGAATTGCTGGAGCATTCGGCTATGACCGCGAGAAAGGACATTTTAAAGTATTTAAGGCTAAAGCCGTCATCATTGCAACGGGTGGGATGGGCAGGATTTATAAGATTTCAAGCAATAGTTGGGATTGCACCGGCAGCGGAATATCGTTGGCTTATCATGCCGGAGCAGATCTTATCGATATGGAGTTTGTACAGTTCCACCCTACCGGTATGGTATGGCCGCCAAGTGTTCGGGGCCTGCTTATCACGGAGGGTGTACGCGGCGAAGGTGGAGTGTTGAGGAATAATCAGGGGCGTCGATTCATGTTTGACGATATTCCCGAACTCTACAAAGGCCAAACTTCCACAGACGAAGAAGAGGGATGGCGATATACGCAAGGTGATAAAAACGCAAAGCGGCCGCCAGAGTTATTAACCCGCGATCACGTTGCACGATGTATTACCCGCGAGATCAAAGAAGGACGTGGTACTCCACATGGCGGAGTTTATCTCGATATCGCGTGGATCAAAGAAAAGATTTCGAACGCACCCGAGCATATCAAGCGTAAGCTGCCCAGCATGTATCACCAATTCAAAGAGCTTGCCGGTGTCGATATTACAAAGGAAGCAATGGAAGTAGGGCCAACGACACATTACATCATGGGTGGCGTTCGCGTAGACGCGGATAGTCAGATGACAAGCATACCTGGATTGTTCGCAGCTGGTGAATGTGCAGCGGGACTTCACGGTGCAAACAGACTTGGTGGAAATTCACTTTCGGATTTACTTGTCTTTGGCCAACGTGCAGGAGCCTACGCTGCGACATACGCAAAGGAATCGCCAGAGGGAAAAGTAAGTGAAGATCAAATAAATGATGTTGTTCAATGGGCATTGGAACCATTTGAACGGGGTGAGAAAGGCGAATACGAAAACCCGTTTCAAATTCAAACTGACCTGCAGGAAGAAATGCAGAGATTGGTAGGGATAGTGAGAATAGAAAAGGAATTGTCAGAGGCGTTGGACAAAATTGAAGCGTTGAACAAACGCATCGTGCGGGTAGGCTGTAATGGTAACCGGTCCTATAATCCAGGCTGGCACACAGCCATGGAGTTGAAGCATATGATTACTGTTGCTGAAGCCATAGCGCGCGCAGCTAAAGAACGCAAGGAAAGTCGTGGCGGACATTTTCGTGAAGATTTTCCAGATAAGAGCGAACAATTCGGAAAGGTGAACATTTCAATTCGAAAAGAGAACAACGACAAAATGAACGTGACCCACCTCCCCAAGACTAAGGTCCGTGAGGATCTTCAGGAGATCATAACTGAAATGAAATAGAAATGAAAGTTCTGTTCAACATATGGCGGACAAATTCAAGCGGCGGAGAATTTCAGGAATTCAAGACTGAAGTGACCGAAGGAATGGTAGTGCTTGATGCCGTTCATCAGATCCAGGCGGAACTGGCTAATGATCTGGCCGTACGCTGGAATTGCAAGGCAGGCAAGTGCGGTTCGTGCTCGGCGGAGATCAACGGTCACCCGCGGTTGATGTGTATGACACGAATGAGCGACATGCCTGAAGGAAAACCGATTACTATTCAGCCGCTAAAAGCGTTCCCCGTTATCAAGGATCTCGTTACAGATGTCTCAGTGAACTATCGGATAAAGAAGCAAATAAAAAAATTTAAGCCTCGAGCGCCTGATGCTCCCGATGGAACATGGCGGATGGCGCAAAGCGATATTGACCGGGTCCAGGAATTTCGCAAATGTATTGAATGCTTTCTTTGTCAGGACGTATGCCATGTATTGCGTGAACATCATCTTCATGAAAAGTTTGCAGGTCCCAGGCACATGGTCTATGCTGCCGCTCTGGAAATGCATCCCCTGGATGTTGAAGATCGGACCGGCGATCTGAAGGATATGCATGGGGTCGGCTTTTGCAATATCACTAAATGCTGTACAAATGTGTGTCCTGAAAATATCCATATCACCGACAATGCGATTATTCCTCTAAAAGAAAGAGTTGCAGATAAGTTTTATGACCCGCTCATGAAGCTTTTCCGTATATTTAATAAGTGACGTAAACCTTAAGCTTTCAAGGCCATGAGAACCGCATCACAAACTACCGACAATCCTCAGTTCGAGTTGAAACGTCTCACCAAAGAGAGTATCGAACCTTCGCTCGAAAAAGCGGAACACTACAGGCTTCTAAACCAACCGCGGCTTGCTGAAAGCATCTGCCTCGATATCCTCGAGATAGAACCAGGAAACCAAAAAGCAATGGTCATTCTTTTATTGGCTTTAACAGATCAATTCAAACAATCATCAACTAAGGCGTCTAAACAGGCCGTAGACCTTGCCAATAGTCTGAACGATGAGTATTCGAAAGTTTACTATACAGGAATCATTCACGAGCGTCAGGGAGCAGCTGCACTTAGTTCAAATTCACCAGGGGCCGATTTTGATGCTTACGAATGGTATCGCGAAGCAATGGATTTTTATGAAAAGGCCAACGAGATAAACCACGGTGAAAATGATGATCCAATCCTTAGGTGGAATACCTGCGCACGAATTATAATGGATCATCATCTTCGCGAGCGGCCTGACGATGACTATCAACCAATGCTGGAGTGATCGACATTAAAAATACTACTGGGTGTAATACAAAATATGGCTTCGCTCAACTAGTCAATAGTTGATTAATAATCTGTTGATTTCGTTCATTACCGTGCCAGGGGCAACCCCAATCCAAACCAACAAGGTGGTCAGCACTGCCATCGTTACGCCGCTAA
>Ga0193738_1000074_pt1 | contig 62490 bp, 55 predicted proteins | sample L2a1metaG_FD_144927 | JGI IMG/M metagenome (GOLD analysis project Ga0193738, IMG submission 144927) | Soil microbial communities from a riparian zone of the East river system, Colorado, United States - L2a1 | ecosystem: Environmental > Terrestrial > Soil > Riparian zone | place: USA: East River... | reverse complement strand
GGTCCCACACGTGGACTGTCCAATAGTAACGGGTAAAAGGCTGAAGGGCTTTTCCTCCGTACGTAACAATAACGTCTGGACTGCTGATTTTTCCAGAATCCCACATGTCCGCATTTCCTTTGGCTATTTCGCTCGAATCAGTGCCAACCAAAACCTGATACGCAGATTGATGATAGGCTTCCTTCGTTGTATTTATTTTCCACTTCAGCCTTGGTTGAACGACGTCAATTCCCAGCGGATTGGAGATGTATTCACATAGAAGTCCTTCCGGAAACGTTTTATCGGTTGATTCTTTACATGAAAGGAAAGCTATACAGAGAGCAAGGAAACCGAGGAGATGTTTTAGACTATATTTCACGGAAATGAAGTTGTTCGAGATCGTGTAAAGGACGCGATGGCTTTGAGGGTTTGTGATGACAAATATACAGGTCCCAGGTCAATTAGTTGTTTGCACACTAAGGGCAAAACTGCATTAATGTCATTTGGTCTAGAGCAATTTCGAGTCGAGTCTCTCCTCCTTGCCGTTGATGTAAAGACATTTTTGTTTGATATCGTCCGGGGCTACCTTCAATTGTTACTCACCTTTACCTATGACAAAAGCATTATTATGCTACATATTCCTTTTTGCCTCTGCGACACTTGTTTGTGCGCAGGCACCGGCGGATACGACAGGAGGTCCTAAGGTCCTTAACGTTTTTCAAAATGTTGACTCCGTTGGCCTATACGATAAGTTTGAAGCCAGGCTAACACTCAAGGCACATTTCGTTAATCCATTTGATCCCGACGATATTGATATCGTTGTAACGTTCACTTCTCCGTCGGGGAAAAAATGGAATATTCCAGGCTTCTACCAATACACGTTTGGCACAATGTGGAAGGTAAGGTTCTCACCCGACGAATTAGGGAAATGGAAGTATCAGGTAAAGGTTCGAGACAGGTCCGGGATCGGTATCGGTGAGGAAAGATCATTTAAGGCAGTCCCGTCAAAGTACAAAGGACCGGTAAGGATTGCATCGAATAAACGTTATCTCGAATACAAGAATGGCTCGCCCTTTTACGGGGTTGGTCTTTGGTATAATGGGAGATTGACAAAGGAAAATCTGGACGATCTCAAAAATAAGGGTGTAAACTTTATCAGCAACTTCATTACGCCGCTTGAGACGATGGGAAGTGGAGTGGGGAGATACGACCAGGATATGTGTATGCGTATCGACGACATGTTCGAATTATGTGAAGAGCGTGAAATACTAATTAGCCTCAATCTTTGGTTTCATTCGTTTTTATCCGAAACGGTTTGGGGAGGATTCAATATCCGATGGCACACCAATCCTTATCAGCATGTCACAGCATCAAAGGATTTTTACAGGAGTCCCGAAGCGTGGAAATACCAGGAAAAGTTATACCGTTATTTTATCGCGCGGTGGGGGTACAGCAGGTCTTTAGCAATCTGGTTTATTGTTGATGAAATCAACGGAACAGATGGTTGGGTATCTGGTGACAGTGTGATGGCTGGTCAATGGACGAAAAAAGTGCACGACTATTTTAAGGCTCACGATCCTTATAACCATCCGACTACAGGCACACGCAGTGGAGGTATTAAAGAATTTTTTCACGAGGGCTACCAGGCAACAGACATTGCTGCGAGAGAGATTTATGAGGCTCAGGGTTTCCCCATAACAAAAGCAGGAACGTTAGATTCCGCAGATGTACATCCCTTGCGGTATAGCTATAATAATTATGCCGATCAGGTAAAAAAGTTGTGGGATGGTTACGGTAAGCCTGTGATCATTGGTGAAACGGGGTGGGATCATACTTATTATGAGCCTGGCATGCCGGGATACCTTGCGATGCACCACAATGTACTTTGGGTTTCGCTAGCAACTGGAGCATCGATGACACCCTTCTGGTGGGCGTTCAGTGGACGGATGAATGATGTTATAGTATCGAATCAGCTCTTAAGCATACGCAGGTTTAGCGATAACATTGCGTTTTCCAAACTTTCCAACGTCTCACGCATTAATGTAACCATCGCTGATGGCGACGGGTTTGCAATGCAGAGCGACAAGCTGATTTATGGCTGGGTCGTTAATCCAAAAACGGATGTTGCCGGTGACGTCGTAAAGATCACTGCGGCCAAAAATGGAAAATACAAGTTGAGGTTATATCACACCTGGAGAGGTGAGTTCATCAGTGAGAACGAAATAACAGCTAGCGACAATACCCTTTCATTTTCAATACCCTCACTAAAAACAAAGGGCGGCCACGCTAACTATGTAGGTCAGGACATAGCGTTTATACTCGAAGCAGTGCCCGAAGCACCGTCTGCAACCGCTGTGAAAGTCAAGAAGAAGAATTGACCGTGATTCGCATGATTTAAGGATTATCGGGATTGGCCAAGTGATACTAATGTTTTCCGGCAGATGACGTGGATAAGACACGCAGATTTTCACAGATTTGTTCCGCGTGAATCAGCGTGTATTCAATCTGCGCTATCTACGGGAATCAAAAGGCCCTATCAGCCAATCCTGAAATCAAGGTAATTATGAAAATGCCGACTGTGATTCGTGCTTTTGTTGTTAGGCAATTTCAGCGACAACCTTTCTCATTTTTTCAAGCCCTGTTTTGGCGACTTGCAGAGCATCCTGTGCCCAATACTCCCGGTTGAATAACTCAAGCGAAAGAATTTTTGGTCCTTTCATATTCTTGAGATCGGTGAGAACCTGTTTCAGGGGAGCAACGCCGTCGCCGGGATATATACGATCCTTATCTTCGAGTTTTTCACGAGGGATCGTATCGGGGTAGTCATTCATATGGAAGATCTCGACGAGACTTCCGTCGATCATTTTGAGTCCTTCAAATCCCGAGCCGCCCCGATGAAGGTGATAGACGTCTGCAAGTATCCGTACGCCCGGGTCATTTGCAACAGCAGCAGCCATAAGAACCTGTCCTAAATGAAAGAACCGGGACGCACCCCAGAATTCTAAAAGAGGTGTGACTCCCGTTTTGCGGCCAAGGGCAACAAGGGCGGCAAACCGTTCACCAACTTTAAACATGTCCAGTGTATCCGTTGGTTTTACGCCCGCCGAAGGAGCTGCTATTCTTGGGCAACCCAATGCCGCCAACATTTCCATTTCTTCCTCCATCTGTTTGAATCCAGCCTTGCGTTGCTCTTCATCATCAACCATCCATGGAGCGAAGCCAATTGCATCCACAACAGGAAGTTTGCTATCATCTAAAAGCTTCTTCAATGCTTTTAACGTGCCCCCTTTGCCTAGATATTCTTTGATATCGCCAATCCAGAGTTCAATACAATCATAACCCGCGCGGGCGCCGATGTCGATATATTTTTCAACACCTAACTTTTGCCCCATGATGGTGCTGGTGTTAAGCGATAACCGGAACTTCTCCGTGTTTTTCTTTGGTCCCTTACTGAATGCCAAGGGTCCAACCAAGGACAATCCAGCAGTTGCGGTTGCTGTCTTAAGTACATTACGCCGGTTCATAAGCATGAAATTGTGTGGAAAGAATTTTTAGTCCAGTAAGTAAAGATAGGAAATCTTGCCTTCCCGGGAATTGGATTGGTATGAGTGGTGCCTGAGCTGGCTACCTAGGTGCCTAGGTACCTGGGACGATCCGTTGAAAAAGTTGTGGAAAATCCATAACTAACAACCCCGGAAAGAATATAACTCGCTTAGCTCCGGATAGAAACAATAAAAAAAGATCGACTATGGCTAATCAAAAAAAAATAAGAGTTCTGGTTGTGGGCTGCGGCAACATGGGTGCATCTCACGCCACTGCGTACCACCTCATGGATGGTATGGAGATCTGTGGTCTTGTGTCGCCAGGAAAAAGTAAAGAGGTGCTCAATTCAAAATTGGGTGGAGGATACACCCTCTACAATGATTTTGAGGATGCGCTGGCTAAGACTAAACCTGACGCGGTGTGTATATCGACCTATCCGGATACGCATGAGAGTTATGCTATCAAGTCATTTGAAAAAGGTTGCGATGTGTTTATAGAAAAGCCTTTGGCCGATACCGTCGAAGGTGCGGAACGGGTACAGAAGGCGGCTAAAAAATATAAGAAGAAGTTAGTGGTAGGTTATATCCTGAGGCATCATCCATCCTGGGAACGATTCGTGCAATTGGCACATGAACTAGGAAAGCCATTAGTAATGCGGATGAACCTCAATCAGCAAAGTCACGGTTACATGTGGACCGTTCACCGGAATCTCATGAAGAGTCTTAGCCCTATTGTTGACTGTGGTGTACACTATATAGACGTAATGTGCCAGATGACACGTTCGAAACCCACACAGGTTAGTGCTATCGGCGCACGTCTCACGGAAGAGATCCCTGCGGGCAACTATAATTATGGCCAGCTGCAGATCCGTTTTGAGGATGGATCTGTTGGTTGGTATGAAGCAGGGTGGGGGCCAATGATCAGTGAAACAGCTTTTTTTGTCAAAGACGTCGTTGGGCCAAAGGGATGTGTTTCCATCGTCGCGAAGGATGCAGGCGGGTCCGGGAAGTCGGACTCAATAGAAGCACACACCAAGACAGAATCATTAAGGTTTCATCACGCCGACCTTGATAAGAATGATCAGTTTGTGAAACCAGATACGTGGATCAACTTGGAGGATGAACCTGACCACCAGGAGTTGTGTAATCGCGAGCAGCGTTTCTTCGTAAAAGCTATAAAGGAAGATGTCGATCTTACCGATCACGTTGAAGATGCCGTAAACAGCTTGCGCATTGCATTTGCATGTGACGAATCAGTTCGTACGGGTCAGGTAGTTTCCCTTATCTAATTGGATATTGGACATTGGACATTCATGTCCTACACCTGGGCTTAACGAAACGTAATAGTCTTTATAATTTGATTGAAGAATATGCTTTCGGGATTTCAATGTCCAATGTCCAACTCCCAATTCCCAATGTTCAATTTATGACCATTGATTGTCATTGTTCACTAAACACCACAGGCTGAGTCCATGCCATCTCGACATCGGCATCCCGGAATGGATTCTCCTTCTTTTTATCTGATGTAATGCGTGCTCGAACGAAGAGGTAATCCGCAGAAAGATCAATGGAAGCCTCATTTGCCGAGGTGGATTTTAGTACGCGAGAACTTTCTTCACCTTTTGCCACTCCCACAAAATCGATTAGGTATTTAACATTGTCGAGTGGGTCGATCTTTATGTTTAGCGTATTATTTTTTACAGTCACTTCCTTTAGAGTTACGCCGGTTGATGCATAAAAATCTCCGTTTTCTAATGCAGTGATTAGTGACCCTGGTTTTAACGAGTCTGCATAGACCATGACCCATCCACGACCTGCATTGCTGTAAGCAGAGCCAACTTGATGATAGTTGTGGCTATCGTCGGTGGCAAGGCCATACATAAGCGGTTGCTTTCTGTTGCTATAAGCGATGTTGATCATATCCCACATTTGTTCGGTTCCTGGACGCAAGCTATCGCCGTAATTGTTAACCATGGGATGACCATTGTAAACTTCGAAGAAGCGTTCGCCGCGTAGATCGATCAGGTCCTGGAGGGAAACTGCGAAGAAAAAATTCGGATGGTTGATGTGTGGGAACATAGGAACTCCGGTTCTCTTGCGCTGCTCAAGAACTGCGTCCACATTTCGCTGCATCACATTAGAAACACTCTCACCGCCCTGCGGCTCAACTTTTTCCTGAACATTGGTGGCATTAATGTGAATTGGTTTGTTTTCGAACCTATCGCTGATCTCCTCAGATTGTATGATGAGGAAGTTTGCATCCTCGAATAAGGGCTTGTATTCTTTGTAAGTCTTTAGCTTTACAAGGATTCGCCCCGAATCCATCTTATGGGTCACCCATTGGCTGTCGTACTTCGTCAGGTATTTGTGAAAGCCTTCCTCATAGATGCGGCTATTGACCACTTTTATCCATTTATCTTCTTCCGCCAGGATATTGTGATCCGATAATCCTACAAAATTATAACCGTTGGTTTTGTACCAGTCCATGATCATTTCAGGGAACTCGTCGCCGTCACTCCAGTAGGAATGGGTATGGAGATTTCCTTTGAACCATTTGCGGCTGTCCGTTTCGGTGGTCTGGCAGCCAAAAACAGAAATAATACAAAGTAGTAAGAGGAGTTTTGAAGCTTTGTGGGTCACTTGAGTGTAGTTTTCTAAAAATACAAATCTTTTGGAGCGGGAGAAAATAAAAAAGCCTTCGCGTTAGCGAAGGCTTTTCCTGATAATTAATTCTATTGCTTAGAAGCGGAAGATTGAAGTCTCACCAGCGTTAGTGATTTCAAAAGTCGCGCCGCTGAAATTCTTGATAGAAAAAAGTTGAGCGTGGTCACCAGAAACTTCTTTGCTGCTAGTGTGTACAAGGTTGTTGTTAGCATCATAGATCTTCACATCAACCGTGCTATTGCTATTTATTACAGACAATACGAATTTACCAGCTGCACCCGTCTTAGCTACGTGCACATTCTTAGTGAATGCTGAAGGCTGATAATTGAATTTTTCAGACTTTGTTCCGGCTGCGTCAACCACCTGAACAGTGTACTGACCAGATTCGAGACCAGCGAAATTCAACGGGAGGATAAATCCTTCGTTGCTGGTTCTTGTCTCAGTGAATACGACATTTGAAGCTGCGTCAAGAACGCTCAATTTTACTTTGCCTGCTGTTTCTGATTTGTAGATAACCTTAACTACTTCAGAGCCTTTTACTGCTACAACGGCCATTCCGGTGCTACTTGGTTCTTCTTTTCCAACTGCTGATACTGCTGCACCGATAACGAAAAGTGCTGCGAAGTAAAGTGATTTTGTTTTCATACTATTGTTTGTATTTGTTTTGTTTGTTTTGATGATACAAATATACGGGGGGTGTAGAGCATGGGCCGAAAGTTGTAAGGAAACCGTATTTAATTTGTTAAATAACGTTTGCGGAAAAATGTTAAGTGAAATCATTAAAAATGATGGCCTAAAGTCGCCTGCAAACGCTCTTCTCCCGAACAATTTTTATTACAACGTTTGCGCCGGGGTGCAATTTCGTTCTTCGTTAAAACCATTAAGCCGTGTTCCCGTTATTACCCTGGATTTAAAGGAATTTAATGATGAAAATGGGATATAAGGCCCCATCAAACCCTCAAAATTCCTCATTCTGGCCGTAAAAAGACCGTTCCTAAAATTGGTATCATTTTTTCTTACCTACTATTAGAGAAAAGTTTAGCATGATTATGAAAAGCTTTACAAAAAAGCTGGTTACCTACGTAGCTTTTATAATAGGTTGTGTTGTCTTCGTTTCCTGTAGCAGGAACCTCTCGAAACTTCACGGCATCAATGAAACGGGTGCCCTAAAAATTGACTCTTCGGCATTAGAAAAATCGGCCGTTGCTGTCAGCAAATCCTTTAACATCGACACACTTTCATACGGATTTAGAAACCGCTCCCTGGTGGTAGCAGGTAATCAGTATTTCTCAAAACGTGTGACCGCTAAGATCAACCGCTTTTATAAGGATAAGGCGTATCAAACTCAGTGGTTGTTCGATCAGGCCCCTGCTTCTCTATATTATAGTGTGATCAACACGCTAAAAAAAGCCGACAAATTTGGCCTGATCCCCGACGATTATGACGTGGCGTCCATAGAGCAACGACTTAACACCGTATATAAGGACAAGTCGTCCTCAATGGCCGAGATAGCAGACCTCGACATTCATATTACTGAAATGTATTTCTTATTCACTTCGCACCTGCTTGAAGGTAAAGTGCGCAGTGTCGGCAATGGACGCAACGTTTGGAAGCGTCCGAGCAAAGAGCTTACAATGACGGACGTTGAATTGCTTCTCGCCACTACAAACTCAACACAGTTCGATGAAGCCGTTGAAAAGATGCAACCTGCTGACGTGCAGTACGCGCGTTTGGAAAAAGCCCTGGAGCATTACCAGTCATTGGCAAGGTCGCCACAGGCTAACCTGCCCATTATCAGCGTTCCTCGTAAGATAGCACCCATTGAGAGCAGCCCCGTAATACCATTGATCCGCCAGAAGCTCAGTCTGATGGATCTTAAGGTGTATCCAATGCCTTTTGATTCTGCTACCGGGACCATGGATTCGTTGTTTTACGATCCGAACCTTGTATATGGTATCAAATTATTCCAGCTGCGTCATGGATTAGAGCCTGATGGTATTATCGGTGACAAAACATTAAAGTTCCTAAACCAGTCATTCAAAGAAATGGCAGACGTGATTGCCATCAATATGGATCGTATGCGTTGGAATTCCAGCGATTATGGTGACAGTTATATTCTCGTAAACGTGCCGGAATACAAAATGCGTGTGTACGAAAATCATAAACCGGAACTGGAAATGAAAGTAATAGTCGGTGCTGCTCAGACTGCAACGCCAATCTTCACCGACGTGCTGGAGCATATCGTGTTTAGCCCGACATGGACAGTGCCTGTGAGCATTATCAAGGGAGAGATAATTCCTAATCTAAAAGCTAACCCTGAACACTATTCAACGAAAAACTTTGCATTCTATAAGAACGACATAGAAATCGATCCAGCCTATGAACCCTGGGACAGCGTAGCTTTGAACCCCTATGAATATAGAGTTGTGCAGAATCCGGGTCCTGACAACTCGCTGGGTCTGGTGAAGTTTATGATGCCTAACAACCTGAGCGTATATCTGCACGATACACCCAATCGCCGACTCTTCTCAAAAGACTACAGGGCATTGAGCCATGGCTGTGTAAGGTTGGACGAACCTGCAAAATTTGCTGAATATTTGTTGCGTGATCAGAAGGGGTGGAATGCTGAAAGGATCAGCAAGGCGATGAGTAATCCAACTCCGACTACAATTCTTCTAAAGAAACATTACGATGTGCATATCGAATACCGTACGGCTTGGGTAGATGAAGAGGGTGCATTGAACCTGCGGGAAGATATTTACGGCCATGATAGAGTTCAGCTTTCTCAGCTGTTGCCTGCCGTCAAAATTCCGTCGACGCTAGTGGGAATGGAGTAATTGTAAAATCAGTTGCCCGCCTGCGAGGATGCAAATATGGGAGCGAAAAGGTTTTCAGGATTCAGGTACGGTGACGAGCTGAGGTAAGCGGTGTCGTCGTAATACGCGAATATCACCGTGTGATTCTTTATAGTGTCAATAACCTTTTTTCCGATTTCATTTGGAAGCGCCGGGCATCCCTGACTTCTTCCTAAACGCCCATATTTTCTTATCCAATGCTCGCTGACGTATTCTGCATTATGCATAACGACAGCACGTTCCCGAATCTTATCATTATAGCCTTTTTCCATCCCGTCGAGTTTTAAACTATAACCTTTGCTCCCTACATAAGTTTCCCCGGTTACATAAAGGCCGAGGCTGCTTTGATTGGAATGGACAGTGTTCGAAAAGGATTTTGCCATAACTTCTCCTGTATTCTTTCCATGACTCACATAGGTATGGAATTTCACCGCGAGATTTATCAGATCAAGGGTATAGAACCTTTTTGAGTTGCTTGATTTCGTAAAATCGATGATCGTAAGAAGTCCCTTATTATTCAGCTTTCCCTCACGCAATAGTGAAAGGTATCCTGTCATTCCATATTTGAATGCATCAAAGGATAGCTCATATTTCTGGAGATCCATCACGTCGTACAAACGACTCATTGAATCCATAAAGGTCGTTGGATTCAAATCTTTTAATGCGGGAATTGTTTCTGAATGGTGGATAACGGCAACCCTGTCGTTAGTCAGTGCGTTATCTGTCACTGCAAGCGGCAGATGACTTGAAAAAAGTAACAAAAGCAGAGAGGATAATTGTTCCATGGGCAAATTGGGACTTCGAATTACCTGCTTTAGGCTGAAAATAAATATTCAGACCTGATCAAAAAAGTACTCCACACGATCAACGACGGCATCGGGGGATAAATTGCCGAATTGGACAGTTGAAATCAGAAATCGGTGTTCGCTTGCGTGAGGTCTATCTCCTGAATCCAGATATTTCTGTAGAGAACATCGTGACCTTCGGCTTGAAGTTTCAATCCGCCCGGTGTATCAGTTATTCCTTTGCCTTTATCGTTTCCGCCATCCAGGCCGGAATTGGGTCCGCCCCAAACCTGGTTTATGATCTGGTTTTTGTGGGCTTTGGAGCCGTTAAAGTAAAGGGTAACCATTGCCTTCTCTACGAGCTTGCCGTCTTTGAAACGGGCTGCTCTGAAGACAATATCGTAGGCATTCCATTTTCCCAGGCCATTGTACAGATGATAGGGTGATTTAGTTTCATTTATTACCGCAGCAAGACCGTGTTTAGTTGTGTCGCCGTCGAGCACTTGTATCTCGTAACGATTCTGCAGATAGACACCGCTGTTGCCTCCCTTATTTACAATGAGAAATTCTACATGCGCGCGAAAATCTCTAAATTCCTTTTTGGTCACTATGTCAGCGCTCCCGTATTTTCCTCCGGCCGCTGTAGGATCATTGGAGTTCACAACGGTACCCTTATCTACAGGATCCTTTTGGATTGCCCATTTTATGGGTAAGCTTGCTGCCAATGCTGGGCCTTTCCAATACGTCCAGTTAGCGTCCAACTTCTCCTTGGTCCCATCAAAATATAAAACTGCACCTGCAGGAGGTTTTGTACCTACGCCAACTTGTGCGTTAATTTCTGTTGTGCTCGCTATAAGCGTTAAGAGGAAACAACTTGCAATAATCCGGTCTAAGTTGATGTTGTGAAATTTCATGTTTGTGTTTTTAAGGGCCCAAACAAATATATCTTTAATCCCCATCACATGAAATGCCGCATAAATCGCGTGCCGACCAGTTATCAGGTCAGCTATGCTTCCAGCCTTTGATAACATACGTCAAAAGGACCACCCCGGAATTATAGATTTTTGTATCTGTCAATGTGAGTTCAACGGATCGGCTGCTTCTTTCGAATAGCCGTATTCCCCTTCCTAGCAATACCGGGTTCAGTTTGATGATCAATGCATCGATTAAGTTATTATCCAGCAGACTGGATGCGAAGATGCCTCCTCCGCACAAGTAGATGGGAGTACCCTCTTTGTTTTTAAGATCCTTGATAAATGAAACGGAATCGTCGCGCACAATAGTAAGCCGGTCGTCGAGTGGACCGTCTATCTTAATAGACTGTGAGAATACAAAGTTCTTCATGTTCGCATATGGCGCCATCCCCGGTTTGAGCCCGAAACCATACCCAAACTCGTAAGTTGCTTTTCCCATCAGCACGGTGTCATAGTTCTTAAGGCTGTCAAGATAATCGGGGATATGGTCACCATCCGCAAGAAAGCCGGCTATAGATCTGTCTTCCTGACAAATAAAATTATCCAGCGTGGTGCCCACGTGATAGATGAGTTTTCTCATAACGATGCGTTGAATGAAAGTTTGAAGTCAAATTAACATCCGGAATGAAAGATCGGAATACGGAGGGACAGCTGTAAATGTGTTCACCGCTGAGACGCAGGGGTCGCAAGGTTCCGCAAGGGGGTATTAACCCTGCGCAACTTAGCGTTCTTTGCGTCTCAGCGGTGAGCGCACCCACACTCAATCCCACACAGCTTCACTTCCCACCATAATGTTTACCTTTGAACCCGCTCCAACAATATCAGTATGGCTAAATTCATTGAACTCACAGTATCCGAAGAATTTGAAACAAAAACCGAGTTAGTCAATCTTGCAAACATCGGCAGAGTATTCCCAAGCCCACAAAGCGAGGCACGCACCATCGTTGAATTGAACTATCAAAGTGTCAACGACTCACCCGTGTACCTTGAGGTAGAAATGCGATATGAGATCTTGCGTCAAACGCTGTTGAGCCAGGCGTGAGTTAAAATCAAGTCAGGTCCCAGGCTTTGCGATACTCCCTTGACAACAAGCCGTTCGCTTCCTTGTCATCAATGAATTTTTCTTTTCTATCATTCCAGTTAAGCTTTCTTCCGAGACGCCATGATATAACGGCGAGGTGCATGGGCAACGTCATCTCCCTCACGTAGGCAAGGCTCGATTCCGGCTGAGTTCTTGATTTTACTGCGTTAACAAAATTTTGTTGATGGCCGGGAGATCGTGATAGCGTTGCCGGAATTTCTGCGATATCCGAAACGGTTTCACCATTAATTGCAATTGAACGTGTGTTATAATCGCAGATGAGTGTTCCTTTGTCGCCTTCAAAGTATGCACCGATTCCTCGGTCTGCTGCTCCGGGGACGTCCGGTGGTTTCGTTGTCCAGTACAATTTCAAATTATCAAACTCGTAGTCTGCATCAAGCCACTTTGGGGCATCTGCAATGCCATCAGTCTTTTCGCCCCGGGCAATGACGCTCTTTAATCCCTTCGGTTGTATCGCCCACCATACAACATCCGCGATGTGGCACCAGAAATCAGCAAACACGCCGCCGGAGTAATCCAGGAAGTACCGATAGTTGAGGTGACATCTTTCTGCCATGAAATCGACGTAGGGAGCCGGGCCAAGCCACATGTCCCAGTTCAACGTCTTTGGTGGCGTCTGTACCGCGGGACGTCCCATACCTGGTGAAAATCCAGTCTTCCACAGCCGCACCGTGTGTACTTTTCCGATTGCACCTGACTGTATTATTTCCACCACGCGATGATAATTATCTCCCGCATGGATCTGAGTGCCGAGTTGAAAGACCCTGTTGTTTTTGTTTAGGTTCTTGAGTAAGACCTGTCCTTCTTTAACGTCATACGATAACGGTTTTTCGCCGTACACGTCTTTACCCGCCTGAAACGCGAGTATTGCAATTTGTGCATGCCAGTGATCTGGTGTGGCGATAGTAACAGCGTCCACGTCCTTTCGATCCAGAATATGCCTGAAGTCCCCATAACCCTTGGCCTGCGTGTCGGGATGAAGGTCTTTCAACGTCTTTAAGGTGCTATTAAGGTGATCCTGGTCTACATCGCATAGTGCGACGATGTCAACCTCAGGCAATGCGGCAAACCATTTCAAATGTTGATTTCCCATTCCGCCCAATCCGATGTGGGCGATCCGCAGCTTGTCACTTGGCGCTCCTTTCGAAATCAATGAAGGAAATAAGGTGAGGCCAAGCGCGCCAATGGCACCTTGTTTTAGGAATTCGCGTCTGTTAAGAAGTGAGGTCATTGTAGTTGGTAGTTTGAATAGATCGTCGACAGTCCGAAGCTATTTAAATTTGATTCCAAATTCCACCACATAAGTGATATCATGGTGAATGGAAACAATTCAATTTTGATTGGACAATATCCGGGATTTTAGGCAACGTTTACCGCTGGGTTACTATATTAAGGGCCGATTACCTTCAAGATAGAAAAATTACTTAATACGACCTGCGAAAAAGTAACGGTTGAATTAACCATGATGAAAGATGAGCACTGAATCCGTCAATGAAAAACTAAATGCAGCCAAAGTGAACAGGGAGCTGGAGTTCACTGCTTCAAGAAGCGAAGGCCCAGGTGGTCAGAATGTAAACAAGGTGAATTCAAAGGTCACCCTGCGGTTGGATATAACAAACTCCCAGATTATTAATGATGATGAAAAGAAGGTAATAAAAGAGAAGCTTTCATCCTTTCTGACAAAGGAAGGCGTTTTGATGCTGTCATCGCAGGATAAGCGATCACAGCTGCAGAATAAAGAGGAAGTGATAAAAAAGCTTGATACGCTACTTACTAAGGCATTTACAGTAAGAAAACGAAGGAAACCCACGAAGCCATCAAAGTCGGCCAAGGAAAAGCGCATTAGAAAGAAAAAGCTTGCTTCGGAAAAGAAAAAATGGAGGCGAGATATTTATTGATTTGCTGGTATTGTGATTTGGTGGTAGACATTATGTAACTTAGAAATTAGTTATCAACGTATGACACCTGCTCTCTTTCGATCGCTGTTGTTTTGCATACTTGTATCCCTTGCAGCTATTACTCACGCTCAACAGTTTTATGTCATTGTAGGTGCATTTGCACAAGAGAGCAACGCGCAAAAGTTCACCGGATATGTTAGGAGTTTAAGATATGCGGCTGAGTATGAGTTGCACAAGGAGAAGAACTTTTTCTACGTATACGTATTGAAGACTGAATCGCGTGCCGATGCAGTTTCGCAAGTCAAGCAACTTCAGCAGGACAGTGAATTTAAAGACACGTGGCTTTTTAACGGACACCTGGGAACCTCACCTCTGCCACCAAAAGTAGAAATCGTAGAGGCAGTACCCCCGGTTGCGGAACCAGAAAAAACAGAATTGCCGGTAACAGATACTGCGACAACCATCACTGAAGCACCAATAATTCCTCCTCCGATCACGACAACGCCAACTGTTGAAACAGTGGTAAAAGCCAGAGGCAAACTGTTCAGGTTTCAACTGCAAACCGTGGATGGAAGGCCGGTGCACGGTGAAGTTCACAACGTAGATTATAAACGTGGGCGTGATATAGCTGTTTACAAGTCCGACGAATATATTGACGTCCTGCCTCCGTCGAGAGATAACAACCCTATGTCAATAGTATGTGGAATTTTTGGATACAAGGAAGTTGTCAGAGTGGTCAACTATGACAGTCCTGACGCTGAGGATGGTGTGATCAAAGACGAAAAAGGTGCGTGGGTGATACCCTATCAACTTGAGCGACTGAAGAAAGGAGACGTTTCTGTTATGTATCACGTGGCTTTTTATAAGGATGCCGTCGTCATGTTACCACAGTCAAAGCCCGAAATGGACGAGCTCGTCACTATGATGAAAGATAATCCCGCCTATAAGATAAAGATCCATGGTCATTGCAACGGTAACAACACACGCAAGATAATTGCTCTGGGGACTGAAAAAAACTATTTCAACATACAGGGCTCAGACGAACGAAATGGGTCCGCCAAAGACCTGTCGAGGCTACGGGCCGAGGCTGTTCAAAGTTATCTTGTTGACAACGGTGTTTCTAAAGATCGCTCAGCTATCTATGCATGGGGTGGGCTGAACATGCTGGTACCTGAAACAAGCACCAGCGCTAAGCTGAATGATCGAATTGAAATTGAGATCCAGGCAGATTGAGATTTGCTGGCTAGAAGCCTGCATTATTTTGAAGCACAAATCGAAACCAAATGTATCGTCGTGAATTTTTGGAAATGAGCACGCTGGGCCTATCCTCCGCACTCATTGCAAACTGTACGGGCAGAAAGACGGTGGCACGTCAAACGGCTAAGATCGGATTTCAACTTTATACCGTGCGAAATGAAATCGAAAGGGATTTGATATCGACACTTTCGAAAGTGGCTGAAGTAGGATTCACGGGTGTCGAAACTGCATTCTGGCCGGAACGTGTCACAATAAAAGATGCGGCAAAGGCATTAAAGACGGCGGGACTTTCAGTTTGTTCGGCTCATTGTGAACTACCCCTTGGAGAAAAGAAATCTGAAATGCTCGACATCGCTGAAGCGTTCGACTGTTCAACTATGATCTGGCATGGTTGGCCGGAGGACGAGAGGTACAAGACCGCCGAAGGAATTAAACAGCTCGCTGAGTTGTATAACGAAGCAAATCATTTTGCGAAAATCAATGGGCTCAAATTTGGTATCCATAATCATTGGTGGGAATTCCGCAATGTGATAAACGGAAGGGTGGCTTACGACGTCTTGTTGGATGATCTTGAGGCTGATGTGTTTTTTGAGCTGGATACTTATTGGCTGAAAGTCGCCGGTCAGGATCCTGCGGCAGTTGTCGGCAAGTTCGGACCGCGCGCACCCTATCTACACATCAAGGATGGTCCAGGCGAATGGACTGAGACGATACCTACCGACCCACCACCGATGACAGCCGTCGGAAAAGGGACTCAAAATTTTCCAGAGATTGCAAAGGCAGCTGATGGCGCCACTGAATGGATGATTGTGGAGATGGACAAATGTGACTGCGATGTGTTTGCGGCTATTAAAGAAAGCTATACATATCTCACCACAAACGGACTTGCGTCGGGCAAAGCTTAGGTTCGTTTTTGTCATAATAGTCAAAATCCAGACTGATTTCTTACGTCCCCCTTTTCCCTACATTTGAAAATAATTCCCATTTTGGTATACTGTGTTAAAAAAACAGCTAAATTTAGCTGATTTGCGAGCCCGCAATCATGGCATACTTTTGTTAGTAGGTAGATATATTACATCAATAATACGATGAACTTCAAGGCAATTATCATCCGACTCTATTTCATGCTGATTTACTCCGATGGCAAGGTGAATCAGGGGGAGATTTCGCTTGGAAAGAAAATGATCGAGACAGAAGGCATCTCTGAAGCAGAATTCAACGCCCAAATCGAATCCCTTAAAAAGAAGGATAGTTCCGTTGTTTACAAAGAATGCGTTGCTGATTTGAAGCATCTTAAACCAGAGTTGCAGATTCGATGTATCGCCTGGATGTGCGTATTAGCCAATTCGGACGGATTTATGGACAAAGCAGAATGGCAGTTTATTTATAAGATCTATCACAAGGAACTTCACTTGCCATTGGACAACATCATGGAAGTACAGAAAGAGTTGAGCAAACTCACCCGCGACAACTCTGCGTTTCTTACCTCGACCCTTCCGGTCAATCGCGCAAGCTAATCAACGTCCCGGATCGAGCGACTATGTTCCGACATGGGTGAAAAGCTTCTGATCTCAAAGAGTTTGCTCGACGAGTTGCCGGCTTCGATTGTTGAAAATTTCACGTCAGTCGGAAGTGTCAAACCACGCGGGAAGCAACAGCTTATAGAACTATTTGGATACAGGGAAGAAGTGGCGGAGGAAGTAGGCTTAGACGCCCATTAAATTTAAATATGGCGTAATAAAAAAACGGGGAAAGTCAACGAATTGACTTTCCCCGTCCCGTTAAGTATTGACCGTAGCCAATATTCAACCCTAAATGCTTTCAGAAAGACCAAAACTTACGCAGCCATTTTTCAATCACTGTTTCAATTTCGAACCTCTTCTTAAGTTGCCCTAAGTAGAGACACGATCAACCGTACCGGCTTCTTTAATTCTATCTTTCCGTAGAAAGTAGAAGTTTGTTTACCGAAATCGTCGACCAGTTTTTTGTTAGCGACTTAGTGATATGAAGATACTTTCTGATTGAACTTCCTCCAAATATTTTAAAAAAAAGTAGTCCACAACTTGTCAACGAAGTTATGCACATATGCACATATGCACATTTGTGGAAAAAATTCCTGTGGAAGGACGTCCTCACAACGAAGTGGCTATTCGCAGATTAGGTTTTTTGTTTCTTTTTCCGCGCTGATGGAAAAAGTACGTTGTTAAGGATGAGCCTGTATCCGGGCGAATGCGGATACAAATTGAGATCAGTCGGACCTCTTCTTCTGCCAGGCGAGCCTTCGGGATCATGACCACTATAATAAGTCCAGTGCCCCTTCCCCAACTCGCCATAGATGTAGCGTACGTTGTTGGCCCTGGCATTCTCACCAAGCACCAGTGCCTCTGGCTTAACGGTGAATTTATTAAACGATGTAGTCTGACCTGTAAATTCCTTTATCACATTTTCATGATCCTGCGTGAGCATCGAAGGAACGATATCCCATTTCGCCGAGAACTGAAACAATCGGAAGTAGTCACGACTCTGTTCAAAAAAATCAGGTCTGCCGGTATTTATATCTGAGAACCTTCTGCTGTTTCCGAATTCAAGAGTAAAATTTTCGAAGGCAAGCGCCTTTGAAAAATCAAGCTTGCTCTGTATTTCAGGGGAGTCGTCATCGAAAAATTCTGTAAATCTGATACCTTCAGCAGCGAGCGCAATATCAAACGTCTCTGCTCCTGAACACATCGCGAACAGATATCCGCCACCGGCGCAGAAAGCTTTGATCTTTTTTGCTACATCAAGTTTCATTTCTGAAACCGTACCATATCCTAATCTAATTGCCGTTGACTCCTGAAGTTTCGATTCAATGACTGCAGATTCCCTCCACATAAAGCGCCAGTGCTGACCCGTGAAATCCTCGTGATGAAGATGTAACCAGTCGTACTTGGCAAGCTCGTTCTGCAACACAGCATCGTCATAAATTATTGTATAAGGAATCTCTGCATAATCAAGCACAGTGATCACCGCATCAGTTTCGTCGGCGACCAGTTCATTCTTAATAGAGTAAACAGCAATCCGTGGAGCCGATTCCAGCTTAACAACATTCATGTTTACCTCCGGATTTGCAATTTCCCTAAGGATGGCGTTGGTTTTGCCATCAGAAATGATTTCCGCAGTTACCCCACGAACAAGACATTCATTCTCAATTTCGGCGGAATAGGGTATAAGAAAGCTTCCGCCACGGTAGTTCAATAACCAGTCAACATCAATCTCTTTCTTGAGAACAAAATAGGTGAGGCCGTAAGCTTTTAGATGATTCTTTTGAGCTTCGTCCATAGGAACCAAAATGGACAGCCCTTGGCAAAGTCCAAATGACAGAACAAAGAACAGGATGAAAACACTTTTCAACATACACGTTTGACTTCAATCCTATAGTCTTATAATCTGAGCATTTTTTTTAACTTTTACAATTGCTTTTATATCAAACGAATCCAGGTTTTCTTATGAATTCCTATCGTAAAATAATTATTGCAACAATTGCCCTTTTGCTTTCGACTGCGGGGCGCGTGGAGGGGCAACACGATTGTGAGCTTAAAAAGCAGAATAAAGATCTTAAAGTATACTCATGTACCTCGGGTGACAATGCGCTCAAAGTCGTCAAGGTGGAGTTGACTCTGGAGAACACTTCTATTAAGGAACTGCTGGATTTTGTCACTGATATACCCAATTATGTGAACTGGCAGTACAATACGAAAGAAGCAACGATCCTGACTAAGACTGACCGATCGATTATCTATCGTGCCGTTGTTGAAACTCCCTGGCCTCTTGCGAACCGCGAACTGATAGTGGAAATAACAACTGAACTCGATAGCGTCGGGCGAGTGCTGATCATAGACAGCCATCATGTGGCTTATGCATACCCTCAGGCCAAGCACCTGATCCGTGTCCCCTATGTAGTGGGCATCTGGCACGTTTCATCCGTGAAAAACTCGCTAAAAGTGGAATTCATCCTTCGTATCGATCCGGGAGGATCAGTACCGGTCTGGCTGGTCAATGTCGCTATGGCAGAGGGGCCGTATCACTCTTTTATGAAGCTCAAGGAAGAGCTAAAGCAAAAGCGGCCCTGAGATTTTTGATTTTCATATTCGGCTATTTCATTCCTAGCAAGGTATATTTGCGTCCTGTTTAAAATTCTGGAAATATGAGGCTCGGACAACTAGCCAGAAAACTTGCCCTTCGCCCTGGTGATATCGCGGAATTTCTGGCTGAAAACAACATTCGCATTGCCGAGGGGGCCAACGCCCGACTCGAGACTGATCACGTTAATCTGATCATGAAACGTTACGTACCCGGATGGATTGAAACTCCTGAGGTAGAACCGGAAAGGGAGGAAGAGGTAATCCCGATAACTATCGGGATTACGGAATCAAAGAACGAACCATTGATTTCCACGGAATTAGAGACTGGAGAGCAGAGTCAGCCGGCGGCCGATTCTGTCCAGGAACAGGTACAAGCTGATGATACTGACGATACTGTTGAGGTGATAAGGGCTCCCAAGATTGAGCTTTCGGGACTAAAGGTTGTAGGCAAAATCGATTTGCCTGAGCAAAAGAAGAAGGAGGAGGAACCGAAAGAAGAAAGCGCGGTTTCGGACGATGCCAAACCAGAAGTTGAAAAGAGGGAAAGACGCGAAATCAAAAGGCAATTTGACGGATATAAGAGGCAACATCAAAGGCCTGAAAAGAACCCCATTGCACTTCAACGTGAAAGGGAAGAGAAGGAAACTCAAAAGAAACGTCAGGAACAGATAGCTCGCGACAAAGAGAAAAGGACGCAAAAATATCTTCAGAATTATAAGCCGGCCCCGACCACAAAGGCCGCAAAGGTTTTAAGGGAAGACACTATGGAAATGACTGCTCAGGAATTAGTAGAACCCCCAAAAACTATTCTTGGAAAGTTCTTGAGGTGGCTGACGAGTTAATGGTTAGTGGTTAGTGGTTAGTGGTTAATGGTTAATGGTTAGTTGGTAGCAATCGCTTTCGACGTTCGGAGTTCGACATTCGACATTCGGAGTTCCACACCCCATCCCACACCCCACACACTCTCACACCCACGATTAACGGATAACGTTTAACGGTATCACAAATTTCCTTTCTTCATTTCCTCCACGGCGTGACTCGCAGCTCGTGCAGTAAGTGCCATATATAGGATCGAAGGACTTTGATTTCCGGTACTGGTCATGCAGGCCCCATCTGTAACAAATACATTTTTACAAGTGTGGAGTTGATTCCATTTGTTGAGCAGTGATGTTGAAGGATCTTTTCCCATTCGGCATCCTCCCATTTCATGAATATCGAGTCCCGGTGGCTGATGCGTGTCATATTGCTCAACATTCTTAACCCCTGACTTTTCAAGCATCTCGGAACTTTGCTGAAGGAAATCTTTTATCATTTTTTCGTCATTATCATCATATCCCACGGAAGTGACGAGCAGCGGAATGCCCCATTGATCTTTTTCTGTATCGCTCAATCTGACGTGGTTCTTCTGCTTCGGTATTGTTTCCCCCTGCATGTACATGTATACTCTCCAGTCACCAGGATATGTCATTTGTTTCTTTAGATCTCTTCCTATCGCAGTGCGAATGGCATCACTGCCGTACGGTGTTCTGTAAGCACCCATAAAAGTGGTGAACCCACCTACGTAATCAGTATCCTGCTCCTTTAGATTTCTGTAGTTTGCGAGTATAGGCTCCGTTGGATTTCGGCCGTAGTAGTATTTGTCTTCGAATCCGTCGAGTGAACCATTAACTGAAGCCCGGTAGTTGTGGAATGCTACATAATTGCCTAACAATCCGTTATCGTTACCCAATCCATTCGGGAATCGGTTTGACGTCGAATTCAAAAGTATAAGTACACTGTTGAGAGCTGATGCATTAACGAAGATTACCTTTGCGAAATATTCCGTTACTTCCTTTGTATTTGCATCGATGATCCGGACACCCGATGCCTTCCCTTTCTTTTCGTCATAAAGGATAGAATGAACAACGGCATGTGGTCTGATCGTGAGATTACCCGTCTCATGCGCCCATGGCAACGTCGAGGACACAGAACTAAAATATCCACCAAACGGACAACCGCGCATGCACAGATTTCGCGCCTGACATTTTCCCCGTCCCTGTTTTAAATGAAGTTCTGTAGGCTGGGTCAACTGCGCCCATCTTGCCTGCACCATAAAGCGGTCCTTATAGTTTTCGCTTATTTTCTTTTGGAGGTGTGCTTCAACACAATTGAAATCAAAAGGAGGAAGGAACTCACCGTCAGGCATCGCTTCAATACCATCTTTATTCCCGCATATTCCGGCAAAAAGTTCAACGTGCGAATACCATGGCGCAATGTCTTCATAACGGATAGGCCAGTCAATTCCATAGCCATAACGAGCTGGCGCCGTAAATTCATATTGACTCCACCGTTGACACGCACGCCCCCAAATGAGAGATTTTCCACCAACCTGATAGCCTCTGATCCAATCAAAAGGTTTCTCCTGAACATAAGGATGATCCTTGTCCTGAATAAAAAAGTGCTTCGTGTCTTCTGAGAACCCGGCCGACTTTGTGATAAGTGGATTTTCCTTCCGGAATTCTTCGGTGATTCGGCCACGATGCTGAAATTCCCATGGATCCTTGGTAGCAGTTGGATAGTCTTTATTATGGACAACACTTCGTCCTCTTTCCAATACCAATGTTTTTAATCCTTTTTCACAAAGCTCTTTTGCGGCCCACCCTCCGGATATTCCTGAACCAATCACGATTGCATCGTACGTGTTCTGATCCTTTCCATCTCCCTGGATGCTCACACTGGTATAATCGACTGGCATAAAACCTATTTTTGATTGTAGCCTGAATCTAAGAAAACAAAAGACCAAATGAGAGAAAAATCAGTAGCAATGGGAATTGCGTTCTATTCAACGAGCTTTTTTTATGCAGGGATTTTGAATTATTAATTGTAAGGTTTAAAGTACGCATTCTGAAACTTTGGCGTGACGGTTATTAATGGTGCAGTCGATTGTTAGTTTCTAGAAAAACATTGAACCAAACCTAAACCACATCCATATGAAGAAGTTTCTGAAATTTTTGCTATACGCGCTGCTGGCCGTGATCGTGTTAGTGGGCGCTGTGATTATTTACGTGAAGACTGCTTTACCAGACGTTGGCGCACCTGAAGATATAACAATAGAAAGAACCCCGGAGCGCATCGAGCGCGGCCGTTACCTGGCGCACTCAGTCTCAATTTGCATGGATTGTCATTCTACCCGCGATTGGTCAAAATTCTCCGGTCCCCTCACAGAAGGTACACTTGGTAAGGGTGGAGAACGCTTTGATCATAGCGTCGGACTGCCTGGTGTTTTCATTTCGAAGAATATTACTCCCGCAGGCATTGAGAGATATACCGATGGAGAGTTGTTCAGAGTGATAACTACCGGTGTGAGTAAAGAGGGAAAAGCAATGTTTCCACTTATGCCTTTTCGTTATTATGGGAAAATGGATCGCGAAGATATATACGCTATGATCGCGTACATCCGAACGCTTGAGCCAATAACAAATCCGGTACCCGAATCAGAACCGGATTTCCCAATGAGTGTAGTTATCAACACTATTCCCCAACCCGCAGAACCTCAAACCCGTCCGGATCCATCTGATCAGTTGGCCTATGGACATTATATGGCAAGTGCAAGTGGTTGTGTAGAGTGTCATACGCAGGTGGATAAAGGTCAAATTCTTCCTGAAGTCGCTTTTGGTGGAGGAAGGGAATTTGGTTTTCCGGACGGGTCTAAAGTGCGTTCGTCTAACATCTCCCCAGACAAAGACTCAGGGATTGGAACCTGGACCCGAGAGCAATTCATTGCGCGGTTCAAAGTCTACGCGGATTCTTCTTATGTCGCGCCATCCATTAAACCTGGAGAATACAATACGATTATGCCATGGACTATGTACGCTCACATGACGGAAGAGGATCTGTCGGCCATCTTCACCTATCTTCAAAGCGTAAGCCCAATCAGCAATAAGGTTACGAAGTTCACGCCAGCTCCTAAATAGTATAACATCAAAAGTGTTACTGCGATTTCTCGATCTCCGAAACCGTAGTAACACCTTTCAATACAATTCACATTGCTCCTAATTGTTTGAGATACTTTTCAGAATTCGCCCTGACGGTTTCAATAGGATTCAAACTTAGAGACTTTTTGAAGCTTGTAATAGCGTTCTTACTGTCTCCTTTCTTGGCGTATCCTTCGCCCAGGCTATCCCAGGCATTTGCGCTTTTCGGAAATTTTTCTGTAGCCAACTTGAATACCTCAATCGCTTTATCATATTCATTCTGTCCCAATAGCTGATAACCGTAGTTATTTAGCTCGTTTTCTTTAGCGACCGTCAACGCTTCCTTTCTCACTTTTTCAGATTCTTCAGCCTTTCCAGTTTCTTTCAGCAATCCCGCCTTTACAATTAGTGTGGAAAATTTTTTGTCCTGCAGAATAGCCTGGTCGATCCAGACAAGCCCCTGGTCCATGCTTACTTTGCTTTGCAAGGTGTAGCTGGCGGCAGATGCGTAACCCTGCCAGGTAAAACCTGTCGATCCTTTTAGTTCCTGAGCTGCATTTGCAATTACGAGTTCATCAACGGCAAATTTTATGGAAACGGGAAACTGTTTTTTCTCCCAGTTCAACACAAGCTCAGCTGAACCCTTATCCATGTTAATAAAGTCGTAAGTGAGCATCTCTGTGTGTGAGTTATCGCGAATCTTTATGGGAGCGCGGAGTTGGTCCCTGGCAGGGTCATACCAGAAACTTCCCCATGACTGATATTCCTTGGAAAGCACAACTTCGCCTGTGTTGTCTTTGTTGATTACAAAAAACAAACCATAGGTTCCAGCTGGAACAGGCTTGCCTTCAACAGTGGCGTCATTCGAAAATTCGAGGATTGTATTTTCGTTAGCACCGCCACGCCATGGTGCTTCTTTCTGTCCACCAAAGGATTGTACGGTCCATCCAAACGGCACGAGATTTCCCCATATCTCGCGCTTCTTCACCGATGGACGTGAATAATTAACCGTCACCGTAGAAATCCCGATAGTTTGAGAAACTTTTGCGGCCGGACTCGCCGTACGAGGTACTGTCACGCCCTGAGCCGATACATCAACTGTGTAAATCAGCGCAAAAGCAAAAGCGATAATAGATGTTGTAATCCTTTTCATAACAAAATGATGTTTGGTTATAGGAGAGTTATTAGAGTATTACAACCTACTGATTAATGTAGATCATCAGTATCCCGTAAATGTCGGTATTTGTGTTGCCCGACGGGAACCTCAAAAGATGGTGGACAAGGCCGGATCAGATGATTCAAAAATCATCATGAAGTTGCTGCGTTAAGTCACGAGCGATTTCGTCGAGTTGACGTACGCAAACTTGGAGCATTTCAAACAATTCATTGACATTGCTGTTCAAATCTTCACTCCGTGCAAGCAACAAAAGTCCCTGTATGCTTGCGATGGTTCCGCGTAGCTTATGTGTATTAAAATGAATGTGTTCAAGCAATCTGCTGCGCTGATTTCTGATCTTGTCAGAATTATCGCGAACATCATCTTCCAGGCGTTGGTTGATTTTCCAGAGGTTTTCATAGGCTTCAGCAAGTTTCGCCGACTGGTCGAGTATCGCCTCATTCTTTTCTCTAATTGAATGTTTTACGTCCTCTAGTATTTTGTAAATCCTTTTTCTTTCTCGATGAGAGTAAAGAACAAATACTCCAAAGATTACATTTACAAGGAGTGAGATGCCGAGTGTATAAAGATCCTGATTGTTATCGAAAGCCATAGTATAAACAATTAAAACAGGCCCGGTCGACGCAACCGAGCCTTACCTAAACCAAATTGCTACAACGGTATGAGATCAAAGACAAAGTGACCACTCAATCCATTTGTTCGTCCTCCCGGAGCTGCGACGTTGAAGTCGAGATGGAGAGTCTCCGCGTGGACGTCGTATTGAATCTGCCGGCCGGAATCAAAAACGATTTTACCAAGGTTATCATCATGGAATTTCCACTTACCAGTATTTTCAGGGAATGCATATCCACCATTGGAAATAATAAAGGTGCCTTCATATCCATTCTCTGCTTTTCTTATGAACGATATCGCGAAGTTTTCATATTGATCAGAGAGGTCACCATCTGTCGTATGGGTAACTACAGCGTGGCTCCATGGTGTAGCCGTAAGTAATTGTGCATTCTGTGATTTCGGATTCGCGTCATCGTCGCTGTTACAGCCGGCTAGCTGAAACATGAGTGCGAGTAAGGTTAGTGTTAGAATATTTTTCATGGTATGGTCGTTAGTCCTTCGAGTCACATCAGGATCCGGCGGGGCCGAATACCTGATGTACTCTCGGGTTGGGGTTTGGTTATTCTTTAATGAGCTTGATTGATTGCTGCTTATCAGCTCCTACTACTTTGAGTATATAGAAGCCTTTTCTCAGCGAGGAAACATCGATCTGTACATCGCGAGTAGCACCTGCATCTGCTTCGTGAACAATGTGACTCTTACCCGAGGCGTCCATGACGTGCATGATAACATTGCCTTTCCATTCATGCCCGAGGAAAACCTGTGCTGTATTTTCTACCGGGTTCGGAAAAACTTTCAAGCCAGCATTTGATTCCTCTATTCCGAGAATGTTGTTAACAGTTACGGTTATCGTATCGTTTGTTATCGCGCCGAAGGTGTCCGTAACGGTAAATGCAAGTTTGGCTTCTCCTGCGGCGACCGGTCTTATCAGGAACTGGCCTTTTGATGAGAACACGTCAACCAATTCGAGATCACTGCTGCTTACGCTGAACGTGAACGTATCTCCATCAGGATCACTAAAGAAATCGTCAATTGAATATTCTTCGAGGTGACCGGTAGAATAGTAGGAGAGTGTCTCCTCACCGATGAGGCGAGGTGCCCGGTTAGCGTGAATAACTTCAACATCTAAAATTAGTTCATTGCTGGCCTCATATTGATCGGTGGCAATGTACTTGTAAGTGTAGTTACCGGCAGTTCCGTAATCTTTCGCGATTGAAATAGATAATGTCCCATTTGCAAAGGAATGAGTTACACCTGGGTATGTCGCTGCGGCACGCAAAGTGATCGTGTTATTCTCCTTGTCTTTAACTCCGATGTCCAAGGTCAACGTTTCTTTTTCAGCCACCTGAATTGCAACCGGCACATTGGTAAAGGCTGGAGCTTCGTTCAGATGCAATGAGACGGGTACCCTTACTGTTGGAACGAGTGGATCGTTTGATGTGAACACAATCTTGGCAACCTGATCACCACGAGTTGCAATTGATCCATGGAACTTGATTGATAACGAGGATGTATCTCCTTTTACGAGAGACCCTTTCGTTGGGGAAGTGATAGACAGCCATGATGAGTTTACCGGGGTTTCTTCCGCAGCGTACATAAGCAACGCCAATGTGTTGAAGCCGGCTGATTTAACTTCCTGCAGATCATGCCAGAAATCTCCATCGAAGTAGTAATACCTTCCGATAGTTGTCAGCTCATGTTTCAACGTTCCTTGTGGCCGTTCGATACCCATCGGGTAAGTAATGACAACGTAGAAGTCTTCATTCGGATAAAGGGCCGCCGCTTCGTTAAGTTTTATTTGCTTCCAGCTGCCGTTTACATCTGATCCGGAGCCGGTGAAATCGAGTGTACCCGATGCTACTTTGACTGCATTAGCGATAGTTGTACCGCCAGCGCGTACTTCTGCTTTCACGGTGCCTTCGCGCAGTTCGCCGGTCTGTATCCAGGTTTCAATATGCGAGATGTTGAAACCCTCAGGGCCAGCGTTGTATTTAGTTGCAACGGTAAAAGGTACTCCGCCGCCCAATCCTACCGCACCTTCGGCAACATCCTTATCCGAGTGTTTGATGGTGCGATTGTAGGTAGTCAGAACCACGGCGCCGTTTGAGCCTTTCAAATCGATGTCACTTGCGCTTACGTTGCTGGTTGAATCGTTGCTTTGTGCAACGGCTTCAGAGGTCGCTACTGGGTTAACCCGTCCGTAGTCGATACTAACTTCATACTTCAGGGCTGACTTGCCCTTGATATTGTTAAACTTGATCCTCTTTTCAGCCGTCTCATCTGGCGTATTCATCACAACGTTGACGGAACCAGTAGTTACTCGTATTGCTGGTGGTTCTAAAGCAGAACCCTCGAATACAACTTTCTTTTCGCCAAGCGAAGTGGTTAAAACAAGTTCGTCGCTAAATTCTCCTTCTGCAACCGGATAAAAAATCGCTTTTGCATCTAAGCGATCGCCGGGGAGAAGCGTAAAAGTCGGTGTTTCGGTCGTCCATTCGTTATACATTTCGGTGATGTCTACCCATCGCCATTCCTTTCCTATCCATCCGTCTCCTAAGGCCCAGACAACAAGGCTCATGTTTTTCGTTCCGTCAAGCATGTTAGCCCAGGTAATATCCAGTGCAGCGCTTCCCGTGTTTTTGATTTCTATGTCCTGGAAGTTTGCCACGGGCATGCCGTGATCATACAATATCATTGTTTCGGCAAAGTCAATTGTATCGCTTAGTGCTAATACACCTTCGCCCGCAACGGTTAGCTGCACCGGCTTCGAGAGATTTTCCTTGCCGGGTACATTGGTTTGAATTTTCAGTACTTCATTATACTGACCACCGTAAACGTTGCGTGCGTCTATCTTGATCTGGCCGGCCAGTACGTCTCCAGCGTGTATAACATGTTTCCTGGCGGGCACGAGAACATAAGCAAGCCCTTGTCCGTAGTCGAGGGTGTTGTGATTGGAAATGACCACGGCGTTTGAAGGATCGTGCTGTGTTCCTATTGAAGTGAACACTGACGTCTGATCAGAACCGTCTTCTTCAACTTTGTACTGGAATTTTATTGTTGAGTTCTTATACAACACAACCTGCGCAGACATGGGGTCGCCCATGCCGCCGAAGTTGTTGATCAAATAATGCCAGCTAATAACGATCTTGTCATCGTAAAACTGATAGAACAAACCGACATCTGATTTTTCGTAGAATGTTGTGTTGAATCCGCTAAAGGTCCAATAGGGCATGAGGAACGTTCCCTCTTTCTCCGTAGGAATGAAGTCTTCAAACCACATTGGGTTCGGATCTTCGTCGAACGATATAATTCCATTCTCGCCGATCTTGATTTTGGTATAGGTTTTTCCGTAATACTCGAATGGGAAAGGAAGCTCAAGATTTCTCCAGTATTGCTTCTTGTCGTCAAGATCGCCGGCGAAGGGAAGTTGATTGCCGGACCTTCTGATATCAATCCATTGATAAACGCCACCAGTATTTTTCTTCTCGTAAGTATAGGTATTGTTAGCTGCGTCTGAAGATGATAAGTCATTCGCTTCGAACGTCAGCCATTGTTTTCCGACCGCGACAACTTCGAGATCAGCCTTGCCCGTGTTCTTGATAGAAAGAGCATGTGTGGACGTATCTCCAAATGCAAGGGTTTCCACTATCGGAGTTAGGTCGACTGCGATGGCTGGAGCTTCAATGATATTACCTTTAAGTATGATATGATCTATTTTCCCACCGGCATACCTGACGTTAAGGGTTCTCGTAATAGGTCCAAGCGTTGTGGTAGAAATTCTGACGCTATACGCAGTATATAATCCCGGTATTATGGTGACGTTTCTGGGTCCGGTTAAAGGGAATTGCGTGCCCATGCCCGTGATGTTTGTTATTTGTACATTTTTTGTTCCCTCGTTCTTCACCGTAAATGATTTTGAACGAATCGCTCCTTGAAATACGTCGCCAAAATCAAGTGTATCAGTGGACACGACCGGATTTGCCACTCCGCCACTTGTAATATTCAGCTGAACAAGGGCCGTTGTTGAAGGCGTCGTTGGATCATTGCTGATAAAGTTGACGAAACGTTTAACACTTCCTTCGGCCAAAGAGGCGGTTTCAAGATTTAGTTTCACCACGCTCGAGTTTCCTGGCATCACTACTCCGGAGCCATTTTCCACACTGGTAATTATGTTCGGTCCCGGATAGTCAAAACCGATTGCCATTTTATTGGACAATGTCATTGGGTGATCATAGTCGCTTACCATGATGCCATCCTTCTTTTCAAGATCTTCGATGAGAATGTTGAGATATTTCTGGTTGTCCTCCGAAAAGCCCATCACATCATAAAAGAAGTGGATGTCTCCTGTATAGTAGAGAACCATTTGGGCGGTGATTGCTTCGCCGACCGATACGCCATCCCAGATGTTGCTGTACTGAACGATCACGCGGTCAGGAAAAACCTGATAGTATATATCTCCCTGCACCGCGTAGTCGATCATTGTGCCAATAGGAGAAATGAATCCCTTAGGCGTATACGGGTTATTTAACCAGGGTGTGTTTAACGGGTTCACGCTCTTGTCGAAAGTTGTATAACCGCGTTTTGCGATGTAGATCTTTTTCAATTTTTCGCCATAGTAGGGGAATTCAAAGCCCATGTCCACCTCGTAGTACCAATTCTGTAGCTTAAAGTGTTCTGTGATCTTCGTTCCGGTGGCGGCAATATTCTGAAACTGGTATGGCAGCGGGTTTGTCTCGGTAGGAAGGTTCGTGCGCATCTGATAGCCATAACTATGAAACTTAGTTGGCCAGTTTGTGCTGATACCTTTAGCATCGTGACCAGGAATAAAATACTTTAAAGGGTAAGCTCCCGTGTTTTCAACGGTGATCTCCGCCTGTACTTTATCAGCAAGAACAATATTGTCAATCACCTGTGAAGCCGGTGTTACAGACAGCTTTGATGTTTCAATACCTGCGCCGAATAAAGCTATTTCATAAGTCTTAATGCCGTTCGTAAAGGTCAATGTCGCATTAACGCCTCCGATAGTTGTGGGAGAGAAACTCACTTTGATAACTTGCTCAGTGCGTGCAGATATTTCCCACGGCCCTCCGTTTACGATGGAAAATTGGGGATCCGAAGTGTTGAACGACAATTCGCTCAAATTTCCGTAGCCCTGGTTATCAAGGACGAGCTCCAATGTTTTGGATGTTCCCTGGAATACATTCCCAAAGTCTGCGATGGCGACGTGCTTGACATTATCCTCGTGGCCCATGACCGATAAGGTCACGGGTATTCTTACTTCTTTCGCGTCGCCGTCGTTTGATGCAAGGACGAGATTTGCGGTATACGATCCATTAACAAGAGTTGAAGCGTTGGCGGTGAGCGTAGTTACTTGTTGTCCGTTTCCTTCTACATCGCCGGAACCGGGCTCAAGGGTAATGTATGTGCCTAAGAAAGGATTAAAACTGGACGCAACCATCGACCAGGCGAAATCCTTGCTGTCGAGTAACTTCTCCAGTGGCTGCCAGCTTCCGCCGAGGTCAAAGGACATAAAGCAGTTCGCAGAAGCAGAAGCGTCTTCCTCAAGTCCAATTCCCAACGGAAATATATTTCCTGAGGGAACATGGAATGCAACGAAGAACGTTGATCCCGACTCGAAGTATAGTTGCTCATTGAGCGTAATGTATGCCGTCGCTTCTTCATCGGACCATGGCATGTATTCCTGGGCAAGCACCAAATTGTTTTTTGTAGGTGCATCCTTGTAAATTTCAACGATCACGGGTCCTTTGGCAGGGTCAACCTTAAGATACATTTGCAGATTGGTAAGGTTAAAACCACTTGACTCCGTTACGTAGAAGCGTGCAGCTGCAGAGTTTGTCAGCGTGGTATCTACTTCACCGATGATGTTAGTGGGTACATCCGACAATCTCTTATTGATTGCATCGTAATACATTGGTGCTGGCTCATTGCTTCTGAGTTTTGTCGGAGCATCGTGTGCCGCAACCATGCGTATCTTTCCGGGCTGGGAGCTTGTATTTGTTTTAAGAGCAGGATAATCAAGTGCAGCAGCATTAAAAGTGGAATAATTGCTAACGTGGCGCACGAAATGATTCCACCTCAAAATACCCGCCGCGTCATTGGAGATTGTGATGTCATGAGTAGCTTTTGAAGATTGAGATGCATCAACTGTCAGATTGATCTCCCTGCTATTTTCATCCACAACTATCGATGGACCTTCATTGGTCGTGTCGGTTACTAAATTTGACAACAATGACTCATTGCCCCAGCGATCAGTCGATGTCACTGCAAAATAGTAAGTGGTTAGCCCAAGCAGACCGTTTAATTCATACGTGAAATTCTTACCTGCTATTGAGTCGTTCTCAATGGAAACCCTCATTGCGGAAGTTTTATTCGCCAACGTGATTGGCTGAGTATGATAATATAAAGTAAATGATGTTGGCTTTACATCGTCTTCATCCGCTGGTACTGTCCATTTAAAAGTAGCGAATTCCTGTGCTATACCAGTTAAGAAAAGGTCACTCACAGCTGTGGGTGCTTTGCCCTGATCATTTCTAATAGCTAACGCGGCGTCAATAGCACCAACCCCAAGTTTTCCAACGAAGTTGGGATTATACTGATTGACGTCAACTACACCGGTCATGAGCTTGTTCCAAAGTTCAACGTTGGTAAGTTGTTTGGTCCGGTTGGCCAGCGCTAATGCTGCGATGCCGGAAACATGAGGACATGCCATCGACGTCCCTTGAATATATGCATACTGATTGTCAGGTATTGTGCTCAACACTCCATTCTTAGCACCGAACTCCTGATCACCACCGGGTGCAGAAATTTCCATCCAGTCGCCATAGTTTGAATAAGATGCTTTTTTCCATTCTGGACCGAGTGCAGCAACGGCCATAACTTTTGGATAATAGGCAGGATAATAGTCGCTCAGACTGTTGCTATTTCCGCCGGCGAAGATCACAATCCCCCCTTGCATTGGGCTACCTGGATAATTGCCAGCTTCCTCAATAAAATAGTCAATAGCGTCAAGTACGGACTGCTTGTCATCGTCATAACCAGGTTCTGTGTACCCCCAGCTATTCTGAGAGATAACGGCACCGTTATTGGCAGCATACACGTATGACAGTTCGATCGGTGCCCCGCCTAATATTTGCAACGACATGATCTTTACTCCATCACCATGACCGCTTCCACCGGCAACGCCCGAAACACCAATACCATTATTATTAACGGCAGCTATGGTTCCTGCAACGTGAGTTCCATGGAATTGAGCATCAACTGCGCCCTTATCTTTTTCAAAGTTGTATCCATGGATATCGTCAACATATCCATTTCCGTCATCGTCAACATTGGGCAATCCATTCAATTCCCGTGCATTAGTCCAGATATTTTCTTTCAGGTCGGGATGGTTTACGTCGACGCCTTGATCGTGAACTGACACAATGATGTTGTTCGCGCCCGCGGTGGTTGTCCACGCTTCGAACACATTGATGTCTGCTCCCGCGTGACCTGTTTGTCCGGTGTTTTCATAGTGCCATTGATCCTTTAACATCGGATCATTGAATGGCAGCGTTGCCATCGTTGATGTGTTGTCGTTGAATTTGGTGACGTTGAATGGAGCGATCCGTTTTTCACGTTCCACCTCCGCGACAGTTACCTCTTTCAGCTGTTTGAATTTTGCGACAGCGGTTTTTGGGTCCACATCTTCAGCAATCTCGACTACATACCAAAGATGAAGTCCATGTTTCCGGAGCTTACTTTCGTTTTTAGCATCATAGGGAAAGAGTCGATACATATTTGTTGCTGACGCCGACTCAGCAGCCTGATCGACTGCAGCGATACCCGTGGTCAGCTTGCCACTTCGTGCATTCACCTGTATCCGGCCAAGCGAAGTTGAAGTTGTTGTCGAGAACTTCACTTTTATCATCCCTTTTCGGACGCCGTTGTGATATTCCTGCGTCCAACCAATGAGGCAGGATGCGAGAAGCACCGCAATGACAAGTACTCTTCTTAAAATGTTTAGTAAATAATTATGCATAGGGTTAGGTTAAATGAGTTTCGTTTGATCTTGCCTGCGTGGTTTTGCAGGCTTTGGCGTATCAGACGCGTTGGTGTCACCAGTGTCTTCGCTGGATTTATCCATTGAAGTAATTATCTTCTTCAGGGCGTCCTGCTGAAGCTTTCGCTTTTCCATTAAGTCGATGATAATCTGCTCATCCGGCTGGTCACCGTTCTTGGGTGTACCAGGATGAAGAGGAATTTTTTCCTTTTTGCTCATAACAGTTCTGATGTGTTCGAGCAAGTACGACGAGAACTGTTGAAGACAAACCAGAAAGAATAGCTACAAAATCACTACAACTACCCTAAAGTGATCCTAACAAAATCACTACAAGGGATAAAAGACGGATTTCAGAAGGTTTTTCTTAGGTGCGCGATAAAACCACGTGTCTAAACATGCGTGGCAGGTCTATCAAGTTGCGCCAGAAAGGTTACCAGATTGTGATCAGTGCCGGTCAGGTTCAGCTTTTTGCGCAGGCGAGTGCGCGCGACATCGATGGATTTTGCGTTCTGATGAGTAATGGCTGAAATCTCCTTTGTGGTCATGTTCAGCTTAAGAAATGCGCACAACCGTATCTCGCTAGGCGTGAGGTCCGGGAATTTTTCATTGAGGGTCTTGTAAAAGTGTTCGTGTACCTGTTGGAAGCGGAATTCAAATTCCTGCCAAAGTTCAGGCTGCAGGTTTGATTGAAGATCGAGAACAACTTTCTGTACGGCTGCTTGCGAAAGAGGTGCAACCTGTTCCTTTATTTCCAGTAGCTTTTCGGAAATATGGTTGATCAGCTCGTTCTTATTCAGGAGATACATAATGTTAGCGGCGAGCTCCTTGTCTTTTATGGCAAGGTCATTTTTAAGATTGATCTTTTCCAGGTTTAAGTGCGCCTGTTCAAGCTGCGATCGTCTTGTTTTGTTGCGCTGCAGAAAGAACAATAGTGTAACTATGATTAGTAAGAGAAATACACCACTGCCACCCATCCAATAGTACCATTCTCGTTCTTGCTGTTCTGCTGCCAGCTGACTTTGCTTTTTGTCGAACTCAAACTGCATTTCGAGTTGAGTGATCTTCCTGGTGCTCTCTTCATTGAACAAACTGTCTTTCACACGCCTGTTGAGTTCCAATGCTGCTAATGCATCCTTATACGCGCCCCTTTCTTTGTAGGCAATGGTAAGAAGTTCTGATGACGACTCTACAGTTTCCCACAATCCGATCTCTTCACCAAATACAATCGCCTTCTTCAAGTAAAATTCCGCAGAGTCGAAGTTTTTCAATTGATTAAAATAGAATTGTCCGATGTTGTGATAAGACCGGGTTAATCCGAATTTGTTGTTTTGATTTTTGCGCAGCTCCATTGCCTCCCCATAATGTTTAAAGGCGAGATCATTGTTACCAAGGTCTTTAAAGAGTGTTCCCTGGTTATTAAGAATGTTAGCAATGACTTCAGGATCGTTGGCATCGCGGGCCAGCAAAAGAGCTTCATTGTAGTAGCGTCCAGCGTCTTCGTAACGTTTCGTTTCATCATAGACAACTCCAATGTTGTTGAGAAGATTGGCCTTTCGGACCTTCGATCTCTTGTCGCCGGCCTTGATGGATGGAAACTCATCCAGCGCTTTCAAATATTGAGTCAGTGCTCCATCATAGTTGCGTTGGTAATAGTGAATTATACCAACGTTGCCTTGAGAAGCCGAAAGCGATATTGAGTCCGAAAGTTTTTGCGCGCCCTGGATGGCAGCTTGGTAGAACTGCATCGCCCGCGCATAGTTTCCAAGATGCAGATAAGCATTTGCCTGGTGTATATTCGCTTGCGTCAGCAAGGAGTCTGATTTCAATCGTGCCGCGAGCTTCAGGGATTCGGTGGTGTATTCCAGCGCAAGGAATGGGTTGTGCGTAGCTAACTGATCGGCGAGTTGTAGGGTGATAGCTATCCGGTCTTTATCTTCGCTAACCCTTTGAAGCTCATATTGAAGGCTGTCGATAGTGGATGATTGCCCCCAGACAGTTGCATGTAAGCCAAGATTGAGCAAAAAAAGACAGATTATCCTCGATATAGTCACGATCGTTCGGGCCGGCGCTGTAAAACGGTTCGGATGCAAAATAAACAAATTGACATTTTACCCAGCCTGCTATGGGTCAGACAACCTTACATTACTGCCATTCCCATTGATTTTGGAACCTGGAGAAGGCAATTGGGAAGTTATTTTTAGAGGATCAGATCAACCTGTGAGGATGATTACAACCATTGTTTATGTTGACAATGTTCGAAAACTATCCGAAACTTTTGATTCATTGCCGGAAGAACGTTAATTTATACGCCTGTTAAAGCACACTATGCTGAATTGTATCATAGTAGATGATGAACTAAAAAGCCGGGAAAGTCTGAAAATTCTAATCGAGGATTTTTGTGAGGGAGTAACAGTAAAGGCGTTAAGTCAAAACGTCAAAGAGGCTATCGAAGCTATAGATATCCACAAACCCGACGTTGTATTCCTTGACATTCAGCTTCAGCGAGAGACTGGATTCGATCTGTTAAGCCAATTAAAAAACGTTGATTTTGAAGTAATTTTCACTACGGCATTTTCTGAATATGCCATCAAAGCATTTAAGTATTCGGCAATCGACTACCTCCTGAAACCGATTGATATCGAAGAATTGAAGCTTGCATTGACAAAAGTGGAGAAACGAAAAGGGCAGGCAATAGGGGACAGGCTCCAGCAATTGCTTCAAAATCTCAGGGCGGGCACGTCCGATAACTACAAGCTCGCACTACCAACTGCCGACGGCCTGGTATTCGTGAAGGTCAGTGAGATACTGTATTGTGAGGCGTCGAGCAACTACACGGAGATCTTCCTCACCGACAATCGGAAATATGTGGTAAGCAGGACCCTCAAGGAATACGAAGACATGCTGGCTGAGCAAAATTTTTATCGTATACATCACTCTTATCTGATCAACCTGAACGAAATAAAAAAATATGTCCGCGGTGAAGGTGGTTATGTTATCATGAACAACGACAAATCGCTTGATGTATCAAAACGCAAGAAAGAGGGCTTCTTGTCGCGGATTGGCGCAAAAATCTAGGCCATTCAGGCAGCCAATACTTGCCTGCCCGCCGGAGCGTCTCGCGTAGGTGGGAATGTTGTCTTATTGAATATTGAGTGTTGGGTGTTTTTAGAAACCGAACACCTCCGATCAGAATACTCAACATTCAATATATCAACACTCAAGTATTTTTTCACATCTACGCCAAAATCCCTAGAACACTTACTCAATCAAACCCGCCGACTGCTCAATCGTGGTCGCGTATTGCCTGCCCCATCGATAATATTGCATCCTGTTCCCAACCCTACAAAAAAGAATACCCGCTTTATTGAATTGCACACGATTTGAAAGGAACATATGAGATCAGGAGAAGATATTTCAGGCATTCTAATATCCGATGAATCTATTCGCCAAAAACTTCCATCGATCTTTGTCGATTCAATGGTGGTTGATCAACATTTTAACATTGTTGTAATCAGCCAGAACGTCCTGGAATTTCTTGAGTTTAGGGTCGAGGAGATCAGGTATAAAAGCCTTAATTATCTTACCGGCGAACATGACCTGGTTTCCAGTATGAAAAGAGAACTGTCGCAGGGCTATTTCGAGGAAAGAAAGACATTTTTGTTCAGCAAAAGCAATCGAAAGATTACTGTTGGGATATCAGGATTTTACCTGGGCCTGATCAGCGATATCAACGGTTACATTATACTGCGCATTACCAACCTCGACGAGGTTGAAGTTATAAACCAGCAGCTTCAACAAAAGAAAGCTGAACTGGACGACTTCATATACAGGACTGCTCATGACCTTCGCGGCCCTCTTGCCACTATAAAGGGTCTTATTAATCTTCTTAAGATGAAAGAATATGCGGGTGATCTGGACAGATTGCTACCGATGATCGATGCGCATGCGACCAAGCTTGATGAACGATTATTCCAGCTTGTGTACCTGGCGAAAGCTGACCTCGAGGTTAGCGCGCCTTCTGAATCGGTTGACTTTAATGTCATTGAGACTACCCTTCGTCGTATAATCGAACAAAACGCATTCGTTGATTTTCTGGAATTCCATTATAACGCACCAAGCGGAAGGTTGAATGGCGTCAATGAAGTTCTTTTGTCTTCCCTTTTGAGCAACCTTTTATTTCATATTTTGAGCCAGCCCATGAGTTCCCTGGACAGTATAGTCTTCTTCAGAATTAACCGGGAGGATAATATGCTGAAGATCACCGTGGGTACACAGGGGTTCACTACGAGTGACCTGCTGTCCAAAACCCTCCGTAACGACGAGTTCCTTTACACCGACATGGTCAACTATCCGCAGTTCCTCAATTTTTATGCGGTTCAAAAGATAGCCTGGAAGTTGAAGGCACGTGTTCGCATCAATTTCATTTCTTCAGAAAGACAGCGATTTTCCATCCTTGTGCCCATCCAGTAATTATACTTCCTCGCCGGAGCTCAGCCCTTCTTATTCAAACAATTATTGCAACAGGTCAAGCTTTTGATGTTGAGCTGCTAATGCAGGTCACAAATGTCCACCACGAACCACAAGGCGCACACGTATTATTGGCGTTTCACATAGTGATCTCCCGATAGCTATCGGGAGTGTCTCCATTGTGATCGTCGTGACCCTGCATTTATGAAGCTCTTGCTCACCCGGCACTCACATTCCGACACCTGAAGGGATACTGCGAATCAGTGCACACGGTTGCGTTCGCCACATACTCGAATTTCCGCACCATCTAATCATTGGTGATTCCGACGGACGATCAGTTGAATCAATTTTGACATGTAATTAAAAATCAAGATGAAAAAGCTCATAGTGGCAATATTACTGGTGTCTGGGATGACCAAAGTCAAGGCGCAGACTGAAAAACCCGAAATCATCACCGACCGCCCGGATCAAACGGAAGCTCCGTCTTTAGTACCGAAGGGTGCCCTTCAAGTCGAAACCGGATTTGTATTCGAGAAAGACCGGGAAGAAGATGTCGATGTTACCAATTTTGCATACAACACAACGCTCATTAAGTACGGTGTAAACGAGTTCTTCGAACTTCGACTTATAACTGAGTACCTGGGCGAGAATGCAAAAGTTGCTGAAAATCCAACGTCGAAGATTCAAGGATTTAGTCCGTTTGCATTAGGTGTGAAGATCAAGGTTGCGGATGAAAAGGGGTTCTGGCCTCAATCAGCTTTTATTGGTCACATCAACCTAAGATCAGGTTCCGAAGAATTTGTACCAAACTACACGGCAGCCGATTTCAGATTCACATTCGCGCATACGCTGAGTGAAAAATTTGCACTGAGTTATAACCTTGGCGCTGCGTGGGATGGAGAAAGCCCGGAAGCGGCATTCTTGTACACCCTTTCCCTCGGATATGTTATCAACTCCAAAATGGGCGTGTTTGTGGAGAGCTATAGTTTCTTCCCTGAAGAAAGCAAGGCGGATCATCGCGTCGATGCCGGCTTCACCTATAAGTTTTCTCCTGTAATTCAATGGGATATTTCCGGAGGTGTTGGAGTAAGCAGAAATGCGCCCGACTCTTTCTTAAGTACAGGTATATCCTTCAGACTTTTTAAATAATGACTGTTGTTCAGGTATTCAATAAACAATAACCCCCATGAAGAAGACGATTTTAGTTGTTGATGACTTTGCTAGTATACGGGATTTCGTATGTGAGACACTGCAAAGGAAAGGTTATGAGACGCTTGGTGCCGCAAATGGCAATCAGGCCTACGAATTGTTGTCCGATAAGCCCGAGGTCAATCTGGTTCTTACTGATTACAACATGCCCGATTGCACAGGCTTTGAATTATTAAAGAAGATCAAGTCGAACCCGGAGATATCCAAAGTACCCGTAGTTTTTCTGACGACGGAAAGCAATCCGGATAAAATGCGAGCTGCCAAAGAGGCGGGACTCAGCGCATGGATAAAGAAACCATACAGGGCAGAAACGTTTTTCGCTCAGATCGAGAACGCAATAGCTAATGGATAACAATCAGAAACGGTTCGTAGAGGATGCACTCGATCTGCTGAACGAGCTTGACGAAGGTTTGCTTCAACTCGAAGCTAACCCTCAGGCTACAGCACCACTCGAGCAGGTGTTTCGCACCATGCACACCATTAAAGGAGGAGCCAACATGTTTGGTTTCGAAAATATTGGTGAGCTTGCCCATCATCTCGAAACGTTATATGATCTTGTACGCCAGGGAAAAATGCAGGTCAGCGACGGGCTGATAAGCATCACCCTACACGCGTTCGACAAAGTACGCGACTTGATGCGAGAAAAAGATGCAGCCAGAATAGCAAACGCAGAAGAGCTCAAAGACCATCTTAAGATTACAATTGAATTCCTGAAATCGACCGAAGCGGAGTCGATGAAGGTAGCGCAGGCTTCCGTTCAACCCATTTCGAAAAAGGACCAACTCGCTACCTTCTTTATCAGGATCTCTCCAACCGTGAATATGACTACCGATGGTAATCACCCATTGGTGTTCATCATCCAGGATCTTGAAGCTTTAGGTACCGCCAGAACGTACTGTTACAAAAAAACCGACGGAAACATCGCGCATTGGGATGTTTTTCTTTCTACTACAACAGCGCTGGCTGAAGTCGAAACTTATTTCCTTTTCGTCGAGAACGAATGTCAGGTCACTTACACAAAGTTATTGGCTTGCGATCTTTTCGGGTCCGAGGAATTCAAACAACTTATTGAACAGTTCGCTGAAACGCCGGCGAGCCCTGAGGCGCTGATTTCTTTTGCTGAAAAGATCGCTTCAAATTTTAATCAGGACGACGCAGACGACGATGCTGCGACTCCGGGAGCAACACGAAAGAAGTCATTCAACGATACATACATTAAAGTAAGCAAAAGAAAGATCGATGATCTTTTGAATTGGATCAGTGAACTTATCATTCTTCAAGCACAGCTTGTGAACGTTACATCCAGTCTTAACTCGGCTGAGATAACAGAAGTCACCGAACAGCTGGAGCTGGTAACCAATAGTCTTCGTGATACATCACTGGAAATAGGACTGGTTCCTATTGAAACACTGGTTACAAAGTTCAAACGACTGGTGCGCGACCTGTCAAAGTCTCTCGACAAGAAAGTCAACTTCATTTCAGAAGGCACCGAAACCGAGATGGATAAGGATGTTATCGAACTGATGACAGAACCGATGATACACATCATCCGGAATTGCATCGATCACGGTATTGAACATCCTGGCGAACGCAGACAAGCTGGAAAAACGGAACACGGAACAGTGAAGTTGAAGGCATTCAATACAGCATCCTATGTTAACATTGTTATAAGCGACGACGGCATAGGGATTGATAAGGACAAGGTCCTGAAGAAGGCCATTGAAAGAGGACTCGTTGCTTCTGACGCCGTGCTTACGGAGGAGGAAATACTCAATCTCACCTTTCATTCCGGACTCTCCACCGCATCAGCTCTTTCAGATGTATCTGGCCGCGGTGTGGGAATGGATGTGGTCAAACAGAAAATAAATGACCTGCGCGGTTATGTTACCATAAAGAGCACCCAGGGAAAAGGTACATCAATAGACATAAAGCTACCATTGTCACGATCGATCATCGAAGGGCTCCTGGTAAAAGTTGAAAATACCCGGTACGTAGTTCCTTTGAATCTTATTGATCGAATTGACCGCATCTCTTATGACGAATTGGATCGTGGAGATCACGTCAATAAGATGGTGGTGATAAACGAACAGACCCTCTCTGTTTTTTCTCTTCGCCAGAAGTTTCATAGCGAGAGCATTGCTCCAAAAACGACAGACATCATTTCGGTTTCCGTCAATGGGATCCGGAAAGGGATCGCAGTCGACCGGATTGAAGGAAAAATGCAAACTGTGATGAAACCCCTGGGCGATGCCTATCAACAACAGGATTTTATTGCCGGCAGCACAATCCTTGGTGACGGAAGCCTGGCACTGGTGCTGGACCCTTCACGTTTGTTTCAATTATCTGACAACTAACTCCCCAACTTAGAATGAAGAACAATTCAAATGCATATCTAACCTTTGCCCTCGGCGACGAAAAATTCGCCATCCCTGTAGATCATGTACAGGAAGTTGTGGAATTCGGGCAGGTTACAAAGGTCCCCAATGCTCCCGGATACATGCTGGGCATCATAAATCTCAGAGGACGTGTGTTACCCTTGTTAGACACAAAGCTTAAGCTTGGACTCTCGCCCACTGCAATAACGCAGAAGTGCCGCATAATGATATTGGATATCCAGACAGCAGAAGATAAAAACTACCAGATAGGTGCAATGGTTGATTTCGCACGCGAAGTGGTTGAGATCGATGATTCCGAAATACAGGAAGCACCTGAATTTGAAAATCTGAAAACCACGGCCCCAATAACCGGAATCGTGAACAACCACGGTGACATTACTATGATAATGGATATTACAAGGGTCTTCTCAATGAATGACCTGTCAAATCTTAAAATCACACTAAACTAATAATAGCCCCAAAATATGTTAACTAATTTAACTATCCGGAAAAAACTGATCATGGCCTTCTCGGTATTGATTACCCTGATGCTTGTGATCTTTGCAATTGCTTTCTTTCGCTTTCGCGAAATGAATGACAGAATCAATGAGATAACGGATGTTACCTCTCATAAGGTTTTGTTGATCGGACAGATCAAACACGACATCACAGCCATCTCTCGTGATCAAAAGAACATGATTGCTACTGTCGATGACGAAAAAATGGTTTCCATTGGAAGAACAATCGACAAGGAGATCAAGGCAATCAATGAAAATGTCGCCAAGCTCGAAAGCCTCAGCGACGGCGAAACACTCAATCTTGTGAAATCTTTGAAGGATATCCTTGAAGAATACTTCAACGTGCAGCAGAACGTTCAGCGTATTGCAACACAAAACACTGAGATAAAAGCCGAGGAGATCGCAGACAATGAGTCAAGAACCGCCTTCCAAAAGGCAATGGAAACCCTCAACAAGATCGGCGGCGAAATTTCCTCAAAGGACGTTGTTAAATCTGTCCTTGAACTGAAGCAGGCCGTGTCTGAAATCAATTCAATCGAGAGAGACCTTATCATTGCTAAAACTGATGACGACCTCAACAAACATCTTGGCCAGGCGGCAGATGCGGAAAAGATTGTCGAGGAAAAAACGGGAGAACTGAGCCGCAAACTAACTGGCGAAGCTAAGTCCCTCTTTGAGAAATTTCAGACGCAATACTCTAGTTATTATACTTTTCACCTGCAGGTTCGCGAGTTGGCAATGGCAAACTCTGGCGGAAAGGCTGAAGAAATATCCGTAAATCAGGGTGAAGCTATCGACGATCAGGCGGACGCAGTCATTGGGAAAATATATGATATCATCAACGCACAGCTTGAAAAGGATCAGGTAGACACAGACGAAATGTACGAAAACGTCGTGCGCACCATGATCATCGTAATCATACTCGCTATCGTGCTTGGGATTTTGGTTGCCACGTGGTTGCTCAAAGACGTTATGTCGTCATTAGGAATTGCTACAGGAGCGATCAAGCGTGTTGCTGCAGGTGACTTCTCTGCGGATGTCCGGACAGACAAGCAGGATGAGATCGGTGTTATGCTACGCGAGCTTCAATTCATGATCGAAAAACTTCGCAGTAGCGTCGATGTCGCAAAGCTTGTTTCTAAAGGTGACCTCACCATGGATTTCAGTTTAATGAAAAACAAAGGAGGAGATCTTGATCAGGCATTGGAAGAAATGGTTAACAACCTCAGGAATATTGCTTCTACGATCTACAACGGCGCTGAGAACGTGTCAGCTGCATCACAACAGGTTGCATCGGCTTCACAGCAAATGTCACAGGGTGCTCAGGAACAAGCGAGCGCTTCGGAGGAAGTCTCTTCATCAATGGAACAAATGGTAGCGAACATTCAGCAAAACACTGATAATTCGCGTGAGACGGAAAAGATAGCTAACAAAGCAGTTAAAGATATACAGGTAAGCAGCAACTCAGTATCCGATACGGTTGAGGCGATCAAGACCATTGCACAACGCATCGCGATCATTGAAGAGATTGCTTCAAAGACCGACCTTCTTGCCTTAAATGCAGCTGTTGAAGCAGCGCGAGCCGGCGAACACGGAAAAGGATTTGCAGTAGTTGCTGCTGAAGTACGCAAACTTGCTGAAAGAAGTCAGAAAGCTGCAGCAGAGATCACGGAGATCTCGGCAAAGACTGTTAAGTCCGCAGAAGAATCAAAACTACTTCTTCTCAATACTCTGCCTGATATTAATAAAACGGCTGAGCTCGTGCAGGAGATAGCTGCAGCAAGTATAGAACAGAATACAGGTGCTGATCAGGTGAATGGTGCAATTCAACAATTGTCACAGGTTACTCAGGGCAACGCTTCGGCTGCTGAACAAATGTCATCGAATGCCGAGGAGCTGAACAGCCAGGCGGATGAGTTAAAAGCCGCTGTAAGCTACTTCAGGCTTGACAATCGATCGAAAGTTGTGAAGAAGGCTGCTCGTCCTGCGGTAACTAAACGCGCTGTCGCAAAGCCGCAGCTGGCCGAAGTTCACGAAAACGGGAACGGTCACTCTAACGGATTTGACCTGAAACTTTCGGAAGGTCCATCGGATAGCGACTTTACAGACTTCTGAGTCATCAAGAAAGAACTAAATAAACAAAGTCAATGAACCTTCTCGATTCTTCAAGAGCAGAGAGTCGAGGGGTTAAGTGTTCCGCGGGCACAAATCCGAAAGGAAGCCCGGCCTGCGGGCACTTTTTTTTCGAACTCTATATTAGTGTCGAGAAAACTTGAGTGTTGAATGTTGAATGTTGAGTGTTTTTTAAAGATGTAAGGCTCCGCCGAGCAGGCAATAAACTACAATCAAAACTCAAGCGTTTTGCTTGGCGAGAACCAGAATATAAAGTGGAGTATGTCAGGATAAGACAAGAATGTCCAATGTCCAACTCCCAATGTCGAAAGAATTACGATTAACGGATAACGGATAACGATTAACTGAAGAATGAGTACCCTTCTTATGGATACCCCTCACATAAGTGGTTTTTTGAAGATGGATGATGAAAGCTTCCAGCGCCTTAGCACGTACGTAACGCGCGAATACGGTATAAAGCTTCCATTGGCGAAAAAATCTATGCTCGAGAGCCGACTGAATAAAAAAGTAAAAGCTCTTGGCCTGAACACATATAAGGAATTCCTTGATTTCATCTTCAGCGACGAGGGAAAGCATGGTGAACTGTATAATGTGATCGACCTTATCACCACAAATAAGACGGATTTTTTTCGCGAGGCTGCTCATTTTCATTTTCTGGTAAACGAACACTTACCGCAACTAAAGGCGGAAAACGCAAACAATTTAAAGATATGGTCAGCGGGTTGCTCTACGGGTGAAGAGCCCTACACCATGATCATGGCGATGGAAGAATTTCGAAGAAAATCGCCAAATACAACGTATTGCATACTTGCAAGCGATGTTTCAACGCGGGTAATTCAAACTGCTTTTCAAGGCATATACGATATAGAAAAGATCGACCCTGTGCCGCTTGAATTGAAGCGTACTTACTTTTTACGTAGCAAGTCTCACCCGAGGCTGGTACGCGTTCGACCTGAGTTCAGAAGGAAACTTCAGTTCAAACGCATCAATTTCATGGACAACAATTTTGGCCTTACTAAAGGCGATTATGATATTATTTTTTGCCGCAATGTTTTGATTTACTTCGACAAAGCGAGACAGGAAAAAGTAATATTGAAATTCTGCAGTCATCTCAAACCCGGCGGACTATTGTTCCTGGGTCACAGTGAATCCATTATCGGGATGACACTTCCACTCAGGCAAATACGACCGACGGTCTATCGATACGAAGGATGATCGACCTTCGAAAGCATATTATATTTCCAGGTCAGTTCATCATTACTTCGGTGCCGACTTTGATCTCAACAGTATTGGGGTCCTGCGTTTCCGTTTGCCTGTGGGATAGAGAAACAAAGATCGCAGGTATGAACCATTACCTTCTTCCCGGAACGCCGGAAGATGACGCAGGAAACTCCAATCGTGGATTGACCTCGATCCGGATGCTGATACGATCGATGATCAACCGGCGGGCAAACTTAGGTACCGTTGAAGCCAAGATCTTCGGCGGCTGCAATTCTCTCTATCGCAATAACGATCTATATAAAATTGGCGAGCGTAACATATCTATAGCTCTTGAAGTATTGAGAGACTATAATATTCACGTTTCCGCGCAGCATGTCGGAGGACACTATGGACGGAAGATCGTCTTTAATACATCTACCGGAAAAGTCAGGATGCGCTTGTTGGTTAAAACTCAGGATGTAAATGAAGAAATCGATAAAGGTTTTGGTTATTGACGACTCGGCGCTAGTCCGTCAGACGTTGTCAGACATTATCAATTCCGACGACCAGTTGGAAGTAATAGGTGTGGCGGCTGATCCATTCTTTGCCGCGAAAAAGATCAAATCGCATATCCCTGACGTTATCACATTAGATGTGGAAATGCCGAGGATGGACGGCTTGACATTTTTGAAAACATTAATGGCCCAGTATCCCATTCCGGTAGTGATCATTTCGAGCCTTACACAACACGGAAGTAATCTTGCCTTGCGCGCACTGGATCTCGGCGCTGTAGAGATCGTTGCAAAGTCAGAGATCAGAAATACAAGGGAACACCTCGAAGATTCGAAGATCAGGATTACTGATGCGATAAAAGCAGCGTACATGGTCCCGGTGAAGCGAAGAGGTTTGAATCAAGCCACTCAGGAATATCCGAAGGTTACCAAGCCGGAGACATCCCGCGACTCGGATATTTATAAAACTACAGATAAGGTTATTGCTATTGGAGCTTCCACGGGAGGAACAGAAGCATTGCGATACTTTCTTACTCATACACCGGCTACGTCTCCTGGAATTCTGATCACTCAACATATGCCACCTGGCTTTACAAAATCATTTGCTGATCAGTTGAATACAATTTGCGAAGTAACGGTAAAGGAGGCGACGAACGGAGAACGAGTTATGCGAGGTCATGCTTACATAGCACCAGGAGGGAAGCATATGGAATTATACCGAAGCGGCGCAAAATATTTCATAAAAGTCCAGGATGGACCGTTAGTGAATAGACATAAGCCGTCAGTAGAAGTTCTATTTAACAGCGTTGCAGCTCACGCGGGACAGAATGCTGTAGGTATAATCATGACAGGCATGGGCCGTGACGGAGCAGACGGTTTGTTGACGATGAAAGAAGCGGGCGCACGAACCATTGCTCAGGATGAAAAATCGTGCGTTGTTTTTGGAATGCCAAAGGAAGCCATAAAAATTGGCGCCGCGGACCAGGTGATGTCACTCGAAGAAATGCCACGAAAAGTGTTGGGATTTTTCTAGATCTGCGAAGATCAGCGTGTCTTTTGATCTGCGAGAATCAGCGGGAAAAATGTGTATGGAATGCAATTTCCTGCAGATAACTCAGATTGAATACACGCAGATTCACGCGGAATAGCGCTTGAATCAGTCCTAAATTTTGCAGTTCCCAACTGATGATGATCTGATTTTTTGAGCATCTTCGTACCGATGTCATTATTTAAGACCATAACCGAGTATGGTGTGTCCTTTTCGACAAACAGGTCGGAAAGAAGAAACATCGTCCTTACAAACTTTGTGTCTCTGACAGCGGCATGTGTGCCATTGTTGGTTCTGTGGGGAAGGCTTTTCTTTTTTGATCAATCCTTTGATGCATCTGCCCGGCTCCTGGCAGGCAGTTTATTTTTGCTGCTTCCCATTTTTATGAACAGAATGGGATTCGTCAATGCCAGCAGGATCATGCTCTGTTGGGTCCCATTTATTTATTTGTTCGGAGGTCAGATCGTGGGAATAAAGGAAAGCACAAACTACCAGGCTTCTGGATACCTGGTTGTAAGATATTTTTTTCTTGGCTTCGGTTGTTTTCCCTTTTTAGTGTTTAGTCTGAAGGAAACAAAACATCTTATCGCAGGACTGCTGGGACCCTTCCTTTCGATCGTGTTCTTTGATCCAATTTTGAATTTTTTCAACGCAGGTTATTCGCAGCTCGGCTTTAATGAGGCGTCGTACCCGTTCAACACGATCAGGGTTCTGATCTCATTCTTTGTTATTGGATTCAGCTGTTTCTTTCTGAAGAGACTTATTGAAAGTAGCGAGGCGTTGAACGACAAACTCCTTTGGGAGTTGGCGGAAAAGAACAAACAGATCCGTGAGCAGGCGGACAATGAAGTTCATCAGCTTAATCAGCAACTGTATGCCAACCTGCAGGACCTGAGTGAGCGTGAGTTCATCCTCAATCAGTCTCAACGCATTGCAAAAATCGGAAGCTGGGAATATAGGATTGAAAACGGCTCTATATTCTGGTCGGAAGAAATGTTCAATATTTTCGGCCTTGACAAAAACTTTGATCTGAAGACGGAGAACCTGTCAGAGATCCTCTGGGGGGACGAAAGTACGGTTTTGATTAATGCAAACATCAACCTATTGCGTACAGGGCAACCGTACGATCATACGCTTCGTTCAAAGACGCCGCTTGGTTACACAAAGTGGGTGCGTATTTACGGGTTCCCCATCAGCCAGAATGGTCACGCAATTGGAGTTCGTGGTGTTTGTCATGACATCACCCTCTATAAGGAAGCTGAAGAGCGGCTTCGCACGAGCGAGGAAAAGTTCTCAAAAGCGTTTCACAGCAATCCTGATCTTATTACCATCATGCGGGAAGATGATTTCGTGCTTGTGGATGCAAATCAAAAACTGTTTGAGGTGGTTGGCTATAGAAGGAAGAGGCTTTGGGCGTTGACGTCAGGACATTTAATCTTTTTGTGTTCCCTTCCGATAGAGAAACGTATTTCAGCATTTATTTCGATCAGGGCAGTGTGGTTTATGAATGTCCCTGGAGACGAAAAGACGGACGGGTAGTTCACGTTATGATCTCCAGTGTTCGCATCCAGCTGCAGGACAGATACTACATAATGTCGCTGATAAGGGACGTCACAGATCGCAAGGCTGCGGAAGAAAAATTCCTTAAAGCGTTTGATTTAAGCCCTGACCTTATGGTCATCCTCCGGGAACGCGATCTTGTCTTTGTTGAGGCCAACAGAAAGATCACGGAAATATCAGGGTTCACGCGGGAAGAAGTCATAGGATATAGTTCCGCACAGAAGGAGTTTGCGTTATGGGTTGACCAACAAGAAAGAGAGGCATTTTTCAAAGCCTACTTTACAAACGGCACGGGTTCCCAAGAGGCAAAGCTTAGCCGAAAGGATGGTGACGTCTTTTACGCCTCTATTTCCGCTCAACGAATAGTTCTGGCAGACGAGCACCATATGATCGTGGTGATCCGCGATATTACTGAAAGAAAAAAGGAACAGGAGCAATTGATCCTTAGCCAGGCAAACCTAAACGCAACCATAAATAATACTGAGGTCTTTATCTGGTCTGTCGATCGCAATTTCAGACTGATAACGTTCAACAAACCTTTCGCCGCCTACATGAACAAGCAGTACGGTATCGATATTGTCCCAGGCTCATCAATGTTTCAAGGAAGCGGTCATCCTGAAGAGAGTACGATGGCAAGCAAATGGAAGGAGATATACATGCGCGTTTTGGCGGGAGAGATCATCACTCTGGAAGAATCGAGATATGGAATTGACTTCCAATATTCGGTAAGTCCCATTATAGAAGGAGATCAAATTGTAGGTGTAAGTATTTTCGCGGATAATATCACAGAACGGAAAGCCCATGACCGTGCGTTGGCGGACGCTAATAAAAAAGTCGGAGAGCTTAAGCTGATGGCATTGAGGTCAGCCATGAGTCCGCACTTTATTTTTAATGTTCTTAATTCAATCCAGTATTATATCGCGAAAAATGATCGTCTTAATGCGATCAATTATCTGTCGACTTTTTCAAAACTGATCAGAAGTATTCTCAATCATTCCGTCAACAATAAAATTAAGCTTTCCGATGAGATTGAAATGCTTAAGAATTATGTCCAGCTTGAAATGACGCGTTTCGAAAACAAATTCAATTTTATTCTGGATGTTGACCCTGAAGTCGATGTTGATGCGATTGAAATTCCTTCATTGCTTATTCAACCTTACGTTGAAAATGCAATTCTCCATGGTCTTTACAAAAAACAGGAGCAGGGCACGCTTCATATCAGGATCAACGAACGTGAAGGAGCTTTGGTTTTTGAAATTGAAGACGATGGAATTGGCCGGGAGGCTGCCATAAAATTGAGAAAGGAAAACTTCCCCACGCATAAATCAATGGGCATCAAGCTCACGGAGGAACGCTTGCGGTTGATAAATGAGTATCACCGTGCTGCTTTCGAGATCGAGGATCTCGTAAACGAAAATGGTCCCTGTGGTACGCGAGTGCGAATCAGCGTACCTGTGTGACCAAAAAATTGAAAAGATCAAGCCGTTTTCTGTTCGACCTTGTCTACCGTTTTAGCTGCTGCGAACCTTAGGACGAATGGCAGGATGAGTTTGGTTAACCACCCCGCCTTTGCGATCTTTTTTTGCAGTAGCATATCAATTCCGGCACTAGACCCGATCTTCAAAAGCGAACTTCCTGTTTGAAGCAGGAGTTTGCCTCTCCCATTCTTTTCACCGTTAAAGAATGAAATGATCTTATTGAATGGTTCAAACTTTTCTTTGATTTGGGCAACCTTGGCGTTTAAATAGACTTTTTGACCCCGCAGGTTGGCCTCAAGGCGCGTTCGATGCGCCACCAGATCGTTATAATTTTTAATCCTGTTCATAGATATTCTTTATTATCATGTTGCGAAGGCTAGGTATGAGAAAAGACTTGGCAGTAGCAAGCACGATTATCAATACAAGCGTGTAGAAACCGCCGACTATAAAGAAGCCAGCCTTCATATTGTTCATAGTATCACCAATCCACCACGCCGCACCAAAGCCGGCGAATAATAGAACAAAAACGATGATGACGAGCGATATTATACCTACTATACTGATAGAGGCTCCCATCGAAGTGTGTTCAACAATTCGTACCGTGAGAAGGTCGCGGTAAGTTTCTATAAGATCGCCGGCCGCGTCAACCAGACTATCTTGTCTTTCAGCATCAGCTTCCATATTACATTCTTTCGTTATTTGCATTAGACGCTTCAAGCTGAGGTTCAGCGCCATTCTTTTTTTCTTCAGCTACATTTTTAGCCGTACCTAGCAGCGCCATTAGCTCTGACAACCAGGTGCGCGCTCCGTCAGTGATTTTCTTCTGCATTTCTTCGCCCTTTTCAGGTGCAATCAGCATTCCGATGGCAACACCAGCTGCTGCAGCTGCGGCCATGCCTAAAATTACTTTTGATGTTTTCATTTTTGTATGGTTTATTATGGTTCGTTATACTTTTACAGGTTTCGGTCTTCCTTTCACTTTCGAAATTGCAAGTCTGGCTCTTTTTGTCACCTGGGTCTCTTGCGGAGCTATGTCGCCGAGGAGTTCACCCCATGGGTTGAGGTCGGGAACTTTATCGAAGATCACTTTGAGCACTGCCAGTGTCGGAATAGCAAGGAACATTCCGGGAATACCGCAAAGCAGACCTCCAATCAGCACACCCACGATCGTTACCAAGGCGTTTATCCTGACCTTGTTCCCAACTATCAAGGGCATAAGGAGATGGTTGTCGATGAGTTGCACCCCTGCCAAAATAGCTCCTACCCAGGCAACTGTCGTCGCATCTTCTGCTGTGGCAAGAGTCACCATCATACAAAACACATTTGCCACGAGCATTCCAACATATGGTATGAGGTTAAGCAATGCTGCGAATAGGGCAAGAAAAATCGCATACTTGATCCCTAGCAACAGAAATCCGATTGTATTCAATGTGAATACAATCCCTGTCTCTATCATCAACCCTGTCAAGTATTGCTGCGCTACAGTACTCGACTCCTCCAATACTTCGTTCACCTTTTCTTCGGAACCGTTCTTGAATACCCCTACCAAAAATTTTTTTATATGAGTCCGGTAGTATAGCATAAGGAAGGTATAAATCGGAAGCAGGATAATGTATGTCAGGATACCGGTGAGGGACCCAAACGTGAAACCAACTAGTTTGGGGCTGTTATCTTTGATGCCTTCAACGGTTTCCTTTATGTACTCGTTTTGTTTGCGTACCGTGATGTGGATATTCTGGTTGATCCACTTTTGAGTTGCTGATCCTACCTCAGAAAGTTTCTTGTTCAGTTCGGGTGCATCATCCAGGAAGTTTATGATCTGTGCGGAGAGAAAATAAACCAAGCCGCCAAATACAATGAGAGTTAGAAGGACTGGAAGCCCTATAGAGAGTATCCGGTGAAACCCTTTTCCCGCCAGATAGTTTGCTATCGGTAATAGCATCATTGAAAGAAGAACGGCGAACAGGATTGGAAGCAGGACTTCTTTTCCCAATACTATTGCGGCAGCAAGAATTCCAAGCGAAAGTAATGTCAGGCTTAGGCGCTGATAAAATGGTTTGTGTTCCCCGGTCATGTCTTAAGACGATTTACCTATTAGAGCTAATTTCCATGCCAAGTAAAATGCATCCATAAGGGCGTAAAGGTCGCACAGCTCCGTTTTCCTGTGCAAGAATCTCCACACTGTAACGACGCAGGATTCTACATAACCCCGAAGTTTGATCCGATCAGATCGTTTCAGCGAAGGGACCATTTATTGTAACTATTAGGGCATGAAACGATTTTTGTTAACGGCGTGGACAATTTTGAAAAAGACGGTGGTCAACTTTTATGAAGACGACTCCATGTCATACGCGTCGTCGATCGCCTTCTATACAATTTTTTCAATGCCTGCGATCCTGATCATTGCATTATCGATAGGAACAACGTTCTACGAGCGAAATGTCGTGCAGGAGGAATTGATAAACCAGGTAGAGAACCTTATTGGTATGAACAGTGAAGAAGAAATTACTGAGATAATTTCAAACGCAACACTCGACTCAACCGGCGCTTTTGCGAAAACCGTTGGGATTATAACCCTGATCTTCAGTGCAACGACCGTGTTTGCTTCGCTGCAGTCCAGCCTGAACAAGATCTGGGGTATCAAGCCCAAGCCAATGCGTGGTATCGTTAAATTTATGATTAACCGGTTGTTGTCCCTGGCGATGGTAGCCGTTATGGGATTCCTTCTTCTTGTCTCCCTCGTCGTTGACGCGGCGCTGGTACTCTTTCAGGGATTTCTTTCCAAGATAATGGAAGGCCTCACTCTATATATATTGCAGGCGATGAACGTGGCCTTCTCATTTGGGATCATAACCATCATCTTTGCGCTCGTGTTCAAGGTTTTGCCTGATGCCGATGTCAAATGGCGGGATGTATGGCCCGGCGCCTTTATCACCACTATATTATTCAGCATCGGCAAATTCCTCATAGGATTTTACCTTGGAAACAGCCCCTTTAGCTCAGCCTATGGCGCAGCAGGATCATTGGTGATAATACTTGTTTGGATATATTATTCAACAATCATCGTCCTGTTCGGTGCAGAGCTCACTTCTGTTTACACAGAGGTGATTGGCGAAAAGATAAAACCTAATGACACCGCCGTCAAAGTTCAACAAGTTGAGATAGAAAAGAACGAGAATAACGAAACCACATCAGTGAACAAAGCGCCGCTTCGCCACTCATGAGTTGCAACTAGCCTTTTCTCTTTGCTGCGACCATTACAACAATGCCAGCAGCCAATAATATTCCTCCCGTTATGGGTGACCAATAAATTGGCGTTTTCTCCTCTTTATTGATTTCAACAGGTCCGAGGTCGACAACCTTCTTCTTTGTAACGATATTGAACCCAGTGAAGACCATCATTATTGCTCCGACGATCAGCAGAACTATTCCTAGATTTTTCATTTTGTTTGTGTTTTTTTATTTTGATATACAATAAAAGAGCCAATTCAAGGCTTATGCCTTTTTTGTGGCCTCGTAATTTACTTGCTGTCTTTTTTCTTCTTCTTTTCCTTGTCCTGGTCCTTGGCCTGGTCCTTATCCTTATCCTTTTCTTTTTTGTTAGGTGAGTCGATAACCGTTGACTTGATGCCGGTTAATACCGACCTCCACCAGTAGTGGAATATGGCCCGCCGTCGATCGCGCTCAAAATCGATTGTGCCTGTACGTTTTTCCTTATCGACGTTTCCGTCTTTATTCTTTTTGAGAAGCGTGTTTACAACAAGCGTCTTTATTTCATTCTTCTCGGGGTCTTCTTCTTTGGTCAGGCTGTTGATCTTCAAATCTTCATAATTGATGAGGACGTTGCCCGTGGACTTCAGGTCTGTGTAGTCGAAATTGAACGTAAGCTTATTAAGTCGTCCGGATGTAATGCTAACAAAAGCGAGGTTCTCCAATATCGGGTTAAGACGGTACAACGCAAGATTATTGATACTTCCCTTTGCATTGTACACCTGTGCCTTTCCATAGGGCAGTGAGAATTCCGCTTTGATCAGCCCTTTGCCCATCAGATAGGAAGTCGCTTTGAGAGTGGCCTGCTTGTGATCGGGGTAGTGATTCCGATTGGAAACATGATCGATCGTGGCGTTGAGTTTTTCGAAAGTTAATACTCCAGTGTGAAATCCCTTTTCTGGGAACTCTTCATAAGTAATGGTAGCATCAATTAGCTTGATGCTATCCACGGCAATGTCAAACTTAAAACCCCTGATCATGGCAATGGGTAATGGAGTATTCGTTTCCTTTATAAAAGGCAGCCGCTTGTCTTTATATATATGAAGGTTTGCAGACTTTATTTCGATTAAGTCAGTTTTAAAAACGCTGTCCTTAAGTTGCGGAAACGCGAACCCATGAATTGCAATCTTCGGTATCAGCAAATTCATCCGGTCTACCTGTCGCCCGATTTTTCGGGAAAACTGATATTTGGAATACTTAGGAACGAGTAGAACTGAGTCAATTTCAATTTCACCATCGGCGCTGTTCGCAAATATTTTAGCGACACTGGTGGTGTACATTTCTTTTTCTCCGAGGACATTAAGATGTGTTATCAGTGCCTTAAATGATTCCACACTGTAAGAGCCCGTCTCGCGAACGTGTTTTACATCATTGAGCGCGATATTTTCAAAAGTCAGATTCACGATTCCATCGTATTGACCTACCGAATCTGCTGAAACCCTGGTGAACACATCTTTCAGGACAAGTCTGTCGATAGAAATCTCCTTCAAGTCTAAATTCTTCTCCTCACGATCAGATCGATTGTTTTTGAGATTTCGGTTAAACTGAACTTCCCCGCCGTCAAACAAAATCTTGTGAATGTGCAGCTTTTTATCTTTCAGCAGCTGATACACTTTGATACCTTCCAACCGGACCGTTTTTACCAGCATATGATGCGGGAACTGCGGAAGGCTGTCATTTGCTTGCGTCCAGTCTACGTCAGTAAGCTCGATTGAACGCGTGAGGACGTTGGCATCAACCGATGACACCTTGATAGGAATACTCAAGAGAATCTCGGTGGCTTTTTTTTCAACGTATTTAGAAAGGAAGTGAGCCCCCGCGGTCGCTAATAACCCAACTGCGAGAAGTATTAAAAATAGACGGCGAAGGTTTTTTTGTAGTTGCATAAGAAAAAGGGCTGTTCATCACATTTCACTCACATCGAGCTGACTAACAGCCCTTCTTCTAGATTAAACCCTCTCCCCTCGAATAAGTCGAAAGAGAATGGCAATTACAGCTATGACCAATAATATATGTATTATGGATCCAGCACTGTAAACGAAAAACCCTAGCGCCCATGCTATTATCAGTATGACGGCGATGGCATATAGTAAGCTACTCATAGTTATAAAGTTTTAATTCACTTCACTTAATTGAGATTATCGTGCCACGCGCCGGGATGGCGGTAATGAAGCACAAAACCCGAGGTCCAAGAATTTCATGATGGTGGATTTCCTCAATTCTGTGGAATATATTCTACAACATTTGGGATTAAACTGGGATTTCAATTGTTGTAGTCCTATGGCATGATTTTTACCTCTCAACAGGGGTAAATAAGCCTATATGAATAATTTGGTACATTTAATAAGCATGGTTCTGGGCACATATATCTGTAGTGTGGCATTTGTCGTGGTTTTATTCAAACTGTTTTTCCCGCTAAAAACAAAGGAGGAGATGGAAAGATTGGAGACGGAGAAATTGTTGTTTACACAACGACTGGCGAAAAGAAGCGCGCGGACTAAGAGAAATCGCGTTTCCCTACCGGTATTAAATAGGTCGGAACAATTGGCTTAACAAACATTAATGAGTAGGGTACTGGTCGTCGATGACGAGGTCGAAATTTGCTTATTGGTAACCCAATATCTTAAAAAATTGGGTTACGACACGTCGTTTTGCCTTTCCATCGCCGAAGCGGCCGAGAAAATTGAGACGGCTTCTTACGATCTGCTCTTTGTGGATCTGAATTTAAGGGATGGTTCAGGCTATGATCTTATCAAGGCCTTGCATAAGTCCCAAAAATCCACAAAAGTAATTGTAATAAGTGCCTACGACAGTGAGCGACAAAAAGCTTTGCAGCGAGGAGCGAGTTTTTTTCTTGCAAAACCCTTTACGAAAAAATCAATAGATGATTCGCTCCAAAAAATAAATTTCTTAACTAAATAGACTGACCCCTTTTGACTATGCATAGACTACTTATCATCGACGACGATAAAGACATATGTCTGGTGTTGTCCAAGTTCCTTACCAAAAATAGCTATGCGGTCGATGTTGCACACCGCGGAGAGGACGGACTTCAGCTACTAAGAGCGAACGAGTATCACCTGATACTTTGCGATTACCGGCTCCCGGATCATACAGGGGTTGAGCTACTTCGGAAAATTAAGTTGTTGCAGCCATCAGTTGCTGTAATAATCATTACCGGCTATTCGGATGTTAGAACGGCAGTAGAAACATTTCGTTATGGAGCGAGTGACTACGTAACTAAGCCCCTCTATCCGGATGAACTGCTCGTAACGATAAAGGAAACCATCGCTAAGAATGAAAAAAGAAATACGGCCGATGTCGCTTCCCCTGACAAAGTAAAATCAGGTAAGGCTGTTCCTAGCCCTGATTACATTGTAGGTAAAAGTATCCAGTCACAGACGGTTCAGAAATACATCGAACTGATCGCGCCCGCGGAAATGTCGGTGATTATTCACGGCGAAACGGGGACTGGTAAAGAATTCGTTGCGCAGTCTATTCACAGAATCAGCAGGAGAGCCGAAAAACCTTTTATAGCCATTGATTGTGGGGCGCTTCCAAAAGAGCTTGCGGGTAGTGAGCTGTTCGGTCACGTTAAGGGAGCGTTCACGGGAGCAGTGAATGATAAGCCTGGAAGCTTCGAAATAGCAGATGGAGGAACAATATTCCTTGATGAGATCGGTAATCTATCCTATGAAAATCAGGTAAAGCTTCTTCGTGTGATCCAGGAGAGACGAATAAAGCGTATCGGTGCCACAAAAGACATTTCTATCGATGTTCGACTTATTGCTGCCACCAACGAAGATCTTGCGCGCTCTGTTAAAGAAGGAAAATTCCGTGAAGATCTATACCACAGATTGAATGAATTCAAGATCCAACTTTCACCGTTGCGGGAACGCAAGGATGATATTATGATATTCGCGAACTATTTCCTTGAGAAAGCGAATCAGTCATTGCGTAAGAGTGTCAAATCATTCTCGCCGGAGGTTACGCACCAGATCACTAATTATTATTGGCATGGCAACCTTCGTGAGTTGAATAATGTGGTTAAACGTTCGGTACTTCTCACGATAGGGGAAGTAGTTCAGTCCGATAGCCTTCCTCAGGAAATAATTCAGGCAAATACGTCATCAGCCCTGCCAGGTTCTTTGATAGAAGATTCAGTGGGGTTGCTTAAGTCGATTGCCGGGTCGGCAGAAAGACAAGCGATCATTGAAATTCTGGAAAAGGTGAATTACAATAAGTCAAAAGCAGCCGAGTTGCTAAAGATCGATCGCAAGACCTTGTACAATAAGCTAAAGCTTTACAGTATTAACGCGTAAAAGAAAGTTATCCCCTTAAGGGATAACTTTTCGACATTCCAAAACCCCCTATCTGTTAAGTTATTGATTGAAGTTTTGTTGATTCATCAACGGTGTTTAAATTGTTAACCGCGATTGATTACTCGGTACTATTCCTTTTTGAGTTCAGATTCAGCGACAGGTAGAGTTGAGCCACGGAATTCTTGGAGTCACCCAGAACCAGTTCAGCACCATTGCTGTCGGCGATCTTTGCGAGACCAAAGTTGTAACGTGCCCCTACCTGCACAGCTCCGAAATTCAGACCGAAACCACCAACTAATCCATAGTCGAATGATTTTAGATGGTCTCTATCTATTTCATCGTCACCATTGGCAATGTCGCCCGAGTAAGAAATGTTGGCGCCTAGCAGATAGCTGGCATATGGACCGACATGGATCTCAGCCGACTCTCCAAGCTTAAAAACTGCTAGTACGGGAAGGTCGAGGTAGTTGAGGTTATACTTGACCTCTTGATCGATGATTCCTCCATAAAACGCTCTCGAACCCTTGGTGGAAAACATTAACTCGGGCTGAATAGCGAAAGTTTCAGAAGCCAGCACCTGACCAAACACACCAACGTTAAAACCGTATCGGGCATTTTCGTCATCCAGGTTATCAATGTACAGATTACTCACGTTTAGTCCCCCTTTGATACCAGCACGTGCCTGAGCAAATACATCGCTACCTAACGATGTCGCCAACAGAGTAACCAGGACAAAGACGGATAGAAGTTTGATATTTCTTGTGTTCATAATTGATCGAATTTGTTTTATAATAGATGTATAAATTCTGGGCCAAGCATGAGCTTGCGGAACAATTACCTTTAAATAGAGTTTCTTAAATTGGAACAGGTGAATCAAATAGACATTTTTCCCCATCTGTAGATACAAGGCCACATGACGAAAGACTCACTTTCGAAGACGCTTTTCTGGACGGTCATAGTCGTTCTTATCTCTGTAAGCCTCCTTACTTACAGGAACCTGAATAACTATATCCGTGAAGTGAGAACAATCCGTCATTCCAACAAAGTCCTAAAAACATTAGAGATCGTTTTGTCAAGTATAAAGGACGCAGAGACCAGTCAACGCGGATATCAGCTTACGCGTGATGCAACGTTCCTGGGACCATATCATCTGTCTGTTCAATCGCTACCCATTGAGTTGCAAGAACTCGATAGTCTCCTCAGGGACAACACCGCGCAATCAGCAAGAGTAGACACGCTTCAGGAGCTAGCACAAAATCATTTCAATGTAATCGGTAAGATCCTTACGAATGCGAGGAAAAGTTCGTTATTCATGGATCGATACGAACGCGATCTTATCATGGAGGGAAAGACCAACATGGATAGGCTTCGCAAGGTCGGTGCAAGGATCCGCGCTGAAGAAGAAAAATTCTTCAGAGAACGAGAGTCCAGCGAAACAGATCTAAGAAATATTGCGCCGCTCTACCTTCTGATCTATGGACTGGTTCCCATGGTTGGCCTTGTCTTATTATTCACGCGTCTTCTCGATGGGTTGGAGAAAAGGAGGAAGGCTGAACAAAATCTCAAGGAAAATATTATTGAGCTGCGGAAAGAGGCGGCGATGCGTGAATTTAGTCAAATGACCCTCCGTAAAATCCTGGACAATTCGCTCAACGGGATCATGGCGTTCAGCAGCGTCCGTAACCGGGAAAATAAAATTGAAGATTTCTGCTGGATCCTCGCCAACACCGTAAGCGTTACGTCTGCCGGATTGGCTGGTGACGACTTCATTGGCAAACGACTCCTCGTTACAATGCCTGAGAGCAAAAGCGACGGGCTCTTCGATTGTTATTGCGATGTCGTTGAAACAGGTGTGCCCCGTCAGTTTGAACATCACCAGTTGAATGGCAATACTGACAAATGGATGCATTTCACCGTTGTGAAACTTGAGGACGGATGTATCGTGACGTTTTCGGATATAAGTGAAAGAAAATTACAGGACTCGTTACTGGAAGAGCGCGCATTACTTTTAAACGAAGCTGAAGGACTGGCGAATATGGGTAGTTGGAAATGGACGGAAAAAGATAACCTGATCTGGTCAGATGGTTTGTATAATATTCTGAAAAAGGAAAGAGCAGCATATCAACCATCCTGGAATTCATTCCTTGAAAATGTACACCCTGATGATGCAGGGCTTGTTTTGGATTTTGTGGAAGATATGCCAGCACGCCGCACTGCATTAAAACTGGACTACAGGATTTTTATCGGTGAAGAGGTCCATTACCTTTCTATGAACGTGAAAGCGGTGCGGCATGATGACAGTGAGCAGCCGTACATCTTGGGCACGGTGGTCGATATCACGGAGCGAAAGGTTTACGAAAATCAATTGAAGCAATATACTTCCGAGCTGCAACGTTCAAACGAAGATCTTGAGCAATTTGCTTACATCGCATCCCACGATTTACAGGAGCCTCTTCGAAAAATAAGAGCATTTGGCGACAGACTGTTGACAAAATTCCACACCGAACTCGATGTCGTTGGCCGGGACTACCTTGAAAGAATGCAATCTGCCGCCGCGAGAATGCAGTTGCTAATTGAAGATATTCTCGCTTTCTCCAAGATATCCAGGAACTATGCAGCCTTTGAAAGGCTTAATATGCGAAAGCTCATGGACGAAGTTGTCGACGATCTCGAAACGCAGGTGCGCAGGGTGCGGGGAACGGTAAGGATAGGCAATATTCCTAACCTGAACGGCGACCGCGCCCAGGTCAAAAGGCTCTTTCAAAATCTAATAAGCAATGGTTTGAAATTTCACAAAGAACAGGAAAGTCCAATTGTAGAGATCAACGGGACAACGATGAAGGGGGTACAGGTGCGGGAGGAATTTGGCAGACCTGCAACGGACGCCGACTACGCGTATTTTAGTGTTAAGGACAATGGAATAGGATTTGATGAGAAGTACAAGGAAAAGATATTCAACATATTTCAACGTCTTCACGGTCGTAATGAATACGAGGGTACAGGCATCGGACTTTCCATCTGCCGGAAAATCGTTGTGAATCATAGGGGCCTTATTTTGACGAAGAGTGAGGAGAACGTTGGCTCAGAATTTATAGTTATATTACCCTTGAATGACGGATAAGATGAAACACAATATAATTCCAACAATCCTTATCGCCGACGACGATGCGGACGACAGGATGATGATTAAGGAGGCGCTTGAGGAAAATAATTTCTCCCACTCTGTTCAATTTGTGGAAGACGGCGAGGAGTTGCTGGATTATTTGCATCAGAGGGGAAAGTTTCTCACAGAAAAAGTGCATAAACCGAACCTGATAATTCTCGATTTGAACATGCCAAAGATTGACGGGCGAGAAGCGTTAAGTCAAATTAAATCGAGTGCTGCATTTAAGCGAATTCCCGTGATCGTGCTCACAACGTCCCGGGCGGAGGAAGATATCATCAGGACCTACGACCTTGGCGTCAACTCCTTCATTTGCAAGCCTGTCCATTTTAATGATCTTGTCATCGTAGCGCGCGAAATAGGTAACTATTGGTTTAGCACGGTGGCATTACCGACGAACTAAATTAAACGATTAGAGAAATTCTTAAAATTGAGGAAGGAGAGGATACATGAGTGCTCCATTGATAAAGGTATTGTTGATAGAAGACGACGAGGATGATGTGTTGCTCGCCAAGGAATACCTCGGTGAAAGTAAATACCACCGTTTTGAGGTCGATTGGGAGTCTAATACCAAAGCGGCTCGCGAAAAGATGACGAACAAACAATACAATGTGTTCCTCATCGATTACCGGCTGGGAAGCGAAAATGGTCTGGACCTTATCAAATTCGCGCAAGACAATGGTGTTCTCGTACCCTGTATTTTACTCACAGGCCAGGGCGACTTAAAAGTTGACATCGATGCGAGTCGCTACGGGGCAGCCGATTATCTTGTCAAAACTGAATTGAATGCCGATCTCCTTGAAAGAAGCATACGTTATGCGCTGAGCCAGCATGCGGTTATCCGCGAGCTCGACGAAAAGGAAAAAAAATACCGCTCATTATTCGAACGTTCCATTGACCCGATCTTTCTTGCCAACGAGCATCTTGAGATTATCGATGTGAACGGATCATTCCTGAAATATTTTAATTACACTTTACCGGAAGCATTTTCTTTGAAGGTGAGCGATCTGTTCGCTGACGAAGCCGATTATCGTTATTGTTATTCGACATTGACCGAAGTAGAACAGATCCGCGACTATGAAGTGGCGATGAAGAATAAATCGGGAGAGGGAAAGCTCGTACTGCTTAACTGCGTTTTTATTCCAGACCAGGCGTCGGACTTTTGCTGCTACCAGGGCATCGTTCACGATCTTACACTTCGTAAGAAGGCCGAAAAAGACATGCTGCTCGCGGAGCGCCTGTCCATGACGGGGAAAATCGCGCGTACGATTGCACACGAAGTAAGGAACCCGTTGACAAACCTTACCCTCGCATTAGACCAGCTTCAGGATGAAATACCCGACAAAAATGAATCGGTGCGCCTTTACTCGGATATCATTCAAAGGAATGCGAACCGCATCGAAGAGTTGATCGGGGAGATGCTTAACTCTTCGAGACCCAAAGAACTTGACCTTGCACTGGTTCCGTTAGAAGTTATAGTGGAAGAAACATTGGCGATGGCTACCGACCGCATCAACCTCAACCAGATAAAACTGGAAAAAACTGTCCAACAAGGCTTGCCGCGTCTTCTCGCAGATAAAGAAAAACTCAAGATTGCATTACTTAACATCATTATCAACGCGATTGAGGCAATGCAACCTGTAAAAGGAATTCTCAAGCTGGAAGTAAAAATGACTGATGGAATTGGAGTGATAATTATAGCTGACAACGGTAAGGGTATTGAATTGGAGAACCTGGAAAAATTGTTCGACCCATTCTACACTAACAAGGAGGGAGGAATGGGCCTGGGACTCACATCCACAAAAAACATCCTAAACAGCCACAGCGCTACCGTGGAAGTGAAGAGCAAAGTAAACGAAGGAACCACGTTCTATATATACTTCAAGTTACCGGAATAGTATCTTAGTGTAGCAACAGATTAATTCTGCCTCATTCTTGATCGTGACCTTTCATCCATTTGATGATTAATGCAGGTCACAAAGGTCACTAAGAACCACGAAGTCCACAACGCATTTATTTTTGTGATCTCCTCGATAGCTATCGGGAGTGCAAACTTAGTGTCCATCGTGACCCTGCTTTTTATTTCGCGGGCTACTCCAAGTACATGTAGCAAAATTTCCTTGTTGGACATTAGAAAGGATATCCGATGGCGATGTTGAAGATGAGATTTTCCTTTCGCCACGCACTGCTGCCAAAATCAATTTCATCCGTTACCCAGGCATCTTCCAGGTAAGGCTTTCGCAACGGAAAGGCCAGA
>Ga0193738_1000073_pt1 | contig 62570 bp, 53 predicted proteins | sample L2a1metaG_FD_144927 | JGI IMG/M metagenome (GOLD analysis project Ga0193738, IMG submission 144927) | Soil microbial communities from a riparian zone of the East river system, Colorado, United States - L2a1 | ecosystem: Environmental > Terrestrial > Soil > Riparian zone | place: USA: East River... | reverse complement strand
AGCAATGACAATTGGAAATATTTTGCAAGTAAAATTTTACCCTACGCATCGCTTATTTATCTCGTAGTCTTAATAGCACCTATTTGGCAATTTATCCGCAACTACAGGTATGTGCAATTGATCCGTAAGACAGGACTTAAGAAAATGGATGTTGCATGGAGAATGTATGTAAAGAGAACTTCGGTAGCGATGGGTATTACAAGAGATGTGAAGATCTGGTTATCAGAATGGGTAACCTCACCTGTTACGATCGGTTATTTGAAACCGATCATATTGATCCCGGTTGCTGTAATCAATAATTTAACGCCTCATCAATTAGAAGCCGTTATTCTTCATGAACTAAGTCATATACATAGGTATGATTATTTCATAAATCTTATTCTGAGTTTTATTAAAACTGTTTTATATTTTAATCCATTTGTAAAGCTTTTAGTAAAGAGTGTTGAAAAAGAAAGAGAACATAGTTGTGATGAAATGGTTTTACAGTTTCAATACAAACCAGGAGAATACGCTTCTGCATTATTAAGATTAGAACAGAACAAACATCGCCAAATGGTGATGGCTGCAGCAGGTAAAAATCATGACCTGTTACATCGTATTGAATCCATTCTTGGTATGAGGAATAAAGGTTGGAATCCTGCCAGGCAGCTATCTATTGCTCTTCTTACCATGCTAGGTATTGCTTTACTTAACTTTTTTGTTTCTGTAAATAAGCAAGAACCTAAACAAACCTTCTATACGCTTTCAAACGAATTAAGCCCCTATTATTTTCTGAATGGTAAAAAAACTGCTTCAAATAATTTTATTTCGCAATCCTCAGCGGCAAAAAATAGTTTAAAGAAAAACACACCAGTCAAGGATATCGAAGATATTTTTAGCCCTGAAAATTTAGTTCCTGATGAATCAATTGATCCGCAATTTATAAATGTAGGCTATTCAACTCCTGTAGTCCCAGAACTTGCTCCTGACGAAGAATGCAAGGTGAAGGAAGCAGTTGATGCAACGAAGAAAATTTTAAAGGAAAGCGAATGGAAGGCAATGGAAAAAAATTATGCTGATGCCTTTAGCGCTGCTGAAAAGACTCAGTTGAAATCACAATATGATTTCGAAATGGTAGATAAAGTGAATTGGAACAAACTCGAAGATCAGCTGCGCCTCTCCTATTCACAGATCAACTGGGATGATGTACATCAAAAAATAAATACCTCGCTTTTTCAAATAAAGCTTGACAGCGTACAGCAGCAGATCAACTTCAATTTGAAAACGTTGGTCAATATTGAAAAAGCAATGAAAGAAAATAATGTTACTGCAATTCCTGATACTGATATCACTTTACAACTTGTACACGAGAATCAACAGAAAGCGAAAGATCAGTTATCAATAATTAAAGCTGCGAAAGTTAAGAAGATCGTTAGATTGTAATTGTTACCAGCAGCGGGGACATTTCTCACTATATTTATTCCCTAGCAAGAAACCGATCATTAATTCATGAGTACCACGACTCACCGTATTTAAATTCGTTGTAGTAAAATCATAAGCATACCCAATATTAAATGTATTGCTGACATTTAATCCTAACATGGCTGCGTAACCATCCTGGTAACGATAGCTACCTCCTACCCAAAGCAGATCACGGTATTGAAATTTCACGTTTGCCTCAGGTTGAAAATCATTTTTGGAAGATGAACTAACATATTTCACCATTATGGAAGGGATAGCATTGATATCATCTGTCAATAAAAACCGGTAACCGGCATTCAGAAAAATATGTGGAACTAGTTTTCCGGTTGTTTCAATCGCTGCATCATCTACAAATTGTAGCTTTTGAGGAATAACTTGCTGTGCCGAAAGACCAATAAAATAATCTCTTGAATAAAGATATAAGCCGGCAGAAAGATCTGGTTGTATTTTAAATAACTCGCCACTTATAGCAGAACCTGTTGCAGGATCTATAGGATCACCGCTACCATTAAAATCATGCATTGTCCTATCAATACTTACTTTGGAAATACCGCCAGCAAACCCTGCTGAAAGGTTTGTGGTTGGGCTTAGTCCAATATGATAGGCATAAGAAACTGTCGATGAAAACCGATTATAACTTCCGGTCTTATCATTTATAATTGATAAACCAATACCATGATGCGGTTCTGCGGCTGTATAATTTTCCCAATAATATTTTCCTCTCGGATTTTCACCGGGAATTGAATAAGATGTTGCAGCTGTTCTGTAATCTTTTTTACCGATCGGTGCATGAATAGTCAGATAACTTGTTTTTGGAGCACCAGCTAAACCCACCCATTGATCCCTTCCACTTATTTTTACATCTACATAATTTTCTATACCTGAAATAGCAGGATTAATTATGTATTGATTCAATACATACTGCGTATAATGCGGTTTTTGCTGTGCCTTTCCGGCAAGCATCATAAAACTAAACACACTAATAGTTAATATCTTTTTCATCTTATCTAACTATATCGACATAACCAGCTTGTTTTTGCCGGCCATTTTTCGGATCAACAATATAATAGTAAGTACCAACCGGTACAGGTTTTCCATTTATGGTGCCATCCCATGGCGTTGTATAGCCTACTGTATAATAGAGTCGCTGGCCATACCTGTTGAACACTTCAACTGTGCAACCGGGATATGATTCCAAAAAGTTTATTACCCATTTATCATGAATATTATCTCCATTCGGACTAAAGATGTTTGGTATCTGGGGCTTCTTCAGCACTTTCACAAATACCTGGTCACTTGTAGTACATCCTTTATCTGATGTTACTTTCATTGTATATGTAATATCATCAACAGGTGATGCAAGAGGATCTGGTGCATTTGGGTTATTAAGTCCCGCTGGCGGTGTCCAGATATATGTAACCGGGAATCCCGCATTCAAAGCCGGCGTTAATTGAACCACACCTCCTTCCAATACAGTTTTATCGGGTCCTGCAAGTGCATTAGGTGTTGGGTTCACTGCTATTGTTTGTTCTATAAAATTGCTGCAGTTATTTGCCGCGGTAAATGTGTAGCGAATAGTATGTACACCTGCAGTTGCCGTATTTGGATTGAAAAAACCAGATGAATTTACTCCCGGACCAGAAAATATGCCTGTTCCTGACAATCCATTTGTAATGCCTGCCTGCGTAATTTGGAATGAAGGCGCATTTGAACATACTTCATTCAATACATCAAATTGGAGACTTGGTGTTGCTAATAAGGTTATTGTTTTCGTTAAAACATTCAGACAGCTGATACCAGAATATGAAACCATTCTCACAGTCACTGTTTTTGTAGCCGGCGAGCCGAATTCAGGATATGTATGTGTATATAATTTCCCGGGAGCTGGAACATCATCAGTTGTTTTAATAGTTGGGTCATTTGCCCAATCCCAATAGATCTCGGTTTTAACAATGTTTCCAAAATCAACAGTTGATGCATCCGCAATTGTGATTATCTTATTACTACAAAGTGCATTTGCATCTTGTACTGTAAAGTTTGCAAGTGGTATAGAACCGTTTACTGTGAATGTTTGCGATATAGTATCCAGGCAACCACTATTTGATGTAACTATCAGCGTGGCTGTATAATTTCCCACAACAGTATATCGATGCGTTGGATTTTGAAGAGTTGAAGTATTCGGATTTCCGGCATTTGCGTTTGCATCACCAAAATTCCATTGCCATGCTACGATATTTCCTGTGGAAATTTTACTGGTATCAATAAAAGGAGCAGATGGATCTGTTAAACAAACTTCCGGAGAAATAAAACCAGCAACAGGTATATTATTAATTGTTATTGGTTTTGTAATAACTGTACTAACGCATCCCTTATCTGTTTCTACTTGTAAGGTTACATTATAAGTTCCGGGATTAGCATAATTATGAATAAATGCGACAGCGCTGTTTAACACGGCATTATTTCCATCACCAAAATTCCAAGTCCATTTTACGAGATTCCCGGAATTTGGAGAAGAGGCATCGGTAAAGGTAATATCTCTTGTAGCACAGGCAGGCGTAGAAGCACTGAAGCTTGCTGTTGGTAATGCATTTACAATTACAGTTCTTGTTGTTGTTGTAGAAATGCAACCAACGGCAGAAGTTACTGTGAGTGTAACTGTATATGTTCCCGCCACTGTATAATTCTTTACAGGATTTTGCGACGTCGAAGTAGTAGCATCACCAAAATTCCATAGCCATTGTGTAACTGTACTTCCAGCCACCGTACTTTGATCCGTAAAATTAGCAGGAGAACCTACACAAACTTGAGCTGGAGCAACAAATACTGCTTGCGGTTCGGCATAAATTGTATTCACATTTTTAGTGGCAGTATTAGTGCATCCCCAAAAATTAGTAACGGTCAGAGAAACATTAAACGGGCCTGTGGAAGCAAAAACATGCGATGGATTAGTTATTGTTGAAGTTGAGCCATCACCAAAATCCCATTGATAAGTGATTTGCGGATGTGTAGGATCATTTGACCCTGATTGATCAGTGAATTGCATATTTGCATTGGGCAAACAAGCATTACCAAAAAGAAAGGATGCAACTGGTATTTGATTTATTGCTATGCTTTTTGAAAATACGATACTCTGACATCCTGTTGCAGTCTCAACTTTTAAAGTTGCATTATAATTACCAGGAAATGTATATGTATGGGTTTGAGAAGTATTACTTGTAGCAGTCACTATTGGTGATCCATCTCCAAAATCCCAATACCATTTTGCAATTGCCGATCCACCACTAACAGTCGACAGATCATTAAATGTTATAGCTTTTCCTGCACATGAAGGAAGAGTGTTGCTAAAATTTGCAACTGGCGACTGTGTTAGAATAATATTCTTTGTTGCAATATCAGAAATACAACCAACATCAGTAATTACAGAGAGTGTAGGAAAATAGGAACCCGCTGTAGAATAAGTATGTGATGGGTTTTGAGTTGAAGATGTTGCGGCATCTCCAAAATTCCAGTTCCATTGAATGATCGGTCTTCCTCCCGTATTTGATATATCAGAAAAATTAACCGGAGATGTAACACAACCATTGTTGTTAAAATTAAATTCTGCGGTGGGTGGATTGAATACCTGCAGATCATAATCTATTTCCTGTATACCGCTACACCCGTCACTTGTTGGATTATTCGCAACAACTTTAATTGGATAGGTACCAATTGCAGAAATATTATACTGCAATGGAATGCTAAAGCGATAAACCGTTCGACCATTCACGACCCATGTTGAGTCAGCACCAGGGCTATTATCTGTTACATCCGGAATACCCAAGGCATTAAGAGCTGAACCAAATACCCATTGAAGTTGTGTTGGCTGATAAGGAAGAACTATTCTAAAATAAAATGGTGTGTTTTTACAAGTAGCTGGAAAGTTTACAGTCGCATATTGATTGATGATACTTACAAACTGGTAAAGATCTTTTACATTGGCTCCTGCCGAATAACCATACGATTCTGCATCCGCATAGCCATAAGCCAGGGCATTAAAACCGGAATCTGATGTTAATTTATGATATCCTTGTGCAACATTAGAAAGATATAAATAAGAATATGACGGATCGCCGGGATGAGTAACCCACGATGAAGAAACTGGAATTCCATCCAATTTAAATGATGAAATACCTGTACCTCCATTTCGCATAATGACATGCAGATGGTGTTGCTGATTTGAAGGTGCGGCGAGATTTGAACTTACCAGGGTTACATTATTAATATTCTGCTCAACCGGGTTTAAGATGATCATATCAGGGTCAAACGGTGCCCCATTACCTGAGCATTGTTGTGTTGTGAAATATTGAGCAACACATATGGGTTCTGTTGCGGTTATTACATTAGGAGTACTATTGGAAAATTGATAATAGTTATTAGTAAATGATGCACTGGGTATTAATGTTCCATTTAAATACACATTGGTAGAAGCCGTTTTTCTAATGATACGGAAAAAATTTGTAGGACGATTATAACTTGGAATGGTAAGATATTTTAGACCCCATGACCCTGTTGGATATAGTTGTTGATATAAGTTATCAGACGTGCCGGCTGAGGAGCATCCAATAGAAATTTTGCCACTACCTGAAAATACCGCTATCCGTTTACAACCGCCGCTTCCCGATGCAACTGACTTAATTAATGAGCCCGTAAGATCAGAACCGTTTGTGCCGTTTACTGTTCCCATCACCTGGTAGATCTGCCCTTTGTTTAGATTGACTGTATAAGTTGTTCCGCCATTCCAGCCATTCTTAGTATCTGATGCAGGAGTGATCTCAACAGCAGTATTATCTTCTATGGCAATTATTGTGAAAAAGGAATTTGAATTTAACTCATTCGAAATTTGGGTAAAGTTGGTTGAGTAATATTCCTTGCCTAAAACTGGAGTTGGCAAGCATACCGTTGCGCCACTTACAGCACTACGGGTAATGTATGCATAGACAACAGAGTTTTTATCAGTGACCACTCGAATAGTCTTACCGGTAAATAAACCTTCATTATTAATAAAACAGCTTGTAGGAATAATTGCTGTAACTACCTGGCCGGCCGTGATGGTACCAGATTTAATTGTGGATGCGCCATAGATCTCAACTGAATAATTGGTATTTACATCCGATGTAATATAGAGGGTCATTTCAGGATTACCGCCACCAGACATACCAACATGGTAGCTGTATGAAATCCAAAATTCTTTCCCTTTATTAGAAAAGTCTTGGCTGAATAATAAGGCAGGTACGGCACAGCAAAGAACGCCGATCAGCAGTTTCTTAAATAGTTTCATTTATCCAATAGTCCTAAAGGTCCAGAAAGGGTTACAAGTTAATAAAAAGCAGTTAAGAAGAAAAGGATTAAAGTGATTTCCGAAATGTTCTTCAAAAGAGTGTTTATATAGACGACTTTATAGTAACAATACTTCTTCCTTTTTAGAATCCCTTTTAAGATTTGGCAGGATCATTTTTAATGCTGGATAAATAGACCAGGCTTATCATAAGTCGGAAACTTACGACTCCATTTTTTTCTACCATCTTCCTTTTAACCAGAGAAAGGGTATGAGTTTTAAAAGCAACTGTTTTTCCATAACTCTTCAAACATTATCAAAATTTACTATTCTTCTATTTAAGTAAACCGAAAGTAGAGTTATTCTATATTTTGATCTGATTATAAACCAATAAGACTATGATATTTTTAATTTATTGTTGATAATTAAAAATTAGCTTTTACAACCATAAAATGGCAAATAATATAGTTATAAAATTTTAATATTAAGCTTTTAAACTCTTGTTATCAACAGATTATTCACATTTAATCAAGCCCTTCATATTGGCTAAAATAGAGTAGTCAAAAAAATCACAAATAGTAATCATTTTAGCATAAAAAAAAGTAGTAATTCGGGACACTTAACAACGCTTTTTTTTAAACAGAAAATAAAAGGAGAATTAAACCGAGAAGATGAATTCAGGGAATAAGAAATTATACAGGATCGGATGACCGGGGAATCGAAATTGAGGATGCCGTAAATATGGCCAGCTTTATAAGAATATTTAATGAAAATTCGGGGCAAAAAAATACCCCTCGCTGAGCAAGGGGTAAATCAAATTTTTTATTGTTTGACAACTGGCGGAGCATGAATATTCGGGGCTTTGGTTGGTCCCCCATCTTCTGGCTTTTTACAGGTTTTTGGAAGCCGTTTATATGCTTCCTCAAACGCCATAATATCATCGGCATCGTAGCCACAATTTGATATAGCTGCTTTTATTTCTTCGATATTTGTCCGGTCCACCAAATACTTTACAGTAGTGATCTTTTGATGCCAGTTTACCTGGACAGAGGTAACTCCGTCATACCTTTTCAGGTAGGTCTCGATCCTGTTTTTACAATCCTCACAGCCAACTGTCGGCGTTTTGATCTTTGCCGTTTGCGAAGCTTTTACCTGTGCTGAACTGGTCAATGCGAAACCACCAACCGCAAGCAGACCGAAAATTATTTTCTTCATTAAAGGTCGATTTAAGGCAAATTACTAAACTCCTTTCCACCCAGCAGGGTCAGTTTGCCATTTTAACAAAATTTCCAGTTGATCAGACGAGATAATTTGCTTTTCGGCTGCAAGCTGAATAAGAGTTTGGTAATCTGTAAGGGGATAATAGGTGACAGCAGCTTTCTGAAGCATTTCAGCTGCAATAGGAAAGCCATACGTAAAGATGGAGACCATACCGGTCATTTCAAGACCTGCTTCTTTTAAAACATCGACAACCTGAAGGCTGCTTTTACCTGTAGAAACAAGGTCCTCGATGACTACTACCTTTTGTCCTGACTCATAGTATCCTTCAATTTGGTTTCCCAAACCATGCTCCTTAGGTTTTGGACGCACATATACATAAGGAAGCTTTAATTGATCAGCAACCATGGCGCCCCATGCAATCCCTGCCGTAGCCACACCTGCTAGTAACTCAGCATCAGGGAATTTTTCAAAAACAACATTACAAAGCTCAGATTTTATATAATCCCTGATAAAGGGGAAGGAAAGTACCTTACGATTATCACAATAAATAGGGCTTTTCCAGCCACTGGCCCATGTAAAGGGATTTTCGGGATTCAATTTTACTGCATTAACTTGAAGCAGCTTTTCTGCTACCACTTTTGCATCTGTCATGCGACGAAAGTAAAGAAAAGCTACGAGCCTAAAGCAACTGCAATGTTTATAAAGATCTATTTCGACGACAAGCCTTTGTTCTTATGCGATAATGTTGATGCTACTCTTCAGCCTTACATTCATCATGATGACGCCGTATTCATAGATGAGCTAAACCTGCATACTATAAAAAGCATGATACATGAAATGCAGGACTCATCTATCCACGCAGGTGTTTTTTTTCATAAAGACCTTAAGGAATTGAAAGATGCATTCTTTAAAAAATTTACCCTGGTAAAAGCAGCCGGAGGTTTTGTACTTAATGAAAGCAAGGAAGTATTAATGATGTTTCGTAGGGGGAAATGGGATCTGCCCAAAGGCAAAATGGATAAAAAAGAAAGTTTTGAAGAATGTGCAATAAGAGAAACTGAAGAAGAGACAGGGGTAAAAAACTTAAAACTTATATCACCACTTATTACAACTTATCATACTTATCATGAAGGAAGTAAGTATGTATTAAAAGAAACAAGGTGGTTTACAATGGAAGCAAGCAGCGGACAAAAACTTCTTCCCCAAGCGGCAGAACAAATAACTAAACTGGAATGGGTTGGGAAAAATGATCTCAAAAAATACTTACAGAACTCATTTCCTTCGGTAAATGATGTACTTGAAACTGGCTTCTCATCCTGATACTTTTTTCTTCATTATAGCAACAGTAAGCCGGCTGATACAAATTAATTTCTCTTCTTCATTGGTAATTCGGATATCCCACACATGAGTAGTTGAACCGATATGCAAAGGAGAACATGTGCCATAAACAAACCCTTCTTTTGCACTGCGAATATGATTTGCATTGATCTCAATGCCTACTGGATAAAACGCTGAAGGATCAATGACAAGATGAGAAGCAACACTCCCAATAGTCTCCGCTAAAACACATGAAGCGCCGCCATGTAATAAGCCAAGGGGTTGTATTGTCCGGTGATCAACCGGCATTTTTGCTTTGAAAAAATTATTTCCCAGTTCAACCCATTCAATGCCCAAGTGTTCGGTCATTGTTCCTTTGCCAAATGCTTTTAAACTTTCAACTGAAATATTTTTATCAAACCATATCGTCATAAAAATGATTATTAAAATAAATCTAATAGAAAAAAGCCTATAAAGTATTTGCTACCTCTGGCGGTAGGAAATGTGAAGCATCCCCGCCATTTTTTATAATATCCCTTACAATAGTGGAAGCAACAGAAGTATATTTAGGTTCGCCAGTAAGAAAAATAGTCTCAATTGATTTATCAAGCGTACGATTTGCATCAGCAATCGTTTTCTCGTATTCAAAATCACTGACATAACGAATGCCTCTTAAAATAAACCTGGCATCGATCTTTCTGCAAAAATTTACCGTCAACCCTTCATAGACGGCGCCTTCTACCTTCGGTTCATTCTTAAAAATTTCTCTTACCCAGCTTAATCTTTTTTCCGGCGTAAACATTGGTGCTTTGGATGTATTAATACCAATGCCCACAACTATCCTATCAAAAAGCGGTAATGAACGTGTGATGATATCAACATGACCCAATGTAAGTGGATCGAAGGTGCCGGGAAATAAACAGATTCTTTGCATTGAAAAGTTATTAGCGATGAAAAGCTAATAATTATTAATTAATAATTACTAATTATTGGCTGGATTTCTTCCCGAAAGTAAATATAACACTGCCATCCTCACTGCTACTCCATTCTCAACTTGCTGTAAAATTATAGATTGCTTGCTATCGGCCACATCACTGTCAAGTTCCACTCCCCTGTTTATCGGACCGGGGTGCATCACAACAATATCTTTCTTTAAACTATCAAGTAGTTTTCTTTTTACACCGTATGCAATATTATATTCCCGCAACGATGAAAACAAAACCTGGTTTTGCCTTTCTAATTGTATTCGTAAAACATTTGCCACATCACACCACTCTAATGTTTCTTTAATATCATAATTTACTTCCACTCCGAATGACTCACGAATATATTTTGGTATCAATGTTGGCGGGCCGCATACGGTAACCTTTGCTCCCATTTTATTTAACAGGTAAATATTACTCATCGCCACGCGACTGTGCATAATGTCTCCAATGATAGCAACTTTTAATCCCTCTAGTTTGCCGAATTTTTCTTTCATGGATAATGCATCAAGCAATCCTTGTGTAGGATGCTCATTTACACCATCACCTGCATTTATAATTGCAGCAGGAATATGTTTGGCTAAAAAATGAGGTGCGCCACTTGCACTATGGCGCATTACAACCATATCCACTTTCATGGATAAAATATTCCTTACTGTATCAAGCAGAGTTTCGCCTTTTGCTGCAGAAGAACCGGAAACAGCAAAATTGATGGTATCTGCGCTTAGCCTTTTTTCGGCAAGCTCAAAAGAAAATCTTGTCCGGGTTGAATTCTCGTAAAAAAGATTTACAATAGTTACATCACGGAGTGATGGTACTTTTTTAACTGGTCTCTGTAAAACTTCTTTGAATTGTTCTGCTGTAGTTAAAATAAGAGAAATATCGTCTATTGAAAGGTCTTTAATGCCAAGCAGATGTCTTGTAGAAAGGCTCATTAAAGAGCGAAGATATAGTATTTCTTTTTTTGTAAATAAATTTTTCGACAGAGGCCAAATTTCATATTCACTGACTCTATTACATATCGTTTTAAATAAAAGCAGAGTGATTCTGCGTCTTTTAAATTTGTAGTGATAAAAATCTAGCCACCAACTTACTGCTTTGCTTGTTTATCCAAAAAGATGTAACGTTCCCTGTTTGACTCTGTTTCAGATCTTGTATTTACATTTATCTTCATCACCTCAGAATTTTTGCCAGGGCTCACAGGTTGCCATATTGGTAAACCTTTTCCATTGGGATCACCCGTCTTTATAAAATTGGCAAAATAATCCTGCAAAATCTGAGATACCTTATAATCATCAGGCGTCCATGCATACACTTTGTTATAAGGAAGGTTACCCATTGCATATTCAATTTCTGCAGAATGAACAGCTCCTTTTGCCGGAGGCATTGGGTTTGCATTGCCTCGTTGTACTCCTCCTGCTAATCCTGCAGATGCATTACCCATCTCCGGTGTCATCGGAGGACGAGGTCTTTCATACAAATAACGATAAACAGGTTTCTTTGCTGTAGTTGCATGTATATCTGACCATTTCCAGGTACTGTAAGAAATAAAACGATCACCGGCAAGATCAGTAGCTACCTGCTCAACATCTTTATCAGTGGGTGCATTGTAAAGTTTTAATACTTCCTCTGCTTTATCTGCGTATAATCTTTTTACAGCCTTTTCATAATTTTCCTTTGTAGGTGCATCTGCATTCAAAACCATCCGATAATTCATTTCTTCATTGTTCCATCCAACTAATAAAGGAACCGCAGCCTGTTCTCCTGATGCAAAAATTTCATTTGGGCTCTTAGGAAAAAAATAACCATCAACTGTCCTGGGAAAACGAAAATGGCCAAATCTTCCGGCAGCACTTAAAATTGAATCAGCAGTCAATGATCTTAGTTCTGTTATGGAATTAGCTTTAACACTCTTTGCAAACTCAACACCTATTTTTTCACCTTCACTTAACAGAAGGGCAGGCAATGCTCCCAATATAGAACCACTTTCTCCTATCGCTCCTGCTATTAAACTTTTAGAAAGAGGAGAAACCATTTGAGCACTTACAGATACAGAGCCTGCAGATTCACCTGCTATTGTTACCCGTTTTGGATCTCCACCAAAAGCTGCAATATTTTTTTGTACCCATTGCAATGCCGCTGCCTGGTCGAGCAAACCATAATTACCTGAAGCATTATGAGGAGATTCTTTTGTCAATTCAGGATGTGATAAAAATCCAAATGCACCAAGACGATAATTTACTGTCAATGCAACAATTCCTTTTTGCGACATACTTTCACCATCATAACGGGCCTCTGAGCCATCGCCGGCTACAAAACCACCACCATAGAAATAAACAAGTACAGGTAAAAGCTTATCCCCTCTTTTTGACGGTGTCCATACATTCAAGTACAAACAATCCTCACTCATACCATTGGAACGAAAACCCATGTCGCCAAATACAGCGGCCTGCATGGCACGAGGACCAAACTGATCTGCTTTGCGAATACCCTCCCAGTTTTTCACTGGTTGTGGTTCCTTCCAACGCAAAGTGCCAACAGGTGGCGAAGCGAAAGGAATTCCTTTAAAAGAAATTATACCGCTTTTCTCAATTGTGCCTTCCACTATACCGTTAAGCGTTTTTGCCTGGTTAATTTTTTCCTGTGCGGTTGCAGAAACAGTAATTACAGTTGCAGCAATCATGATAAGAAATTTTTTCATGACAGAAGATTTAAAAATTATGATACCAAATTAGCGAATAAGCATTTCGCAAAAATTAATATTTGCTAAATAATGGGGCTATTTTTTGGCCTGTAGCTTTCCGGTTTGGTTCTTCAATAATAAAAAAACCGGGCCTTTTGTCCAATCAGTTAATGATGGCATTGCTGAAGGTCGAATTGAAAAATTTCCCAGCACCAGATCAATCATTCCATCTCCATCAATATCCCCGGCATTCATGGTAAGCCATCGCCCCGCTTTACACTCAGGCAAAGTATATGGAGTGAATTTAAAATCCTTTTTCTGTTCCAGGTAAACAAAGCCTTCCTCCGGCTGTTTTTCATAGTCAGCAAAGAATGCAATGGTTGCAATATCAAAGTCGCCATCATTATCAAAATCTCTTGCAATGGCTTTGTAACAACCGTTGATCGGATAAAAATATTTTTGTGTGAAGTTATTCTTACCATCATTTAAGAAAATATAGACCCCATGATAAGGTTTTAATATGATGGAATAATCTGCATTATCACCGCAGGTATAAACTATATCATCAAACCCATCTTTATTAAAATCGACAAGCTCAAAACTTGATGATCCATAAACAGACGGAAAACGCAAAACCTGCTTTTCTTCAAAACTTCCTTTTCCCTTATTGGTGTAGAGGAAGATTCCTTCTTCAGCCTGTCCAAACAAAACCCATATATCCTGTGCACCATCATGGTTGTAATCATTAACGTAAGAAGTTATGGCTCCTGGATTAGGCCTTAAGATGTTTTTTGTAAATTGATTGCCACCTGTATTTTCCATCCATGATAATTTGCCTGTGTGATTACCAAATTCGCAGACTACATAATCGGTTTTATGATCATTATTAAGGTCCGCTGCTGCAAGGTGAACTGGTCGTTGCAGATCTTTGAATAAAATAACCGAGTCGGGTTTCATTTTCCCATTTACAAAATTTACTAGTCCTGCTCTTCCGAATTTTCCGTTATTAGGATTCAGCATACCGATATCGCAAACGACTATTTTACCCTGATCAAAGATCACATCCACCGCTGCCCAATCTGTTTTTACTGAATCGCTGACCTGTAATTCCCTGTTGAATGAATAAATGTTTTTAGATATAACATCACTTATAAGTAAAGGATGTAATGAATCTGTTGGGTTCATTTCAATAAAAGAAACAGCAGGGCTTTCATAACTGAGTACAGGTCTTTCAACTTTGAAAACTGAAAACACTTTTTCAATCGGTTCCTTTCTATCCTGACCTGGTAAACTATCTGGAGATGTAGCCGTGTAATAATCGATGATATGCTGCCATTCTTCCGGTTGCAATAAAGGCTTCGATGGGTAATAACTGGAATCGAGATAAGGATCACCCTTTGCAGAAAAATATCGTTTATAGTTATGCCTGGAGATCCCAAGAAGCGGCCCCATTACCGGCAACACTCCTTCATCCCATGTTTTCGCATCTAGCCATGATGGATCAGGTAAACTATGACATGATTGGCAATATTTTTTTGCCAGCTCTTCACCTTTGCTGACACTTGAATTGGATACATGCGAAAAAGAATTATTCCGATCATAATTTTTACAGGAAATAAAAAAACTTCCAGCCAGGATAATAACTAATAAAATAAAAAAAAAAGTTTTCAGTTTACTCATAATTCACTTCAGTTTCTGATCTACAGCCCGGCCATTATTTATAATTGCCCTTTTGTTTAAAGTGTCTTTAACCGGTTTAACAGCTCTGTAAATGGAAATTCCTCTCTGTAAGAATAATTATAGTTCCCCTTTTTGTCATACAAAACCGTGAATGGCATTTTTATTAACTTATAATAATTTTTCAAATAAAACTCAGTGCCTTCAGTACCAACTCTAATATTTGCATACTTGCTGACATTGTGCTTTTTTTCGAATAACAATAATTCTGGTACGGGCTTAAAAGTAATAAGCACTATCTCGGTTTTTTTAAACCTATTTATATTTTTAAAAAGTTGAGTCATTAGCTTTTGACAGTGATCACAATCCGGGTCAAAATAGATCAGAACTAATGGTTTTCCCTTTGGCAAACTAACTGAGTTAAAAGTTTTGCCATTAGAAAGAGCCATTTTAAAAGATGGTATTTGTTGCGAATTTGCATTCAATGAGCAGCACAGAGTTGCTATTGTAAACCAAACAACAATATATGGGATCAAAGGAAATCGGTTACTCTTCATGCTCGTCATAAAAGATATTGTTTTTAAAATTACACATTTTATTTACCACTACTTTTCAGTATTAATATCATGGGGAAGAAAAAAGGAATCCAAGCCGACATATAATAATAAAAAGATGTTTTATGGTATTCACTTTAGAAATGATCTTAGGTTTTACTGTCTATTAATTTTTCGTGTATTGCCTTTCACATCTCTTACTTCAAGCGAAACAATATTATCATCAATAGTTAAAAAACGGCTGGACTGTGATAAAAAAGATGACCCATAACCAATTTCACGTTTTTGTTTTTTCCCATTGCTGTATGTAATTAAAATGCTGGCGTCAAAAGGTTGTAAGGGAATAAATTTTTGGGATCTTCTTTTAAGATCAAAAGCTTTCAATGGCCCACGATTTTGTGATGCCACTATAATAATGTTATTATTAGCCCCCATCAGCTTGATAAATGCTTTTGCATCTCCCGGAACAAAAAGGCCAGATTGCAATATCGTTTGTGCATTAAAATTCCCTGTGCCATCGCCTAACAGAACAAGTCCATTCATCGCATCATGACGGCCATCTGTTACTTCATTTCCATAATCGTTTCCGATTATCGCTACATCAAGATTTCCGTCACCATTAAAATCATCCGAAATCATGCCGTTCAAAGGTGCAAGCTGTGCCATTAAGGGCAAAGGATGTAACTCAAATTTGCCGTTGCCGTTATTTTTTATCAAGCAACTTTTAAAATTATTTGCATGTAGCACTACCGCATCTTTTATTTCATCTTCTGTAAAAATTTGATGAATGTCGGCTTCCGCGAATGATTTATATGTAAGGAATTTCTTTTTAAGAATCGGCAGTTGGCTGACAATATCATCCCGGTTTAAAGCTGTGTACTCCCTTCTTATACCCGTTTTATCCTTAAGAAAAACTGTTAAGATTGCATCTAAGCCTCCGTTCTTATCAAAGTCTTTAGCATAAACATTCACAGGGTATTGATTGCTTGCCCTAAAAAAAGAATTTTCCCCGAGATTTCCTGCCATGTAATCAATGTCCCCATCATTATCAAAATCTCCGCTGGTAATACTATTCCACCAACCTGTTTGATCATTAATTCCTGACTGAGAAGATATATTTTGAAATTTGCCATTGTTATTTTTCAAGAATGTGATCGGCATCCATTCACCAGCAAGCAAAAGATCAGTCCATCCGTCATTGTCAAAATCGGTCCATAATGCGTCGCACACCATACCAATGTCCAGCAAATCTTTAGCTACATCAGCAGTTACATCGGTAAACTTAATTTTCCCATCTCTTGAATCATTGCGATAAATAAAAGAACTAACAGGTAATGGATATTTACCGGGTAAACTCCTGCCTCCAATAAAAAGATCGAGATCTCCATCATTATCAAAATCCATTGCCCGTACACAACTTTTACTTGTATAGTTTATGGGAAGAGCAATAGAGTCATTGGTATAATTTCCTTTACCATCGTTTATAAAAAAGTGATCCCGGTAATTCTTTGCGCCGGCACTAAATTCATTACTGCCATTGGCACAATATAGATCCAGGTCATTATCGTTATCAGCATCAAAAAGAAGTAACCCCATTGTCTCACATTTTTCACCACCTGTACGTGACATATCCTTTATTAAAAATTTCCCATTCTTCTGCTGAAACAAAAATTTGCCCGGAAAATCAGCAGAACCACCAATACAAATATCATCAAGACCGTTTCCATCAATATCCCCCGCTGCTAATGAAGGCCCGTATTGTGATAATTTATGCGGAATCAATCTCTCTCTATCGAAATCGATAAAATCAGTTTCCTCGTGTACATAATTTATTCCGAGCATAGTTGTAATGTCTGTAAATAATGCACCGGCAGCTACCGGATCATTCATCCAGTTATAATCAAGGTTAGCATCTTTTATGTTAACAGAAAGCATTTGGTTTGCTTTGACATCTTTCAACACTTGTTTTATATTTCCCGGCCATTTGATGATCACTGAATCTATTGCATTAATGCTCCCAAGTCCAAAAAAAGCATTTGGATCAATGCTTGATAAGTATCCGCGACAGGTCGTATTTTCATACACCTGTTTTTTGCCTTTATTATAATATAGTTCAGCAATCGCTCCTATACCATTTATATTTTTGTTATCCCCTTTGAATTTTATCTGTAAATAGTTAGCGGTTACAGTGCCTTTTCTATTTGTTATATTCTCATAAAGAAAAGCTTTGTCATTTATATTATTTATGACCATATCGAGATCACCATCATTGTCAAGATCAGTATAAACAGCTCCGCTGGAAAATGAAGGAGTTTGAAGTCCCCATTTATCTGTAACATTTGCAAAAACAAGATTGCCTGAATTGTGAAATGCATAATTGTGCAACTTCACCTGAGGAATCTCACCCAACATATGTTCCTTTGACGCCAGCATAGAGGAGCGGTTACGAAACGCAATAAAATCATGATCTGTTACATCTCTTGGAAAACCATTTGTTACTATAATATCCCTGTAACCGTCGTTATCAAAATCCTGGACCAATGGTGTCCAACTCCAATCAGTTTCAGCAACACCGGCAAGAAAACTTATGTCACTAAATACAGGGTCACCAATTGAATCGTTTTGCTTTATGCATGGCCCCTGGTTTAATTGTAATACATTTCGAACATATTGGTATTGGTGATCATAGTAATCGTTATTCTGGTAACGTTGATACCCTATTGAATTCATCATGGTTTTTTTCCTGTAATTGTCTTCAGGATTCATATCGAGTTCGATAACATCAGGCAAGCCATCATTATTAATATCAATCACATCCTGCCCCATAGAACTTTCGGAAGTGTGCTTGAAATATGATCTTGCCTTATTTGTAAAAGTCCCATCATGATTATTTACATACAAAAGGTTATCAGGAAGAAAATCATTGGTCACATAGATGTCTTTCCATCCATCCATATTAATATCAGTAATGGTAACACCATGACCATATCCTTCTATAGTAATTCCAGTTTGTGTGGAAACGTCAGTAAAAAAAGGATGCTTTAAACTATCATTCCAATCATTACGAAAGAGCTTATCAGTATTTGGATGTTCACGGTTTTTTAAAATTGGCCGGAATCTACCGGGGAATTGTCCTTTTAAGATCTCGTTAATGACAAGATACATGTCGAGATCGCCATCGTTATCATAATCAAAGAAAGCAGCGATGGTAGAATGAACAGAATCTGCAAGACCATATTCCCTGGCCATGTTTTTAAATTGGGGAATACCTTTACTATCAGGGCCGGAATTGATGTATAAAATATTTTCTCTTTTCCTTACATCAGGCGAAAGAGTAGCACAGACATAAATATCCTGTAGTCCATCATTGTTAATATCGATAATACTTACACCCCTGCTCCACCTGTCAGAGCCACTAACTCCTGCAGCATCCGTGATATCGTCAAAATTTAGATCTCCTTTATTCAGGTAGAGTTTATTTGAAACTGTGTTGCCGGTAAAATAAAGATCTTGCAAACCGTCATTATTAAAATCACCCACACCAACACCTCCTCCATTGTATATATTTTCTACATCAAGAATGTTCAATGAGTCATTATCTTCTATAATATTATTAAAATGAATGCCCGATTTTTCAGCACTGATCTGATTAAAAAGGGTATTTTCTTTCTCTTTACAGGCAGAAAAAATAACAGCAACCGATATAATCATTATTACAGACCGTACCATAGATATACACAAATTTATTAGCGAATATAGAAACGAAAAAAATCTCCATAGCAGAAAAAAGAGAATCACCTTTACAGATGATTCTCTTGGAGAATTATTTTATTTAGTTCAATTATTAATAGCCAGGGTTTTGTTTCAAAGTAGGCACCCCGTCCCTAATACTTGCGGTAATAGCAAACTCTGGAATAGGCAGGTATTCATGCTTATTTGGTGTAAATACTGAACCACCTAAAGCTTCAACACGACGTGTTCGTTCTTTTGTAAAATATTCAGTGTTTATTGTGATAGCAGCTATTTCCCAGCGCACCAGGTCAAAGAACCTATGGCCTTCCATTCCTAACTCAAGCTTTCTTTCAAAACGTACTGCTGTTCTTGCTGCTGCCTGATCGGCAAAAGCAGCATAAGGAGAAACGAGGTAATTAGCAGCGGGAACAGCTCCATTCATAACAACGTTATTAGCAGCTCTTGCCCTAACCAGGTTTATATACCCCAGCGCTTTTGTAAGCCCTGCAGCACCACCTACTTCAATTTCTGCCTCGGCAGCCAATAATAAGACATCCGCAAAGCGCATAGGAGTGTAATTAAGCGCATTGTTTGCAAATCCCCAACCAACTGTGCCGGCTAAAGATCCTATATCAGCTTTATAATAGGTATTTTTCTTCGGTGTGTAAGGTCCGCCATAATCTACTTTGCGGATCCAGTTTCTTCCTGGATGAACTCCCCAATCATAATAAGGAATTCCTCTTCTGCCTACAGTCCAATCTAAGCGTGGATCCAGCGTTCCTGCATAAGGAGTAAAAGGATCAGTTGAAGTAAGAAGTTCGTCGCTTGTAACATCTACATCGTTATAAGTAGTTGGCAGTGGCAATCCTGTTGCACTAGTTCTATATGAGTTAATCAGGTTTTGGGATGGCTGAAAAAATCCGCAGCATGCGCCGGGTTTTTCTGTTGTGGCACTACCGCCATGAGGGTAGTTCAGTGTATTGTCGTAGTTACCATTTGTATTAGCACCATCACCATAAGATGCCTGAATTGAAAAAACAGTTTCTGAATTGTTTTCAGTTAATGCACGGAAATTTGTATGAAAATTTGGAGTGAGACTATAGGCAACCCCCTCGCTGTTTTTACCATTTGCAATGATCAGATCAAAAAGAGCTTTTGCTTCAGGAAACTTCTTTTGGAACATATAAGCTTTTGCAAGAAATGCTGCTCCAGCCCATTTATTAGCTCTTCCTCTATTGGGTCTTGTTACATCAAGATTATCATAAGCAAATTTAAGATCAGCCTCGATCTGCGGCCAGATGTTTACATAACCACTACCAGATGTATTAGGAACTTTAAAATCGGTTACTGTTTCATCAATGTAAGGAATATTACCAAAAGCCTTTTTCCCTTCAAAATGCATAAAGCCCCTGATAAACCTTGCTTCGGCCGTAATTTGTTTGGCATCAGCTGCGGTGATATCAGCCGCTAAAGGCAGAACTGTTAAAACTGCATTGGCGCCCCCAACACCATCCCAGATAGCATTCCATTTATTAGGAATCTGGCCTGTACTTGGCAGCAATTCAAAACGCATGACAGGATTCGCATCCACCATGTCAGTAGGTTCCGTTCCTTTGTAAGCATCACCACCTCTTATGCTTCCCCAAAGCCAGTTGCTGGCGCCTCCGTTTTGCTGATCCTGGATACCATCAAGCGTGGCATAAGCATTGATCAACAAACCGTCTACCCCTTTCTTGTTAGACAAGCTGACAAGATCATAAACTCCCAGCGGTGTTTTCTCAAGGAATTCCTTTTTGCAGGAATATATAATAGATGTTAGCGTAAAAGCTGATAACAAGATTATGACTATTCTCTTTTTCATATTTTTTAAATTTCGTGCTTTTAATTAAAAAGTAACACTTAAGCCAACCAGATATTGTTTAGGATTTGGGAAACCTCCCAGATCAACGCCAATATAATAGTCTCTTATTCCAAACGGATCACGGGAAATAAGGTTCAGATCAGGATCTGACCCTGTATAGTTTGTTATTGTAAACAGGTTTTGTGCCTGTACATAAATTTTTACACTCGAAAGTTTTGCTTTATTTATAATGTGCTCAGGTAAAGTATATGCCAACTGGAGTGTTTTAGCACGCAGGTAAGAACCATCCTCAACATAGTATGAATTGGATGTACTGGAAGTAAATGAAGTGAATCCATTTGCTGCACCCGGCGCCAACAATGGAAGCTTAGCATCTGTTCTTCCCGGAGTCCAGCTATCATTCAATACTCTTGAACTTACACCACCCACAAACACCCGCATATCGGTGTAATATTTAACATAATGGTAGATCTCATTCCCCTGGTTCCAGAATAGAAAGGCAGTAAAATCAAACCGTTTATAATTAAAGCCAAGGTTCAATCCCATTTGAAAATCAGGATGCGGACTTCCTAAATAGGTTCTGTCAGCATCTGTGATTTGCTTATCCCCATTAATATCTTTATATCGCCAGCTTCCAACAACAGCACCTGGCATGGTTGGTCCTGATGTGATCTCTGCTGCAGAATTATAAAATCCATCAATAACAAAACCATGGAAAGATGAAATAGGTTGCCCCAATTCTGTTCTCAATGCGGAATTAAGCCTTTCAAGATTGACAACTCTTGGGGAATTCTCATTATTCAATTTGGTCATTGTGTTTTTATAGTGTGAGAAAGTTATACCAACATCATAACCAAAATCCTTATTCAATTTGTCTTTGTAATTAAGTGTAATATCGTACCCTTTATTACGCATTGTCCCGATATTGATCCTTGGCTTTGTAAGTTGCGGCTCTAAACCAATTCTAAGCTGATCAACCAATAAGTCCTTAGTATCTTTTTGATACACATCCACGCTAAAATCTAATTTACCACGGAATAGCGTAGCGTCAAGACCGAAATTGGTTGTTTCCGTTGTTTCCCACTTGGTATCCAGGTTTCCTTCTCTATCTTGTCTGTATCCCTGTGCCGAAGATGTATTGTTACCATTGATATCATAATTAGTACGTGGAGGATTAGAAATATAGGTATTGAATTGATTATTAGGATCCACATTTGATTCACTACCCATCTGACCCCATCCACCACGAATTTTCAGATCTGTTATCCAATCAACCGACTGCATAAAGTTTTCTTCAGAAACTCTCCAGCCGACACCAAATGATGGGAAAGTAGCATATCGTACGTTCGGACCAAATCTTGAATTACCATCTCTTCTAAATGTACCCGTTAAAAGATATTTTCCTTTATAAGCATAGTCAAGTCTTGCAAACAAAGAATATAAGCTGCTTCTTCCAACATTATAATTGGAAATAGTTCTATCGCTTAAGCTCCCTGCCTGGGCTGTGTTCAATGACACAAAATCAGGAGTTTCAAAGTCGAAATTCTGGCCAAATGCCCGTACACCTCTTGAATAATTATTAACTGCCTCGGTGCCTAACAGCACTTTAACATCATGGTCGTTAGAAAGTACTTTTTGGAATATAAGTGTATTAGTCCATGTCCAGTTTGAATAATACCAGCCGTCCTCTGTCAACTGTGTCGATGTCTGGTTTTCTGAGCGTTCATATGTTTTTCTATTGATACTTCTGGTAAACTGCTGACCCATATCAACACCAAATGAAGTACGGGCTGATAAATAGCTAGTGAAGGGAACCTCAGCGAACACATTTCCAAATAGCCTTGTAAATTTGTTCGTATTATCTTTTTGACGTCCAAGATTTGCAATGGGATTGCTTCCATTTCCTGATTCTCCAACACCGTTACCGCCCCAACCATCTTTTATATCATAAACCGGTATATAGGGCACCATTCTGTAAGCCGATGCCCATGCATCTCCTTCACCTCTATTAGTGCCGCCAAGCCTGTCTTCGTAACTGACTTGCATGTTTTCTCCGACACGAAGCCAGCTTGCAACTTTAAAAGATGAATTAAGTCTTACAGAATATCTTGTGAAATGAGTATTTACAAAAGTACCTTTCTGATCAAAATAATTTAACCCTAAAGAGTATAATGCTTTATCTGACCCACCACTTGCAGTGAGTTGATGATTAGTAAAAGGCGCATCCCGTGTTAATTCATCAAACCATTCTGTGCCCATACTTGTTTGTGAGATCTGGTAAAGGCTTGGGGTAATTTGGTACAGATCCGGATTTGCTCTGGGATCGCTGGCAGAAACTCCACCTTTAAAGCCAGGGCTTGTTATGTAAAAATCAGGAACCTTAAAAGAACCGTTTGCTCCAAATACAGGATGCGTATATGTTGCGCCAGTCGTTTTTTGGAGATAATCCATATACTGAGTAGTATTCAACATATCCGGCTTCATTTGGTCACTAACAATCTGCATTCCGACATACATGTCGTAAGTAACTACTGTTTTTCCTGCTTTTCCCTGCTTGGTAGTAACGATTAGAACACCATTTGAAGCTCTCGATCCGTAAATAGAGGCTGCAGATGCATCTTTCAATACCTGGAGTGATTCTATATCGTTTGGATTTAGTTTTGAAGGATCGGTAGTTGGAATTCCATCTATAATATATAGAGGATCGTTATTACCTGCAGACGCAAAACCTCTTATCCTTACCACAGCACCAGCTCCTGGTTCGCCTGCAGAGCTAACAGTAACACCGGCGGCCCTTCCTTGTAATTGCACGGCGAGGTTTGCAGAAGGTGTTTTCTGTAGATCTCTTGCGCTGACTACAGATACAGATCCAACTATATCTTTTTTGCGCTGTGTCGAATACCCGGTAACAACAACTTCATTTAAAGATGAGATTACAGCAGCCAATGTAAGATCAACATTGGATAGATTGGAGACATTAACCTCTCGTGTTTCTAAACCTACATATGAAACTATCAATACAGATTTACCCGCAGGTACAGTAATGGAAAAAGTTCCATCTGTTGCGGTTTGGGTAGCTACACTTGCATCTTTTACTGCAACTGTAGCTCCTGCTACTGGTCCTGTGGCACTTTTTACAACGCCACTAACTTGTTTTTGCGCATTGGCACAAAAAGCAAACAATAGCAAAATAATAGGTAGAGAGAAATACTTTGCCGGATAGGCAAAGAGTCGGAGTTTTCTTTTCATAATACAAGCAGTTTTTAAAATTTGGTTAGAAGGATATAGCAATTTCAGAAAAAATTAACATAACTAAATTTTTTTTATCAACTTTTTTTTTCTGATAACCAAACAGTTGTTTGGAATATTTTTAAAAAAAACGTTTTTTACCAATGAAAAAATCCAATTCAATTTTTATTAATCCTGAAAAGAAAAAGATAGTGTCTGAAGTACACGAATATTTAAAAACAATAAAAGAAGGTTGATTATTTAATCATTCAGAAGACAAACCTCATCTTTCCCATCCTTATTTTTCCAAAAAACTTTTACTTTTTGTGAAACGATCGCATCAATTGATTTACCAATATAATCTGCTTGTATCGGTAATTGCCGGCTGAAACGACGATCGATCAAAACACAGAGCTCAACTTTTTCGGGACGGCCAAAATCAAGCAAAGCATCCAATGCTGCACGAATTGTTCTTCCTGTATATAATACATCATCTATAAGGATCACATTTTTGCCCTCTATTGAAAAAGGAATATCTGTACGGTTAGCAATATGAAGTTCTTTTCGAATATCGTCGCGATAAAATGTAATATCTAATTTGCCATACTGAATTTTATCTGACCCAGTTTCTTTTTTTATTTCATCCACAATTCTATCAGATAAATAAATTCCACGTGGCTGCAAACCGATTAAAACAGTATTTGTAAGATCGACGTGGTTTTCCAATACCTGGTGAGCCAGTCGTTTGATTGTGATCTCTAATTGAGGTTCTGTAAGAATTGATTTCAAAAAATGAATTTTAAACTGCTTTCACAAAGAAAACGAAAAATACCTGCATTAAAAATAAAGGCTGTCATTTAAAGACAGCCTTTATAAAAAGTTTTTCAAGCTCTTATTTTCTACCGCCGCCGATGCAAGCGCCAATTTTAATTCCAATATAATTGTTACTTGAAGTTAGTCCGGTAACATAATTACCATTTGAATCATAACCTTCAAATGTTGTTTTTGGTACTATATTATATTCAAGACCTAAACGGAAATGGCCTGCTTCAATTCCGCCTCTTACCATTCCACCGAATTTAGATCCGCCAGAAATGTTTTCGCTGTTTGAATTCACTTCAATACCTGCAATTGAAAAAATTCCTGCACCAGCACCAGCAAATGGACGCAATGCATAATTGTTAGTAAAATAATAATCCCCTGTAGCTAAATAGGAACCTGCTGCTTTTACTTTCGTATTCATTACATTTCCCTCATCATCATAACCACTAAACTTGGCAATAATAGCACCCTCCATACGTAAACCAACTGCAAGATTTGGTATCACTGAGTACTTTGGTTCAAAGGCGAATATAATACCTCCTTTAACACCTTCGCCACCTGGAATGGCATAACCAACACTAAGATCAACCTTAAAAGGTTTTAAATGAACAACATCTTGTCCTTTCGTAGATAAAGAAATAGTGGCGGAAAGAATGAAAATGGCTAGAAAATTTTTCATGTTACGGATTTTTTTTTGGTGAATAATTGCTACGAAAATATAACAGCATATCAATTAATCAAATAGTATTCTCTCGTGACAACCTTACTATTTTTCCTGCATAAAAGGATAGCGATAATCCGTAGGAGGATTAAATGTTTCCTTGATCGTTCTTGCACTTAACCAGCGATAAAGATTAAGGATACTTCCTGCTTTATCATTTGTGCCGCTGGCTCTTGCACCGCCAAATGGTTGCTGTCCAACAACGGCACCAGTTGGCTTATCATTTATATAAAAATTGCCCGCAGCATTTCTTAGTTTATTTGTTGCAAGCTCGATTGCCGATTTGTCTGTTGCAATAACAGCACCCGTCAACGCATAGGGCGAAGTTGTATTAACAAGATCTAAGGTCTTCTCAAACTGGTTGGCATTATATATATATATAGTAAGTACCGGTCCGAAGATCTCCTCGCACATCGTTACATATTTTGGATCTTTTGCTTCAATGATAGTTGGCTGAACAAAATAACCCTGGCTTTTATCACACTTACCTCCTACCCATATTTCAGCCTTCGTATCTTTTTTAGCGTTATCAATATATTTTTTTATGTTGTCAAAACTTTTTTCATCAATCACTGCATTAATGAAATTTGTAAAATCTTCCGGAGTTCCCATCTTAAAACTCTTTACACCGGCGATCAATTTCTTTTTTACATCCTCAGCAAAGTTTGAAGGAATATAAGCTCTTGATGCAGCTGAACATTTTTGTCCCTGGAACTCAAATGCACCGCGAAGCAATGCAGTAACAACAACATCCGGATCGGCAGTTTTATGAGCAATAACAAAATCTTTACCTCCTGTTTCTCCGACTATTCTTGGATATGATTTATATATAGAGGTATTCTTTCCTATGGTCTCCCACATATAATTAAACACACCTGTGGAACCTGTAAAATGAACACCGGCAAAATCCGGATGACTGAAACAAACATTACCAAGCACAGGTCCACTTACATAAACTAAATTGATAACACCATCAGGCAAGCCAGCTTCTTTTAAAATGCGCATGAACATTTGCGCAGAATAAATTTGTGTATGCGCCGGTTTCCAAACAACAACATTACCACACATAGCTGCACTTGTTGGAAGATTGCCACCAATAGCTGTAAAATTAAATGGAGTGATTGCTAAAACAAATCCTTCAAGCGGACGATACTCCATTCTATTATGCATACCCGGACTGCTGATCGGTTGTTGCTTATATATTTCACTTAAGAAATGAACATTGAAACGTAAGAAATCAATTAGCTCACATGCAGCATCTATTTCTGCCTGGAAAGCATTCTTACTTTGACCAAGCATAGTTGTTCCATTCATATATGGACGATACTTTGTCGCCATCAAATCCGCAGCTTTCAAAAAAATATTGGCTCTTGTTTCCCAACTCATATTTGCCCAACTTTCTTTTGCAGCTAATGCAGCATCGATCGCTTGCTTCACATGTCTTTCATCACCTTCAGAATAAGTTCCAAGAGTATGAGCTATTTCATGCGGAGGATGAAGTGTTCCTTTTTTATTTGTCCTTACTTCTTTACTGCCGATGTACATGGGCACATCGATCTGTTCTTTTTTTAATTCAACTAAAACTTCTTTTAATCTTTTTCTTTCAGGACTATTGGGTGCATAAGAAAGTACGGGTTCATTTGTCGGCATTGGATAACTAAAATAACCTAGGCTCATAATATAATGATTTGATGATTTGAAAATTTGGTGATGAGTTAATTAAGTTTTGATTTTGATGTCCCGATTATTTTCGATAGCACTCGAATAATTGAAGAACATTCGGTTAGCAAAATTTTACAAACAGGAAAACCTTCGGATTTATCACAAAGCAGTAGCCAATATTCCGTTTCATCCGCTTCCTTCGCAGCAATTTTCATTTTATGAATAAAATCTATTTTACTCTCAGCATTCTGTGCTTCTCGAACATTTGCGCCAATACTTGTTCCTGCTTTTAGTAGTTGAGTTGCCATTACAAACCTCCTTCCTTTTTCTAATAGCTCGACATATTTAATAACCTTTAATGCAAACTCAAAAGTAAGCTCAACAATTAAATTCTTTTCTTTATTAGTTTGCACTGATGAAATTTTAAGCACGAAATCTATTCATCATCAAATCACCAAATCCTCAAATTTCCAAATTAACTTTCCGATTCTTTCTCACTCATCAAATACGCTTTTATAAAACCATCCAGTTCCCCATCCATCACCGGTTGCACATTACCTACTTCAAAATCGGTGCGGTGATCTTTGATCATTTTATATGGATGAAAAACATAAGAACGTATTTGTGAACCCCACTCTATTTTTTTCTTTGATGAATTAGTTGCATCTTTTATCGCTTGTCTTTTACGCAGCTCTTCTTCATACAAACGGCTCTTCAACATTTGCATAGCTAATTCCCTGTTGCCAAGCTGCGTTCTGTCCTGTTGACAAACTACAACTATACCAGTCGGTATATGTGTTAACTGAACTTTTGTTTCTACTTTGTTTACATTCTGTCCGCCTGCCCCACCACTGCGTGATGTTTCCATTTTTACATCCGCAGGTTTGATTTCAATGGTGATCGTATCATCTACCAACGGATAAACAAATACAGATGCAAATGAAGTATGACGACGTGCATTACTATCAAATGGGGAAATACGAACCAAACGATGCACACCGCTTTCTGCTTTTAAAAATCCATAAGCAAAGGGCCCATCAAATTGATAAGTACATGTTTTAATTCCTGCACCATCACCCCATTGCCAATCCATCTCTGTTACTTTCCATCCCTGCTTTTCTCCATACATACGATACATACGAGCAAGTATCTCTGACCAATCCTGGCTTTCTGTACCACCAGCCCCGGAATTTATTTGTAACACAGCAGGCAACTCATCTTCCGGCTCATTCAATGTCGCTTTAAATTCTGCATCATCAAGCATGGTTAATGCTTTATCATATGCAGCTTTTGTTTCTTCTTCTGTTGCATCGCCAGCTTTCCAGAAATCAAACAACACGGCAAAATCTTCTACTGCCGAATCTGTTTGGTTATACAGATCAACCCAGTATTCATTCACTTTTATTTCCTTCATGATAGAAGTCGCTCGGGCATTATCATTCCAAAAGCCGGGACTTAGTGAAAGCTGCTTATCATTTTGGATCTTATCAAGGCGGTTATCGACGTCAAAGAAACCTCCTTACCCCGGCAATGCGGGACCGCATATCATTCAATTTTTCGATTGTCATAGGGCGCAAAGGTAATTGATTTGGCGATTTGAAGATGAGTTGATTTGAAGGCGAGTGATTATGACCCCATCTTTAGTTTTGCTATTGAGTTTTTGTTGCGTCGGACTCTTGTACTGCAACAATTCTACTCAGCAAAAATCAAACTGTTGAAAATGTTCCGTAGGAACATTTAATGGATAGCTTCATAATCGTGAATGGCCATAATGTTCCATCGGAACGTTTGGTGCAAACCGGATTTTAAAATATATACCATGCGTTCCTACCGAACGCCGATACCTTTATTAATGATCTTTTCTATCCACAATGTGTCCCTACGGGACACTTCTCAGTCTTAATCTCTTTTTCTATTGTTCTTAATTGTTAATTAAATTTGAAATAACAACTTGCATAAAGCTACTAGTTAACGGCAATGCTAAACCATCACGATGAAACAAATAGTACTAATTTATTCAATACTCCTATTCAGTTGTAATCAGAACACAAAAACGCAGAACGAAGAAAACTATGCGATCGAACTCATAAACAATGATTTTTTAAAATTTGCTGATAGCTCAAAAGTTGACAGCTTAAAAACTCAGCTTATAAAATCATTTGACATTTACGATGATGAAAATTTTAGAATCGCTTTTATCGACGCAGAAGAACTTTCTGAATTTAATTTCAACTTTTTCCTTCCGAACTTAAATAAAATTTTAGCCAAAAGAGACATCAAATTATCTGTTCAAAAATTGAACGACAAGGAAAACTCCTATGATGCTTTAATGAATGGTGACACAATAAACCTACATACTGAAGAGGAATTAAACAAAGGAATATTTTGGGATGCTGCATCAAGAAATTTTTTTAGAAACCTCAATGAAATATTGAAGGCGAAAAATAGTAATGAAATCTTTTATTTGTTATATGGAGGCAACGATTTACACGCAATCCTTTTGACTCAAAAACAACATTCAATTATCGCAGAGTATTACAAAAACGAACCAAAAGAAATTCCCTATAGACCCTAAAAGCGTTGCTCAATAGAATTCCCAACCGCACAAGTGTGCGACGCAACAAAAGCTTAATAGTAGCAACTCAGACCGGCTCACAATAATAAATAATTACAATCCCTTCTTAAGCACTGTCACTAATTTATTTTCAAGCTTCGCATGCAATTAATGCAGGTATTCTGTTCCGGGTAATTGTATGCTGATGATCTTTTAAATTTCTTATTTTAGCTATCCTCTTATTTTTTTCGAATAACAAAATAAATCTTGTTCCATGCCCTACCAATGATTCTACTCTTACACCTACCTTGTTTGATTGAAGAATATCTTTTGTTGCTGCTAATCCAACTCCCACCCCATTTAGTTTACTGGTAAAATAAGGATCAAATATCAATGGTAAATTCTCTTTGCTTATTCCATTGCCATTGTCCTGGATGGATACAGCACACTTGCCCTTTATTAATTTTGTTCCAAGTCTCAGTTCTCCTTTTTCTGAAGGCATAGCATCAATGGCATTGATGACAATATTTGTCAAAGCAATTTTTATTTTCGGCATGTCCATTTTTATTTGGGGATCGCATGGGGCATAATCTTTCTTCACAGTAATATTCTTAAGCATGATCTTATCGTTTGCCGCTTCGATCACTTCATCAAGTAATTGATGAATGGAATATTTTTCCGTTAGTATTTTTTCTTCCCTTTGACTTTTAAGTAGATCATTTACCAGGTCATTGATCTTTGCCGAGCTCCGCTTAATAATATCCATATATAGCCTGTCAGTATCATCCAATATTTTGGATTCAAGCAAATGAACAGTTAGCATGATATTCGCTAACGGATTTCTTAATTCATGAACAAGAACAGAAACCAATGGAATTAAAGGATCATTCCAAACGGACTGTGTTGTCTTTTTTCGGGGGGAAATTGTAAGGGAGTTCATTTTGAGGGGGTTTTAGGGGAACCTTAGCAAGGTAAGCCTGTATACCACCATCAATTGTTATATACTTTTATTGAAATGTTACATGATTCACACATTTTCATTTCACCTTGCACAGCTATGACAAACAGGTTGATCAATTGTTGGAAAACAGATTTTGTGATAGCTGGTTTAAAAATCAGGTAGCGCCTTCTCGATGCAAGGCTCTCTTACCCCAGAAAATTATGTTTTTTCATCAGGTATTGTTCGACTTGTAGTTGCACACAAGTTTGCCAGGCATAAACATCAATATTTAATGCAGTAGAAAATTATTTAGGAAACACTGACAAGACTTGTTAGCTGCTGTATCAATAAACATTCGTCAGCTCCACTTCAAATACAAGTATGGAGTTTGCAGGAATAACAACATTACCTCCTCCGTCTCTAACTGGCTGGCTGCCGTAACCAAGTGTTGGTGGACAATACAATTTAATTTTGCCTCCTGTCTTTATGAGGGGAATTCCTTTTTTCCATGCTTCGATCAAATTATCCAGTGGAAAAGTTACTGTTGTGGCAGACTGATCAAACTCATATCCATTTGTTAATTGCCCTTTATATTTCACCCCTACGGTGTTGCAAATAGTAGCTGTACCACCAGAACCAGCAGCATCAATAGTATAATACATACCACTACAATGTTTGGTAGCAGTAATTGAAGCACCAGATAAGTATGCTTCCAATAGGGCTACTTCGGAAGCCGGAGCAGCAAATGCACAGGCATCATAATTACACCTTTCATCAGTTTTCTTAGAACAAGATGATAATAAGATCACAGAGCACAGAATGACAAAAATCCGCTTCATTAAATTTAAAATTTTGGCAAATATAGAGGAGACAAATCAAAATGTTCAGTTAACAAAGCCGATCGGCTTTTTTTTGTCATAATGTATGTTTTATCAGCTGTTTACATCCCTGTTGAAAACAAAAAGAAATGAAGTCCTTCCCATGTTTTAAGAATAACATTATTCTTACCCCTCACTTCTGTAAAACCAGTTACCCCTTTTTCTTTTAAATCCTGAACCCTCTTTTCAGTATTCAATCCAAAATAAGTAATAGCAGGATAACTGAAATCTTTTGTTTGATGCAACCCGATCAGCATTAGCCCGTCAGAAAGAATTGCCCATGGATAAGGTTGTGTCATTTGTGTTGTTACTTCAAAGCCAAGTTTTTTCCAATACTCAATAGAGCTATTAAGATCAGTAACGGGATGACGGAATTCACCAAATACCCCACACTCTTTATTAGGATATTTATCTTCAGACCTAAGAGCTATGGGATTCATACTAGTCATTGTTATTCCTGTTGGCTGCTTAAATAACCCGACATGTGAAGCAACCATGATATTTAATCCATCAGGCGATTTGAAATAATATCTTTTTATTAAATCCTCTTCTTTTGGTTTTTGTGTAAACTCGATCCCGATTTTTTTCAATTGCGCCACCGTATTTTCAATATTGCTAGTATAATAAGTAAGGCCTTCATACTTCACGGAATCTTTTCTCATCATGATCAGCAGGCTACCATCACTTACCAGTGCCCAGGGAGTCGGCATAACATTAGCGGAAATTTTTAAAAAGCCTATCTTTTCATACAACGCAATGGAAGAATCAAGATCTGGTGAGGCAACATAGATACTGGCCACTTGGCCAAGTTTTGTTTGTGAAAAAGAAACCACCGAAAAACTTGAAATAATAATTACCAGTAAAAATTTACACCTCATAAAATGATTTGATACCACAAGATAGTATTCAAATAACATCTTTTGAATATCGTTTAAAATAAAAATTTACTTTTCAAAATGATCTTATGAAAAACAAATGTGATAAATAAATTGTTGCTGTAAAAAATATTTTATGACCTTTGATTATCTTCAAATTTTAAAATTATAAAATCAACCCCCATGAGTACAAATCTCGAAACACGAATCACAAGACTCGAAAAAACTTTACGTTTTTATCAAATAGCTTTTTCATGCGTTGGCATAGTTGCCATCGCTTTTATGTTTTCATCTTTTGCAGATAAAAACAATTCAGTTCCTGACAAGATCACTGCCAAAGCATTTGAAGTAGTAGATAACAATGACAAGGTTCTTGTCAGCCTGGCATCCTATAATGGCAATGGCGCTATTACTACTTACGATAAAACAGGAAATTACCTGGTGGATGTCGTTTCTAATACTTCAGGCTTTGGAAACATCAATATTTATGATGGCAAGGGAAAAGCTACACTTCAGCTCTATAATGTAAAAGGCGGCGGTGGTGCTATGTCCATTAAAAACAAAGATGGTCAAAATGCTGTATTCCTTGGATTAATGACCTCAGGAACCGGTCATATTGCATTGAATTCGGCTCAAGGCACTCCTTTACTATGGTTTGGAGAGACAACAGAGAAGAATGGTGATATGAAACTTTATAATAACGCCGGAAAAATGATCGGTCGTTTTTCAGCCACCAATGTGAATGATGGAAGCATTGAAGTGTTTAACAACTCAGGAACTCGCATGGGTTATGTCACAACTGATGTAAATGGTAATGGATCTTTTACCGCTTTCGATAAGGCAGGCACCAGGATCGGAAGGGTACCTCAATAACATATGTGATGGGTGACTTTTTCTGAACTTTAATGTCCTCTAAACCTAAACCAAACGATATGAAACGCTACACATTAATTTCAGCTTGTTGTTTTGCATTTACGTTTTTATTGCCCTCCTGTAAAAATGAGGACAACAATAAAGAAGCAGATAAAACAGAAACGAAAACGCCTAAAATAAAAGAAGAGTCTGTCACTTACACAATCGATAGTCTTAATATGAATAACTATGTGGTGTACGATGAAAATCTTGAAGGGAAAAGACCCGTCGTTTTCGTTATACATGAATGGTGGGGTTTGAATGATTACGCAAAACGTCGTGCAAGAATGCTTGCCGAAATGGGATATATCGCAATGGCGGTTGACATGTATGGTAATGGACGCATGGGAAATGATCCCGGGGCTGCGCAAAATCTTGCAATGCCTTATTATGAACATCCTGATATGGCGAAGAAAATATTTGACCGTGCAGTGGAAGAACTTAAAAAGAATCCCAATGCAGATCAAACGAAGATGGCAGGTATTGGTTACTGCTTTGGCGGAGGTTTACTGCTAAATTTTGCAAGGATGGGTGAACAATTAAATGGAGTTGTAAGTTTTCATGGAAGCCTTTTAGGTACGCCTGCTAATAAAGATCTTACAAAAGCAGAGATACTTGTTTGTCATGGCGAAGCTGATTCTTTTGTCAATGCAGAAGTGGCGCCATTTAAAAAACAAATGGATTCCATTGGTAAATCGTATACATTCAAATCATATTCCGGCGCCACACATGCTTTTACAAATCCTGATGCTACAGAAATGGGAAAGAAATTTAAAATGCCTATTGAATATAATGCAGCAGCGGATAGTGCATCATGGAATGACATGAAAGATTTTTTTGGAAGAATATTTAAATAGATCGGCTAATTCACAATTGAATAACAAATCATTTATTTGCTCATCTTTTCATTTCAAATCTTTCCTTACATTTATCGTCCTAAAATCAATTATTAGGAATATGTCTTTTGCAAAAAAATTATTAGCAGCAGTTATAATTTCATCTACGCTTGTTTCATTTAACACTAAAGCAGACCGTACCAACTTCTCTGGTAGCTGGGCATTGAATGAAGGTAAAAGCGATTTCGGAGAAAGAGGTGCAAGGTTTGCTACTAAAGCAATAAAAGTGGAACAAAAAGGTGATGCGGTCACTATAACAAGAACTTCGCCTTCTTTCCAGGGCGGAGAAGATGTGACCACTACCGAAACTCTAGGCTTTGATGGAAAAGAAGTACAAGGCACAGGTTTCGGAGGATCTGTAAAAAAATCAACTTTGAAATGGGCTGCTGACGAACAAACTTTTGCGATCAGTTCCACTACAACAGGCGAGAGAAACGGTCAAAGCTTTACTTTCAACGCCACAGAAACATGGACCATTGGTGATGGAGGCAAATCTCTTACTGTAACAACAGTTAGAACTTCCCAACAGGGAGAAGTAACTACAAAAGGTGCTTACGATAAACAATAACTTTTTATAAAGATCTGTGGAGCTGAAGAAAAATAAGTTAATAAAATATCGAATTAAATTGTCGCACGTTTTAATCTCATAATTGCATCTGAAAAAATTAAACCATATGAATAACTCCCGCAGAACATTTATAAAAAGATCAGCACTTGCATTAGCAGGTAGTTCTTTATTATCACGAGCTTCTTTTGCGAATACAAAGATGAAAGATGACGAGTTGGTGGGCATTCAACTTTATTCCATAAGAGACGATATGGGCAAAGATCCATTAGGCACTTTGAAACTGTTAGCGGCAATGGGATATAAACATGTTGAGCATGCTAACTACAAGGATAGAAAGTTTTATGGTTACACTGCTGCTGAATTCAAAAAAATATTGAATGACCTTGGAATGAAAATGCCGAGTGGGCATACAGTATTGGGCTCACAACATTGGGATGCTTCAAAAAAAGAATTTACTGACCTCTGGAAATATACGGTGGAAGATGCAGCCACTATGGGACAACAATATGTTATCAGCCCATCACTTAACGAGGCGTATAGAAAAGATAAAGATGGCCTTTTACGATTTATGGAAGTTTTTAATAAAAGTGGTGAGCTTTGCAAAAAATCAGGAATGAAGTTCGGTTATCATAATCATGATTTTGAATTCAGTGAAAATCTCGGTGGTGAAATGCTTTATGATATCATGATGAAAAACACAGATGCAAAATTGGTTATTCAACAATTGGATATTGGCAATTTGTACAATGGAGGCGCCAATGCTGCTGAGATCGTAAAAAAATATCCCGGTCGTTTTTCATCTATTCATGTAAAAGATGAAATAAAAGCAAGCGAGGGAAATGAAAAATATGAAAGTACTATTCTTGGCGCCGGCATAGTAAATGTGAAAGATGTAATTGATATGATAAGAAAGAATTCAAAGAATGTTCATTACATCATCGAGCAGGAATCATACCAGGGCAAAACGCCGCTTGATTGTGCTAAAGAAAACCTGGCTATTATGAAAAAATGGGGCTACTGATCTCAATAATTCATTTAAAAAAAACGCTAAGCTTATAAAGCTTAGCGTTTTTTATTTTATACGTCAATAGAATCGTAAACAGTTACTTTGTTCCAAAGTGAAGAACATTCTTCAACAAACTTCAGATGGACAGGATCTGTTTGATAACTGTCCTGGTCGGCGGCATTATCAAAAAATAATAACCAGCTTACATCATAAGAGCTATCGATCACTTCGCGACGTGTAGCAGCTGGCTGACCAATATAAAAGTTTTTGATCGTACCCACTTTTGAAAGTTTTTTTAATCCTTCGATCAATTTGGCTTTATCTTCTTTATTACCTGAATTCTTTAGCCAGAAATAAACATGATGTATAAACATTCCTTTTTTTTGAGCGAAGATAGCGTTTGACTTCAATAGAGATGCAAATGGGGCAACCAACGCCATAGCGCCAAGAAAACCGCGGCGGGAAGATATTTTCATAACAGTTAATTTTTTTCGAACTTAAAGTTTCTTTAGAAGATAAAAAAGTCTGAAGCATTTAAGATGAATAAGAATTCTACTCTCGCAATTGCGGCTATCCTGCTTATACTCCTGGGTATTTATATGATCTATCTTGGAACAAAAGGGAAAATTTTGCCGCCAACCATTACTGGCATCGGTTTTATGATCATAGCAATTGCCTTTTTAGGATTGAGAAATAAATAAACGGCTGTTCATAAGTCCATGTTATCACCACTTGTTTAAAATAATATTCGCCTTTTGTAAAATTTTCACATTTTAGGCGAATTTTTTGTCTTAATTTTTGATGGTGAAAATACTTCTGGCATTTAGTTTTTTGTTTACTATGCTCATTTTTCAATGCGCTGGCCAGGACGTGAGCGGTTATTGGAAAGGTACACTTATGATGAGAGGATGTTTTCCTGAAAACAATATTGAACTCCAGATAAACGGGAAAGGCAACATCGTTGCCGGTGACTCATATCATTACCAGGATATTGATAATTATGTAAAGAAAAAATTCAGAGGAACATTTGACCGTGCATCAAAAAAACTCACGCTGCAGGAAGGCAACGTAACAACTTATCATATCCCACAACGCTGTGTTATCTGTGTCAAAAATTTTGAACTTACTTATTATCGTGAAGGAAACAAGGAAACGCTAAAAGGTTATTGGTCGGGCAATGTATTGAACTCGGCACTAAGTTGTGATGGTGGTTCTATTGTTTTAACACGGATTAGCGAGTCGGCGTTTAAAGAAGTTCCTGAAATTGAAGTTGATACCGGCAATATTCGTCTCGACTTTTATGACAATGCACAAATTGATGGTGATTCAATAACTGTGCTTGTAGATAAACAAGTCGTATTGACTCATCAAAGATTGGGTGCGAAACCGCTTACAACTTATATAAGGATCGATAAGAACAATACTTTTCATGAAATAGAAATGGTTGCAGAAAATCTCGGAACTATCCCTCCTAATACAGCTATTCTTATTATTACAGCAGGTAAGAATCGTCACTCATTAACATTAAGTTCTTCAGAAGTTAAAAGTGCAAGAGTCAGGATCGTTTATGATGAAGAAATAACAAAAGTTGGTCAAACCGTTGCCGCTCTATTAAAGAAAGAACCGGATGAGTAAATTCGGAGTTAATCACATTCTTTTCACACCATTTCATTTGCAGTTATCTTATCGTTCAAAGCAGCATAGTATTAAGTAGATTTACTGATCAAAATACCTAACCTATGCTCAATAACCAATTTAGCCGCCGTGTGATCCTGTATGCTTGTCTCTGTGTTTCTGTGAATTTTTTATGGGCACAGAATAATCTTAAACTTAAATATAATAACTCTGTTGTTTATACCGGCATCGAAGTAGGATCGAAAGGTGTAAAGATGAGCATGGTGGAGCTTGGCAAAAATGCTCAATCAAACGGCAGTTTTAATATTTTAAAAGATACTTCTGTTAACACTGATTTTATTTCATTTAACGAGTCAACATTCTCTGCTACCCTAAATGCTCTATGTGGTCTATATGCAACTGCACAGAAAGATTATAAAATTCCAGACAAAAGAATTTTTACAGCGATCAGTAGCGGCGTAAAAATGCAAGCTGAAAAAGATGAAAAAACAGAATTGGTAAAAAAATTGATCGATTCATTTAAGATAAGGATCAATGACCAATCAAGAGTAGTAACCGTAATAGATGTAAAACAAGAAGCGTTTCTTTCCCATCTTGGCATTGTTCCTGAATCAAGAAGATATTCAACTTTCCTTATTGACATTGGAAGCGGTAATACCAAAGGAGGTTACTTTCCTTATGGCAATACAAAAGATTTTTATTTGTTTCAATTGAATTGGGGAACGAAAAGCATGTCGAATGCTGCCGAAAAAAGAATGGAAGAAGATAAAAGCCTGGGCAATTATCAAAAACAACTTACTCGTACTTTATCACAAGCTGAGAATTCTGATATTACTTATGCGGTGAATGCCAGCGGTGCATACCCATTGAGTGATTATATCGCATTCAGCGGTGGCGCTGCATGGGCAGCTGCTAATTTAATGCACCCTGAACTTGTTGATAACGCCGTTATATCAGTTACTTTCGAAGAAGTGGTGAAGTATTATGAAAAGCTCTTTACCAGTTACCCAACGTATTCACCAGAAAATCTTGCAAAGGTTTCCGAAGACAAAACTGAAAAAGCAGCAATCATGAAAGCTGCAAAAACTGTGCATGGAGTATTTGATCAAAAATCTTTAATGTCAGGAACTGGTTTGCTGTTAAAAATTATGCGACAGTTTTCTTCTATCTATGAAACAAAACAATTTTATCTTGTAAAGAATGGGCAAGTGGGTTGGATATCCGCTTATGTTGATCAAAGCCAGCAAGGAATGACAGCGACTAAATAATTCTCTCTGTAAACTAAACATTGATCCATTCCCGTGCGGAGTGGATTTTTGCATTATTACCCGAATAGTTTGAAAGATCACGATCCTAGCGCATACTCCACTCCTGCTTCAGAATGAATTTTTGCCGTATCAAAGATTGGGATAGTGCAATCTCCTGGTTTAATTAAAATTGGTATCTCCGTACAGCCTCCAATAATTCCTTCTGCTCCCCTCTCTTTAAGTTTTGAAATTATATTCAAATAATTTGTCTTTGCTTCAGCGGTAAAAATATTTTTACTAAACTCATTAAAGATAGTATAGTTTATGTATTCAATATCTTCCTGTTCAGGAATAATGGTTTCAATACCGAATTTTGCAAGATGATCAGTATAAAATCCTAGCTGCATTGTATAACGGGTACCTAACAATCCAACTTTTCTCAATCCATTTTTTAGAATAGCTTTTGCAACAGCCTCAGCAATATGAATAACAGGGATCTTTATTGCGGCCTGTACTTCATCGGCGATCTTATGCATTGTATTAGCGCCAATAAGTAAACATGAGGCACCAGCCTGTTCAATTGTTTGTGCTACTTTACAGATGATGTCGGATATTTTTTTCCAGTCACCAGCTTCCGTGAGAACTTTAATTTCGCCAAAGTTTACCGAATACATTACGATCTCGATCGTTTCATTTCCCCCGAATTTTTCATTCGCTAATTCATTTATGTAACGATAATACTCTATAGTGGATACATATGTTAGCCCACCAATAAGTCCAATTGATTTCATACATTAAAATTAAGGGCTAAAATTTTACCCATCTGTTGATAAAAATAAGTAGCTTGTGTTTAGGTACATTATATTTTTGTATTAATCAACCAAACATAATACTTATGAAAAAGATCTTTAGCGCATTATTGATGGCCACCATGATGATCTCTCTAATTCCACTCCAGTCTTCGGCATTAGTTATATTACCCGGGAGCAACGAGCCCAATCCCGCTACCGTTAAGGCTGCATTTGCAGAATTCAAAAATCTTTCTAAGAAGGAACAAAAGGTAAGAGTGAAAGAGGCAAAAAAACAATTGAAAGATTTTAAGAAAGAAAAGAAATCAAATAAATCCGCCAATGTTGAAATGTGGCTGCTTATCGTACTCGCTATTTTACTTCCACCGCTGGCTGTTTATCTTCACCAGGGTGAAATAAATGGAAAATTTTGGTTAAGCATTTTGTTCTGGTTCCTTTTCATTATACCAGGTGTTGTGTATGCTTTATTGGTAGTAACAAATACTATTTAAATCAAACCTGATAAATAAAAAAGGCCTCCAGATGGAGGTCTTTTTTTATTGCTTAACATAAGAGTTTTATAATATGATCACCCGTTGATTGTTTCCATTGCTCCATGTAAGTAAAGCTTTGTTATCACATTGGCCACCTGTGGGAAAACCATATTCAAGATAAAGAACACGGTCATTGATCTTGATCTTCAATTTACCATCGCTGATCCAGGGACATGCTACTTTCTTCACTAATGGTGATTCGGTGTTCAATGTTATTGTCAGACCACTATTGAACTCAGTTTGTGAACGACCTGTAATTTCATACACATCATCACGAACGATCCTTGTATCCATTCCGTCTATTTGAGTTTTAGTTTTTACACTTTGATAACTATAGCCTCTGCCTGTTGGGAAAGTTACTTTACCGCCTACCACTTCTACTCTCCATTTATGCATTGGAAGATCACTAAGGTTACTGATAATTTTTGAACCTTCAAGATGAACACGATTTACATAATAATTTCTGAAAGTTATAGTAACAACAGAACCGGGCCTGCGCAAAGGTGCAGTAAGATGAACGACGATGGCACCAGAACGAAACTTACCATCACGACCTAAACAACCATTGCCAAAATCAATTGTAATTGTTTTAGGATAAGTAGAATCGTTTGGTGTAATTGTGATCTCAGCACAATCACCAATTGAGGCTCTTAATTCAACAAACAATGGAAGAAATAAACGACCGTTAATACCATATACACTAGCATTACATTCTTCATCTGCTGCCGTTGTAGCCACATCTTCTGCATCATCAAAGCTTACTTCCGCTAATGAGCTTTCTTCAGAATAAGCAGTTGCTTGTTCTTCTGTAACTGGAGTGTTGTTGTTAGTTGAACTAAGATCTTTTTGACAAGAGAAAAGCATAGAGGCAAATAAAAATGCAAGTGCGGCTATGCTGATTCGGCTAATTGAAAACTTTTTCATTTTTATAGTTTTAAGGGTTGTGGAAAAATTAAATACGAAATATGAGAAGGTGGGCTTTGAAAAAAGTTTAAACCGTAGTAAAAAAACTTCTATTTTCCGTTTTGATGAAGGACATATTTAAATATATAGTTGATTATTTCAAAAGTTTAAATAGCAAAGTATTCATAGCCTGCAGCCTGCTGGCAGCTTTAATGATCTATTTGAATTTCCACTATGGTATCGATCTGAAAATTGATGAATATGACCCCATTGTCATTCAATTTATTTGTCGATACCTGGTCTTTTTGATCGCATTTGCACTACCCTATTTCTTTTATTTTCTTTTTGAAAGAAAAAATTATTTTAAAAGTCCATTAATCCTTTTACTTATTTTCTTGTCGCCGGCTATTTTCTCATGGAAAATGGTAATGAGCACGGACTTTCACTTATCAAATAACAATAATTGGGATTACTACTGGAATCAGGTTACTTACTGGCCAATAAGGCTGATAATATTGTTTCTTGTTCTTTTTATCATTTGGAAAATATTTTTTTCCAAAGAAACTTTTTTTGGTTTAACGGTAAAGAAATTTAATTGGAAGCCATATTTAATTATGCTTTTGATAATGGTTCCTCTAATTGCAGCAGCTTCTACACAACCGGATTTTTTAAGCATGTATCCAAAACTTAAGGACGTTGATACAGCTTTATATGGTGTAAAAAATAAATGGCTCTATCATTTGCTTCATGAGCTTTCTTATGGAAGTGATTTTATTTCGGTAGAACTTTTCTTTCGCGGCTTTCTTATTTTAGCCTTTGTAAAGGTGGTTGGTAAAGATGCGATCTTACCAATGGCTTGTTTTTATTGCACGATTCATTTTGGCAAACCTCTTGGCGAATGTATTAGTTCTTATTTCGGCGGGATGATACTTGGCATCGTAGTTTACAATACAAGATCGATCATTGGCGGATTATTAGTTCATCTTGGTATTGCGTGGTTAATGGAATTGGGAGGATATATCGGAAATTCATTTCGGTAGTTATCAGATCGTCCATTCATCATGCACAATTCCAACTAATAAAAATTTGCCATTTCTTTCTTTGAAAACCAGACGAAGGCTTTTCCAATCCATGCCTGCATATTCCTTTTTAAACCCCGAAAAATAACTTTCTGTGAATTCGCAGTCTTTATACACTGATGAAAGATTATTTAAAGAATTTCCAGCTCCGATAAAATCATTTACTGTGCGTTTTTCAGGTTTAACGAAATCAACATCGTAAACGAATCTTTGCATATAATTATTCAAAGTCATTTTTATCGGATCGCCTGTTCCATCGAATTCACCCCAAACGATCATCTCCTGGTTATCATTTCTTGCCATGGCAATAAATTTCTCTCTTGAAAATCTGAGATTCTTAAGAGTATCTATATACCCATATGGAGAAAACCGAATACCCGAAACAGGATGAATATAATTTGCAAATGCCGAATAGTTTTTATTCTTAAGCGCTGCCAGGATAGTATTCGTTAACCTCAGTAAAATGGAATCTTTCCGGTGTCTTAATTTAATGCTGTCCTGAATGTATTTAGCCTGTATTAGGGAGTCTCTTTTTGGATCAATAGTTTTAGTAGTATCGCCGGTCTCTATTTCTAACTTGGTTTCTTTTGCTTTATCCTTGCAAGCAATAAAGAAAGAACAAACTAAAGTGATGAAGACAAATAATTTTTTCATATGCTAATTAAAAAACGCTGCAAACCTGTAAGCCGGATCCTGTTTCTTCCGAAGAAGTTGCCATCATTTATCTGTCCCGATAATTACTCACCGGGATCAATCTGCCTACCCTGTATCTCGGGCGAGCAGCCCTCAAGCGATACTATACGTGGCATTTCAGCATGCAAGGTTTACCCGCAAATGATGTCACCATCAAAAGCTGTGGGCTTTTACCCCACATTTTCATCTTTTCCCATTGCTGGGTAGTTATTTTCTGTGGCACTATCTGTTACTTCAACATACTTTTCAGCATTGGTTGAAATACCCGGCTATTCACCGGTGCATTGCTCTTTACTGTCCAGACTTTCCTCCTCCCGCCTGAGCGGGAAGCGATAGCACGGTTTGCAGCGAATGGCAAATTTACTTTTAAATTGTGGATCAGTATTCAAAAAATATTTCGGTGGCACCATAGCCAAAACGAGGGTCATATTGATTGACAAAAGTCTTTACTTCCTTTCGAAGTTTTAATAACTCATGTATCTCGTCCCTCAACCTGCCACTGCCAACGCCATGAATGACGATGAGGGATGGCTGAAGATGAGCAATGGCAAGATCATAATACTTCTCAAAGGTCTTTATTTGTATTCCAAGTATCTGCAGATTGCCGAGATGATGCCAACTATCAGTTAGTTTTTCAATATGCAGGTCAATGACTGAACGTGGGGGTTCAAGATGTTCTTTTGCTTTTGATGCATCATATACTTTGTATTTTGCAGCAAGAGATCCTATATCAAATTTTTCATGAACAACCTTATCGGGATATTTGTCAAATAACCGGTATGAAAAACTTGCTTCATTCTTGCTTCTTATTTCTTCGATTTTAGTAAAAAGCTGTTTGGGCTTAAGCTTTAATGACGCTGTGCATATTTCTGCTTTTGCTCTATCCGGGTTTACCAGGGAAAATTCGAATTCGAAAAAAGGGCTATCACTCAGATCTTCAAAAGGAACATCATGAATATAAAAATCTTCGAAAGGATGAATCGTATTTTTTAATTCAAACTCGGGCTTACCAAAAAATGCAAGCTTGTAATCAAAATTATAAGCTGTATTTGTCCTGTTAAGTAAATGAACTTTTAATTCGTCCACAACATCATCGCCGAATTCATCAGTATCAACAACAGGTAAAAAAGTCAGCCACATGCCGTCTTCTTCCCTTTTTGAATTACTTTCTTTCTCTTTTTTTAGATCATCAACGTATTGCTTTTGCTTTTTTTCATTCCCGTTCTTTTTTTCCATAAAGCGTTTCAGATATGGGTATTCGATCTGATCTTTATAGACTGGAAACTGCACACCTCCGGCATCTACCATCACCATTTTATCGTTGATGATATCAACCACTTCGGCTTCTTCATTTGAATGAATAATAAGAACCTTATCGCCAATTTGGAATTTCATATTTGCTGCGCAAAGTTACACCAGTTGAAGTGTGCGACGCAACAGAAATTTAATAGAATTACAAAAGCCGGGTTAATAAATTATTTATTTGCCAGCTTGCTTTTATTATACCCATAAATAAAATAAATGATCAAACCGACACCCAACCAGCCAAGGAACCATGCCCAGTTACTTTTAGTCATGCCGGTTAGCAAATAAAGACAAGTAGTGACGCCCATTAATGGGATCAAAGAATATTTTTTTATGACCGTAGCAATAGCCAGTATGAGACAAATGATCCAAAAAATGATAACAGAGATATTTGGCGTGGCAAGATCCATAAAACTTGCTTTGCCTTCAATATAATCCGCATTTGCAGAATAGTCAAAATCAAAAAGATTACTGAAATAATTTTTGCTTAGAACCATAAACAACCCAAGAGAAAGGGCAATGATCAATGGATATAAAAACTGCCCGTTGATATAAGGAATATGAAAACGCCCTGCCACTTTTTCTTTTCTCGGGATCAATAGTACACCACCACAAACAAGAACAAAAGCAAACAGCGTTGCAATACTTGTAAAGTCAAGTACAAAAGTTTTATCTGTAAAAAGAATTGGAATACCGACCACTAACCCTGTAATGATGGTTGCAAAAGACGGCGTTTTAAATTTGTGATGGATCTTTTGAAAAACCGGTGGGAGCAAACCATCACGGCTCATGCTCATCCATATCCTCGGCTGTCCCATTTGAAAAACAAGGAGCACACTTGTCATTGCGACTACAGCGCATATTGATACAAGCAATTGCATCCAGCCCATATTGAGATTTTGCTCTTCAAAAATAAATGCAAGCGGATCACCTACTCCATCAAAATTCTTATAATTAACCGCGCCGGTAAGTACAAGAGACAGTAAAATATATACAACTGTACAGATCACTAATGAATAGATCATACCGCGGGGAAGATCCCGTTGCGGATTTTTGCTTTCTTCCGCCAGCACACTAACCGCATCAAAACCAATATAGGCAAAGAATACTCCAGCAACTGCGGACATTACACCACTAAATCCATTTGGCATAAATGATTTGACTCCTTCATCATTTGCAGGCGTCCAGTTAAAAGTTAATCCATGTGATAAAATCAATGAGCCCCCAACTAAAATTACCAGAATGACAATGGCGAGCTTTAATATCACCATTACGTTGCTGAAGTTGCGGCTCTCTTTTATCCCGCGATAAACGAGATATGTAATAAGAAGATTAATAACGATCGCCGGCAGATCTAAAATTACCCGAAGACTTCCAAGCATCGGAGCCGAATTCCATGCATTGACCAATTCTGCATTCGTGCTATTATTTAATACAGCCTTGTGTGCCTCAACATAACTGCAAGTAAGATAATCAGGAATATGAAGATTTACTTTATGCAAGAAGGAAGTGAAATAATCACTCCAGCTGAATGCAACATAAATATTGCCGATGGAATATTCCATGATCAATGCCCAGCCTATTATCCACGCAAATAGTTCCCCGAAACTTGCATAAGCATAAGTATATGCGCTACCTGCCACGGGGATGCGACTGGCAAACTCTGAATAACAAAGAGCAGTAAATGCGCATGCAATACCTGTAATAACAAAAAGGAGTACAACACCGGGACCGCCATTGAAAACTGCCTGGCCAAGCGAACTGAAGCTTCCTGCGCCAATGATGGCTGCAATCCCAAAAAAAGTCAGGTCACGAACAGTAAGAACTCTTTTTAATCCATGTGCATGGACTTCTGTATCACCTTTTTCAGCATCAGTAAGAATTGAATCAATTGTTTTGCGGCGAAACAATGAATTAGCCATCAGTGTTGGTTTTGAAGTTCAAAATAGGGAAAAATTTGAAAGCAGGGTTTTTAATATTAAGATTTAGGATTCTCTTTCGGGGATACTGACCAAAATCATGTGAAATGTTAACTCGCCTCATAATGGAAAGACCTGTAACGAAGGAAATTTGTGTAAAATAATTTGATATGGAAACCACAATTAAACATGTATATGCGCATCAGCAAGATGATACCAAAGTATCTGTATGGAAAAAATTTATTAACTGGTGCATTAGCCAGGAGCAATATCGTCTTGGATGGCTCGCGGCAGCAATTACACTTCATGGTTGTGTACTGACAATATTTACCATGTTTGCAGTAGTACTTGCCGGAAATCATTTTATTTTCTGGCCATTCATAATTGGAGGCATGGGAATTACACTTATTGTGAACCTCTCAGCTATGCCGACTAAAATCTCTATACCCGTTTTCTTCTTTAGTGTGTTAATGGATCTTACGATCATTATAAGCTGTATCGCTATCGGTTTTGATATCAGTGGTACAATGATTTAAAAATCTCTCTGCACAAGGAAAAGAGCCAGCTCCCTGAGTGGTTCTTTTCTTTTTGACAGGACAGCAATGTCATCCAAATGATTTACCGCTTCGTCCAGGTATTTATTTTTTAATTGCAGGGCCCATTCGTCGGCTTTGCAATCTTTGTAAACTGCTAATACTTTTTCTATTTTGTTGTCCGGATTTGTTTTTATTAATTGCTCCAATTCCTTTTTATGCGAAGCGGATTCCATTGCATGAATAAGTAAAAAAGTTTTTTTGTTGGCCAAAATATCTCCCCCCACTTGTTTGCCCGTTTTATTCTTATCACCAAATGCGTCCAGGTAATCATCCTGCACCTGGAAAGCAATTCCCAGTTTTTTTCCAAACTCATATAAAAGATTTTGATTTCTTTCGCCACCGCCACCAAGCAAACCCCCAACTTTCAAACTCGCGGCCAATGCTACCGAGGTTTTAAGTTCTATCATTCGCAGATAATCATTCATGTTCACATTATTCTGCGATTCGTAGTCCATATCCATTTGCTGTCCTTCACAAACCTCGATAGCTGTCCTGTTAAATAAAGACAACACCTTACTTAAATATGTTGAAGAAATTTTATTTAAATATTCATAAGCCCTGACAAGCATTACGTCGCCTGCAAGTAATGCGGTGCTATCGTTATACTTTGTATGAACAGTTTGCTTGCCTCTTCTCAAAGGAGCTTTGTCCATAATATCATCATGAATCAAAGTAAAATTGTGAAAAAGCTCGATCGCTGTTGCAGCATGCCATGCATCGGGAATGATCTCATCAAAGAGTTCATTGCCCATCAAACATAAAACGGGGCGAACTCGTTTGCCTCCGAGTTTTAAAAAATACTCATTGGGCTCATACAAAGAAGCCGGCTGTTCGGGAAAATGTCTTGTATCAAATTTTTCAGCGAATTGCTTTGATAATGTTTCGAATGACTGCATAAATGAATTTACTCTTTCTTCTTTTTAGTTTTAGCTTTTTCTTTTCCTGTTTTTACTTCTTTCAATCCGCTTGCTACTACCCATTCATAATCCAATTGACGTTTTGTGAGATTGGCTGCAATTACTTTTATCCAAACCTTATCACCCATTCTGAAAGTTCTGCCTGAACGAACACCTGCAAGACAATAATCAGTTTCCACATGCCTGAAATCATCATATTCGGATAAACTGTGTATACTAACAAGTCCTTCGCATTTATGTTCAACTGTTTCCACCCAAAAACCAAAAGATGATACGCCACTGATCACACCTTCAAACTCATCACCAATAAAATTCTGCATATACTCGACCTGCTTGTATTTATTTGACGCCCTTTCAGCTTCCATTGCTGATCTTTCTTTATCACTGCAATGCTTACATTTTTCTTCTATCTTTTTATCAATGATAAAATTATTATTTAATGCCTGCTCAAGAATTCGATGCACCATTACATCCGGATAGCGCCGAATTGGCGAAGTAAAATGACAATAATGTTCAAAGCCCAGGCCATAATGCCCGACATTTTCAGTTGTATACTTCGCTTTTGACATTGTTCTAATTCCCAATTGCTCCAGTACATGCTGCTCAGGTTTACCATGCACCTCTTTCAGCATATGGTTAAATGATGAAGCGATCGCTTCGGGACTTGAGGTATCAAACTGGTGACCGAATTTTTTTGCAAAAGCAATAAAAGGCAACAATTTTTCTTCATCGGGGTCATCATGAATACGATAAGGGAAAGGGATTGGTTTATTGTTGATCTTTATCTTACCAAGATTTTCTGCAACTGTACGATTAGCAAGCAGCATAAATTCTTCGATCAATTGATGAGCCTCTTTACTTTCCTTAATCATTATGCCGATGGGCTTATTATTTTCATCCAGTTTAAATCTAACTTCCTGTGATGAAAAATTAATCGCTCCTTTTTTAAAACGATCATTACGCATTTCTTGTGCAAGGACATTAAGGATAAGAATTTCATCCCGGTACAACCCATCCTTTGTTTCAATTATTTCCTGCACTTCCTCATAAGTAAAGCGATGATCAGAATGGATAATTGTTTTGCCTAACCAATATTGTTTTATTTTACCGTCCGGTGTTATTTGAAAAACTGCTGAGAATGTAAGTTTTTCTTCATGCGGTCTTAATGAGCAAAGCACATTGGAAATTTCTTCAGGCAACATTGGATTTACACGATCTGGCAAATAAACCGAAGTCGCTTTTTCATACGCTGCTTTATCTAACAACGTATCCGCTTCCAGGTAATGACTGACATCTGCGATATGAACCCCGATTTCATAATTACCGTTTTTCAAGACTCTGAATGAAATGGCATCATCAAAATCTTTTGCGTCAACAGGGTCAATTGTAAATGTCAGAATATCACGAAAATCTTTTCGATTTTTAATTTCCTTGTCTGTTATGACATCCGGTATTCTTGCCGCCTCTTCCAGCGCCTCATCAGGAAAACCTAATGGAAATCCGTATTGTAATAAAATTTCTTTCATCGCAATATCATTCTCATTTTCTTTATCAAGGATCTGCAGCACTTCACCTTCCGGTCTTTTATCCTGATCCTCCCATTCCAGCAATCTTACAACTACCCTATCACGATCTTTGGCGCTATTGAATTTTGAGGAGTGAATAAAAATATCCGGCATCTTCTTATTGCCATCCGCCACAAAAAAAGCAAAGCCTTTATTCATTTGGAGAGTACCTACAAATTCAGTTTGCTTGCGACTGACAATTTGGGTTATAACTCCCCGCTGTCTTTTATTCTTTTCTTTGGCATCCTTTACTTTCACCTTCACGGTATCGCCATGCAATGCAGTGCCCAGATCATCCGGACGAATAAGAATATCGACAGGCATATTTTGCACCACAACGAAACCAGTTCCTGAACGACTTATATCCAACACACCCGTCACTGACTGATCATGAGAATGCTTATCCTTCTGTTTACCCTTTTCCTTTTCTTTTCTCTTTTTTGAATTTTTTCTTCCCATTTTATTTATTTAACCTTATCCCGATAGCTATCGGTAAAATCTTTTATATAACTTTTAATCAACGATACAAATTTCCCTTCTTCATTGAATAGAAAATGATGTTTCAGTGGTATCACATAAAGCGGTACGTCATTTAATTGCTCGCCAAACTTTGCCAACCTCACCGCATCTTTTTCCGTTGTCAATATTATTTTTTTCTCTGCCTCAATTTTATCAAATCTTTTTTTAATATCCTTCCAATCATCAATAGTAAAAATATGATGATCGGGATAATGAAGCATGTAATAAGTTTCTGTATGCTCTTCCAGCAGGTCTTTTAAAGGTTGGGGATTGGCAATACCCGTTACAAGTAAGACCTCTGTATTAGTAGTCAACCTTACTGTTTGCTCATGTTTTATGATATGATAAACATCCCCGTAACTATTAGCCGTAAAAAAGATATGCTGGCTTGATAATGGCCCGATCTCGGCAGTGATATCTTTTTTTACTTTCTCTTCGATAGCAGGATCACATTTTGTCACCACAATTATCTCTGCCCTTTTATAGCTTGACTTCAGATCACGAAGATCACCTGTAGGCAAATAAAAATCACGGGTAAAAAGATTATTATAATCAGTAAGTAAAATATTCAATCCCGCCTTTATTGCACGATGCTGGAATGCATCATCAAGAATAATGGATTGTATATCGGGTTTATCATGTAAGAGTTGCGAAATAGCATCAAGTCTTTCTTCCCCTACTGCCACCGGTACCTGCGGAAATTTCAACTTGAATTGCATGGGCTCATCACCGATCTCCAATGCATCAGATCTTTCATTAGCCAATGCATAGCCTTTTGTCTTTCTTTTATATCCCCTGCTAAGAGTTGCCACCTTAAAATCATCTTTCAAATTTCTTACCAAAAATTCTACCATTGGCGATTTACCTGTACCTCCCACGGAAAGATTACCAACACAAATCAACGGCATACCGAATGTTGCTGATTCGAAAATTTTCAGATCGTAAAATTTATTCCGGATAAAAATGATCAACCAATAAATGATGGCCAGCGGAAAAAGAAGTACGCGGAATGTTTTTAGAAAAATATTAGAATACATAAACTGTGGTCGGTGTTACACAAAGGTTTAAAGGTACATCAAATTCATTGGTATCATCTATGGCATCTAAGGGTTCAAAATAGCTAAAGCCGATCTTAAGACAGTCGCTTCGGCATTGGGAAAGATAGCGGTCATAAAACCCTTTTCCATACCCGATCCGAAAGCCATTCTTATCAAACGACAACAACGGAACAAAGATCATGTCCATTCCGGAATGCTTAACAACTACGCCATCTTCCGGTTCATACAGATCATATTTATTCTTGCGAAAACGAGTGTCGTCATTTGTTTGTACAGATCGCATGCTGTGATCCTCAAAATTTGTTTTTGGATAACAAATGATCAATTCTGGATTTTGGAATTCTAAATAATCGGTAAACAAATGTGTATTAGGTTCATGATTTTGTTCGATCGGCCAATAAGAAAGCAAAAATGTAATAAATGGCAGTTGTACAGTTTGCAATTGTATCAACAACAGATCGTCCAGCTTAATTCTTTCGGTAGCGGAAAGATCCAATCTTTTTTTCCTATATAAATCCCTTGCTTCTGTCTTAAGCATTCATCAAGATAAGAAATTACATGATACCGAATAGTCTCTTAACGGTTTTCAATAAAAATAGAAAATATCGTAGTGCCATAATTTCTTTCAGTAGCGTAGAAAGAAAATTTCTTGTAATCATTTCTTGGCGTATGTTCAAGCACAAACCATCCTTTTGAGTTCAACAATTGCTTTTCAAAAATAAGTTTAGGAAGATCATCAATATTGCCGAGTGCATAAGGTGGACCTGCAAAGATAAAATCAAACTTGTCGGCGCACTGATCAATAAATTTAAATACATCGAGTTTCAGGACTCTAAAATTCTTAAGCTTTAATTCGCCAGCAGTTTTTTTTATGAACTCATACATCTTTGGATCCTTCTCAATTATTGTCAGATCGTTTGCACCGCGACTTGCTAATTCATAGCTAATACTTCCTGTACCACCAAAAAGATCCAGCGTTTTTAATTCTTCGATGTCGAGGTTGTTGGAAATTACATTAAAGAGTCCTTCTTTAGCTACATCAGTGGTAGGTCTTGTATGCGGCATATTTGCCGGAGGGCTAATTTTTCTGCGGCCATGTTCTCCACCTATAATACGCATGCAGCCAGTTTACTGATTGATGAAAAATAATGTGCGGGATGCACGGTCAATGCTTCAGCAAGTTTTACTTCTGCCGATAAAGATTCAAACTCAAGATTGATAAAATATTTATACAATTCCCGGTAAACAGCAGAGTCTTTCTCAATTAAACCAGCTAATGAGAGTTTGACAGTTTGTTGTGATAAGTTTAATTGCTGGCAGCATTTCAACAAATAATACAAAACGTCTTCAGGCGAGGTATATGAAAATGTTTTTGCAAGTAATAACTTATTATTTCTCAAAATGACCACTGAAAATTCATCTGTTTTAAAATCAATGATCATTGCCTCTTCATTTTTTGAAGCATGACCTTTTAATAATACAGAATAAATGCTCCAGGATTTTGCACTTAAAAATTTCCAGCTTATTGCCGAATGAAGATCTGAAGGAAGACGATAAACATTATAAAGATTCCAGCCCGGAACATTTTCTGAAACAACAGTTGTATGAACACTCTTTCCAAAAGTCGCATCTAAATTTAATTGCCCGTCTTCATACTTATAAACTACCGATGGTATTTGCACAGACTCATTCGAGTCATAACCGATCGCGGTTTGATAATACCGGTTGTTCAATGACTCAATCCCTTCAAAAAAACTTTTATAATCATTCTCATCTTCGGTAGAAGTGTAGTATCCAAACTCAACTAATTCCTTTGACAAATAATTCATTACTGCAAAGCTGCAATGTCTTGCACCGGCGATCATAAGCAAGATAAAATTAGCCGGGTTATATTCAGCCTCAGTCTTAATATGAAATGAAGGTTTCAGATAGTTGATTTAATTGCGTGCAATGTTAGAACAAAAATCAGTCCGCATCAAACTTAGAACTTAAAACTTAGAACTCAATATAGCTTATTATCTTGCAGCCCTTTACTCAATGGATAGCCTTCAAAATAGCCTGCAATTTAAGATCACTAACAAGCAGATCCTTAAGCTGACGCTGCCTGTAAGTATTGCTATTCTTGTACCGCAACTGAATTTTATTACTAATAATATTTTTCTCGGCCATTATTCAACAACAACACTTGCCGTTGCCAGCATCACCGGGGTTTATTATTTAATATTTGCTTCTATCGGCTTTGCGTTAAATAATGGACTGCTGGCTCTTATTAGTCGCAGAGCAGGTGAAAACCGGCCAGATGAGATCGGTAAAATTTTTAACCAGGGAATTTTTACCGCTTTATTGATCGCAGCGGTTGCCGTTACTGTTTCTTATACGTTTACCCCAACGCTGCTTCGCTCCATATTACATGAACCTGAAAAAGCTGAAATGGCCATCAGCTTTATTCAAATACGTATTTGGGGCCTGCCCTTTCTTTATATCTATCAATTAAGAAACGCATTGCTTGTTGGTACCAACCAAAGTAAATACATGGTGATGGGCACTGTTGCTGAAGCAATAGCCAATGTGGTTTTTGATTATACATTGATATTTGGGAAATGGTGTTTGTCTGATTTAGGGTTTAATGGTGCAGCTTATGCATCTATCATCGCTGAGTTTGTTGGTATGTTTGTTATTTACATAGTTATTCATCAAAAAGGGATAGCTCAACAATATGCACTTTTTAAAAACCTGCGCTGGGATAAAAAGAATGCATCGCTTATCACCGCTATGTCTGCGCCGCTTGTATTCCAGCATGCCATCAGCATCATGAGCTGGGAGCTGTTTTATATTCTTATTGAAAGGAATCACTCTTCAGATATGCCGCAAGCCATTTCAAACGTAATGCGAAATGTATTTGGGATGTTTGGCTGTATGAGTTGGGCATTTGCATCAACCAGCAACAGCATGGTAAGTAATATCATTGGGCAAGGGAAGCATGAGCAAGTGATCCCTGTTATTAAAAAAATAGTAAAGCTGAGCACCGGCATTGCTCTTGTACTTTGCCTGCTGCTGAATTTATTTCCATCTCTTTTTTTATCCATTTTCGGACAGAGTGATGAGTTTATTCAACAAGGTATACCGGTCATTCGTGTCGTTTCGCTTGCTATGATCCTTATGTCGTTTTCTGTTGTATGGCTTCATGCAGTTACCGGTACAGGCAACACAAAAGTTACTTTCCTGATTGAAGCCGTCACGATCATTTTATATTGTGTATTTATTTATGTCGTTCTTGAGAAGCTCAAACTTTCAATCACCATTGGCTGGATGAGTGAATGGCTTTACTGGACATGTATGTTCATCCCAGCCTTCTTTTATTTGCGAAGTGGTCATTGGAAGAAAAAAGTGATTTGATAGCCGGCGGCATTGCTACTATCAGCTTTTCTTGTGTCACTCACTTGTACGTCTTGTAATTCTATTCAACACGAAGGGGTCTATCGAATAAAGCTTCAAATCGTTTTGAAATATTTAGCTTGCTTCTTCTCTGAATAACAAGTGATCATTAACTTCGGGTTACTGCATACTATTTAAAATTATTAAATGAGCTGGGATATAGTGATTTTTAATTCCAAACAAAAAATAAATTCTATTGAGGAAATAGAAGAAGATTTATTTGCCCCTATTGACTTTAATGCAATTTTGGAAAAACACTTTGCCAACATAATTAAGGATGGTAATCATAGGGAGATTAAAGGTGCTGATTACTCTATCAATTATTTTGTATACCCGGAACCTATAAGTAACATGCTATTAAATCTGTATGGAGAGAATTCAATTTTTGAGTTGATCAGGGTTTCAAAAGAATATGGTTGGCAAATATTTGACACGGGTAACGGACAAATGATCGATCTCGATCATCCTGAAAAAAATGGCTACCGAGATTTCCAAAATTACTTACAACATGTGTTGAAAAAGTCTGATGACAAATCATAATGTTTTCTTCTCTACAGCGTAAAAGAATTAATTTTGGCCACTTACAACCAATCAATATTTCACAGTTAATGAAGGAGAAACTGCAGCAGCTAGAAAAACAAATTGAGGGAGATCTTTTTTATGACATTACGATGCGTACCCTGTATGCTACAGATGCATCCGCCTATCGTGAAATGCCTTTGGCAGTGGCTATTCCAAAAACGATTGAAGACATTAAACTCCTTATCAGGTTTGCAAAGAATGAAAAGACCTCATTGATCCCAAGAACAGCAGGTACTTCGCTTGCAGGACAAGTGGTAGGCAGCGGTATCATTGTAGATGTTTCGAAATACTTTACACAAATATTAGAACTGAATAAAGAAGAAAACTGGGTTAGAGTACAACCCGGAGTTATTCGTGATGAGCTGAATATGTTTCTGAAACCTCATGGTTTGTTTTTCGGACCAGAAACATCAACTGCCAACAGGGCCATGATCGGCGGAATGGTTGGTAATAATTCCTGCGGTTCTAACTCTGTTGTGTATAGAAGTACAAGGGAACATTTGCTGGAAGTGAAAGCATTGTTGAGTGATGGCAACGAAGTTGAATTCAAATCATTAAACATTGATGAGTTCCATACAAAATGTGAAGGCACAGGGTTGGAAGCAGTAATTTATAGATCTACCCGCAACATTTTGAGTAACTATGAGAACCAGGTAGAGATAAGAAAAGAATTTCCAAAAGAGTCTGTAGAAAGAAGAAACACAGGTTATGCGATCGATGTGCTGCTGGAATCTGCACCTTTCACTGCTGGCAAAGAATATTTTAATTTTTGTAAACTGATCGCAGGATCAGAAGGCACACTTACTTTTATCACCGAAATAAAATTGAATGTTGTGCCACTGCCGCCAAAAGAAGTGGGATTGCTTTGTGTACACTTTAATTCTATTGATGAATCACTAAGGGCAAACCTTATTGCCTTAAAATACAGACCGAGTGCCAGCGAACTGATAGACCATTATATTCTTGAATGCACCAAGGAAAATAAAGAGCAGATCAAGAACCGTTTTTTTGTGCTAGGCGACCCGGGTGCTATATTGGTTATTGAATTTGCAAGAACGAACCACGAAGAAATAATTGAAATTGCTAAACAAGTGGAGGCAGACATGAGAGCCGCAGGGTTGGGTTATCACTTTCCTTTATTATTTGGCGAGGATTCAAAAAAAATATGGACACTACGCAAGGCAGGACTTGGATTACTAAGCAATTTACCCGGCGATGAAAAAGCCGTGCCTGTAATTGAAGATACAGCTGTGGATGTAAATGATCTGCCGAATTACATCCGCGATTTCAATGAAATATTAAAGAAGCACGATCTGTATTCAGTGCATTATGCACATGCAGGATCAGGTGAAATTCATTTGAGACCCATCATTAATTTAAAAACAAAAGAAGGCAATAAGCTATTCAGAACAATTGCAGAAGAGATAGCAACATTAGTAAAAAAATATAATGGCTCACTTAGTGGCGAACATGGCGATGGACGGTTGCGAGGCGAGTTTATTAAACAAATGGTGGGTGAAAAAAATTATCGGTTGCTGAAAGAAGTAAAACGCACCTGGGATCCTGAAAATATTTTCAATCCGAATAAGATCGTTGATACACCGCCGATGGATACGATGCTTCGTTATGTTCCCGGTCAACAAACACCTGCATTCAAAACTGTTTTCCGTTTTCATAACCAGGATGTGCTGCAACATGCTGAACAATGTAATGGCAGCGGTGATTGTCGTAAAACACAGTTATCAGGTGGCACAATGTGTCCATCCTTCATGGCGACACGCAATGAAAAAGATACAACAAGAGCAAGAGCAAATATCCTGAGAGAGTTTTTGACCAACTCAGGTAAGCTTAACCGTTTTGATCATAAAGAGATCTATGATGTGATGGATCTATGCCTGAGTTGTAAAGGTTGTAAATCCGAATGTCCAAGCAATGTGGATGTGGCAAAACTGAAAGCAGAGTTTTTGCAGCATTATTATGATGCGAACGGTGTCCCATTCAGATCCAAATTAATTGCAAACTTCAGTGCTTCAGCAAAGCTCGGCTCCATCGCTCCGGGTATTTATAATTTCTTAATGACGAATAGTGCTATCAGCAAAATAGTGAAGAAGATGTCAGGGTTTGCTGTTGAACGAAGTATGCCCACTTTGTATAAAACGACTTTGAAAAGTTGGTATGAAAAAAATAAAAAGTTAAAAGTCAAAAGTCAAAAAGCAAAGACAAGAGGAAAGGTTTATTTGTTCTGTGATGAGTTTACAAATTATAACGATACAGAGATCGGTATCAAAGCGATCCGGTTACTGGAGAAACTTGGATATGAAGTGATCATTCCGGATCATATTGAAAGTGGCAGGGCCTGGTTGTCAAAAGGCCTTTTGAGAAAAGCAAAAGAAATAGCAAACAAAAATATTTCTCTGCTTCATCCATTAATAACTGTTGATACGCCATTAATAGGCATTGAACCTTCTGCCATCCTTACTTTTCGTGATGAATATATTGACCTTGCCCATGATGCACAATTTGAAAAAGCAAAACAACTTGCTGCAAATGTTTTTATGATCGATGAGTTTCTCGCCAGTGAAATTGAAAAAGGAAATATCAGGAAAGAACAATTTACCAAAGAACAAAGAACGATCAAGTTGCATGGACATTGCCAGCAAAAAGCATTATCCAGCGTGGCGCCTTCGGTAAAATTATTATCACTACCGAAAAATTATAAAGTAGAAGTAATCCCTTCCGGTTGCTGCGGCATGGCCGGCTCCTTCGGCTATGAAAAAGAACATTATGATCTGTCTATGAAGATCGGTGAGCTTGTTTTGTTTCCCGCTGTTCGTAAGCAAACTGATGATGTAATTATTGCAGCACCCGGCACCAGTTGTCGCCACCAGGTAAAAGATGGTACAGGTAAAATAGCATTACATCCCGTGGAAGTGTTGTGGGAGGCGTTAGTGTGAGAATGTGATTTGATACCCAGCTGTAGTATGGCTGCTGTTTTAATTCTCGGTAACACACTTACTCCAACAATTTCTTAATTCTTTGCCAATAGTTTCAGCATTTTCAGGAAAGTATTCAATTTCTGAAATTTCACCAGGTAAACGATAAAACATTTTTTTCGGAATATTTATTTTAAATGGTTCAAATACCATTTTTCTGTCTTCTATTATAATACTAACACGTTTTATATGTTGTAAAAACGCTTTTTCAGTTTTAAAACCCGCCTTTTTAATTATCAATTTATAATTTTCTCTTATTTGATCATATGAGACATCTTTTTCTTTCGATTGTTGCAAATGATTTAAAACACAGTTTCCAAGTTCAACATCTGAGGTCTGCAGAGGCAAAATTGTGTAATCCCCAGTAGAATACCATGTACCTGCATCTTTCTTGTTTGTAGTCTCAATTATTATTTTATCTGGCAGTAAAAAGGCAGCAGCTTTCATTACAGTTGATTATTATAAGCATGTGCTTCCGGGAGAGGCTCCTCCCGAGCTAAAGTAAAGATATAGTTTAAAAGTTTTTATGGCGGGACTTGTCACTGTAATTTTTAGTACCGGCAAGTTGAAGCAAACTAAAAAACCCCGCTTCTATTTGTCATGTCGAACCGAGTGTATTAGTTCGGTTGCTATTTGAGTGATATAAGGTGAGACATCTCAGGATCATTAAAATCTGAGATGTCTCGCCTCGGTTTATAAAATTTGTAAATGTCAATAATAATCGGCTCGACATGACAAGACCTCTGAAGTGCTGAATAGAATTGTTGCAGTACAAGAGTGCGACGCAACGGAAGCTTAATAGTAGTAATGTTGCTTGGCTCATAAGATTGCTTCGGCCTGCATTTTTATAATCGAGTGATTACTTGAATTGACGGCCTCGCAATGACGGGACAGCCGATGACAATGAGGAAAGTTCAATCTAAGTCACCCCTTTAGGGGGACAGGGGGTTAATCCACAAACTGCACCGAATAGATCATCGGTAAATAATTATTTATTGTTTGCCAGCTTTCGCCACGGTCAGGAGAGAAAAATAAATTACCGGTAGTTGTACCGAATGCCAGCGCATCACCGGAGTTCACCAAACAATGGCGATACACTATATCAAAACATCCTTCCTGCGGCAATCCTTTTCTTTGTTCTTTCCATGTCTTACCGCCATCATCTGTTCTGCAAATACAAAGAGCACCTTTAATTGCAGTACGGGTCATGTCACTATTTGCAGGCGCCACCCAGGCCTGGTTAGGGTTATCTTCTGCAACAGCTATCGCAAAACCAAATCTTGCAGTGCCTTCTTTTTGTCCAATATCTTCCCAATTCATCGCAGCATCTGCGGAACGAAAAATACTGCAGTGATTTTGTTGCCACAGTATATCAGGATTTGAATTAGCCGCAACAAGAATATGCGGATCATAGCCGGTTTCTGCATCAGGATTCGGTAAGAAATCTGCCCACATACCCTTATTGCGGATATGCCATGTTTTGGCGCTGTCAGTTGTTTCAAAAACACCGGCACAACTAATACCGATATGAATTCTTTCTTCATTTCGCGGATCAACAACAATAGAATGAATACCCGGCTGATCACGACCTCCACCAAACCATCCATCTTTACGTGTAGGATGATTCCACAACGATTCTACCAATTGAAAGCTACTGCCATTGTCTTCACTTAAAAACAAACCACCGGGATCAGTGCCCAGCCAAATACGTGAAGGAAATTTTTTACCTCCATGCGCCATCGCCCAGATATATCGTGTAGTAGCAGGAACACCATCTTTGATCTCTGAACCTTCCGGATAGGCCGGAGCAGTTACTTCTTCCCATGTATTCCCCCTATCATTAGAATGATGAAGCTTTACACCCCAATGTCCATGATCAAGAGCAGCCCACCAGGTACCGTTTCTTTCATCTGAATAAGCAATAGAAACAGGAACTCCTTCAAAAGAAAGATTCTCATTTTTCCATTTACCGTTTTTAAATTGGTAAGAAATAAAACCTTTGCGGGTTCCTAATAAAAGAGTTTTTTTCATAAACTATATTTTTTATCCGCCAGATAATGCCTGCATGATATATATTTCGCTGCCTGCAGAAAATGCGTCAGACAATTTATTCCGATCGTTTATCATTTTGCCATCAATAAAAATATTGACATGCCTGCGAAGGCTTCCTCTTTCATCAAGCACATAACTCTGAAGACCGGGATAATTAGTTTCTATTTCTTTAAATATCTCTGCCAATGTTTTTCCGGCAGCCGGCGTGTCTTTCAGCTTAGGAAAAAATCTTTTTAATGCGTATGTGAATTTTATTGTAGGCATCTAAGCTAAGTTAAGATAAAACCACAGAGGCACAAAGAGCACGGAGTAACACAGAGATTTCTCCGTGAGTCTCAGTGTCACTGTGACTCCGTGGTTCAAAAAAATAATTAGTCTGGAAGAAAAAATTAGAAAGTGTTACGATATGTAGCGGCTACAGTTCCATTAAAGCCAGCTATCGGGGGGACCTTTTTCACAACACGAACTTCTATTTCGATTATGGAAGAGAATTTATCATGAATCTTTTTTGCGATCGATTGGGTTAATGTTTCCAATAATTCTCTTGGGTGATCCATTTCTTTTTTTATGATCTCAAACACCTCAGCGTAGTTTACTGTTTCTTTAATGGAAGAAACTTCATGATGGCTTGAGTCGAGTTTTGCCAAAACATCAACAACAAATTCACCGCCTACTTTCTTTTCTTCAGCATATAGCCCATGTAAAGAATAAAACTGCAAGCCTTTTAATTCTATAATGAATTCTCCCATCGTTTAACCTTTAAGATTCAACTTCAATTTAATGAAGGCCTTTTGCTCCGAGCCATCTTTCTGCGTCCAGTGCTGCCATACATCCACTTCCTGCAGCGGTTACAGCCTGACGATAAATTTTATCCTGCACATCGCCACTGGCAAAAACACCATCGATATTTGTTTTCGAAGTACCCGGAACAGTTTTGATGTAACCTGCTTCATCCATATCCAGCCATCCTTTAAAAATCTCTGAATTAGGCTGGTGCCCGATCGCTACAAAAAAACCATTGACGGGAATTGTTTGTGTTTCGCCAGTCTTATTATTTTTAATTCTTACTCCGCTTACATTTTTATCGCCCAACACTTCTTCTGTATCTGTGTCCCAGTACATTTTAATATTCTTTGTATTCATCACCCTATCCTGCATCACTTTACTTGCCCTCATCTCATGACGGCGAATAAACATATGCACCGTTGTACAAAGTTTGCTGAGGTATAATGCTTCTTCTGCTGCAGTATCACCAGCTCCTACTATTGCCACTTCTTTATTACGAAAGAAAAATCCATCACATACTGCACATGCACTTACTCCAAAACCATTTAATCTTTGTTCGCTTTCCAGGCCAAGCCATTTTGCAGATGCCCCGGTTGAAATGACCACAGAATTTGCTTCGATCCATTTTTCCTCATCGATCTCTATTTTAAATGGATGAGAGGAGAAATCAACTTTTGTTGCTATACCATATCGAATATCCGCACCCATACGGTGAGCTTGCTTTTCAAAATGCACCATCATTTCTGGCCCCTGTACACCATCCGCATAACCCGGATAATTTTCGACTTCAGTTGTTATTGTCAGCTGTCCGCCCGGTTGAATTCCCTGGTATAATACTGGTTTTAAATTAGCCCTTGCAGCATATATCGCTGCAGTGTAACCGGCAGGACCAGATCCAATGATAAGGCAGTTCACTTTCTCGTTTGTACTATTGTCCATTCTTTTATCTTGTTTACAAAACACCCTCTCCGTGGAGAGGGATTAAGTATGATGTGCAAAAGTAAATGTAATTGATGAATCAAGCAGGCAGCTCATGACTATGTTATTAATCTTTAATAACTCTATCGCGGAATAATGATGGTTCGGAATTGCGGAGCATAACCGCCAAAATAACCCAATGCACCATTGCTGACATTACTCAAAACCTTTGTCGGGGAAGCAAACGGGTTTCCAATACTACCATAACTGAATTCCATCGTTCGCCAGAAATCATAAGTGCTTTTATCAATTTGACTAAGTTTCAATGTGACAGTATCTCCTTTATCAAACAATGAATAGTCATCAGGCAAGTCCTGGTTTCTATCTACACCTCTTTCCACTTCAATTTCATAGCTGGTGCCATCTATGATCTGATCATCGTAAACTGAATTCAGGGCTGGATAAAAAGGTTCCTTGTTTCTTTTTGTAAAATACCGGATATAATCGCCATAACCCGCTTTGTCCGTTGCTCTCACCATCAAGGCTACTTTGTTTGTATCATTACTTCCCGGAGCTTGTTTCCAAAAAAGAGAATCAAGACTTCTTGTAAGAGCTGGAATTTTGGTTGTTGCGGTAAACTCATTTCCTCCCGAAACGATCCTCAATGAATATTGAGTATTGGTTTGGCCGATAAATGCTGTTGAAAGATTAGAAGAATCAATAGAATAAAAATAGAAATAATAATTATTTGCAATATGAATTGAATCTTCCTTCAACTTATGGGTAAGTGTTCCATTTGAAACATATATTTCTGCATTTCTTACAAAGCTCCCAACAAGTATATCAGGAGTTATTTGATCAAAGAAGTTTTGACTTTTCGTTAAAATAACAATAGGACGTTCATTGGTTTCAATTGTAGCTTCAACAACAAGCTTTGGAGAAGATTCATCAAGGTCAAACGTTACTCCTTTTTCACAGGAGGTAAGGATAAGACAGGCGATAATCAGAAAGAAAACATATTTCATAAACGACCACAAAGGTAAATACCTGTATTGATGAATAGTTTTGAAAGTGGTAATTAACTAAAACAAAACAGTCCCGCAGAAGCGAGACTGTTTAAGGTTAACCCATCGATTTATTTTTAGCCTAAATATGCTTTTA
>Ga0193738_1000072_pt1 | contig 63818 bp, 88 predicted proteins | sample L2a1metaG_FD_144927 | JGI IMG/M metagenome (GOLD analysis project Ga0193738, IMG submission 144927) | Soil microbial communities from a riparian zone of the East river system, Colorado, United States - L2a1 | ecosystem: Environmental > Terrestrial > Soil > Riparian zone | place: USA: East River... | reverse complement strand
TAGTCGCGGTATGAAGGTCGAGGAGTTCGCTGCATCGCGCCGCGCCCGGCTCGAGCGGGCGGACGACGACCTGCACGGGACCGTGCGGCGGGGGATCGACGACCTCATCGACGGTCAGCCGGACTGGGCCGACGACATCATCGCGGATGCCGCGGTGCTCTGGCTCGAGGTGTTCGAGGCGGAGGCCCCGGAGGCGAATCGCGGCGTCGCGCTGGCCCGATTCCGCCGCGAGATCGCGAAGTCGCTGGAAAAGACCGCGGTGCCCGACGAGAACGGCGTCGACGCCAGCGTCAACCGCGTCACCTACTGGCTGTCGACCTACACGGTCAACAACGCCACGGTCGCCGGCGCCTTCCGGCGCGGCGTGAAGTTCAAGCGCTGGACGACCATGCACGACGCGCACGTGCGCGAGATGCACGACGGAGTCGATGGACAGATCACGTCCATCGGTGGGACATTCGATGTGGGCGGGCACAATCTCGCCTACCCGGGAGAGCCCGTGGGCCCGCCGGATGTCTGGATCAACTGCCGGTGCCTTGCCATGCCGGCCGCGCGAGACGGAGAGACCATGAGCGGCACCACGTACACGATCGGGCCGGAGGACGACGTCCTCGACGACAACCCCGACATCATCCCCGGCTCCGACATCATCGCCGCGGCGTCGACGCCCGAGGTCGACACCGAGCCGCTCCCCGAGATCGACGAGGAGGGTCTCGTCCCGGACGAGCCGGAGGACGACGAGGAGCTCATCACCGAGATCCCCGTGCACGGCGTGCTCGCGCCGGAGGGCGTGCCCACCGGCGACGGCCGGATGTTCGCGCTCGAGGCGCTGTCCACCCGCGACCTGCCGGTGCCGCTGCTCTACGAGTACGTGCACAGCCACGGCGGCGACACGTCGATGACCTCCACCGTCGGCCGCGTCGACAAGGCGTGGCGGGACGAGGCCACGAACATGTGGCGCTGGACCGGCGCGATCGTGCTCTCCACGCAGTACGCGCAGGAGACGATCGACGGCATGGTGCAGGGCCTCGTGCGCGGCGTCTCGATCGACGGCGACGCCGCCGAGCTCGAGGTGCGCGAGATCGACGACGACGCGGACCTGATGGATCTGCTCATGGGCGGCGGCGAAGAGGTCTACGCGAAGATGCGCGTCGCGGGCCTGACGATCGTGCCGATCCCGGCGTTCCAGGAGGCATACATCGCGCTCGGCCACGAGTTCCAGGAGGATCTCACCGACGAGGAGTTCGACGCGCAGCTCGTGGCGCTGCAGGCGTGCGGCTGCATGTCGCCGGAGAGCGAAGAGGACTTCCGCGACGTCTCCACCGAGGAGCGCGAGCGCCTCGCCGGCGAGGGTGCCGCGATGCCCGATGGCAGCTACCCGATCGCGAACTGCGAGGATCTCCGCAACGCGATCCAGGCGATCGGCCGGGCCAAGGATCCCGAGGCCACCAAGGCGCACATCCGCAAGCGCAAGAGCGCGCTCGGCTGTGACGAGGTCGAGCTGCCCGAGGACTGGGGTGCCGAGATCGTGGCATTCGTCGACACTCACGACGGACCCGGCTGGATCACGCACCCGATCCCGACCCAGCGCATCCGCAACTACTGGACCCGCGGCGAGGGCGCGGCCAAGATCCGCTGGGGCGTCGCGGGCGACTTCAACCGCTGCCGCATGCAGCTCGCGAAGTATGTCCAGAACCCGGACTGGCTCGCGGGCCTCTGCGCGAATATGCACTACGAGGCACTCAAGTTCTGGCCGGCACAGCACCACGGCTCGAAGGTGATCGTGGCCTCCGCCGCGTTCGCCGATCGCGCGCCGATCGCGCGGCTCGTCCGGCCGGAGCACCCGGTCTACCCGGCCGAGTTCTTCGCCGAGCCGACGCTCGACCGCGCCTACCCGCTCAAGATCGACCGCGACACCCGGCGGGTGCACGGCTACGTCTCCGAGTGGGGCGTCTGCCACGTCGGGATGGCCGGCATGTGCCAGGAGGTGCCGCAGTCGTACACCGACTACGCCTACTTCAAGAAGGGCGTCGTCGACACCACCGAGGGCGAGCAGTTCGTCGGTTGCCTGACGTTCGCCGGCCACGCCTCGCGGTACATGAGCATGGCCAAGGCGAGCGACTACTACGACAAGCCGGACGCGGTGCGCGCCTACGTGAACGTCGGCGAGAACGCCTACGGCGTCTGGTTCTCCGGCGTCATCCCGCCCGAGGTCAGCGACGAGGACATCACCAAGATGCGCGCCATCGGCGCGGTCTCGGGCGACTGGCGCGAGGTGCGCGGGCAGCTCGAGCTCATCGGCGTGCCGATCGTGAACACGCCCGGCCTGCCGGTTCGGCAGCTCGCGGCATCCGCCGGCCGGCAGACGGTGATGATCGGTGCCGGCGCGCTCAAGCCTGACGTGCTGGTCGCCGCCGCCACGATGGGAATCGACCCCGAGCTCGTGGGCGCGATCGCACGCACCGCGGTCGCGGAGTACCGTCACCAGGAGAAGGTCTTGGCAACCGCCGGGCCTGCGCGTCAGAAGGTCCGCGAGCACACTCTCGCCGTCGCCCGGGCCCGAGTGGAGAGGGGCTGACATGGCCTGTTCCTGCAGCAAGAACAAGACCGCCGACGGCAAGCCCAAGAGCTACGTCGTCACCGCGAAGGACGGGACCAAGCACGCCTACAAGTCCGACGTCGAAGCCGCCGCCGCGGCCAAGCGGATGCAGGGCAGCTGGAAAGCAGCCTGATCTGAGAGGGCTCCCGCTTGCACTAGGTGCCAGCGGGGGCCTATTCTCATGCCTCAGAAGCAGTACCCTCCGCGCCGTAGGCGAGTGAGTCGATCCGTGGGTCACATCGTGACCCCCACCACACGACCTACGTTCGCAGGAGGACGCCATGAAGTTCCAGATGCCGGAGACCCTCGACGGTCTTTCGATCGACAAGCTGGATGAGCTGCACCAGGCCGCATTCGGGGAGTACGCCGGCCTCGCCATGAAGGACGACGCCGAGATCACGGACGCCGAAGTGGCCGACATCGAGTTGCTCGGTCAGCACATCGCCACCATCGAGGCTGCTCAGGACGTTGCCAACGCGGCCGTCCAGGAGCGCGCCGACAAGCTTGCCGCCGCGCGCGGCCGGGTCGCCGCGGCAGATTCCGCCGGCGGAGACGACGACGACGAGCCCGAGGGCGACGGCGAAGAGGACGACGGCGAGGGCGAGCCCGAGGGCGAGCCCGACGAGGAGGCCGACGAGCCCGAGAACGCGGAGGCAGAACAGGAGAAGGAGCTCGTGACCGCTTCCGCAGCGCCCCGTAAGCGCACCGTCCGCACCGCGGCGTCCAGGGCTCCCAAGCCCCGCGAGGTCATCCCGCCCGCGCCTCTCGGCGGCACGCTGATCGCGTCGGCCAACGTCCCCGACTTCTCGGCCGGCGCCACGCTCGAGGGCATGGACGATCTGGTCAAGGCGTTCATGGCGCGCTCGCGCATGTTCGCGGGCCGCAAGGACAAGGCCAGCATGGAGCGCTACGGCGTCGCCACACTGCGCCGTCCCGAGACCGACTTCACGATCAACGGCAACATGTCGACCGCGGAGCAGCTCGAGATCGTGCAGAACGCGGCTCGCGGCTCGCGGCTCGAGACGGTCCTGGCGTCCGGCGCCTGGTGTGCTCCGAGCGAGACCCTCTACACGTTCTGCGAGAACGAGACGGCTGAGGGCCTGTTCACGCTCCCCGAGGTGACGATCACCCACGGTGGCCTGAACTTCACCAAGGGCCCGCAGCTCGCCGACCTGCTCGCCGACCCCGCCTTCGGATTCGTGCAGACCGAGGCCGAGGCCGAGGCCGGCACCCCCAAGGTCTGCTTCGAGTTCGAGTGCCCCCCGTTCGAGGACCACCGCCTCGACGCCTTCGGCTACTGCTTCAAGGCGCCGATCCTGACGGCGAGCCCCGCCGGCTGGCCCGAGCTCATCCGCCGGTTCATCAACCTGTCGACGATCGGTTGGCAGTACAAGATGGCCGCGGTGCAGCTCGCGCGCGTCTCGGCAGACATCGGTGCCACGACGAACTTCGTGGAGCTCGGCAGCGTCTCGGCCGACATCCTCGACGCCCTCTCGCTGCAGGCGGCGGTCATCCGCCAGGAGCAGTTCCTCTCGCCGACCGCGGTCATCGAGACGGTGCTGCCGATCTGGGCCAAGGAGATCTTCCGCGCCGACCTCGCACGTCGCTCGGGCCAGGCGCTCCTGGCCTACACCGACGCGCAGATCCAGCAGGCGTTCACCGCCCGCCACCTGGCGCCGCAGTGGATCAACGCCTACCAGCCGCTCGCCACCACGGGCACCGCATGGCCGACCACGCTCGAGGCTCTCGTCTACCCCGCCGGCACCTACGTCTGGGGCAACAACGACGTGATCAACCTCGACACCGTGTACGACTCCGCAGGGCTCGAGGTCAACATGTACACCGCCATCTTCTTCGAGGAGGCGGGCATGCTGATCAACCAGTGTGGCGACGGTCGCAAGGTGACCATCGACATCACCTGCCTCAAGGGCGTCACGGGGGCCAACGAGCTCTCCTGCATCGCTCCTGTCTGAGTCGACTCCGGGGATCGCGGCTAGCCCGGCGCGATCCCCGGAGAACCACTCCTGAGAGGAGGTGGGCAAGATGGCCGGTCCCAAGGTTTCCATCGCTCCCCCGGAGCGCAAGCCACGCAAGGGCGGTATCAAGTCCGTCGTCGGAGAGTTCACGTCTGCCCCCCGTCTCGCCGCCGCCGAAGCGCTGCAGTGGATCAGCGACGGCTGCGAGTTCCCCAAGGCCGCTCCTGGCCTGTGCTACGTGCCGAACCCGGTCACGGGCAACAAGACCTACGCCGGGATCGACCACGGTGCCGGCCCGATCTTCGCGCTCTACCAGGGCGTGCAGTGCTACCTCGGCACCGGCTCCGATCCCGACTACGACGAGCGCGCTCGCGCTCTGCTCGAGCAGGGTGAGGCGCGCGGCGTCGAGGAGGTGCTCTGGGAGTACCTGAACACGGCCGGCGGCACCGGCCCGGCGCAGACGTCGTGGGTCGCGGCGATTGGCCAGATGGACGAGGCGGCGGACACGCTCTACCTCGGCCAGCCGGTCATCATGCTGTCCCGCTTCGCGGCGGTGCAGGCGCGTGCGGCCAAGGCGCTGTTCGGCGACGAGGAGAGCGGTCGGCTCTGGACTGCCAACGGCACCCCGGTCATCGCGTCGGCCGCGGCATCCGACACCGTCGCGGCAGTGTTCGGCTGGCCCACGGTCTACGCCAGCGAGTTCGTCACGGCACGCACCGCGGATCTGGCGATCAATCAGGAGATGGCGATCGCCGAGCGGGTCTACGGCATCGCGATCGACTGCGAGTTCGCGCTGCACTACGCCGTCACCGTCGCCGCCACTGCCGGCACCACCGACACCGGCGACACCAAGCCAGGGAAGGGGCGGAAATGACGAACATCCCCGAGGGCTACGGCATCATCGCCGGGCGCTCGACCAAGAATGCGCAGGCAGCGCTCGCCGCGGCAGCTGCGGCCGGCGTCGACGCGCGCGAGGTCAAGGCCGTTGCTGGCGGATATCAGGTGCCCGACGCGGTGCTCGATGCCTTCCACGAGGCGGTCGCCGGCACGCCGGACGACGCTGACGCCACCCCGACTTCCGACTGGAAGAACGCCGAGATCAAGTCGTGGGCAGAGTCCCGCGGCGTCGACCTCGGTGATGCCACCACCAAGGCCGACATGCTCGCGGCGATCGCCGCGACGAACAAGGAGGAGTAGGCCATGCCCACCAAGTGCCTTTCGCTGGTCAAGGGCCGGCGTATCCGGCTCACGCGGCTGGACGGCTGCGGTCGGCCGGTCTACGGCGACTGCTCGACCGTCGTCAGCAAGGGATTCATCTCGGTCGCGTTCACCGCGAACACGACCGAATCCGACGAGATCAACGTGACCAACGCCGCCGGCGAGGTCTGCGTGTTCGAGCCCGCGGAGACGAGCCTGACCGGCTACTCGGTCGAGATCGTGTTCTGTGAGGTCGACCCGGATCTGTTCTCGCTCGCGACGGGCCAGCCCGTCGTGCTCGACAGCTTCGGCAACGCCATCGGCTTCGACATCGACACCGCCACGAGCCTGACGGGGCAGGGCTTCGCGCTCGAGCTCTGGGCCGGCTCGGCGTCCGGTGACGCCTGCGCCACCGAGGGTGCGCAGGGCTCGTTCGGCTACATCCTGGTGCCGTTCATCCGCGGCGGCATCGTCGGCGACTTCACGGTGGAGAACGGCGCGGTCAGCTTCACGCTGACCGGCGGCTCGACCCGCGACGGCAACGCCTGGGGTGTCGGCCCGTACAGCGACATCATGATCGGCGCCGGCGGACAGCCCGGCCCGATGACCACGCCGATCGGCACCACGGTCGCGCTGCGCACCATCCTCACGGATGTCGCACCGCCCGAGGCTGCCTGCGGCTGCCGCCCGCTGCTCGACCCGAGCCTGCCCGCCCTCACCGGCGTCGCCGGCGTGGCGACTGGCCTCGACGTCGCGTTCACCGCGACGCCCCCGGCCACCGGCCCGGTGCACTACGAGTTCGGCGACGGCACTTGGGACATCGTGGACGCCCCGGGCACGGCAACGCACACCTACGACGCACCCGGCGCCTACACGGTGCGCGCGTCGCAGAACGGCGTCTGGGTCACCACCGTTGTGAACCCGACCGCCGCTGTCGCCGACGCCGCGGCCGAGCGCCGCGCCGAGAAGGCAGAGGCCACCAAGTAGTCCGCACACACGAAAGCCCCGGCCTGTGAGGTGGCCGGGGCTTTCGTGGTTCGGGGCTATGCCCCCCGAGAGAACTCGGTCAGCAGGGCCGGCACGTCAGCGCCGAATCCTGCGATGTCGAGCATCCCGGGGTCTCGGGGATCTGCGATCGAGAACGAGGTCGAGGTCGTGGCGAGCACGACCAGCTTCGCGTCGATGCCCATCCGCTCCCGGTACGCGCGGAGCAGGTCGGGGACGTGGTAGCCGCGGTTGACCTCGTTGTCGGTGATGACGACGAAGGTGTCCACGGCCAGGTTGCGCTGCGCCGCGTACTCGATCAGCGCGCCCGGGTTGGTCGCGCCGAACGGACCCTGCGTGGTGCGCAAGGCGCCGAGCAGGTCCATCGAGGCGTTCAGCCCGAGCTCTCGGATCGTGGTGCCGAAGCCGACGGCGTAGGACGCCGGCTCCGAGCGCAGGATCTTCATCGCGAGCACGGTGGCGATCTCGTGGCTCGACAGCCCGAGAGCGGTCTTGGCACGCATCGAGCTCGAGATGTCCACGCCGACGAGGTGACGCTTGCCGGAGGCCGGCGCCGTCTCGAACGACTTGTAGAACGCCGCGTCGAGCATCGAGACCACACCCGGGATCGCCGTGTAGCGCAGGCCCGAGCGCGTCGCGCCGGTGGCGTACTGCTTGGCCGCGAGCAGGACGTTCAGCGGGTGGATCCGCGCACCCCGGAGGGCGCGCTCGTCGTGGAACATCGTGCTCAGCGCAGCTGCCGGCGCGTTCACCATGAACGGGTCGATCACCCCGAGCTCGGTCATCCGCGCCAGGTTGCGCATCGCGGCCGTCAGCGGCAGGCGGCGCTCCGCGAGGAGTAGCGCCCACGTCTCCGGCTTGCGCAGCTCGGCGTCCGGCAGCATCTCCCACGACGCGCCGGCGCGGATCTGGTCCGCGGCCGAGGCGTCGGTCTCGAGCTGCAGGAGCAGCTCCGGCAGGTGGGCGTCGATCCACTCGAAGCCTTCCTTGCCGAACGACCCGCGCGCCCATGCCAGCACCGCCGTCTGCTCGATCGGGCCAGAGCCGGCGAGCGCGTGGGACATGTCGATCAAGTCCTTCTGCGCCCAGCCGTCACGCTGACGGTACTTGGCAAGCTGGTAGGCCAGCGCGCTCGGGTCGTGCGAGAGATACCAGTGCGCCACGGTGCGCCGCCAAGCGCGAGCCACCTTGCCGCCGAGCACCTTGTGGTAGCGCGCCCACTGCAACAGGTGACCGGCGGTGCGGATCACACGGCCGAACTCGGCGAACGCCAGCGCGCGCGCCTCGCCCGGCTGCGAGGTGCAGAGGGCGAACGCGAAGAGCTGCGGGTCGAGCTTCGGAGCGAGGCCGCGCTCGGACACGTCGGCGATCATCTCGACGAACGCCGCCGGCTCCGCCTTGGCGACGCGGACCAGGACGTCGATGTTCTCGCGCGTGATGTCACGCTCGCCCTGGTAGTACGTGCCGCCGGCAGTGCCGAGGATCAGGAAGCGACGGGCCTGTGCGAGATCTCCGATCTCAAACACGGCTCCGCCGGTGTGGTTCTCCACCGTGCCGGCGATCCGGTCGGTGGCGGCGCGCGGCTCAGTGACCGCGCGCGTGTAAGCGTCGCTCATGGCGATGCCCCTTTCAGATGTGAGTCGAGACCGGAACGGCGGGGTTGAACCCGCCCACCCCTGAGAGGTGCTGTACCGAGATAACCGATCTCTGCGACCCGAATGGACAGAGTTGTGGGGAGCAGCCGTCTGACCCGACTGCGCCCCTGGGCCTTGGCCGGCTCCTCCCGGGGGGAGGTTCACGCGGTGACGTCAGAGCAAAGATTGTGCTGCGGATGTGGATGTTGCGACCGGGCTTGATCCATTTCGAGTAGATAACCGACCGCGAGCGACCCGCAGGGAGTGAGTTGAGACGGATGTGAAGTGCCACCGGGGTTTGCCGCTCTGCCAACTGAGCTACCGCGGATTGCTCCGCGACTGGGACTCGAACCCAGGACCAGCCCTTTACAAGAGGTAACCGACGACGATCGACCCGTCTCAAGATGTCGTAGCGGATGGGAATGAGCCCCGGGTGGCCCTGCCATCGGGCCCAGCGGGAGGCGTGTAAGGCCCCGCACGCCGTTGGAGTCGAACCAAGATATCTGCGAGATAACCGAGATCTCAGCGACCCGCTACGGAAGTCTGCTGTGGAGTTGTGGGGTACAGAGTAGCTCGCAAGTGCCGAGCCTGCAAGTCTCGTCTATCGCGCGGAGCGCCGTCAATGGGAGAATCAGCCGACGAGGGAGACGCGATGACCACCACCTGTTACCCGCCCGGCGCGGATTGGTCGTGCAAGTACACCGACGAGGAGTTCGCGGCTCTCGATCCTGACGCCGTAGCGCGAGCGGAGGCGTTCGCGTGGATCAGTCTCGCGAGTCTCACCGGCTGGCAGGTGGGGATGTGCCCGATCACGGTGCGCCCCTGCAACGCCGGATGCCAGGCGCCCGGCACGTGGATGATCTCGCCCGCGCTGTACGCCGGCAACTTCGCTGGCGTACGACCGGGCGTGTACACCCGGTTCGCGCCGCACGTCGGGCCCGATGGCGCGTGGGTCAACTCCTGCGGCTGTGCCGGCCCCAACGACTGCGGATGCGCGGCGCTGTGCGAGGCGATCCTGCCCGGCCCGATCGGCGGCGTCGTCGAGGTCTGGCTCAACGGCGCGGTGCTCGATCCCGCGGCGTACCGCGTCGACAACGGCAACCGGCTGGTGCGTGTCGACGGCGACTGCTGGCCGAGCTGCCAGGATCTCAGCCAAGACGCGCACGGCACGGACGCATTCAGCGTGACGTACTACCTCGGCGCGGCTCCCTCCGACGTGACGCTCTGGGCTGCCGGCAGACTGGCGACCGAGTTCTACGCGGCCTGCACCGGCGGCGAGTGCACCCTGCCGGCCGGCACGATCAGCGTCGCGCGCCAGGGCGTGAACATCCAGCTTGAGGCCGGCATGTTCCCCGGCGGCAAGACGAACATCCCCGAGGTCGACGCGCTCATCGACGCCTACAACCCCTTCGGCCTGCGGGTGGCCCCGGTGATCGCGTCGCCGGACACCCGCCGCACCCGCATGACGACGGTGGGCTGATGCCCGAGTTCAGGGAGGATCTCGACGTCTACCCGCTGATCGTCGAGCTCGTCGCGTGTCTCTGCGCGGAGCTCGAGGCATCCGGGCTCCCGCCCGTCTGCCGCTGTGCGCCGATGCCCGGCTCGGCGCCGGTGATCGACTTCTCCGGCAGTGACGGGTGCAAGGATGGATGCGGCCAGGCGTGGGTCCGGCTGATCAACGCCTTCCCCTCCGACGACTTCCCGACGCCCGGCGTCGGCGTGAACACCCGGTGCGAGGTCGGGCTCGCCTATCTGCTCGAGGTCGGCGTCTCGCGGTGCGAGCCGGTGGGCAAGACGGTTGCCGGCAAGTTCGTCCCCCCGACGATGGAGGAGCAGCTCGGCTCGGTGCGGCTGTACACCGCCGATATGCAGGCGATGCGCCGCGCGATCCTGTGCTGCTTCCGAGGCGCGCACGACGGTGCCGACGACGTCGAGGTCTCACTCGGCCTGTACTCGCCGCTCGACTCGATCGGCGGCGTCGGCGGCGGCGCCTGGCAGATCGCGGTGCGGAGGGTCTAGTGGCTACCACGGCGATCGTCCGGGTCAACGACAAGGGCATCGCGTCGCTGTTCGCCCCCGGCGGCGATGCGTCGCGCTGGCACACCACGCAGATGCGCCTGCTCCTGCGCAACGCGATGAACGAGGCACCGCAGGGCGCACTGCGCATCGACCCGCGCGGCGGATCTCACGCACCCGGCAACCTCATGCGCTCGCACCGGCTGACCGGATCGCTCAAGGGCACGCTCGACGGACCCGGCTCGCCCTACGGCGTGTGGGGGTCGCTCTACAACACCGCGCCGTACGCCGAGTACGTGCACCGCGGCACGCACGGCCCGATCACCGGCCGGCGCGGGCACCTGTGGGTTCCCAAGTCCTCATGGATCTACTACAAGGGCCGCGGCGCCGAGGACTCGTTCGACGGCAACCCGCTCAAGCGCATCGAGCAGGTCAGTGGCCAGCGGGCGAACCCGTGGATCGCTCGCGCAGCTGCGCGCACGCTCGGACCCTACACGCGCTAGCGGTGCGTGTATTCTGTGCCCCATGACCAAGCAACAGTTCATCGCCGCAGCCAAGCGGGTCGAGCAGGAGGACTCGGAAGAGGAGGGCGCAGAGCCCGAGGTCTTTGAGTTCTCGCTCGCCGGCCAGGAGTTCGTCGCGAACATCCCGACGAATACCCAGATCGTGCTCCTGTCCGCCACGCTCAGCGGCGGTCGGCAGAGCGACGTGCTCACCGGCAGTCTCGAGTTTCTCGAGGGCACCTTGCAGGGCAACGGCTACCGGCGCCTCCGCAAGCTCGTCGCGCAGGGTGTCGTCTCCACCGACCTGCTCATCGGCGGTGACGAGAACAACGACAAGGGCATCGTGGACTCGATTGTGGCGATGGTGTCCGACGGGATCCCACCTACACGGTCTACCGGCTCCTCTGGATCGCCGAAGCAAGGTGGCAAGAAATCGACGGGGCGTGCGCCCGGCAAAGGGTCGATCCCCTCCGCCTTCCCCTCGGCCGCTTCCTCAACCTGATCTACCTCTGGTGCGTCGAGCGGATCCCCCACGACGACCTCGAGAGATGGCTCGAAGATCTGAACGCTCCCACGAATCGGGGCAGCAGCGATAAAGTGAGCCAGGCCGTCGTGGACGAAGAGATGGCCCTGTTCTCTCAGGCGCAGAAAGCGCTATGACGCGGGGGGGTGCCCGGTGGCGACAACGATCGGGCGCGTAGAGTTCCTCGTCGGTCTCGATGGGAACAAGCTGCCGGCTCAGGCCCGCAAGCTCGCGAACCAGATCGCCGCCGCCGGCACCAAGGGTGGCAAGGACTTCGGGGACAACTTCGAGGCGTCGTTCCAGAAGCGCATCTCGAGCATCGGGCAGAACTTCGCGGACAAGCTCTCGGCCCAGGGCAAGCTCGCCGCGCGCCGGTTCACGGACGACTTCAACGACGTCGTCACCGACCGCTTCCGCAAGATGCAGCGCAACGTCGCCGAGATCCTCGCCGACAAGGACACCTTCCGGGAGTTCGCCAGCGGGTTCGACACCGTCGACGACGCGGTCAGGCAGCTCGATCTCGATCTCGAGGCGCTGAACAAGGAGACCTACCGCACCGTCGACGCGAACGGCGACCTGGTCGAGAAGAACGTCCTCGCATGGACGACCATGCGGCAGATGCAGAAGGCTGCCCGCGAGCTCGGCGACGAGCTCGAGCCGGTGATCGCGCGGGAGAAGGATCTCGCCCGGCAGACCGAGTCTCTCGACGCAGACCTGCGCCGGCTGATCCGCACGGCCGGCGACACCGACGCCTTCGGCAAGATGGCGGCGGAGGTCGGCGGCACGGACGTCGCCTTCGCGCGGCTCAAGAGTGAGCTCGAGGGCACCGGCGCGGCACTCGGCCGCTCGCGTGGCGACATCGAGGAGTGGGTCGACAGCCTCGACAAGACCCGCGACTCTGTCGATCGCTCGACCAAGAACATCAACCGGCTCGAGGTCTCGACGCAGCGACTCAGCCGAGTGTGGGCGAACCTGCAAAAGCTGAACCCGTTCGCGGCGCTCGACAAGGACGTGCAGCTCGTGATCGGCCTGGTCGCCAGCGCCGCTCCGCAGGTCGCGGCGCTCGGCTCGGCTGCCGGCGCCGCTCTGGTTGCCATCGGCGGTGCCGCAACCTCCGCGGTCATCGGCGTCGTCGGTCTCGTCTCGGTGTTCTCGGATCTGAACCAGGAGATCGGGTCAGCGCCAGCAGCGATGCGGCCGACGATCCAGTCCTTCAACCGCTTCAAGGAGACGCTCGGCGACGTCGGGGACGCCATCTCGCAGGCGGCGTTCGACGAGATCGACGACGCCTTCTACGATCTGCGCGGCAGCGTCACCGCCCTCTCGCCCGCGCTGCAGAAGGTCGGCAGCGCGCTCGGCGACCTGATCGACGACTTCGCCGATGGGACCAAGCCCGGCACCGCGGCGTTCGAGGAGATCAACGAGGCCATCCTGCTCGCAGGGCCCAACCTCACCCGGCTCGGCGGCATCGTCGGCACCTTCGGCACGGCGCTGATCCGGGCATTCAACGGCGCACAGCCTCTCGTCGAGGATCTGTTCGACTGGCTCGACCGGCTCACGAACAAGTTCGACGCCTTCACCCGCTCGAGCGGCTTCGAGGACTGGGTCGGCAACGCGCAGCGCGTGTGGGACGCCTTCGGCGGCACGCTCGACGCCGTGAGCCAGGCACTCAACGACCTGGTCACGCCGCAGGCCATCGACAACACGGTGAAGCTGCTCGAGAACCTCGAGCGGCTCGCGCCCTCGATCGGCAACCTGCTCGAGATCCTCGGGGCGCTCGATCCGCTCGGCCTGTTCGTGGACATCCTCGCCGACATCGGCGAGACGCTGGCTCCACTGACACCGACGATGGTCGGCGTCGCCGAGGCGCTGAACGACATGGTCGAGGCCGTGCCTCCCGGCGCCTGGGTCGCCATCGCCGGCGGGCTCATGGCCATCGGCAGCGCGCTGGCCGCGCTCAAGATCGCCGGCGCGGTCTCGAAGGGGTTCGGCCTGCTCTCGGGGGCTCTCGAGAAGGTCGGCATCTCCGCGGGGACAGCAGCCGCCAGCACGGGCAAGCTCAGCGGCAAGCTCGGCGCACTCGGCAAGGCGGGCCTCATCGGCGCCGCCGTCGTCGGATTCGTCGCACTCACGGATGCCGTGGCCGACTGGGCGCGCGAGCTCGCGCAGATCGACGGCATCGTCAAGAACGCCACGCATGGGCAGCAGTCGCTCATCGCCACGATCGACAAGCTCTCCGGCGCGGCCGACGGACTCTCGAAGCCGTTCAAGAACGCCGACGAGGCGATCGCGGGGCTGGCCAAGTGGAACAGCGGCAACATCTTCGATCAGTTCGGTGCCGCCATGACGGAGACCTCGAGCGGTGCGCACGACCTGAACGCCGCGCTCATGGAGCTCGACAAGGGCATGAAGGATCTCCCGCTCGAGGATCAGGTCGAGAACTTCTCGGGCTGGGCGAAGGAGCTCGGCGCCACGGATAAGCAAGTCCTGGCGATGCTCGACTCGATGCCGGAGTTCAAGTCCGCGCTCGAGGATGCCGCATACGCCGAGGACGGCGTGGTCGAGAGCACCGACCTGGTGCGGTTGGCGCTGGGCCGGGCACAGCCCGCCGCCGAGGGGAGCCTCGACGCTTTCGTGGCGCTCACCGGCGGACTCGAGGATGGCGCAGGAGCCGCCGAGCTGCAGGCCGACGCGCTTGAGCTGCTCACCGGCAAGTCGCTCGCCGCGCTCGACGCCGTGGAGGGTGTCGCGGATGGGATCACCACACTGGGGTCGGCGTTCCGCGACCAGCAGAGCGCATCGCTCGACTACGAAGAGTCGATCCGGGCGGTCAATGAGAGCCTCGGCCAGAACGGCAACGCATGGGCCGCGAGCACCGAGGCCGGCGCGGCGAACCAGCAGGCCGTCCTCGACCTGGCCGCGGCCACGCTGGATCTCGCCAGCGAGCAGTACAACCTCACCGGCAGCTCCGAGGAGGCGGCGAAGTCGATTCAGGCTGGCCGCGATGCGGTCATCGCCGCCGTGGACGGCATGGATCTCGGTGGCCTCTCGGCCGAGGAGTACGCCGACAAGCTCGGCCTCATCCCCGGCGACGTCGAGACGCTGATCAGCGCCAACACGTCGGCCGGCATGGAGATGGCGGATGCCTTCGCGACGCGCCTCTACGAGCTCGGGCTGATCGAGGTCAACCCGGTGCTGGCGCTGGACGCGGAAGAGGCGGCGGCGCAGGCGGCTGCGATTCAGGCGGAGCTCGACAACCTACAGATCAGCACCTACACCACCACGCTCGACGCCAACGGCGACCCGATGAGCTACGCCCTCGAGGCGACGGCCACGCAGCTCTACGGCTTCGAGAACAAGGTCTACAAGACCACGCTCGACGCGAACGGCGACCCGGTCGGCGGAGTCATCGACGACACCGTCTCGAAGCTCATGGGTCTCGAGGCCAAGGTCACCACCACGACGCTCGATGCGAACGGCGATCCTGCCGGCGCTGTGCTCGAGGACACCGCGAACAAGATGCAGACCTTCGCGGACACCACGCACACGACCAAGCTGGACGCGAACGGAGACCCCGCCGGCGCGGTGCTCGAGAGCACTGCGAACAAGATGAGCACCTTCGGCAAGCAGACCTTCACGCCGACCCTCGACGTCAACAACGTCCCGGGCACGACCAAGGCCGACGCCACCAAGAAGAAGCTCGACGCGATGGATGCGTCGACGGCCGTCCCCAAGATCGACGTCAACGACTCCAAGGCGAAGGACAAGACCCGGGCGACGTCAGATGCGCTCGAGAAGCTGGACGCCAAGACCTACACGCCTGACATCGACGTCGACAACCACGACGCCATCTCGGGAGCGAACGCGGTGAAGAGCTCGCTCGACCGGCTGCCGACCAACAAGACCATCACCATCACCACCATCCACCGCTCGGTCACGCAGGACAACCGGGCTGCCGGCGGCATCGCGTCGCAGGCCACGCTGTCGGTCTGGGGCGAGGCGGGGCCCGAGGCGCTCGTGCCTCTGCGCCGGCCGCTCAGCCAGGTCGATCCGGCGGTGCGCGCACTCTCTGCGGTCGCGCAGGGCAAGATGTCGTACGGCGACTATGCCGGCGCCGGCGCCGGTGGCGGCACTCCCGTTAGCGCAGGGACGTCGCGCGTGGTGAACATCGAGTCCGGGGCCATCGTGGTGCAGGGCTCGCTGGCGCCCGAGGCGACAGCCACAATGACCGTGAACCGAATCGCGGAGAGGATCGGGGCCTGACGTGTTCGAGGGCTATCTAGAGCTCGGCGGCGGCGAGGTGCTCAACAGCGCTCGTTCGCTGGGCTACACCCGCACCGCGCCCTGTCCGGTGGCCTGGTTGCAGTGTCCGCCGTGCGACGGCATCCGCGACGTGCTGAACGATGACGCCTACACCTACGCGAACATCATGCAGGCCCCCTGGTACGACGTCGAGGACGAGGTCACGCATCGCTTCCTGGGTGCGCACGCCCTCACCATTGAGGGCATCCCCGACTCCACTCGCGAGGCGAGCGTCACCGAGGGTGTGCAGGATGGCGGCGTCGTCGGCCGCGTCCGCCACGCCACGCGCCGGATGCGCGTGCGGGCAGTGCTCTCGGCGATCGGCGAGGATGCGCTCGAGGCGGGGTTCTCCTGGCTGAACTCGGCGCTCACGCCAGGCAAGTGCGCCACGCACGCCGACGCCTGCGGCGCATCCGACACCCGGTTCTTCACGGCATGTCCGCCCGAGCGGGCGGACATCACCAAGCCCGGAGCGGTGTGGAACGACGAGCTCACCAACCTCGTCACGCACCCCTCGTTCGAGCTGCCTGGCGCCGAGGTCATCCTCGCCGAGAACCTCGCCACGAACCCGTCAATGGAGACGGCCGGCGCCGCTGTCGTAGTGCGCGGCAACGGCATGACCAACCCGGCCTTCCGGGCGCTGGGCGCGCTGACCGTGCAGGCCGAGAACCTGGTCACCAACCCATCCTTCGAGACGGCGGGCGCTCCGCAGGTGCTCCTGACGAACCTGGCCACCAACCCGTCGTTCGAGGCGCCCATCGCGCCGGTCGAGGCGCGCCGGAACCTGCACTACTGGCCCCGCCTGAACACCGGGTCAGCGGTCGGGCACTGGGCGGCCAGCGAGGGTGGCATCAGCGCCACCGTCACCCCGACTGGCCTGCGGGTCGGTGGCGGCAACTTCTACCAGAACTGGCTGCAAAGCGTCACCGACGATCCGTGGACGACCGGCAAGGGCGCGGTCTTGCAGGGTGACACCGTGACGTTCTCTGCCGAGTTCCAAGTCGAGGCGGGCCTGCCGCAGCTGAACGTCCAGATCAACCTGCAAGCGTGGAGCGCGACCGCGCAGATCGGTAGCGAGGTCGTGGGCACGATGGTCACCGTGCTCCCGGGGACGACAGTCCGTATCAACAGCGCTCCGCTGGTGCTCCCGCAGGGCGCGGATCAGGTGAAGGTCTGGGTGACGGTTCCTGGTGGCGGCGACAATGCGTACTTCATCATGCGGAACACGCTGTTGGAGAAGTCCGCCACCGCCAAGGCTTACTTCGACGGCTCGACCACCGCGGCCGGCGACTTCACCTACGGCTGGACCGGGACCGCCGACGCCAGCGCGAGCGTCGCTCACGCACCCGGCGTGGCGGGGTGGCAGCCCGGGGGAGTGACGGGGGTTGGCTATCAGACCGTCGACACACCCACCAATAGGTCGAAGGCTCTCCGCCTCGTCGTCACCTATGCCGGCCAGGGCCCAATATCCCTCACGGCGAACCCTCCCGCCGGGGGTCCGTACACGATCATGGGCAAGGTGCGCCCGCGGACCCGCGATCAGGTGCTCTTGGCCGGGATCGGCGGGACTCGCGGAGGCCAGTTCACCGCGCCCAAGGATGTCTGGACGGAGTTCCGATTCACTGCCTCAACGGGCGACGCCTACCCGCTCGACACCGGGCTGTACATCAGCACGGCGGGCCATCAGGTCGGCGACGTGATCGACGTCGATGAGGTCTTGCTGGTGGCAGGCACCTACACCGGCCCGTACTTCGACGGCTCGACGCCAGTGAAGGCGCGTCGAAACGTTGCACCGAACCCCACAACGGCAGGGCCGAAGGGGTACTTTCGGGCGTACGACACCGAGTGGACGTTCGCCAAGAACACGCCCGTCCCTGTTCCCCACCCTCAAGGCATCACGGTCGCGGGGAAGGCGACTCACCACACTGGCCCGGGTCGTCAGCTGATGTACCTGCTCGGCACGGATGCTGCGGTGGGCTACACCCGCTGGATCGGCGCGTGGGTGCTCGCAACTGCCCCCGGCTATCGGGCCGCGGTGTGGTTTGACGGCGGCCACCCGGAAGTCTGGACCGTGCTGACCCCCAATGTCTGGACGTGGATCGTCACGCCGGAAGCCTCGGCGTCCGGTAGAGACTGGGCGGTGGTGGAGCGCATCGACGGGGCCGCTGCTCCTGCTACGGATGCGGCCTACATCACCGGCGTCACGTCCTTGGTCGAGGGACCGCCGACCGACAGCGTATGGGGCGACCGTGCCGCCGCAGGTGGGAACGCCGCTGCCTGGGAGGGGACTGCCAACGACTCCCCCTCCTATCTCTACGACCCGTCCTACACCTACGCATGGACCGGCACGCCCGATGCCAGCACCAGCACGCAGAACGTTCCGGGCGTCGCTGACGTTCCCGCCACCGGGAGCGCGACGGCGATGCAGGTGGCAGACGCTCCCGTTGTGGGGTCCAAGGTGTTGCGCTGGACGGTGAACTCCGGCGACAACGTCAACCTTCCACTGACGGTGAACCCGACCGTGGGGAACACCTACACGATTCTCGGGAAGGTGCGTCCGCGCACCCGGGACACGTTGATCCAGCCGCAAATCGGTGGCACCCGCGACCTCGCCTTCACCGCACCCAAGGATGTCTGGACCGACTTCCGCGCCACCCTCCTCGCGGGGAACGGGTTCGCCGACGCCACCGGACTGTTCCTTCTCAACTCGACTGGTCACCGACCGGGCGACATCATCGACGTTGACGCCGTGATGCTCGTGGCGGGAACCTACTACGGCAACTACTTCGACGGCGACACCCCTGACGGCGGCAACATCTACGACTGGACCGGCGTGCCACACGACAGCACGAGCACCCTCTCCGCGATGTCAGTGCCGGGCAACCTGCGTGCCGAGGGCAAGCTCTCCTGGCAGACCAGCGCGGGCGGCGCGATGGCGACGGTCATCGACGACACAGGTGAGGGCGGTCGGGGCCTGTTCATGGATCTCGTGGCGGGCCAGCCGTACACGATCCTGGTGCGCGGCCGGGCGGTCGCGTCGAACCCCGAGCTGCGCTGGGCCGGCGGGTTCCTGAGCGGCCCGCTGGACTGGACGAGCGAGTTCGCGGACTACCGCTACCAGTTCACCGCGACCGCCCCGACGGTGTTCCTCGAGAACTCGGCCATCATGGGCACCGGCGTCGAGCTTGCGTCGATCCTGGTGACCGAGGGCAACTACTCCGGGGCGTACTTCGATGGCTCAACGGCCGATGCTGGCGGCGCAACCTACGACTGGACCGGAGCCCCGGACGCGAGCACGAGCACGCAGAGCGCGCTCGGCGTGGCAGATGTACCGAACCCTGTCGGTGCGAGGGGCTGGCAGACGATAGACACCCCGGCGGACGGGGCAAAGGCGCTCCGCTTCGAGCTCTCCACCGACTCCTGGGCAGCGCTCCCAGTGACCACGGCCAGCCCTCCCGAGGGCGTCACCTACACACTGGTCGGCAAGGTGCGTCCGCGCACTCGCGACCAGGCGTTCACTCCGCAGATTCGCGGAGCTCACGGCGCGGTGTTCACCGCACCCAAGGATGTGTGGACCGAGTTCCGCACCTCTGTCGTCGCCGGCACCAGCAGCCCCGTTGACACTGGGCTGCTTCTCACCCCGGGAGCCGGGCACCAGGTGGGCGACATCGTCGACATCGACGCCGTGGTGCTCGTGGCCGGCGGCTACGGCGGGCCCTACTTCGACGGCTACACGCTGCCCGACGACCCGGACATCACCGAGGTCGCCTGGGTAGGCGCACCGCACGCCAGCACGAGCACTGTGAAGGCGATGGGCGTCGAGAACTACGTGGGCGACCGCGTGCAGGTGGTGCACTCGACGCAGTGGGCCGCTGATCGCGGCCACTCGCTGCGCATGGTGCCGACTGGCGCCGGGATGACCGACAACTACGTCTCGACGATCACCGACCCGCGCACGTACCTTCTCCCGGACACGCTCTACACGCTCATGGTCACGGTGCACGTCGAGGCGCCGCTGACCGGGCCGCTGAGCTCGAACTCCCGGGGCGTGTTCGTCCACCTCAACGGCACCACGCAGGTTCAGGGTCAGGGGCCGGGCCAGCAGGCACCCAACACCCCGGGCGATCACCAGATCCGGTTCACCTTCACCACACCCTCGTCGCTGGCCGGCTACAACACGATCCGGCTCTACCACGGTGGCGAGGCGGGCTCGGGCGACCTCTGGTGGGACCGCTTCATGATCGTCGAGGGCGACTACGTCGGCCCGTACTTCGACGGTGCATCGCTCGACTCCACCGAGGAGGAGCTCGAGACGCCAGGCACGAACGTCCGCGCCTTCGAGTGGCTCGGCACGCCGGATGCCTCGCAGTCGCTCGGCAAGACCGGGTCGGTGATCTCGATCCCCGACGAAGAGGGCTACGTGGCGGCGGTCAACCGGCTCGTCCGCGTCATGCACACCGTGACGTGCGTATCCGGGCCGATCGTGGAGCAGAAGCTCCACCGCGGCGACACCTGGGGCTACATCGTCGAGTTCGTTCTGGTGGCCGCAGTGCCGTGGATGTTCGGCGTCACCACGCCGGTCGCGTTGCTGCCCTCGACGCCGATCGTGGTGCAGGATGTGCCGTTCAACCTGGTGCCGTACCCCTCGGCCGAGATCGCATCCGGCACCGTGGTCGCGGCGACGAACCTCGCCACCAACCCCTCGGTCGAGCTCAACGCGAACGGGTGGGGCGTCTGGTGGGCGGGGAACATTCCCGAGCCGCTCAAGTCCTTCGAGTGGACGAGCGAGCTCGCCTCGGTCGGCAGCTCGTCCGTTCGGGCGCGACTGCTCGGCAACAGCGGGGCGAACCCGGGCAACACCGTGGTGTCGGACACCACGATCCTCAGCGAAGGGATCAGTCTGGCCGGCCTGCCCGCGGGAACGCGCGTCTCGGCATCCGTCTGGGCCGCGCTACTGCTTTCCGCAGGTGCCGCACCCGGGTCTACCCTCCGGTCTGTCGGGGCGTCGATCCACTGGCTCGACGGCGCCAACCAGATCATCTCGTCCGTCCTGCTCGGCTGGACGAACACGCCGGCAGACTTCGGTGGCAAGGTGTTCTCGGGCAAGTCGCACCCGCCTGCCGCGGGTGCGGTGGCGATGCGCGTCGCGATCACCTATGAGTACACCTGGACGTCTGCGTCGGGGAACAACTCCGACATCCGCATGTACGCCGACGCGCTCACCGTCTCGGTCCCGTAAGGAGGGATGACATGCCTGCACCCGGACTCCCGCCCGTACGCGCACCGCGCACCGTGCAGCCGCGCGTCCTCGCCACTCACGTCGACGGCTTCGGCCGGCACCACGTCATCGACGAGGAGGGCGACTGGGTCGTCACGCCCCGGGCGGGGAGCACCTTCGGCGTCAATGTCGACTGGCAGGGCGGCACGGCAGAGATCCGCTGGTCGTCTGGCGACGACCAGGCGAACAACCGCTCGATCGTCTACGTCGGGCTGTACGCGCACACGTCGGGCTTCACGACCTACGGCTACGGCTCGTGGAACATGCGCAACGGCTGGGACACGAACGTCGGCGGCAACGTCTCGATCGGCGGCGGCTGGACCCACGTTGCGCAGCTCGACCGCTGGCACGGTCACGATGCTGCCGGCGCGCTGTCCGTCGAGGTCGGCGTGGCGTCCGGCGAGGTGCAGGGCACGTCGTTCAACAACGTCTGGGGCACGCAGTGGCACGGCCTCACGAACTACGTCGTGCTGCCCTATGCGCCCTACGATCTCCGCGTCGCGGATGTCGCCACGACCTCGTTCTCGGTGTACTACGGCCGGAGCTCGCACGACCCGGTAGACCGTCCCGAGCAGGCGCAGTGGGCGCTCGACAGCGGCTTCGGGCAGGTCGTCTGGCAGGACGAGAACGTCAACGGGGTCACGAACCCGTCCGGTGCGGGTGTCCAGCTGCAGCCGGGCACGCTGCACTACGTCCGCATCCGCTCGCACACCTCGCGCGGCTGGGGCCCGTGGTCGAACACCGTCAGCCAGACCACGCTCCCCGCTGTGCCGCCAGGCTTCGCCGTCGCATCGTCGCCTTCCGGCGCGCAGGCGACGCTGACATTCAGCCCTCCGGGTGGTGTCACCGGCGTCAACCCGTATCGCTGGGAGCGCCGGCTCGCCGGCACCACTGAGCCGGTCGCGACCGCTGATTCCCCCACCACCGTCACCACTGTCTCCGGTCTCACGCCTGGCACGAGGTATGAGTGGCGCGCGAGCGCGTTCATCGGCAGCTACCAGTCGCCGTGGACCGGCTGGACCGCGCTCACGCAGGCCAAGCCGAACACCAACCCCGGCGACTACTTCGACGGGAACACTCCCGATCTCGCGGACATCGACTATCAGTGGGTGGGCGCGGCGAACGCCTCCCAGTCGCAGGCTCGAGCGCAGGGAGTGAGAGGCTGGGAGATCAGCTACAACAGCGGGCAGGCGGTGGTCTTTCGCGTCACGGCGGGCCTGTACGCGGCGCACGCAGCTCGGGTGTCCTTCACCGCCGACGCCACCAGCCACGGCCAGCACTTCGGCCAGAGCTTCGGCGACTTCACCGAGGTCACGGAGGACGCCACCTACATCGGCTCGATCCACGTCCGCCCCAGCAAGGGGCAGAGCCTTGCGGCGTTCCTGGTCTGGATGGATGCCGCCGGCACCGTGATCGGCACCGTCACCGGCGCGGCGACGGACGTCCCCGGAGGGCAGTGGATGCGCCTCGCGGTCGGGGCGGTCGCGATGACTGGCGCAGTTCGGGCGATCGTCCGCGCCATCGACGTTCCTGGCCCCACGCACTCGAATTGGCTCGGCGGCGACACGGTCGACATGGACGCCGCGATGATCTCGCTCAACGAGGAGTTCCCGTACTTCGATGGCGACACGCTGTTCGACGGCACCTACGTCTACGAGTGGGAGGGCGAGGCCAACGCCTCGGTCTCCACGCGCACCCCGGTCACGCAGGCACAGGACGGCGGGATGGTGCTGCTCCTCGACGGCCGTGCCGTCCCGACGAGCCGAGCGCTGACCGACCCGGACTGCTCGGTCGTGCCGCCTCCACCGCGTCCGCCGATCATCGCGAGCGACTGCATCGAGGACGTGGGCGTCTGGCTTCGGTACTACACCGAGATCCCCGCGAACCTGGTGCTCGACTGGATCGACATCGTGCCCACGCTCGAGATCACCACCGGCGCCGAGGCGGCGCGGCAGGTGCGCATCCGGTACTACCCGAACCCTGACGCCCTGCCGACCGACCAGGTGGACACGAGCACCTGGCTGAGCGAGCAGATCGTCTCGTTCATGCCGGCCGCGACGACGCTGACGCTGGACGGCGTCACCCAGCGCGTCTGGGCGGAGGTCAACGACACCGACCCGATCAGCGCCGACCACCTGCTCTACGGCACGAACGGCAAGCCGGCGACCTGGCCGGTACTGAGCTGCGGCATCCCGTACCTGATCTCCATCGAGGTGCCGACCAACGAGCCTGCCGGCAACATCTCGGTCGCCGCGTACCTGACCGCGAGGACGTGACGTGGTCGTCGGGGTCTACGGGGGGCAGTGCGTCGCCGGCCACACGGCCTACGTCTACGATCGGGGCGGATCGACGCGCGTAGGGCAGCTGCTCGACCTGTCGCGGGTGCGCTGGACGCGCGATCGCGACAGCGTGAGCGAGGGCGACCTCCGCATCGAGGGCTCCGCCTGCTCCGCGCAGGCGAAGCTGCTCTCCGAGATCGAGCCGAAGCGCTCCGAGATCGTCATCTACCGCGGCATGGATCGGGTCTGGGAGGGCCCGGTCTGGCGCGTCGGCTGGCACGCGAACTACGTCGAGATCAACGCGCACGACGTGATGGCGTACGTGATGGGCACGCCACTGACCAAGGAGTGGGACAACCGCTACCGGGCGAAATACGACGAGGCCGGCAACGTCGTCGAGATCTACAGCCAGCCGACCGAGGTCACCACCCGACTCGGCAACATCATCCAGTACGAGATGGGCCCCTGGGAGGCGCTGGATCCGCCGGCGAACGTGGTCCCGCACCTGGTGGTCCACCACGCGCCGAACGAGGCGCGCACCTCGGCGCACACCCTGCCGTACGAGATGACCGCCGGCGAGCACGTCGAGGCGATGGGCCGCACGGCCGGCATCGACTGGACCGTGGTGGGCCGAGCGATCCACATCTGGGACGTCTCGCGCAACCTCGGCCGCACCCGCACGCTCACCGAGGCGGACTTCTTCGAGGAGGTCATCGTCACCGCCTACGGCGCGGACATGGCGGCGAAGGTCTACGTCGTCGGCGAGAACGGTATGTACGGCAGCGCCGAGGCGGAGAGCCCGTACTACGGACCCTGGTCGATGATCCTGACGGCATACAACGAGGAGGGCACCAACGCCCCGACGCAGGCCGAGCTTGACAGCCAGGCCAAGCGGAACCTGAACGGCCGGATGCCCGTGCCGGTCGAGGTGCGCGTGCCCGACAACAGCGGCATCCGGCTCAACGAGACCCTCACGATCCACGACCTGGTGCCCGGCGTGCAGGTGCCGCTGCTCGCGACGCTGAACGCGCGGCAGATGTCGCAGCTGCAGAAGATCGACCTGGTCACCGTGACGGAGACCCCGGAGGGCGAGACCGTGCAGGTCACCCTCACGCCCGCGACCAAGCCCGACGACGATACGGAGGAGCCGTGAGCGGCAACATTCCTCCGATCAGGAAGGACATGGCGGGCCTGCTCCGCGACGTCCTCTCCCGGCTCCTGCTCGTCGAGCGCCGGCTGGCGAAGAGCACCACCCCGGGCCTGGTGCGGGGCGACACGGCACAGCGCAATCAGACCTACCCGCCGCCGACCACGGACGCCGAGCGGGTCGCGCTGCACAACGCGCAGGTGCACTGGTACAACACGTCGTTGCAGCGCATGGAGACCTACCTCGCGCTCGGCTCGCTGCCCGGGCTGACCTACCCGGGTCTCGCCGCCGGCTTCGCCTCCGGCTGGTACGCGATGCCCGGCACCTGGTGGGCCGGCAAGTCGGGCCCGAGCTCGACGATCGCGGCGTACAAGGCGGGCTGGGCGCGCGGAGTCGTCGGCGATGGGGCGGCGCTCGATGCGCTCAGCGACCCCGGCTGGATCAAGATCGGGATGACCGGCGTCTACGAGATCCGCTCGACGATGCGTGGTGGGCCGAGCGGCAATGCGCAGTATCACGCGCTGTCGTTGAATGGCGACCGGACCAACTTCGAGAACCGCTCGACGATCGCGCCGATCAACGGCGTCTGGACCCACGACCACCCCGGCGCTGCCAACAACTTCACAGAGTCGTACTACCTGGGCAGAATGAACGCGGGCGACCTCGTCTCGGCGGGACCGTCCGCAACGGGCACCGACATCGCGGTCAGCCTTGCCGCTTCCAGCGGATATCTGTCCGTACGCCGCATCTCGTAACCGCACGATCAACAGAGGAGAATGCACATCATGGGATACAAGTCCGTTGCAGACATGGCTGAGAACTTCAGCCTCAACCGCCGTCTCACCGCGGGTGCCGCGAAGGAGTCGATCGACAACCCGCAGGGCTGGGTGAACATCTACCGCTGGGAGATCGCCTCGCAGCCCGGCTGGGACGCCGCGTGGGATTCCGCTGTCGCTGGCGGCGTGCTCGACCCCGGCGCCGACGAGGCCGTCATCACCGACGGCATGATCCTCTCCGGCGTGCAGGCCGTCTGGAACGCGAACCAGCCGGCACCGCCCGAGGTGTGACATGGCCGAGCTCCGGGTGAAGATCGCGATCGAGCTCGAGGGCGACATCTGGCTCCACGAGCATGTCGTGACCGTCCCGCCTGCCTACACGCAGCGGGAGATCGTGCCGTTCATCCAGCACGAGTCCGACAAGGCGCTGACCACGCTACAGCGGGAGTCGTTCGGCTACTCGCGCTCGGAGCGGATCATCCGGCAGTTCGACCGACGCATGGAGCTCATCAAGCGGCTGCTCCGGCTGGCGCCGCACGACGTGCGCAAGCGGCCGATCATCACCCGCATCCGCGACGTGATCGACATGGACCAGGACGAGCTCTTCGCTCGGTTCGGCGATCGCGCGAGCGTGGAGGGCTGACCCGTGGGCTACAACCTGCCGACGACGACCGACTGGGTCACCGCCAACCACTACAACCACTGCTGCGAGCGCAACCCGCCCTCGAGCGAGCCGGGCACGGACTACGGATCTGCCTACGGCAGCCCGCTGTTCGCGCCCGGCGCCGGCACCGTCGTCGACATCTCCTGGTCGAACGGCGGCGGCACCGGCCGCTTCATCGCGATCGACATGGACGACGGCCGGCGCGCGCGAGCGCTGCACCTCTCCGAGATCTGGGTCGACTTCGGTCAGCGCGTCGGCGCGGGCCAGCAGATCGGGCTCACCGGCGCGAGCGGCTGGGGCTCTGACTGGGGGTACGGCGCCCATGTCCACCAGACGCTCTGGGACTACTGGGGCTACGACTTCTGCTCGTGGTGCACGATCGACTTCGAGCTCTACGTCGGCTCGTCCGAGCCCGGCCCCACGCAGCGCGTCGTCGGTTCCGGCGGCGCGAACGGGCGATCCCCGGAGCCGAACACGGCCAACGCCCCGACACAGACGCTCCCGCCCGGCACGCTGGCGAACTTCAACGGCTGGATCAGAGGCGAGACGGTCTCGGGCAACAACGTCTGGTTCCGCGGCGAGTTCTCCGGCGACTGGTTCTGGTCGGGTGGCTTCACCGACACCGGCACGCACGATCTGGCGGACCTGAACCCTGCCACTCCGCCCGCCGGCAACCAGCGCACGGTGGGGGCGAACTCCGCGAACGGCCGGGGCGACCCCTCGACCAACGGCCCGGTCACGCAGACGCTCGCGGCCGGCACCGTCGCCGACATGGACGGCTGGATCACCGGCCAGGACGTCGAAGGCAACACGACGTGGTTCCGTGGTGCGCACAGTGGCGACTTCTTCTGGTCGGGCGGGTTCACGGACACCGGGACGCACGACCTGACGGACCTCAACCAGACGGACCCCCCACCCCCGGAGGGCACCCCGCACCGCATCGTCGGCGCGAACCCTGCGAACGTCCGCGACCTGCCCTACACGACCTCGCCGGTGATCGGCTCGGCCGACGGCGGGGCTCGCGTCGACCTGTCCGGCTTCACGCACGGCGAGTCGGTCGACGGCAACGACGTCTGGTTCGAGCGTGCCGCCGACCGCGACTGGATGTGGTCCGGCGGCTTCACGGACGCCAGCCCGGACGGCCTCACCGAGATCGCGACGCCGAACCCGCCAGACCCGGCGAGCGTCGACAATCCTCGCGGTCTCGTCGAGTACGAGCCGATCTGGCCGTTCGCGTTCCAGGGGCTCGAGGCACCGCTCGGCTTCGCCGACTGCCAGAACCCGGTGGAGCGGGCGTCGCGCAGCATGGCCGGCGAGGTCGAGGTCGACGCGGTCATCGACACCTACGCGATCCACTGGACCGGCACGATGGTCGACCAGATGGACTGGTTCTCGTACTGCAACTCGCGGAGCAGCTGCCCCACGACGTACATGCGCCGGGACGGCTCGCAGTCCGAGATGATCCGGCCCGGAGCCAAGCCGGCGACGGCGGGCCCGGACTGGAATTGGCGCACGTTCGCGGTCGAGACGCTGGCCGACGAGGGTGACGACTTCACGGACGAGCAGTGGGAGGCGCACGCGCAGAACATCGCTTTGCTGGCCTCGCTAAACGGAAAGATGCTCGACGGCGTGCCTGTGTCTTTCACTATCGACCGGGACCACGTGCTCGGCCACCGCGAGCTCGATGGTCAGGAGGGCACCGAGTGCCCCGGTGATACGCAGATCGCGTATCTCGACACGCTGATCGAGCGCGCCCTCGAGATCTTCGAGGGTGACACCACGCCGCCGCCTGACGGCAACGGCGTGCTCAGCCCGAGCGAGTTCCCCGAGCTCTACGCGACGCACCTCGAGCTCACTCGCGCATTCGGCGACGACGGTGGCCGGCGCACCCGGCGATGACCGTCCGGGTTGGTCGTTCACCTGGCTGCTGAGGATCCAACGTCGCGCGCGCACAAAACCCCGCCCTCGCAGGGCCAGCAATGGCTCTACGGGGACGGGGTTTCAGTGGTTCACGTGGATCGTGATGGCGGTGCTGATCATCGTCATCGTCGTCCTGGTGTGGCAGGGACTCCTGCCCAGGGCGTAGGCGCACCAGAGGCCCCGGGGAGATTCGCGCCTTTCGGCGGGGAGAATCGCGGGGCCTCTGTCGCTCGTTCCCTAATGTCTGCTCCGACTGCATATGAGGTGAGCATTGACCCCAGTCGGCGGCTCCGCCCGTTAGCCGATCTTGGTAGGGCGGTCAGTCACTCGAGCTTGCGCTCGGTCGGCGACTCCTTGCCCGCAAGTTTATGGGGTACGCGGGGGCGGGTCAATTCCGTAGGCCGCGGCCTCGCGCTCGGCGTGCACCACGCAGAGGTACTCATCGGAGAACGGCCGGCGATTGAGGATCCAGATCGCCGGATGCCGTGGCGGGCAGTTGTCGCAGTTCCGGGGGTTGTGCGTGCGATGGCGTTTCCACGTCATGCGGCTGGGCCGGTCATGAGGTTCTCCACTTCGGCGGGTGCCAGGTCGAGCAGGATGCCGGACGAGGGCGGCTGAACCCAGTCACCCTCGCCTCGGGCGATCGCCGCCTCGGCATTCTCCCGCATCCGTTCGCCGAGCAGGGCGTGACCTTCCGGCGAGATCCAGTGCGTGACCTCGCGCCTGAACTTCTTGCCGGTCTTGCCGGCCGGCACCATCCGCACGACCTCTTTGGCGAGGCCGAGCTCGACGAGCTCGAGCACGGTGGGCACGTGGGTCACGGGATCCAGCGCTTCCCACAGGAGCAGAACCAGCCGTCCGGGTGGGACACGCTGACCAGCCGGTGATAGACGATCGAGTGCCCGCGGAGCCTGTGCCAGATCACCCTCGCCTCTTCTCGATCTGCTCGCGGATGAAGATCGCGTGCTCGAGCTCGACGTGTGCGCGATTCATGAGGTGCCGGACATCGGTGAGGATCGCGGCGTCCGCCGCTTTCGCGGCAGACTCGCTGGCCTCGTTCAGATGCCGGCGCATCTCCCGCCACTGCTCATCCATGTAGGGCGGGCGGATCCCTCCGTCAGTGTTCGATGAGCTTCCAGATGCCAACGCGATCACCCCTCTCGATTCCCACGCCGAGCTGCTCATAGTCGAGCACCACGGTCCCGTCCGGCCGGAGCGAGGCGTAGCGCATCACGTCGGCGAAGCCGGCGTTGAGCACCCGCTCCTGCGGGATGTGCAGCGCGACCTCGATCATCGTGCTCATGGCGTCGCCATCTCGTCGGCGATGCGCTGGACCTGCTCGGTGAGCGCGATGGTCGCGTAGACCTGCGCGGCGGCGATCATGCCCATCGACTGATCGCGCTGCAGGCCGTTGGCCTGCTCGAGATTGAGCTTCGCGAGTTCCAGATACGTGCTCACGACTGCTCCTCGATCCGCATCCCCGACTCGGCGCCGGTGACGTAGAAGTCCACGGCCTCCGCCTTGCCCTCGAGCACCAGCCGCCGCGCCTCCGCCTTCGAGCCCGCAGTGACGGCGTAGACCTGCGTGCCGCGCATCTGCCGCCAGATGTGGAACACCTTGGGCTCAGCCATGCTCAGACCTCCCCCTCGATCACGAACGGGTTGAGCTCCTCGCCGCGGAGGAGCTTGTCGAGGTCGTCGGCGAACAACCCGTAGAGGCGGATGCCGTCGCGGAGCGGCTCTGTGTTCGCCGCCTTCACGCCGTACTTCGCCTCGATCTTCTCGGCGGCGTCGACCATGCCGGCGGCGGTGGTGCGCAGGGAGGTGGCGTACTCGGCGAGCCGGACGATGAGCGGACGTGGCTCCTGATCGGTCATCGCTGATCCTCCTCGTGGCGAGCAGAGCGGACGTCGACTCTGCGGGCAACCTCGTACAACGCCTGCGCACTGATGTGCGGGCCATAGATGCGCCGGCCGCGCCACTCGAACGTCTCGCGCGCCTCGTGCTCGACGTACCGCAGGTAGAGCCCGAACACGGCTTGGAGTAGCTCGGACTCGGTGGAGTGCTCGGACGGGTGGAACTTGCCACCGTGCCCCTCGCCCATCTCGCCTGTGATCACGTCACGCCGCCAGCAGGTGATTTGCAGGAACCACCCTTTGGCGTCCTCTTCCACGCGGAGGCCGAAGTTCTCGGCCAGCGTGACCTCGGACGCGAGCCGCTCGAGACGGGCGGAGAGCGTCTCGGTCTCGGTCATCGTGTCAGGCACCCGCCGCCTCCCGCTCTTCCTCGGTGAAGTCCGTTGCCAGGCCGGAGCGGGTCCGGGTGACGCCGGCAGAGGCGGTCGCGATGACCGACTGCGTGCCCTCGCGGGTGGGCGCGTAGTTGATCGTGGAGCCGGGCCGGATGCCGTAGCCGCCGGCGACCGCGAAGCTGTCGATGTTCGCGCCCAGGAACAGGAACGTCCAGCCCCACTTGTCCTGCTGCTCCTCGACCATCGCCTTGACCGCGGGTGCGGTGTACTCGCGGCTCGAGTTCTCCTCGCCGTCGGTGACCACGACGAAGATCACGTGCCCGGGGCGGTCATCCTCCTCGAGCTCGGCGAGCTCCTCGCCCAGCCTGGCGATCGTGGAGCCGAGCGCGTCGTTGAGCGCGGTGCCGCCGCGGGCGTGGATGATGTCGGTCTTGATGTCGTCGGGACGGACGCCGGTGTACGGGTTCTCCACGATCGTGTCGAACGTGACGACGTCGACGAGGATCGCGCCCGGCTCCTTCGCCTGGTCCGCGAGCAGCTGCCGGATGGCGCCGTTCATATCGCTCTGGATGATCTGCATCGACCCGCTACGGTCGGCCAGGATCACCAGTCGGGTGAGGTTTGCGTCGGTCATGGTGTGCCTTTCGATGGAATCGCCTCGGGCTGAGGCGGTGGCTGGCGCTCTGCGCCGATCTGAGGTGGGTGCGTGTGATTGGGCGTGGACGGGGTCCGATGCGTCACAGAGGCGTACAGCGCGTCAGTCCTCCCCCTGAATCTCACGCATCGTGGTGCCGTCGTCGATGGTCAGCATCGTCGAGTGCCCGTCGAGCGAGAATCCGATCGCCTGAGCGCTGAGCTGCTCGGCGATCTTGATCGCGGCCGACTGGTCGTTCACGTCGACGTGGAGGGTGATGTGCAGTGCCATTGTGTCCTTTCCGGGGTACACGTAGAGGGTAGATGATCAGTGCGCGCGTGTCTGCAGCCGCAGCTCCAAGCCCGCGGCCTTGAGCACCGCGACCACATCCCCGAGCGGGATGTGGATGATCGGGTTGAGGTTCTCCATCGGCATCCAGCCGACGTGCTGGGCGGACGGGTGCCGGCTCATCGAGTCGTCGACCGGCTTGAGGTGCCGGCCCTTGCCCTTGAACACCTCGAAGTTCGGCGGCACTCCGGTGCTCCGCACCTCGACGCCGGCATCCCGGGCTTCCTGGTCGGCGAACGCCTGCGCTTTCGCCGCCTGCTCGGGTGTCGTCCTTGGCGTGTCGCGCTTGACCCACCTGGCGTGTCGGCCCCGGGTGTTGTACCAGCCGGCCTCCGCCATGTAGGGCGTGATGCTCTTTCGCCCGACGCCGAGGAGCTCCACGAGCTCATCGGTGGTGGCCGACTCATGCTCGGCCAGGAATCCGGCGAGCACCTTCCGTTTCGCTTCTGCGTTGCCCAATACCAGGGGCAGTTCCGGCTCTTCCACGTGCGGCCTCTCAATCAGTGAGCCCTCGCGGACGTTCTGGCGCTTGGCGAGATGGATGTTCTCGCATCCCTCGCACCGATACGCCGCGATCGGGATCTTGGCGGCGATGCTGCGGGCCTCGGCCTCGCGGATAGCATCCCGCTCGTCTGTCCACATCCTCTTTGTCGGGTGATATGGGCACTTGGTGCGCTCCGGTTCCGCCGGCGTGTCGAACACCGGCTTGCTCCGCAGCTGCGCGAGGTTCTGGTGCGGCGAGTTCCCGTTCGGGCCCTTGCCGGTCATCGCTCCCACTCCTCTCGCGGTGGCCTGAGCGCTCGCTCGAATGCCTCTTGCTCCTCGGCCTCTGTGCGGTGCCGGTGGCAGTGACCGCCCGGCTTCACGATGTGCCGGCAGGTCTCGTAGCGCCGCCGCTTGTCCGTGCTGGGCGCCAGCGGTGCTCCGCACCTCGGCTTAGGCGTCTGCATCGGCCTCCACCTTCCTCGGGACGGTCTCGACGACGTTGATCGTCGATCCACCGCGGACCCAGGACACCATCACGCCATCGGGAGTAGTGCCCTGGATCCGGGTCGCCTCTGTGCCGTCGCCGCGGAGCAGTGAGCGGGCGGCTTCCTTCATGCCCTTGCCGAGCTTCTCGAGCGCGTGGCCCTCCACGTAGTGCTCGGTTGCCCGGATGTACTCGGCATCCGTGATCTCGGTCTGCGAGGGCGCCCAGTCGGATCCGCCCCAGCAGTGCATCCGCCGGCCGCACATCACCTTGGGCGAGAAGCAGAACGACGGGCTCTTGTCACGCAGGGCGTGGCGCAGGCTCGGGTCGCCGGCATCCAGCGCCTTCTGTGCGTCGACCACCTGGCGCACCCGGTGCTGCGCGATCGCGAAGAACAGGTCGATCATCCGGTTGTCGATCACGACCGCCACGAACTCCTGGTAGTCGCCCGAGCGGTCGTAGAACACCAGCCGCCCCGTGCCGCTCTCGTCGATCAGCCCGGACTGGATGGCGCCCATCACGTAGACCGCGATCTGGCAGTAGTACGACAGCTTCGCTACCCACTTGAGGATCTCGTCGGTCTGCTCGCGCATGATCTGCACGCCGTCGACCCAGATCTCGTTGCCGTCGTTGTCGTACGCAGGCTCCCAGTCGTTGTAGAGCCGGCCCTTGTCCTTGATCGCGAGCAGGCGCTCGATCTTCGCGGCATCCGACGCGAGATCACTGAGCACGCCGCCCATATCCGCCGTCGACTTGAGATCCGAGATCTGATCGGCGCCGGTGAACACAAGGTCCATCGCGCCGGAGATCGCGAAGCCGAGCTCCTCGAGCCAGGTGGTGATCCGGTTCTGCGCCACCGCATTGAGGCGCTCGCCGAAGATCGTCTCGAGCCGGTCGCCCATCACGGTGCCCACATGAGCTGCGACCGCCCAATGGGATTCCGGTTCGCGCTCCACATCCGGCTCGAACAGGTCCGCCCGAAGCAGCTCCCGGCAGAATCCGATGCTCGAGGGTCCGACCAATTTCTGCCGCTTCCGGCCGTCGTTGGCCCTCTCTTCCAGTACCGCGGCGAGCATCGCTCGCTCTAGTGCGGTGTCACGTACCAATTCAGCCACCGTAGGGGCCTCCGTTTCCGTCTCGCTCGTCGTACTTCATGCCCGCAGCTGCGCGCTCCATGTAGGGGTCGACCGGCGCCACCTCGCGTGCCGCCTGGTTGCCCGCCTGCACCGTGGCCTGCGCCTCCTTGAAGTTCTCGATCCGGCGCTGTGCCGGCCGGCCGAGGTGGGATGCCGCGTCGGGGCTGCCGACTTGAACGGGGGCGGGCTGTACTTGAGCGGGTGCCTGCTGTACCTGGTTCTGCGCAGACGGGTTGTAGAACGTCGGGCTCTCCGGGTCGTCGAGCTGCAGGGTGCGCATCACGAGCGGCTGGGTGGAGCCCTTGTCGTAGAGACCCAGGCCGAGGCGGTCGCCGAGGCCGATCGCGGCGCGGCGGAGGGCGTAGCTCTCCACCGACGTCATGGCCATCGCGTGCGCCTCGCCCCGGTTCGGGAGCGGGGCGTTCTCCTCGACGTGGTACTCGAGGAACGAGCAGACCTCGCGGCCCCAGTAGTCGCGGATGGTCAGGCGCACGGCGGCACGGTAGGCCGCGACCCAGTAGGTCTTGGTCTTGTCCTTCGCGCTGGCGGGGAACTGCTCGTCGCCCTGCACCAGCCTCGTCTCGTAGAGGCACTCCATCACCTCGACCTCGGAGTCCCAATTGCCGAAGCCGAAGATGCGGGTGAGCTCGGCGCGCACCTCGAACTGCGCCATGTAGCTCATGCCGCGCTTGTTCTCGACGTGTGCCGGCTCGATGGCCGTCACCAGCCGGAGGATCTGCGCCTGCGTGAGACGCCCACCCTCCTGCTCTGCGATCAGTCGTGTGCTCATCTGGTTCCTTCCGGGGTTAGGCCGCTCGGCGAGCGGCGTACGCGGCGGACTGCGCCGCGTTGCAGATCCGGCACCGGCGTCGGCCGTTGCTCAGATAGATCGTGTTGTCCTCGTCGTACGGGTGGTTCTGCGGGCAGTGCGTCTTGCGTGCGTTGAGCTGTCCCTGGTTCAGCCGGCCGAGCGAGTGCTTCTCGAGCCAGGCTACGTAGCAGGTCCGACACCGCCACCCCATCGAGTTGTCGGGCATCTCGTTGCCGGCGTAGGCGTGGCCGTTCGGGCAGGTCTCGCCGCGGTGCCGGCCCGGCTCGGCGACGAACAGCAGCGGGTTCACGTTGCGCGGGTGCACGCCGTCTCGCAGGATGAGCTGCGCGTTGTAGGGCAGTGGGCCGACGACCTTCTCGTACAGGTAGCGGCTCAGCTTCGTGGGCAGGCCCTCGGGGTACACGATGGGCTGGTTGCGGCCCTTCCAGTACGCCCAGTCCGGGAGCACGATGGCGCGCTCCGGGTGCTCGTGGATCTGGCGGATGATCGCCGCCTCGAGATCGCGCTCGAGTCTCATCACAACCCCCTCACGGTGATGTTCGCGCCTGCCTGCTCCCAGTGGTAACCCGGGGTGTAGATCTTGGGCAGGTCGCGGGTGACAGCGTAGAACTTGCGCACAGTCGCCTCGACGATTTGCGAGTCGTCCTTCATCACGCCGGCATCCACCAGCGAGTCGCCGATCGCTCGGGCGAGCTTGTCCCAGTCGCCGCCGCCGCGGGTGAGCGGCCGGACGTCGACTGTGCGGGATGCCGTCTTGGGCCGGACGAGCCAGAAGTCAACCTCCAACTCGACCGGCCCAAGCAGCATGGGCGTTCCCCCGAACGCCCTCCGCGCCTCGGTGCTCACGAGCAGGCGCCAGCCCGGAAGATCGGGATTCGCATCCCTGATCTTCGCGAACTTGCCTGCCCTCGAGACCCTGTGGTTCCCCTGGACCTGCGGGACACCGTAAGCGCGGAAGTTGAGCATGGCCTACTCCGGCATCGGGTACAGGAGCAGGTGCTCCCCGTCGAGCACGAGGATCTCGTCGAGATCCACGTACCCCCGAGAGCCGGCCTCGATCGCCTCGTCGCTCACGTTCGGGTCGCGGACATAGACATCCGTGTCGCCGGTGATGCGACCACGCGCCTTGAGCTGCTTGATGTGCTCGCCCAATTCGTCGACGGTCATGCTCAGAACGGCGTGTTGGGGTCGGTCGGGTGCTGGTACTCACCCTGCTGGGGCGGGTAGCCGTACGCCGGCTGCTGGGGCGGCTGTGCCGGCCACTGCTGGGGCTGACCCTGCTGGGGCGGCTGGCCGTACTGCGGCTGGCCGTAGCCCTGCGGGGGCTGGCCGTAGGCGGTCTGTGCCGGCGCCCCGTACGCGAGCTGCGGCTGACCCTGCTGGCCCTGCGGCGAGTTCTTCTGCACCTGCGCCGAGGCGCGGCGCAGGTCCGGGCCGATCGAATCGACCTCGAGCTCGATCACGGTCTGGCGGTTGCCGTCCTTCTCGTACGAGCGCTGCTTGAGCCTGCCCTGTGCGATGACCGCAGTGCCCTTGCGCAGCGACGTGGCGATGTTGCCGGCGAGCTCGCGCCAGGCGGAGCAGCGCAGGAAGAGCGCCTCGCCGTCCTTCCACTCGTTCGAGTTCTTGTCGAACATGCGGGGCGTGGACGCGATCGTGAAGTTCGCGACGGTGGCGCCGCCGACCTCTCGCGTCTCGGGGTCGGCGGTCAGGTTGCCGACGACCGTGATGACTGTTTCATTCGCCATGTGAGGTTCCTTCCGGGTTGGCGATCTCGACCTCGAGCGCGACCATCGCGCCGAGGGCGTCTGGCACGGACTTGAAGCCCGGGCCGGTCTGGATGAAGTGGTGGTACTCGCCGTTCTCTGCCTGCGTGACGAGCACGGCCGCGGCCATGCGCTCGTCCGTCGGCGAGCCGGGGAACGTCAGGACGCCGGAGCGTCGAAGCGGAGCATCTGTCATGAGGCCCTTTCTGGGGTACGAACTAAGGCTATTACGGCACTTGCCCTAAGTCAAATGGCCTCCGTTCCCGAACGTTCGGGAATCGAGATCTCCGGGCGCCAGCCGTGGAGCAGGAACACCCGAGTATCCCCTGGCTGTCGGACAGCGCACGTCGTGCCACCGTCGGGGCCAAACGCGAACGCGCCGAGCCCGTCCATGTGCACGTCGACGCCGCAGTACGGGCAGGTGGCGCGGCCGTTCACAGCGCAGCTCGGATCAGGTGCTCGGCGAGCAGGGGTGGGATCGCGTTGCCGATTGTCTGCCAGACCTTCGTGCGGGTGCCGCGGAACGGGAAGTCCGGGGAGAACGTCTGCAGCACCGCGCCCTCCTCGGGCGTGATGTTGACCGCGTTGCCGTGGTAGCTCCGGCTCAGGCTCACGTTGTCGAACGTGGGCAGGCGAGCAGTGGACACCGTCCACGGCTCGCGCAGCTCGAAGGTGCCGGCCTCGATCGCGTTGAGGTGGGTGCGCTGGACGCCCGACGGATGCCGCGTCGCGAAGCCGTGGCCGGTGACGACGGTGGCCGGCCGTTCCATGAAGCCCCACCGGCGCCAGGAGCGCGCCTTGCCGGTAACGCCCCAGCTTGGCCGATCCGTCGGGCGGAGATCCCGGGAGCGGTACATCTCGTCGCCGATCTCCACGCCCTCGTCGCGGCCGTCGGCCTTGCGCGGGAATCCGACCACGCCCTCGGGCCAGCCCATCGCGTCGTGCATCGAAACCCAGCGCGGCATCCCCTGGTCCAGCGCCGCGGGGTGGCGGACGTGGTAGCGGGAGTGGGTGCGAGCGGGGCGAGTGACGTCGTGGTTGCGGCTCGCGATGAGCACCGCACGCCGGCGGGTCTGCGGCACGCCGTACGCCTCGGCCTCGACGATGCCCGTCCACACGCTGTAGTCGGCCATCGTGAGGCTGTGGGCGTACGCCTCCCAGACCGGGAGCACGGCCGGCACCTGCTCGAGCACGATCGCCTCCGGGCGGTCGCGCATCGCGTAGACCAGCGGGAGCAGCACGAGCGCGGTGCGTGGATCCTCGATGTGGGCGGTCCACTCCCGGACCCGGTCGGCATCCGCGCCGTGCCCGATCTCGCGCGCGATGTTCACGATGACGTCGATGTCCCTCCGACCGTGCCCGCGGCCGACCTTCGAGAAGGTCTGGCAGGGCGGGCCCGCGAGCAGCAGGTCGTACACCAGGCGCACGCCCGGGCCGGCAAGATCCCACACGTCGTGCGCGATCGTCGTCATGCCGGCCGCGTGCCGCGTCGCGATCACGTCGAGGTCATTCTCGACGCCGAGCTCGGCGATGCTCATGCGTTCGCAGGCGACGCCGAAGCCGACGCCTGCGAACAGACTCAGTGCTGTAGCCATTCAGGTATCTCCATTTCCAGGGATTCGTGGATGCGCACCATCGAGTCCTCGAACTCGAGCGTGCTCGCGGGCTGGTCCCACTCCGGGTCCATCACGACACGCCTGTGAGCATGAGCCCGAAGGCGACCGTGCCGGCGGTGATGACGAGCAACACGACTGCGACGACGATGTTGGCGATGAAGGATGCGTGCTCGCCTCTGGGGTGTGCGAGATCGTCCGGTAGATCGTTCATGGCGAGGGCCTTTCTCGGTAGGCAGTAGACGCCTATTTCTAGGAAGTAGGCGGTAGACGTCTACTTCTTGGTCCGTTCGACTTGAAATAAAAATCCCAGGTCAGAGAAGGAAAAGGTTGTCAGGCTGCATTCGCGATATAAGGAGCAGAGAGGGAAGCCAAGAAGTAGGCACCTACTGCCTACTTGTTGGATCACATCGGGTAGTAGCGAGCTGCAGGCTTCTGGCTCTTCGCGGAGTTCACGTCCTCCTTCCGTACCCGGCCCTGCTCCACGAGCAGGTGCAGTGCGGCGTCGAGGTTCTCGTGCATGGACTTGGTGAGCATGCGCCGGATGTGTGAGATCGGGAGTCCGGGATCGCGACGCAAGATCTCGATCACGCGATCGGACGTCTTGTGCAGGATGCTGACCTCGCCGGCAAGGGCGCGTTCTGCGTCGCCCATGCCCTTCGCGGCGTCCTCCGCCCGCTTGCTCTGGCGCTGCACGTCGATGAGCGCGGAGAGCGTCGCGTCGCTGTGTGCCATGACGTACTCCGCCTGGTCGAACCAGTGCCGCGTGACGCTGTCGCCGCCGTGCATGATCGCCAGCAGAGCAGCCACGCGCAGCTTGAGGAAGTTGCGGTGGCCGTGCCGGGAGTCCTCGCGCTCCTGACGGATCGCGCGGAGCGTGCGGAGCACCTCGATGACGACGCCCGGATCGTACGTGAACACCCAGCCCTTGTCCGGGTGCGGCTCGAACGTGTCAGAGCCGAAGCGCCGATCGAACGGGATGTTGTCGCTGATCTTGTAGACCAGCGGCGGCGGCTCCGGCATGAACGGCGCGTCCATCGAGGCGTGCGGGTCGCCGACGGTGGCGAACAGGAACCTCTGCATGAGACCGCCGGCCTCGGCATCCTTGTCGAGCAGGATCTCTGCGCGTCCGGGCTGGGCGCCGACGATCATGCACAGCCGGTAGCTGTGGGCCGGCACTTGGCGGTCGAGCTCCTGCGTGGCGTTGCCGTTGCCGAGGTCGTCGCTCATCCATGCGGTCTTGAGCGTGGACAGGAGCGTCGCGCCACTGCGCCTGGCGAGCGCCGCGATCATGTCGATCTCGTCGACGATCGCGAGGGCCTGCCAGGTGATGCGGCGGTCGACGTACTCGGCGTGCGGGTCGAGCGTCGGGTCAGCCTTGCGCATCTCGGCGGTGATCTTCTGCCGGCGGATGTACCGAGCTGCGATGCCCTCGCCGGTGCCGAGCGGGAAGCGAGGCGACGGGTCGGGCCTCGGCCGCTTGCGCATGCGCTGCTCGTGGCTGGAAATGATCGCGGTCTTGCCACCACCCGAGGGTGCGGACAAGACCGTGAAGAGATTCAGCGAGCCCTCGGCGAACGCTCCGATGCCCGGGAGCTTGATCGTGGGCATGAGGTCGGCGGACAGTCGGGTGAGGGCCATCGCCAGACAGGCCCACGGGTTGACCTCGAGCCCCATCGCCCACGCCCTGATCTGCATGAGCGTCTCGCTCTGGTCGAAGAACGAGTAGTCGCTGATCGCCGTGCGCTCCGCCACCTTGGGCTCGGCCTGCGCACGGACGCCGCCGTTGGACTGCACCGCATTGCCGAGCGAGACGTTCCACTCGGCCTGGAACTTGGGCTGGTTCCACGGCCCGCGGAGCCACTCTTGCTTGAGAGTCTCTAGTGCCTCACCGGCACCAGGCTCGCCGTCCACGGTGGCCAGCCGGATGATGTGCGTGAGGCGGGTGAAGAGCTCGCCGCGGCCGAAGTCCTCACGCGGGATCTTGTCGAGGGCCGAGCGCATGAGCGGGCTCATGGTGCCGGCGCCGACGGTCGCCAGCCACTCGCCGAGTGTGCCACCCCAGCCGTCGCCCTCGGTGCCGGTGTGGTTCAGGAACCAGTCGGGCGCCGGCGTGAATGAGCTGCGCTCGTCGGGCCACGCCTCGTCCCACCAGATGAAGTACGAGCCGCCCGATCGGCGGTCCACTCCCATGAGCTTCGTGCCGTCCTCGAGCTTGTGGTTCTGCGTCGGGCCCGGCACGCCCGGCGGGGCGAGGTGGATGAAGTGGAAGCCGCCGGACGGCGTCTCGTACCACCAGGTCTCGCGGTCGGGCTCGAGGCCACGGTTGCGCAGCGAGGCGAGGCCGTCCTTGTCGGGCTTGTGGTCGATGTCCTCGACCACCAGACCGGAGGCGCCGCAGGCGACGCCGATCTCCGCCTCGGGGGTGGCTGACCACCACCCTCGTATCTGAGCCGGATCGAGAGTAGCCTCCAAGAATCCATGCTCGGTGCGGGGGGCCTTGAAGTGCTCGCCCGACTCGAAGCAGGGGAACACGTGCAGGCCGAGCGAGGCCAGTGCGAGTGCGCGCTCCGCGTTATCGCTCATCGGGAGCCCCAGATCTGGGTCTCAAATAGGTAACAGGGGCTAGATGTAGTGCTCACATGTATCTCCGGGGCTTGCGTCGAGGAGCCCGCTACCCCCAGAATGTGAGGCGCGGACACTGATCTGTCTTGCGAGGCTACTCCCAAGGAGCCTCGCCGCGCGAGGCCCCAAACTCGAGGTGCGGGGCCTCGCTTCATGTATGCTCGAGTTCGTTCCTTTCCGGGGAACAATGAACGCCCGCCTGGCCCACGCCGGCGGGCGTTCCTCATAGCTCGATGGCCACGCCGGCGGAGTCGACGAGATCCATCTCGGTGATCATCGAGATCAGCGTGAGGCGCGACTGCAACGCGAGCTGCGCGCACGTCTGGTCGTGGCTCATGCCGGCGAACTGCTCCGCCGCCTCCGGGCTGTCGCGCATGCCGCGCTGGATGATCGACTCCGCGGTGCGGGTGATGACCTCGAGAATCTCCGGCTCGGAGAAGCCGTGCGACTCGAGGATGATCGACGCGCCGGTGCCGTCGTCCTCGGTGGATACGGTCATCTCGAGCGACCGGGTCACTTGCCACCCCGCAGTCGAGCCATGCCGGCCTGGATGATCTGCGCAACGGCGACGTTCTCCTCCTGGGCCTTGGCGCGCACCTCTTCCCAGAACGTCGGGTCGACCCACACCGTCGTCTTGCGGGGCTTGATCTTGACGACCTTGAGCTTGTTGTTCAGGAAGTCGTCGAGGAACGAGCGGATCAGCGCGCTCGCGCTCGAGTCCTGCGCACGAGCGAACGCATGCAGGGATTCGTGGTCGCTCGGCGACAGGTACACCGTGCGGATGCTGTCGATCTCGGTCTGGCTAGCCGCTCTCTCGGCCATCGTCACTCTCTCTTTCGTTGGGGATGAAGCACAGCCACACGTCCGTGATGACTGCGTCGTCACGGTGCGCGAGGTGCGCTCCGCGTCGGGCGTAGAGCTTGCCGTCCGGCAGGCGCAGAGCCCTTGCGTTCCGACGCCGCACCCGGTTCACCAGAGTCAACGGCCGGCCCGTCATCTCTGGGAACAGGCGCCACTGGCCGGGCTGCCTGCGCAGCTCGGCGATCAGTCGTGCCCACGGGTACGGCTTCGGCATCAGGTCGCGATCTCTCGCAGGATGTCGACGCCGTTGGGCAGGGTCTTGTAGACCTGCACCGCGGCGATCAGCCCCTCGAACCCGCGACCCAGCCGCTCGAGGTTGCCGAGGTCGGCGACCAGCGCGGCCTCGATGAGCTTGGTCGTGAAGCCGCCGGGCTCCATGCCTCCCTCGTAGCCGGTCACGTGCAGCACGTGCGCGGCGTTGTTCGCAGTGATGGTGTGCACAGCGATGGTGGTCATTGTGTCCTCTCCGTCCGAGCCGGCACCTTGCCGTCACGCTCGAGCTCGATGTGGGTTGCCATGCCGAACGGCCCTCGGTCGTCGACCTGTTGAGTCTCGAGCACGACGCGCCCCTGCTTGTCCTCACGCAGCGTGACCGCCAGCACGGGGTGGCCGTTGACCCGGACGACGAACTGCCCGAACCCGTTCCAGATCCCCTTGGCGCCGCCGTCGTCGATCTGATCCCGGCGGGTGGCGAACACGTAGCTGGCGACGAGCTCGTCCATGTCGAGCTCGACACGGATCTGCGAACGGTCGGGGCTCACTTGTGATCTCCGCTCACGTGACGAACGTGCAGGCGTGGCGACTGTCGCCACGTCGGCATCCGCCTGGCGCCTTGCGCCAGGTTCTCGATGTCGTGCTCGCCGGATGCCGCGAGCGCAGCCTGGTTGCGCGACATCCCCTCGAGCAATGCGCTCAGGTTGGAGCGCTCCCGCCGGTCGGCGGCGACGGCCAGCCGTTCACGCACGGCCTGCTCCATGCGCGCCCAGTGACCGCAGAACTCCCCGGTCCCCTTGCCGCACCGTGGGCAGGTGGTCGGGAGCGCGTTGATCGTGACGCTCCCGACCGTGAGCGTGAACGGCTGGTGCATCACTTCTCGGCTTTGATCGGAGTGCCACTGCCGGGCACGAACATCTCGAACGAGAGCCGGCGCTGGCCGTCCATCACGTCGGCGTCCTGCCCCGCGAGCTCGAGGATCTCCGCCCATGACTTGCCGCTGGTGACCATGCCGGTGAGGAACCAGGCGCCCCTCGCCTTGATCGCGGCGTAGCTGTAGCGGGTGGAGTCGTGCTCGCTGTAGCGCACCCGGAACGTCACGACGGTGCCGTTGATCGGGGGCTCGGCCGGCAGCTTGCGCAGCTGCTCGCGCTCGTCAAGCAGTGCGGCGAGCCGCGCCTCGGCGAGCTCGATGGCAGTGTCGACGGTCTTGCTGTCCCTCATGGGATTGTCCTTTCGTTCGTTGATCTTCATGCGCACGTCGCCCCAGTAACCGTGCACGGTGCCGTTGTGCGTGCGGGCCTGGCGGGCGGCGCTCGACGGCGTGGCCCAGTCGTCCTCGATGATGTGGCAGTCGTTGCACACCGAGCGGTAGACCGAGCGGAGCTTGGGCTGACCGCTCTCGCTGATCAGCTTCTCGCGCACCTCGGCCCAGTGCTCCTGGTTGTTGTGCGCCTTCGCGACGCTGACCTGGTGGGCACCCTCGGTGGAGGCCGTGCCGATCTGCCCGTGCTGGGCGCAGGTCACCCGCCAGCCGTTCGGGCTCGGGACCACCTCGGCGGTCATGCCTGCACCACCAGCCGGCCGAGCACGATGCTCTTGCAGGCGTCCGGTGTCGGGCAGCCCTGCTCATTCAGCCACGCCGCCAGCCGGGTCGTCTCGTACGCCACGTCGCAGTCGCCGTACAGCGGGTCGACCTCCTCGTAGCAGGAGCGGCAGACCACCCCGGTCGGAACCTCGGAACCCTTGCCGGATGCCTGGTGGCAGGGCGTGAGCGGGTAGATCATGCCGTCACTCATGGCGATGGCGATGCCATGCAGGCATGTGGTCTTGGTGACACTCACGATTCCTCCTCCGTCGGCGGGTGCTCGGCGTCGAACATGGTGGCCGGGTCGCCGAACCCGACGAGCTTCCACCCGGTCAACTCGGTCTCGTCGGCCAGGTAGACCGGCGTCGCCATGTTCCCGGTCGCGACCGCGATCGCCTTCTCGGGGTTGGTCGGGTCGACGATCATCCCGTCGGTCACGACAGCCCCTTGATCAGCGCTTGCAGTGCCATCCGGGCCGGCACCGGGTCGTTCACGGTGAGTGCGAACTTGGCCGCGTCGAGCATCTCGACCAGGTTGTACGGCACCTCGCCGTTGATCTTCGACTCCTCGCGCACCCAGTCGCCGGCACGGTAGACGCACTCGTCGATGCCCGGTTCGTCGGCGTCGCGGTTGTCCCACTCCTCACGGACGACCACCTGCAAGGTCGGCCGCTTGGCGGTGAACTTCACTGCCCACTCGGCGACACCCTCGGGCGTCCACTTGGTGTTGAAGGAGTTGAGGATCGTGTGCTCGGGGATCGGGTCGTGCTCGTAGTGCTGCTCGAGGATCACGTTGCCCTCTTGCTTGTCGATCACTCTGCGCGCCTGCGTGGTGACGAGCTCCCACTCGCCGCCGTCCCAGCCCTCGAAGTCGGGGAGCTTGTGCAGCTTGACGCGCGCGAGATCTTCGTTCGGGCCGGTGATCGTGATGACCGTGTATGTGCCCATGCTGAATCCTTTCCGGGGATCTGATTCCCGAACGTTCGGGAATTGCTAGGGCCACCCTAATCCAAGGGTGGCCCTAGCGCAACCTTAGTTATCGAAGCCCATCACGATGCGGATGTTCTCGTGCGGGATGGTGCCGTGCCCGTACCAGCCGGGGCTGTCGTCGACCGGCTCGTCCTTGTGGTTCGTCTTGCCCTTGGGCGGACGGTCCTCGGCCCAGCGCTTGAGCGCTTCGATCGCGTCGGTGAGCTCGGTGATCGCGTCGGGCAGGGAGTCTTCCCACACGTACTGCACGTACGTGCGACCCTCGGCGATGTGATCGTCGAGCCGCTTGTCAACGTCCTCGATCGACTCGCCGCGCTTGGCCGCACCCTCTCGCCAGGCCACCCGCATGCGGTCGACCTCCTCCTGGGTGTACGGGGTGCCGCGCTCGCCGGCCTCGTACTCGTCGACGCTCACGGTGCGGATGCCGGCGCCGCCGACTCCGCCTGCCCAACTCTTCGGCATCCCGCCCTCGCGCTTGATCCGCTCGTACTCAAGCGAGGTGATCGCGCCGGTGCGGACGAGCCGCTGGTTGAACAGCGGGTGCTCGAGCAGCTCGGCCAGCGTGAACCAGGTGTGGCTGTGCATGTCCGGTCCCCAGCCGTCGACCACGGCGAGCCAGGCGTAGCTGGCGTCGGTCGGCACGCCCCTCGGCTCGGCGAGCGGCTGGATCCGGTCGCCGGTCTTGACGCCGGCAAAGCCTCGGCCGTTGCGCACGTCGGCGAGCAACGCGAACAGCGTGTAGTTCCGGTCGTCGAGCGGGATCTTGCCGAACCCCTCGCCGCGCCAGCTTGAGAGCGGGAAGATCTCGTCCTCCATCTCGACCCAGCGCGAGCTCGGTGCGCCGATCGTCCACGGCAGGCCGGGCACATCCCACTGCCGCTCGCTCTCCCACCTGTCCTGCTTGACCTCGACCATCGAGTGAATATCTGCGCCCATCAGCTTGCCGCCCATCCGTAGAAGTAGTAGCCGGCACGCTCCGTGCCGACGGTTGCCGCCTTGATTTCCCGGCGCGTCTTGACGACGAACGTGCCGGTGATCTTCTTCGCGCTGACCGTGGCCTTGACCAGCGGTGCGCCCGATGCTCGCCGGACCAGTCCGACGATCTCTGCCTGCACATCCGGGATGCCGTGGTAGTCGTACCGCAGCACCGTCTCGAGCGCGGCCCGTGCCGCCGCCTGAGTGGGGTGACCCTTCTCCCAGTCGAGGTCGTCCCCGCGGATCTTGCCGACGCCCGTGAGGATGAAGTACCTCGTCTCGGCAGGCTCCTTCGGAACCTCCGCGACGACGCGCTTGTCCACCCTGGCGACCCGGTTGAACGACGGGCGCTCGATCTTGAGTGAGCACTCGGTGATCTCCACGCCGTTGCCCAGGCGGAGCGCCTTGCGCGCAGCCTGTTGCAGCAGGGCCGGGTCGTTGTAGACGGCGCCCGAGACCACGAGCCCGACCTCGGTGTCAGCCAGCGTCACGTACTCGGCCGGCGTCTGCACCACGAGCGGGATCGCCTCGCACTGCTCCCACTTGGAGAGCTTGTCGATGCGGGTCTCCGCCAGCTTCACCGCCTCCTCGTGCGTGACCGGCTGGGTCTGCACCAGGTGCACACCGCCGGTCGTGGAGATGGTGCCGTTGTACGGGTCGTGCCCGTACTCGAGGCGCGCCTGCTCGACGAGCTCGGAGTACGCCTCCTTCACCGAGAGCGGGCCGTGGTAGACGTCCTCGAAAGAGTGCGATCCCACGTCAGTCCTCGCTCTCTATCGCGCTCATGATCTCGTTGGCGTTGACGCCCACGAGATCGGCGAACGGGATGCGCCGGCGGATGACCGGATCCTTCTCGTACGCGATGTCGTAGACGAGCAGCTCGCCGGCGTCGAGGTCGATGAGGTATCCCCATTCGAGCCAGGAGTCGCTGGCCTGCGTCGGGTCGAAGCCCTGGCCCATCCAGAACCCGGACTCGATCATCTTCTCCGGCTCGCCCTGCGTGCCCCGCAGTGCGGAGTACCAGTCACCGCCGGTCGAGACGTTCTCCCAGGTGCCGGCCTTGACCAGCGCCTCCATCTGCTCGGGGGTGGGGCTGTCCTGCTCCTCGACCAGCGTCAGGTCGAACACCTTGGCGCCGAGCGTGGACATGTCCGTGCCCTGGATGAACTCGACCATGCTCACGCCGAGCCCAGTCGGGTAGCTGTCGAAGTGGTTGTACGTGGTGCGGAGACGGCCGTTGTCGCGGACGCCCCAGAATCCTCGTGTGCCCATGCTTGTTGATTCCTTCCGGGATGGTGACCGTCAGAGACGGTCGCTGTGCTCGTCGGGCCAGTCCCGATCGAACGGTTCGGGGTCGCGCTCGGGCGCTTCCTCGGGGTCGTGCCGAACGCAGAAGTCGGAGCCCTCCTGGGCCTCCTCCTCGCAGTATTCAGCAGGGTCGGTGCGGGTCTCGCGAATGACCACGGCCTCGCACAGTCGGGGCTCGGTCATGACGCCGGCACCCGCAGCTCGTCGGGCAGCTGCGCCCATGCCACGCGCAGCTCGGCCACGGTGATCGGCTTGTCGAACAGGCTGATCGCGTCCATCATGCACACCGGGTCGTAGCACTCGGTGGGCGGATCACCCCACGACAGCCCGCCGGTGGCGATGTACCACTTGTCGTCGAGCACGAGCGTGGTCGTGTCGCGCCAGTACTCGAACACCTTGGCCACGCCGTCGCGGATCATCTCGCGCACCTCGTCGTCGGTGAACGTCGGCTCGGTCGTCTCCTCCGCCCGGTCGTAGAACGTCGGGTGCCAGAAGAACAGATCCTCGTAGTTGTCCGGCACCGGATCGAGAGCGAGGATGCGCGCCTCGGCGAGCAGGGTGGTCAGCGCCGCCGACCTCTGCATCGCGAGCCCGTGGTTGGGCGGGTCGATCGGCCGCTCTTTGATCCAGCGCTGTGCCGGCTTGGAGTAGTGCACGTCGCGGCAGACCGCGATCGTCATGTCGGCACCCATCAGGCGTCCGCCTCCTCGAAGATCTTCGAGGGGTGCGTGAGATCCTCACGGTTGGCGTAGAACGTGGCCGCGTTGCGGGCCTGCCAGTCGAGGTCACCGTACTCGACGGCGCGGTTGAGCAGCTGGTCGTACGTGACCATGCCGAGATCCCACTTCTCCTGGTTCTCGGCGAGCTTCGCGTCGAGCTCCTTGGTGGTGAGCACGGTGCGCACCTCGGTCTGCGCCACCTCGAGGCCGAGCTTGAGCGCGGTGATCTTCGCCTGCACGATGTGGTGCTGGACGCTCGGGAGCTTGTCGAGTCCGTACTGCCAGGAGAAGATCGTCTCTCCCTGGCGCTCGTACTCGGTCAGGTCCGCGTGGGTTTCTGGTCGTGTCATTGCATGCCTCCGTCGTTGTACTCGGGCTCGAAGTACTGGTCGTCCAGCACCTGCCTGCCCATCTCTTCATGGATCTGGCTCGGCTCCCGATCGAGGGGATCGGTGATGCCGTACAGCGAGCGCAGCTTCGCGCTCGCGTTGGTGTCGGATGCGACGGTGTTCGCCGCGATCACGACACGCTTCGCGAACTCGATCAGATCCTCCGGCCGGCCCTCGATGCAGATGCCGTCGCCGTTCTCGTCGGTGATCGTGACGCACCCGACCTCGTTCTGGTCGCTGTCGTTGTCGAACTCGCCGGGCTCGGCGATGCCGGCCACCTGTACGTGGCGGGCATGGACCCATTCGATGTGACTGCTCACTGCTCCTCCTCGTGCTGGTAGTGGATGACCTGCGCCAGCAGGTCGCGGGCGTCCTGCAAGAGCTCGATCTCGTGGTCGTTGCTGTCCCCGTCCGCCGCCTCGAACGTGCCCTCGATGACCTCGATGATCTGCTCGCGGAACTCCGGGTCGACGGACTCGGGCTGGCCGAGCAGACCGAGCAGGGCGTTCGCCGCCTCGATCACGGGGTCGACCGCCACGATCTCGGCCTTGGCGCCGGGCAACAGTGCGCCGGCCTTGTTCACCGGCGGGTTGCCGGCGTCGTACGTGTCGATCGCGGCGCGCAGCTCGGCCGCTCGTTCGTTGATGGTCACTCGTCCTCCTCGGATGTTTCACGTGGAACATCCACCTGCGCCGGCGGATGTGGGTCGTAGCGACGGGCGTAGCCGCCGCCGGGCTTGACCTCGGCGCGCCGGAAGGGCGCGCTCTTGAGGCAGTGCGGGCACCAGGTCCGCCACTCGGTCGTGAAGATCGCGCGCTTGATCCGCTCGGCCGAGACGATGCGGTCGGTGCCCTTGCAGGTGGGCTCGGTCACAGGTCCACCGTCCTCGACTGTGCGATGACCACGCCGTCGATCGCGAGCGCGGTGTCCGCCTCCTCGTCGACGAGCTGCGCGTCGATCCACTCGGTGCCCTCTTCGAGCGAGCCGGTGCGCCACCACGTGACGAGCCCGACGTCCTCGTGGTTCGACCCGATGAGCGCGCCCACGCCATCGGCGCACTCGAAGAGCTCGTACTCCATGCCGGTGTCGGAGCGGTACGCGGAGTACACCGGCCCGGCCTCGCGATCGAGGTCGGCCGGCACCATGATGCCGATGTTCGTTGTGCTCATGCTTCGTCACTCCCTACTGCGGCGGCGAACTCGTGCACGAGATCCATGAGCGCGTCCTCGTAGACCTCGTACGCCTTGACCTCGTAGTTGCCCTCTTCGATGGCGAGCTTGTACTCGGCGCAGGCGTTGTCGTAACGCTTGACCAACTCGTCGCACTTGCCCTGAATCAGCGCCTCGCCCTGCTTCGCGGCCGAGCGGAGCGCGTCCTCGATGGTGTCCTGCAAGCCGTTGACCATGAGGTCGCGGGCGATGTCGTCGGCGGTCATCGCCGCACGACCGGGACCGACGTGGCCCCGACCCAGTAGCCGGCCCACTCCCGCTTGGCGAATGCCTCGCGGGTGTGCAGGCGCACGATCTCCTTGTGGTCGCGGGTCAGGGCGTAGACCCTGCGCCGCATGGTGATCGCGTTGATCACCTCCATGCGGGTGTAGAGCAGGCTCGCGCCGGGCGCAGCTGCGAGGGCCGTGGCTTGCAGGTGGTTGAGCCCGTCGGTTGAGGGCTCGTCTGCGTACGCGGTCATGCTGCCTTCGCCTTCGCTCGGTACTGCTCGTGGATGGGGCCGTAGTCGTGCAGGGCCTGGCACCTCTTGCACTCGCGCATCATCGGGCCACCGCTCTTCCACACGTGGTTGCGGCAGGCGTCCTTGGCGGTGAGCTCCTCGAAGCGCAGGCGGGTGGCCTGCTCGAAGACGTGGCGCGGGCCGTAGTCCCCGATCAGGGCCTTCGGGTCCGCCTCGTAGAGCGCGTGGATGAACATGCCCCACTCGTCCCACGTGGCGGCGTACTCACCCTCGTCGAAGTACCGCCCGCCGGTGCCAGGGTTCGGCTTGCGGGTCGAGTTGCCCCGGAGCGTGACGTCGAACGAGCGAGCGCGGGAGCGCGAGCCGTGTTCTTCCAGCCGCTCGGCGGTGACGCCGCGCATGCCGGCCGCGCTGGTCGCGGCGTACACGTCGCGCGTCGTCAGGATGTCGGAGTGGATCTTCACTTGATCTCCTCCACCAGCCCGGGCGTCACGCGGTAGCCGTTCGCCAGCCCGTAGGTCTTGGTGTTGACCCGGACGATGACCGACTCCTCGCCGGCGATGCCGGCCTTGCGGGTCTGCGCGGTGTCGGCGAAGCGCACCTTGGTGCCGACCGTCAGGGTGGGGCGAGCGGTGTACGCGGCACCGTTGCGAGCGGCCATCCGCTCCTCGCGGGCGGCGAGCGCCGCGGCCAGCGCGTCGTTGTCCCGCCCGACCTCGGCGACCCTCGCGTTCATCGAGAGCACGAACATCTTGCCGTCGCTGGTCCGGCTGATCTTGGTGCGGGTGCGGGCGTGCTCGACCACGACGTACTCCTGTGCGTTGAACAGGATCTTGGTGCCGGGCTGGACGAGCGCGAGCTGCGTGAGGGTGGTGTCGGTCATGACTGTTCTCCAATGGTGAGAGCGCGGACATCTGCCGCGCTCGTGATGAGGTGAGCACCGAACTCCTGGATGAGACGGTGCGTGCCGCCGCTTGCCGCGGACGTGATGGGACCAGGCACGGCGCCGACCGGACGGCCGAACGCACGGGCGTGCCCGGCTTCGTTGAGAGATCCACTGCGCCAGCCCGCCTCGACCACGATCGAGGCGTCGCCGAGCGCGGCGATCAGGCGGTTGCGCTGCAGGAACCGCCACTTGGTAGGCGCACTGCCGGGCGGCACCTCGCTCACGACGGCGCCGGATGCCGCGATCCTCTCGATCATGTTGGCGTGGCCGGCAGGGTACGGGCGGTCGACTCCGCCGGCGAGGAACGCCACGGTCTGACCGCCGGCCGCGAGCGCCATCCGGTGCGCGGCACCGTCGATGCCATACGCGGCACCACTGACGATCACGTGGTCCTTCACCAGATCGGCGACGAGCTCGCCCGTGACGTGCTCGCCGTAGCTGGTGGCCGCTCGTGCCCCGACGATGGCGACGCGATGCTGTCGCTCCATCGCCAGCGCCCAGGCGTTGCCTCGCACGTACAGCACGTGCGGTGCCTGGTCGCCCATCGTGGCGAACTGCTCGGTCGGCCACTCCGGGTCGCTCGGGATGAGCACGTCGATGTTCGAGCGCTCGCACAGGGTGAGCACCTCGGTCACGATGCCGGCTCGGAAGCGCGGCTTGGTGCGACGGACGAGCGCGGCGTGCGCCTCCGAGGGGATGGCGATCCGCTCGTGCACGAGCATGTCCACCGCCGTGACCGGGCCGACGGCGTGAGCCAGGTGCGCGGCCTCGTGATCGCCGGGCTCGGTCAGGTGGGACAGGATGATGAGCGCCTCGCGCTCGGGTGTGATTGCACGCAGCATTGGCGTGGCTCCTTCCGGGGAGTTCGATTCCCGAACGTTCGGGAATCTCGTTGACTAGATCCAGCCTGGCACTAGGGCAACCCTATGTCAAGCAGTCGCGCGACGCCTGCTCACGTGGCCGTGCGCTGCACCTGCCGCTTCCACACATCGCGCGCCTCGTTGAGTTTGACGAACCACCACTTGTGCTCCTCGACCTTGGCCTCACCCTCGAAGCGCCAGCGCGTGACGACCCACTGGTGCGGCTCGCTCCCGAAGCCGGCGTAGCCGAGCGTGATGCGATGGCGAGTGGTGACACCACGCGCCTCGCCCATGTCGATCGCCCACTCCTCGATCAGTCCGTCACGCAGGGCGGCGGGCGACAGCCACCCGCTCTTGCTACGCATGCTTGGCCTCGAACGCCCACTGCGGGAGGTGGCCGGCGTTCACGAACGAGCGCACGATCTCGGCCAGCCCGTGCTCGGGGTTCGCCTTGAGCGCCATCTCTGCGTAGGCGTCGGCCTCGGTCGAGCGACCGAATGCCCACGAGATCCACGCCAGCGTCGCCAGCACACCGGAGGTGGGGCAGATCGCGGCGAGCTCACGCATGGTGGCACGCACATGCTCGAGGCGTGCGACGTCCGGCTGCGGACCCTCGCCCCACATCACCATCGCCAGGTCAGCGGGGTACTCGACGCCCTCTTCCCACGCGAGCTGCGCCTCAAGCGCGAGCTCGCCTCGGGCGTAGTCGCCGGTCCACTGCACCAGTCCAATGTCTCGGAGCGCGGGCTTGTCGAGCGCGTCGATGACCCGGCCGGCATGGTGGGCGAGCATCCGCCCGTCCTTGGTGACGAGCTCGAACAGGTCGAGCAGCTCGGTCGCCTCGTCGGGTGCCCACGTGCCCACGTAGCTCATCACGTCGGCGGCGTACTGCTCGTTGATGGTCGGGAGCTTCGCGCTCGCGGCCTGATCGCCGGCCTGCACGGGCGGGGCATCCGGGTGCGGAGCGATCTCCTCGTGCGGGTGCGGTGCGCCGCCCTGCATGAGCGAGCCCCAGCCATCGCCGGCCACGTAGAGCAGGTCGACTGCGCGCATCCCGTGGTCGTTCAGCCGGACGAGCAGGGCGTTGAGCACGGCGAGCGCTCGCTCGTCGTGCGGGCGTGAGGTGTAGACGATCGCCGCCACCCCGTCGGCGCCCGCCTTGCGCACGGTGTAGCCCGTGAGCGTGCTCGCGTATTCGTTGAGGTCCATGCCCTGCGTCGGCACGTCGACACGCATGGCACCGACACTGCGCGCGCCCTCGAAGAGCACGAGCACGACGGATTCGGTGGGCACGTAGCCCAGCAGGGCGGGCACCATGCCCAGGAAGTCGGCCGCGGTTCCGGCCTTGATCACAGTGGTCATCTCTTGCTCCTTGTCAGACGCTCGCGGGTGCGAGCTCGGGGGTGGGCATGACGAGCATGCCCTCGGGGGTACGGGTTGCTCCGGCAATAGACCGGATGCCCTTGCGGGCGGTCGCGACGAGCACCCAGCGCGGGTGCTGGTCGCCCGGTTCGGCGACCTCGGCGACGACGTTCGTTGACTTCGGGTGCGCGGCCAGGTGGATGCGGAGCTCCTGCTTGGCCTGCTCGAGCGTGTCCGCGCCGGCGTACGTGGCACGCGGCAGCGCGAGGTCGTCGATGATGATGGTGTAACGCATGGTCTGTTCCTTCCGGGGTCAGGCGTTGGCGGGCGTGGGGATGGCGTACATGACGCGGAGCTTGGGGTTCACGGGCACCCACTCGCGGGGGCCGACGCGCTCGAGCAGGTGAGAGACCCACTCGTTGCGACGGCGGGCGAGTTCGCGCTGGCGCCGGGCCTCGTTGATCGAGGCGTAGGCCCGCTCGACGGCGGGCGCGGTGCCCGCGGGGCGGGTGGCGTAGGCGTACTTCGCGGAGGGCTTGACCTGCGCGAGCGGGGCCGTTTCGTACGGCGGGACGTTGGTGTACCCGCGGGTGCAGGTGGTAGTGGCGGTCATGTGAGTGTCCTTTCCGGGGATCAACTTGCTAGTGCAAGCCTAGGGTTGGGCAGGGCTTATGTCAAGGCCACGTGTGCCGGCTGCCCGCCTGTACACACGTGCCGCACGCCATGCGCAAGTGCGCATCACGTGAGGGTCAGGGATTCCCGAACGTTTGGGAACCACCCTCGTCGATGAAGCTCCGGCCCGTGCCGTTGCCCATCGTGCGCGCGTCCCAGTAGCAGTCGTGTGAGTCCTCGGTCGGGCACGGGGGCAGGGGCTCGCCGTGGCAGATGCCGCCGGCATCCGCGATCGCGTCGGTGCATCGGGGCACGCCGGCGTACGGATCTTCGTTGACCTCAGAGGCGATCGTCAGCCACCACCATGCGAGCGCGGCGAGCACGAGCCCGAGCACGAGAGCAGCTGCGATGCGATCCCAGCGGATGCGGAAGGGGCGCACGTACGTCGTGCGCTTGGGCGCGGAAGGGCTCATCTTTGTTGACTCCCAGGTCGGTTCGTTTGTTGATCCCATGCGGGCGGGTAGGTGCTCGCGTGCCATAGTCACACGCACCTGGCGAGCTCTCGCGTGACGCGCGCGTGCCGGCGGGCGAGCGTGCGCCACCAGCGTCGGTCGCCGGCCGCGAGCGCGTAGGCGAGCGCGCCCTCGAGCACGCTCGCGAGCGTACGCAGGCGCACGCAGCGCGACGCGCTCACGAGGGGCTCCACGCGGGCATGTGCCGGGCCACGTGCGCGTCGTACGTGGCGAACACCGACGAGACTCGGCGGTCGAGCACGTGCGCGCGGGCGGGGTCGGGCGTGCTCGCGGCGAGATCGAGCAGGTGCTCGATCAGGGCGGAGAGTCGCTCCTCGCGCTTGCGTGCCCACAGGCTCGGGCGCCTGAGCGCGCTCACTCGAAGTCTCCGAAGTCTGCGAACGTGGGCGTGTGCTCGCGCTCGCCCGGCACGATGGCCGCGATCGCGTTGAGCTGCGGCCATTCACCGCAGTCACACGCGGGCTGGCCCTGGCCCGCGCGCCCGTGCATGAGGTTGTTCAGCACGTCGAGCGCGGGCGCCACGTGGCCGAAGATCCGGTGATCGAGCGCGCGCTCACGTGCGCTCTCGCTCGCGCTCATGTTCTCGCGGTCGGTGTACCGCGGCATCGCGAACCAGAGGTCGCGCTCGAGGGCGCGCAGGCGCTCGATCGTGGGCAGGTGTGCAGGCGCTTGCGCTCCTGCGCCCAGCGTGGCTGGGCTGTCGAGGTGATTTGTCATGGCTAAAGCCTAGGGCCGCCGTCGCCTTACGTCAAGGCGACGCGGGCATGCCTGCGCCTAGCGCGTGAGGGGCCACGGTTCCCGAACGTTCGGGAGCGGAGCCGGCATGCCGGCCTCGCGCGAGGGCAGGCGGGTGATGTGCGCGACACGTCACGCGAGGCTCGCAGCATTCCCGAACGTTCGGGAATCCGGGGTCTATCACGCGCTAGGTGCAGGTGTCGTAACACCTGCCCGCACTAGGGCTTGACAAGACTTAGGCCACGGTGTACCGTCGGAGACGGCTTCGGTTTCGCCGAAAGCCCGACTCGCCCCACGAGGGGCGAGCGTGACACGAGAGCGAGCACCCGCTCGCACGAAAGGGCCGATCATGGCTAGCAAGACCAGCACCACCAGCACGTCCCCCCGCATGACGCTCACCCGCGCAAAGAGCATCGTCGCCGACTTCGGTGACCGCAAGCTGCTCGCCCCGCGTGTGCGTCACATGCTCGCCTACACGGGGTTCTCGGTCGCCGAGATCGCCGAGAAGATCTTCGAGCTCTACGCCGACGCGAAGGCGCTCGTCCCCGCGGGGTTCGGCGCGACGTCGATGGACACCGCGATGCTCGTCGCTCGCACGTACGAGAGCACCCTCGCGGGCAAGGGGTTCTCGAAGGCCGACGAGACGTTGATCTTCGAGTGTCTCGTCACGATCGCCCGTGCGCAGGTCGCCGACGGGGGCGCGAAGGCCGGACTCGAAGCGACCTGCCAGGCCGCGGCGCGCAAGCGCACACGTGAGAGCGCGATGATCTCGATCGCCGACGCCGAGATCGCCACGACGAAGGCCGCGAACGCGCGTCGCAAGGGCACCCGCGTGGCGTCGACGGTGGTTGACACTCCCGACGGGCGCGCGGCCATGCAGTCGCACGACGAGAGCGCGAAGGAAGCCCAGAAGGGCGAGACCAAGGCCGAGCGCAAGGCGCGCACGGCTGGCGACAAGCGCGAGAGCGAGGCCGAGCGCAAGGCGAACGAGGGCGGCGACAAGGGTTCCGGCCCGGTCACCCCGCGCACGCCGGAGAGCGGGCCGGACCCGCTCGCGGGAAGCGTCGAGACGGGGCAGCACCTCACCCCCGCGAGCACGCCCAAGCCCGGGCCCGCGAAGGTCAAGTCGCTGGCCGAGGCCACGACGCCGGATCTCATCCGGGCGTTGCGTGCGAAGGTGCGCGACGGGCTCGTGATCACGACGACCCTCGACGAGATGTTCGAGGTTCTCGCCCGCGAGTGGAGCGAGCGCGCGCTCGAGACGCCGATCTCGGCGACTCCCGAGCGTGAGCGCAAGGCCACGGCCGAGCGCGCGGCGAAGGTCGCGGCGAACGTCAAGGGCAAGCGCGTGCGCAAGGCCGAGCCCACGCCCGAGCCGAGCGGTCGCGTCGGCATGGCGACGGAGCCCTACGTTCCGGGCACGCCCGCGGACGTCGTGCGTGCGGCCAAGGCCGAGGCCGACACCGCGATGGCGCGGGCGTTCCGCGAGGCCGCGCAGGCGCAGGTCGCGGTGATGGTCGCCGACGTCGAGGCTCACGCGAACGCAAGCGCGTAACGCTCACCCGCGCGAGGCCCGTCGGTCGTTGACCGGCGGGCCTTTCGTGTGCGCTCGTTGACGCGCCCGCGCTCGTTGATCGTTGATTGACCGCGCGGGCGCGCGACGCACGCGGCCGGCCGGCCACTCACCCGCGCGGGTTCCCGCAGCTCGGGTGCCGGCCTCGCGCGGCCGGGCGCCTGCCCGCGTGCGCGTGAGGCGCACGCATGCGCAGCGCGCGTACGCGCAGCGCGCGCGCGAGCGGGTGCGCACCCGCGAGCGCTCGCACCCGCGAGCGTGCCGCGAGCGTGCCGCGAGCGCTCCGCGGTCAAGTTGCACTATGGCCGCTTATGCCCTATCGTGGGTATCTCACCCGCTCCGCACCCGCGGAGCACAACCCGGAAAGGATCCATCATGGGTCAGTCAGTCAAGTCAGCCGCTCGCAAGTCAGCCACGCCCGCCGCGCTCCGCCGCGTGGCCGCGCTCATCACCCGCCGCGACATGCTCCGCGGGAACGTCAGCGACGCCCGCCGCCGCGTGGCGGAGTCGCTCGCGTGGGTCGCTCGCACCCGCTCCGCGGTCAACCGCGCGCGGCACGCGGCACGCCCGGCGGCTATCGGAACCGCGGCTATGTCCGCCGCGGCCACGCTCGCGGGCGTCACGCTCGCGGCGGGCGTCACGGTCAAGCTGACCGCGGAGCACGTGGCCGCGCTCGCGGTCAAGTATCCGTCGTTCGCTCCGCTCGCGGGAGCGGGCGTCACGGTCAGCGTGGCCGCGCTCGCGGATGGAACGCTCCGCGGTTTCGCGGCCACGCCCGCGGCCACGCGAGCGCTGACGGAAGCGGAGCGGGAGCACGCGGAAGCGGAGCGGGAGCACGCCCGCGACACGCGGAACGCTGACGCGCTCGCGGTCAAGCGTGACGCGGCCACGGAAGCGGTCAAGTCAGCGCTTGCGGCCATGTCCACCGCTGACCGCGCTAGCGCTCGCGCGCTCGCGGCGGAAGCGGCTACGGGCGTCTGACGCCCGCGGGGGAGCGTGCCGCGCGCGCGCTCCCCCGCACCCGCGCGGTTTCGTTCGGAGTCGCCCAGCCGGCACAGCATGCCTAGCGCACGGGTGGACCTAGTCCCACGAGATATACGTACCCCAGAATACCCAGGCTGTGCTATATGCGGGGTACGGAATACGCCGGATCCGGCCCGAGCACCGGAGCGCCAGCGGAGGTGCGATCGCTCGGTGTGCATCGCGAGCTCGGGCGCCCGACTCCGCTAGCGCTCCGTCGGCTCCGCTCGAAGTTCAGTGGGGGGACAGTCCGCTCCCGATTTTCCCTGCACGCATGCGCGTTGGTAACCACCACCGCCCGGCTCGACCGCTTTCGCGTTGAGTCTCCCGGGACGCAGTCACCGTCGTCGGTGGCGTGATCCTGTGACGGTCTTACGGGCCCGCGCTACCGGGCAATGAGCGATTTCCGGCTCTGACCCGTGTGCGCCGGCTGCCAGCCGTGCGACATCCGCGCTCGAGGTGCGTATGCGAGGCCCAAGGTATCCCGGGTGGGCGCGGTTGGCAAGGCGATTTGACAAGTGGGGTACGATTCAGTCCTCGAATCCCCGGAAGGAACCGATATGGACGACGTCGAAACGCCTACCCTGCCCACCCCCACCACTGCGCCCGACCCGCGGGACACGCCGCTCGAGAGGTTCTTCCAGATCTGCGGGGTGCTGACTCTCGTGGTGCTCCTGGTCGCGGCCGTGATCTTCGGATTCTGGCTGCTCGTGGGGGCGCTGTTCCTGCTCACCGGCGGCACGGTGGTCGCCGGCGGGCTCGGAACGCTCCTGCGCTGGTCCGCGTACTGATTCTCAGCGCTCCGGGTGCCGGCCGGGGTACAGTATGGCCATGAAAGGGCGCCCTCCCAAGCTCGACCAAGCCCGCGGGCACTATCTGCGGGTCCGGCTCGCCCCTGCCGAGCTCGAACGGCTCGATAAGCAGCGCGGCGAGGCCACGCGGAGCGATTTCGTGCGCGACATGCTCGCCCGGAACGCGAAACGGCGGAATATCGAGTGACCGAGCCTCCCGACGACGAGGACAACGTCACTTTCCTCGACGTGAACAAGCCCCGGGGCCGCAAAAAGCGCGGCGACCGGCAGAATCGCGCGAATGAGGCCGAGAAGAAGGCCCGGACGGTCATTCCGCAGCTGCCACCGCCCGACTATGACGTCAGAGACCTTGCGATCACGTCCGATCTGACCGCGCGCGACCTCGCCTGCGTGAATATGCGGCTGATGGGCGCCCCATTCGTGGAGATCGCCCGCGCGCTCGAGTTCGCGAGCGCCGCGGAGGCAAAACGCGACTTCTACCGCGCCCTCGCGGCCACGCACACGCCCGAGGACTGGGAAACCATGCGCCAGGTCGAGGTGATGCGCGCCGAGCAGCTCATCGCGCGCTCGTTCGCGATGGCCGCGGCTCCCTACTTCCTGGATGCCGAGACCGGCGACAAGATCCCGAACACCGATCGCCTGCGCTGGCACGATCAGGCCGGCAAGGATCTCGCGCTGCACGCCATGATCTCCGGCGCGAAGGCGCCCACCCGGCTCGAGGTGACGCCCACCGAGGCCGAGTACACCCAGATCGTCGACGTGATCCTCGCGCACGAGGGCTTCCGACCCGCGATCGAGGCCGACATCATCGACGTCGAGGAGATTCCCGATGCCCCGGCCGACGAGCCCTAGCTGGCGCGACCGCGCACTGAGCGAGGTCGCGGCGAAGGTGGGCAACAAGCGCCGGTCGCGCTACGCCTCCCGGCTGAACATCGAGATCCCGCACGGCGGACTGCTCGAGCTGCTGGTCGAGGCCGCGGCGCGACGCGACTGCTCGCCCACCACCTACATCCGGCGGGCGATGATGGCGTTCATCGCGTACGACATGCACATCCCGTACGCGAAGATCGCCGCGATGGACCCGCGCTTCACCGAGCCGCACGGCAACAACGCGATCATCGACCCTGACGGCACGATGGGCGGACCCTGGGAGATCAGATGAGCACCGCGGATCCGCATGACCTGATGCGCCGGCTCTCACCCAAGGCGCAGGCCGAGGTGATGCGCCGTCGCGATGCCGCGATGGCCAGCGGCCGGCAGGTCTGGTACTGCGCCCGAGGCCGCACCTGCAACGGCGAGCCGCACGACGAGTACACCTACCCGCACGCCCGCGCCGATCAGTACCCGCCGGCGGGGGCGTGGTGGGACAACTGGTTCCACATGTCCGGCCGTGGCACCGGCAAGACCCGCGCGGCGAGCAATTGGGCCCGCAAGATCACCCGGCTGGTCAGCCGCATCGCGCTGGTCGGCCGCACCTCTACCGACTTCCGGCAGACGATGGTCGAGGCCGACGGTGGGCTGATCCGCGCGTGCGAGCTCGCCGGCGAGACCTACGACTGGAAGCCCGCGCTCAAGGAGTTCACCTTCCAGAACGGCGCGAAGGCGTTCGGGTTCTCCGCCGAGGAGCCGAACAAGCTCCGCGGCCCGGAGCACGGTGCCGGCTGGCTCGACGAGCCCTGCCACATGGACCTGATCGAAGAGGTCTGGTCCAACTACCAATTCGGGCTCCGGCAGTCGGGCCTGCCCGGCGGCGCCAAGACGGTGATGACCTCTTCGCCGCTGCCGATCCAGTGGACCAAGGACCGGCTCGCCGAGGATGGCACCGTGCTGGTGCGGGTGCCGACCTCGATCAACATCCACAACCTCGACGCCGGCTACATCCGCCGCGTCATCGAGCCGCTGATGGGCACCCGCAAGGGCCGGCAGGAGCTCGAGGCCGAGCTGCTCGAGGATGTCGAGGGCGCGCTGTGGTCGACCGAGCTCTTCCAGTACATCGACCCGAATACCCGATCCTGGGATCGCGTCGTGGTGGGCATCGACCCGGCCGGATCGCAGGGCAAGGCGTCCGACGAGACCGGCATCATCGTCGCGGCGAAGATCGACGACGGGTTCTACGTGCTGGACGACTTCACCGGCAAGTACAGCCCCGCCGGCTGGGCGGCGAAGGCCAAGACCGCGTACGAGCTCTACCAGGCAGACGCGATGGTGGTCGAGCGCAACTACGGCGGCGACATGGTGGAGGACACCCTCCGATCGCACGGGTACGAGGGCCGGGTGATCGAGGCGAAGGCCGTCGACGGCAAGCGGCTGCGCGCCGAGCCGATCGCGGCGCTGTACGAGCAGCACCGCGGCTTCCACTCCAAGATGCAGAAGCCGGACGCCAAGGGCAACATGCGCGGCGTCACCTCCGATCTCGAGGACGAGCTCGTGACCTGGGTTCCCGGGATGAAGAGCCCGAACCGGCTCGACGCGATGGTGTGGTGCGCGACCGAGCTCATGCGCTACAAGGGCTCGAGCAAGACTGACCTCGGAGTGCCGGTGGGGCGTAGTATCGTACCCCAGAAGCGCTCGCAGATTCAGCGGGCGCTGGCGACGATCACCACGAGGAGGGCGTCATGAACCACTGGGTCGTCGTGGGCTTCCCCGGCCCCGGCCCGTTCGAGTCCTGGTATGTCGCTCTGGTCGACCACCAGGGCAACTACATCCGCCGGCACCCGATCCCTTTCCCCTACGAGCGCGAGGCCGATCGCGCAGCCGCTCGCCTGAACATCCGAGACGGGCTGGCGGCATGACGACTGAGCAGATGGACTGGCTGGACGACGAGCGTGCCGGCCGGCACAAGGTGCCGAACACCGCCGACCGGCGCAAGGCGGCACTCGCGCAGGGGCCGGAGATCCTGTTCGGCACGCCCTCCGAGGAGGAGATCGCCGCCGCGCGCGGCCGTGCCGGCTCGCGCGGCGTGATGGTGCTCCCCACGGAGATGCGCGACAGCATGATCGCCTCCGGCGGTGGCTGGCGCTCCCAGCATCCCGTCGTCGATGGCGAGGAGCACGCGCACTACACCCGCGAGGGTCGCGACCGCTGCGCGGCCGGCGACCACGAGGCTGCCGAGCTCTTCGATCGCCAGGCCGAGCGCGAGAAGATCGCCGCGGCCGAGAAGCGCGACGCCGACGACTGGGAGATCCGCAGCTCCGATGAGACGACGATGGCTGAGGAGCCGATCGAGGATCGCCTGCGTCGGCAATGGCTGAACGGCTACATGATGGGATTCCGCGAGGGGTTCGAGCGCGCCGGGTGGCTGGACCACTCATGAACGAGTCGATCCAGACCGAGGCGGTGATCCTGTTGCGCCAGGGCGGCACCACGATGGCGGTGCACGTCCCGCGCATCCAGCTGCTCCTGACGGCGATCGTGAACGAGCCGGAGATCATCCCGATCATCGGGTTCTACCCCGGTCCCGCCGTCACTGGCTACGACGTCGAGGCCACTGGCGTCGCCGACCGGCTCACCGTGTGGGTCGGGCCAGACCCGTTCGAGAAGTCCGAGATCGAGAATCCGAGAGCGGAGGTCGAAGCATGAGCAACATGGACTGGATCGACGCCGACGCGACGCCGGTCGAAGAGCGTCAGCTGCGACGCGCCACGATCAAGAACGTCAGCATCGTCCCCGAGGGCGAGGGCTTCCCGGGCTCGCACATCGAGCTCGTCAACGAGGAGCTGCCGCCGGCGCCTCCGCCGCACGCGCACATGGACGAGCACTGAGATGACCGAGCACCCGGTGCAGGCCGAGTTCGTCGGTGGGCCCTGGGATGGGAACCGGCGCACCGTGATGGCCGGCGGCTACGGCTACCGGATCCCGCTCGAGACGCCGATCTTCGATCCGCCCACCTTCGACGAGCTGCTCACCGGCGAGCGCTCCCCGACGATCCGCATCATGATGCACATCTACACCCGTCGCGATCGGCTCACCCGTGCCGGCTACGTCGCGTTCGAGTACGAGGGGCTCGAGAGGCCGCGAGCGTGATCGAGCCGCCGCGCAACGCAGACGGGACCGTGCTGGTCGAGTTCCGGGGAGGCCCGATGGACGGGCTGACCGAGTTCACCCACGACAGCCAGCCGATCCGGCTGTTCGCGTCGGCCCGGATGTCGACGAGTGCGATCCTGCGCCTGGCCGACAAGGAGATCCCGCGCACCGATGACGTGCCGGCGCCGGCCGAGTACGCTTACCGGCGCACCGACAAGGTCAACCAGCAGGGCGCTCGGGTCTACATCTACATCGGCGAGAGGGCCAGAACATGATCGAGATCGAGGGCTACGAGATCACCTGGTGGGCGGCGATCCTGGCGGTCATCGTCGGCATCATCGGCGCAGCTCGGCTGACCCGCATCGTGGTGTTCGACGACTATCCGCCGGCGATCGCGGTGCGGGTCTGGTGGCAGACCGTCACCAAGGACGGGCCGTGGGCGAAGCTCATCACCTGTCCCTGGTGCGCGGGTCCGTGGATCACGCTGATCATGATCGTCAGCTTCCTGGTCAGCTTCCTGCATCCGGTGCTCGGCTGGATGTGGTGGCTGTTCTGGGGGTGGCTCGCGCTGTCGTATCTGGTCTCCCAGTACGTGCACTTCGACGAAGGTCGCGACGAGGACTCCTAACGCGCGAGCACGTCCCGGCTGTAGGATGCCGCCCGAAGGGGTGCGCTTCTGCGTGCCTCCCGGAACGAGGGGGGCAGGATGCCACGACCGTCGAGTTTCAGGTCCGAAGTTCTGGCCCAGCCGGCGCAAATGGCGGTCTACGCCGCCGCCAAGAACTACACGATCGGCAAGGCTCGGCGCGGCGTCAACGTGCAGGGGCAGAGCTCGACCGGCGAAGAGTGGCAGGACGTCGGCTGGGATTTCTACGACACCGTCGGCGAGTACCGCTACGCCGTGGACTGGGTCGGCAATCTGCTCTCGCGCGCCATCCTGACCGCCACCGAGAATGGCGAGGAGACCACCAATCAGCTTGCGCTGGATGCGATGGCCGCGCTGTTCGGCGGACCCGAAGGCCAGAGCGAGATGCTCCGATCGCTCGGCATCCACTACACGGTGGCCGGCGAGGCGTACGTCATCGGCGTCGACGACGGCGACGAGGACGTCTGGCACGTCATCGCCTCGACCGAGATCAAGAAGTCGGCCAACGACACCTTCCGGGTGCCGGGCCTGAATCTCGACATCACCGACGACGATTCGCTGGTGATGCGGCTCTGGCGCGCGCACCCGCGCAAGCCGTGGAAGGCGAACAGCCCCACCCGCGCGGTGCTGCCGATCCTCGCCGAGATCAACAAGCTCACGATGCACGTCGCCGCGCAACTCGACTCGCGCCTGGCCGGTGCCGGCCTGCTGATCCTGCCCTCCGAGATGAGCTTCCCGACGATGCCGACCTCGCAGCCCCCTGCGAACGAGGGCGACCCGGCCACGCAGGCGCCCGCCGCGACCGGCGCGCAGGCGTTCGTGAACATGCTGATCGGCGTCATGGAGACGGCGATCGGCAACCGCCAGGATGCCTCCGCGCTGGTGCCGATCGTGTTGCAGGTCGCCGGCGAATACATCGACAAGGTGCAGCACCTCACGTTCTGGTCCGAGCTCGACGCGCAGGCGATCGAGCTGCGCAAGGAGGCCATCGGCCGACTGGCGCTCGGCATGGACATGCCCCCCGAGGTGCTCACCGGCATCGCCGACGTCAACCACTGGGGCGCCTGGCAGGTCGACGAGTCCGCGATCAAAGCGCACAGCGAGCCGCTCCTCAAGGCGATCACCTCCGCGCTGACGATCGGCTATCTGCGCCCTGTGCTCGAGGCGGAAGGGATGGATCCCGAGGAGGCCGCGACCTTCGGCATCGGCGCGGACACCTCGCAGCTGCGGATGCGCCCGAACCGCTCCAAGGAATCCATCGAGCTCTACGAGCACGGCGAGCTCAAGGCCGAGACGATGCGCCGGGAGAACGGCTTCGACGAGAACGACGCCCCGACCGACGAGGAGCGCCGCGACTTCCTGATCCGCAAGGTCGCCTCCGGCTCGGCATCCCCCGAGCAGGTCGAGCAGGCGCTCCGGCTGCTGGGCATCCAGATCGTCACCGCGGCCGAGGACAACATGCGCGAGTCCCGGCCCGATCCGTCGATCGCAGACCACCCGGTCAACGACATCCCGGAGGAGACCGTCGCGGCATCCGAGCAGATGGTGTTCCGCGCCCTCGAGCGTGCCGGCAATCGGCTCAAGAACCGACTCGGCGGCAAGGTCTCCGACCGGATCGACGCGGTCGCGCTGTATCTGCGGATGCCGGAGATCACCGCGGCCGAGGCGAACCTGCTGCTCGAGGATGCCTGGTCATCCTGTACCTGGGCGGACCTGGGCGTGGACCCGGATGACCTCAAGAGCGCGCTCGATTCGTACACGACGGCACTGCTGGTGCAACGCGCCACGCACGATCGCTCACTCCTGCGCACCTACCTGAACGACATCCCGACGAGGCACCTGGTCGCGGTATGAAGGTCGAGGAGTTCGCTGCATCGCGCCGCGCCCGGCTCGAGCGGGCGGACGACGACCTGCACGGGACCGTGCGGCGGGGGATCGACGACCTCATCGACGGTCAGCCGGACTGGGACGA
>Ga0193738_1000071_pt1 | contig 63863 bp, 43 predicted proteins | sample L2a1metaG_FD_144927 | JGI IMG/M metagenome (GOLD analysis project Ga0193738, IMG submission 144927) | Soil microbial communities from a riparian zone of the East river system, Colorado, United States - L2a1 | ecosystem: Environmental > Terrestrial > Soil > Riparian zone | place: USA: East River... | reverse complement strand
GAGCGCTCTCACGATGAAGTTTCCAACCGTCTTCAGAATGTACAAGTGGTGTTGCTGATAAACATTCTTGCGAATAGTGCGTACGGTAATCAACCCGACCAACTGTTTATTCAACTTCAGCGGCACGTAAATAGCGGCGTTGGGGTTGGACCCAATAAGTGGTATTGGTTTAGCCGGCAGGTATTTACTGAACTCTTTATCCAGGTCATTCATAAAAATTTCGGCCTCGTTGCGAATGCACCAGGATGCCAATCGATTTGGTGCTGCGGCGTCAAACGAAAAATCAGGCATCCTCTTTCCATCTTCAATCATTCCTTTGTAAGTGATTGTTCCCTCACTCTTATTATAGAATCCAACGGCAAATTGAAATGCGTCTATAAGGTCATTCACGTTGGAGTAAATTGCCGCTGTAATTTGGTCGATGGTAAGGTCCGGTGTAATAAGGTCCGCCACATCATTTAAGATGCGTAATTGTGCTGTCCAGTCAATTGTCTCGGCACGCATGACTGAATCTCGCCACGAAGACAAACCCTGATTGAATAACTTTTTATTACCCGAACCCATCACTTCAGCACTTAAGAACCCTTATAAATTTAAGATTTCTTTATGAATCAAAAACCATAGCCAAAAACAGGCTTTCGTTCAGACAAATGCTTTGTAGGAGGAAAATTTTTTTACCTGTCTTGCTCACATAATCTTCTCTACTGGCAAGCTCACTATAAACTCACTTCCTCCCCCTTCGACGGTCACCACCTTTAACTCACCACCGTGGGTCTTTACTATATCATAGCTTAGTGACAAGCCGAGACCTGTTCCCTGACCCGCAGGTTTTGTCGTGAAGAATGGTTGAAAGATTTTATCCTTGATTGCATCAGGAATGCCATTGCCGCTGTCTTTCACCGAAATGAATATCCTTTCACCTGTCTTTTTTGTAGTCACCTTTACAATTGGCTCATAGTCGTTAGTTGACTTCTTCGATCTTTCGTTTACGGCATAAAAAGCATTGTTGATCAAATTGAGGACAACTCTTCCGATATCCTCGGGCACGACATTAATTTTTCCTATGGTCGGATCTAGATAAGTTTCAAATTTTGCCGTGAAGTTTTTGTCTTTAGCGCGAATGCCATGATATGCAAGCCGTAAATATTCTTCACATAATGCATTGATATCAACGGGCTCTTTCTGTCCCAAACTTTTGCGCGAATGTTGAAGCATATTCTTAACGATCGCGTCCGCCCGCTTGCCGTGTTGATTTATTTTCTCTTGATTATCAGCTATGTTTTTGGCGATGCCTTTAACTTCTTCAAGGTTTCCATTGCTGATAGCTTCATCCATTTCAGCGATCAATTCTTTATTTACTTCGGCAAAGTTGTTCACAAAGTTGAGGGGATTTTGGATTTCATGTGCTATCCCTGCTGTAAGCTCTCCTAACGAGGCCATTTTTTCAGATTGGATCAATTGCGTTTGCGTGGACTTCAATTCATCCATAGATTTCTCCAACGCTGCAGTGCGTTCTGTCACTTGCTTTTCAAGGGTTTCATTTTGACTAGTAAGAATCTGCTGCTTTTCCTCCGACAACCTACCCACCTCGGCCAGTTTTTGTTGCAATGACAAATTCGTTCGCGCAAAGTCGTATCCGAGGTAAAGAGAAACCGCTAAGGGAACACTTAAATGAGCAATGGTAAAGAGGTGAAGGGCAAGTGTCGGAATCCACTCCTGTATGAATGCCACCCAAATTAACGAAAAGCAAAACCCACCACTTGCAATAATAATAGCGGCAAGTCTATTGTTCTTGAACGATCTGAAAGCGATCCATGTAACAGCAATGCTAAATGCGCAAGTATAAATAATACCGTATAGTTGCCATCCCCAATGATAAACAAAAATGCCGAAAGGAATACAGATAACGGCAAACACCACCAGGCCATAAAAAATCCAATCCTTCTTTTGTTTCAGCAGTTCATAAACAGCCAACAACATTATAACATGGCCTATTACCTGTAAAACCAAAAAGGAATTCTTCAAAAGCGGGTAAGTTTCGATTATATCGACCTGGTGGTAGAAAATAAAAGACCCCCATACTGTCGCCTGAACAACAGCATAGATTGAAAAAAGCAGATTTGCCCGTTGAATCGGGTAAAAGACATAGAAAGCGAGGTAGAGGACGCCAAGAATAAAAAATACCCCGCTACGAAAATAATCGTTTTCATCGACCGACTTATGAACTCTCTGATAGTAAGCATTGGCCGCCTCTATGGTGTTTAAACTAATGCTTACGCCCGGGTTACTTGAATTCCAATGCGTACCATAACCAATCCCAGGCTGCTTGGCAAAACGTATCGCCAATAATTGTTCACCTCCCTTATCAAAAGGAAATGAAAGCGGCTTTTCGTTTGGATTCACGGCTATAACCTTGTCAGGCTGTGTATCTAATACACCCAAGCGATGAATTAACTTTCCATTTAGATAGATTTCCGAGGCCACGGACTGCTGCATCACCATTGTCAGTTGACTTATTGTACTGTCAATTGAAAGGTGGATTCTTATCCAGCAAATATTTCCCTCAGGAATTTGGGGTAATGAATCATGAATATCGAGCGTTGGATTAATTTGCGACCATCCGCTGTCGTCATAACTGGATTTAGCATACCTGGGATCATCTCCTATTTGAAATTTCCATCCCTTGTCCAAAAGAAATCCGTTCGTAGGGATGTTGTTAATGTGAATAACTTCGCCGGCCTGCTGCGGGAACGCAACGGCAATGGATAGGAAAATGATTCCAAAAAAAAGATAAAGAGTTTTCAAACAGACCTTCATCATTGTGTTTTAAAGCGGTAATCGAATTATGAATTCACAACTTTCTCCTTCCTTGGTTTCAACCTTCAATTCCCCACCGTGACCCTTGGTTATGATATCGTACGCCAAAGAAAGCCCCAATCCTGTTCCCTGACCTGTTGGCTTCGTTGTAAAGAATGGTTGAAAGATCTTGTCTCTGATTTCTTCAGAGATACCGTTACCGTTGTCCCGCACACGAATCTCAACTTTGTCTCTCAATTTTTTTGTGCTGATCGATACCCTGGGTTCATATTCCTTGTCCGCCAGAGCCCCGATACGTTTCGGGGCGACGGAGGATTCTCTCACTGCATAAAATGCATTGTTAATAAGATTTAACAGGACTCGTCCGATATCCTGACGGAGTGCGTTTACATTTGGGAGGTCAGGATCAAAAGTAGTATCAAACATGGCGCTGAACGATTTGTCTTTTGCCCGAAAGCCATGGAACGCGAGACGCAGGTATTCGTCGCAAAGAGCATTGATATCTATCAACTCCTTTTGTTCGGAACGTCCACGGCTGTGCAGAAGCATGCCCTTCACTATAGCATCTGCGCGCTTGCCGTGAAAATTGATCCTCTCCTGGTTCTCCTTGATGTTGCTGGCAAGTTCATTTATTGTTTGTTTGTTGCCGTTAGCTAGCTCATCCGTCAGCTCATCGATCAATTCAGCATTTACTTCAGAGAAATTGTTGACAAAATTCAACGGATTCTGAATTTCATGCGCGATTCCCGCCGTAAGTTCGCCGAGGCTTGCCATTTTTTCAGACTGGATAAGCTGTGATTGAGTTGCTTTCAGATCAGACAAAGCGATCTCCGTTTTCTCTTTTGCCCTGTTTAGTTCATCCTTTTGCTGGTTCAAGAGAACGATGGACTTCTGCTTTTGTCGATAATTTCTCACAAGAATTCCGATGATGATCAACAACACAAGAACTCCCGTCAAAAGACCAATCAGGCGGGCTTTGAATTGAAAGGCTGCATTCGCGGATTGAATTTCAAATTGTCTTTCCTTTTCATCCAACTCGTCGAAGTTCTCTAAACCAATGTTGACACTTTGCCTGTAAAGACTGTCCTTGTATGCCAAGGATCGACGGGTAAGCTTTATTGACTCGTTAATATCCTTGTCATGGTAAAATTTTCCCAGGAAATCATTGACTTCCGCATTGAAGGAGTAAGCATCGCTAGCGAGCGCGACGCGATTCGCTTCATCCGCGTAATACAAGGTGGAATCTTTCATGCCGAGTCTATCAAACACTTTCGCGATTGATAAATTCGCATTAAACTGGTGAGCATGAAAGGTGGCGAGTTGTTTGGCAAGCTTGAGGTAGTAAAGAGACGAGTCGTATTTTGTTTGACCCATAAAAATGTTGCCCAAGTTAAGAGCCGTATAGATAGTCATCCAAAAATGGTCGGCAGGAGCTTTTTCAAATCCTTTTAATGCCGAACGGCAAAGTATCAAAGCAGAGTCCAATTCATTTTTTTTCAGATATATTTCACCAATATTATTGACTTGGTAAGCAAACAAGTATTTTTCTCCGATTGAATCATATAGGTTCTTACTTCTTTCTAAATACACCATAGCCGCCGGGAATTCTCCGGATTGCCCGTATAGAATACCTAACTCGCCAAGGAATGTTGCCTCGTAATGTTTATCGCGATACCGTTGGGATACCTGAAGCCCCTTGTGGGAAATATTAAAGGCCTTCAGAAGCACACCATGTTGCTTTAACGCATCATGTAACAGAGCTAATGCGGCCAGCTCCCCTTTGTGAAAATTGATCTTTCGTGACAGATTAAGAAACTTAAAACAATAGTGGACTCCTGAATCAAGGTTGTTCGAGTACTGCATAATCAGCTCTTGCATAACGAGGGCTCTTGACGAATCCTCTTGTGAATTTTGCAGCTTCGCCTGTAATCGGGCAATTTCAGCCGTATCGAGCAGGTATTTATTCATTTCATTCTCAACTTTCGTATGCTGGCTGAAGCAGAGTTGAATAGAGGAGAAAAAAATAAATCCCAAAACAAACTTTTTCATATACCGGGTTTTAAAGTCGAATAATAAATTCCGACCCACTACCTTCATTCGTTCGGACTATAAGTTCGCCTCCATGCGCCTTCACAATGTCGTAGCTCAAACTTAACCCCAATCCCGTTCCCTGGCCAGTTGGTTTCGTGGTGAAGAAAGGTTGAAATATTTTTTCTTTCAGCGATTCAGGAATACCTCTGCCGTTGTCTCGTACACAAATTTCAATTTTACCATTCGCTACTTTTGTGCTGACTGTTACGATCGGTTCGTATCTTTCATCCGCCATAGCCTTGATGTGCGTCGGGGCGGCAGCGGATTTCTCATTAATGGCATAGAATGCATTGTTAATCAGGTTCAAGAGCACTCGACCAATGTCCTGACGAACGACGTTTACTTTCGGAAGCGACGGATCGAATTGAGTATTAAGCTTTGCGTTAAAGGATTTGTCTTTCGCGCGATATCCATGATAGGTGAGCCTCAAATACTCATCGCACAGCTCATTGAGGTCTGTCATTTCCTTTTGACCGGAGCTCGTTCGACTGTGTTGCAGCATACTCTTGACGATTGCATCCGCACGTTTGCCGTGGCTATTTATTTTTTCCTGGTTATCGGCAATGTTCCTTGCAAGGTCTTTTGCTTCTTCGACGTTTCCTTTTTGAATGGCTGCTTCCATATCGGCGATCAACTCTTTATTTACTTCAGCGAAATTGTTGACGAAGTTGAGAGGGTTTTGAATTTCATGTGCGATCCCGGCAGTTAGTTCGCCCAGCGAAGCCATTTTTTCCGATTGGATCAGCTGCGATTGTGTTGCTTTGAGTTCGTTCAATGTCTGTTGCAGAACGAGATTCGTCTTTTGTTTTATTCTATTACTCCTGAAAAGCAGAATACTTGCAGCTAAAATGATAGTGGTTATAGTTACCAATCCAATGATCAGGATATTGTTTTGAAACCGTTCTTCCACGCGTTGAGCTTCGAGGGCTCGACGTTGCTCTTCAAGCAAAAGCAACTGAAATTCCCTGTTGCTCTTCTCGCCAAAAATGCTGTCCTTCCTGGCGATGGCGATATCCTGATAATACAACGTACTGTCGCGATTTCCTATTTGACGGTGCAGCTTTGACATTAGCAAACTTGACTCATATGTGCGTCCTGTTACGTTTGCCTTTTCCGCTGTTTTGAACGAGAGCCTGCCAAAATAAAATGCAGAATCAAGTTGGTTTTGTAAGGCGAACACATCTGAAAGTCCTTTAGTGATGCCACTAAACCCGTTCGGGACTTCCTCTGGTCTTTGAGATGCAATGCGTAAAGCTTTCCGGTAGTAATAGATCGCCGAGTCATAGATCTTGATACTGGCAAATGCATTGCCAAGACGCATCAACTTTGATACCCTCGATGGGATTCCTCGCAGGCGAAACCTTCGCTCAGAGGTCCTTAAGAAATAGAAAGCCGAGTCAGGAATCTTTTTATTGACGTACGTATCACCAAGATGTATGGAGAAGAACGCCTCATTAAACTGGGGACGTTGGCTCGCCAGCATATCCAGCGCCCGTCTTAAGAACTTAATGGCACGATCGTATTCATGCAACTCGTTATAGCTTATTCCAATAAATCCGATCGCCATTGCCTGATGGTACTGATCGTTTAATTCCTCACTCAATTGAAGTAGCTCCTGATGCATTCTTATTGCCTCAGCGTAACGCCCCAACGGTCTCCTTGCATCCCCGGATCGGTGCAAACCGTCAAGCATTCCTTTTTTAAAATTAAGTTCGCGCGCCAGTTCTAATGCTTTGTCGCCAAAAAAGACGGCCGAATCAGGATTTTTAAAGCGATAACTTTCTGACAACTTATTCAGAATGTCGGCCCTGGCTGTATCTTTTCTTGAATTTGCCAACAGATTTTTTAGTGAATCTTCATTATAAGATCTGAACTCTTGAGCTTGAAGACTCAAAACAAAAACCATCGCCAATAGTGTTCGAAAAATATGTTTAATGTGATTCTTCATTCAGCCTTAAATGGCAGTAGAATAATGAATTCCGATCCCACTCCTTGCGACGAACTAACTTCCAACGTCCCTCCATGCGCCTTAATAATATCATAACTCAAGCTCAGTCCTAATCCAGTTCCCTGGCCTGTTGGCTTCGTCGTAAAGAATGGTTGGAAGATCTTTTCTTTGATAGCATCGGGAATTCCAGGGCCGTTGTCCTGCACACGAATCTCCACATACCCCTTCAACCTTTTCGTGTTCATCGTTACCATCGGCTCATATTTTTCATCCGCCGTAGCCTTGGTGAAGGCGGACTTTTCACTAACGGCATGAAATGCATTATTGATTAAGTTCAAAATTACACGGCCGATATCCTGTGGGACTACATTCACCATTGGAACCGTAGGATCAAAATTTGTATTAAACTTCGCACTGAAGGATTTGTCTTTGGCCCGATAACCGTGATAAGTTAGCCGGATATACTCGTCGCAAAGGGCATTGATGTCAGTGGGTTCTGCCAGCCCGGAACTTGAACGACTGTGCTGCAGCATACTTTTGACGATGCCATCGGCTCGCTTACCATGGTGATTGATCTTCTCCTGGTTTTCTTTAATGCTGTCCGCAATCTCGTCTGCCAACTTTCTATTACCTGAAGCCAACTCTTTCTTTAGATCATCGATCAGCTCAGCATTTACTTCCGAGAAATTGTTGACGAAGTTGAGCGGGTTTTGAATTTCGTGGGCGATACCAGCAGTGAGTTCACCTAACGAAGCCATTTTCTCAGCTTGTATAAGTTGCGATTGTGTGGACTTCAGTTCCGTTAATGTTTTTTGGAGCGCCAAATTTGTTTTCTGCTTTATCCGGTTGCTACGGAAAAGTAAAATGCTGGCAATAAGGATTACGGTGGTGATAGACACCAGGCCAATAAGCAGAATTGTGTTTTGGTATCGTTCCTCAGCTCGTTGATCTTCCTGGATTCGTCGCTGCTCTTGTGATAAGAGCAGTTGCAACGCTATGAATTTTTCCTTTCCATACATGGCCTCGTTCGAAGCGTTGGCTATATCTTGGTAAAAGAGTGCGCTGTCAAGCTTACCTGTTTGCCTGTGAAGTTGTGCCAGAAAACTGCTTGCGTCCAGGATGCGGGGATTCAGGCTTTTTTCGCGTGCGATTCTAAATGCTAACCTGGCAAAATAGAAACTTGAATCGATTTTATTTTGCGTATTCAACACACTTGCAAGTTTGTAAGACGTCATGCTAATGTGGTTTGGTAAAACTTTAGGATACTTATACGCAGTATTCAGGGCAAGCCTGTAATAAAAATTTGCCGAATCTATATTCTTTGCCTGTAAAAACGCATCGCCAAGGCTATACGTCAAAAATACCTGCAACTGTGGACCTGGAGTGCGATATACCATTCTGGCTTCCTTCAAAAAATAAAAAGCAGAATCGGTCTGGCTATTCTCATTATAAGCTCGCGCTATAAATAACCTGAATAATAAATCGACGCCATCAGCTCTTGCTCCCTTACGCAAGGCGATTGCTTTTTTCAGGTAATCAAAAGCACGCTCGTAGTCTTTTAATTCGACGTAATTCATGCCGATAAAACCCGTGGAATTAGCTTCCGGAATTAGTATCATGGTCAACCAATCCTTTTTTATTTTTTGGCTGATCTCAAGCGCCTCAAACTGATTCTTCAATGCTCCCGTAAAGTTCCCCATCTGACGCATGGCTTCACCTGATCGGGTCAGGCCCGAAAAAATACCATTGTAATAATTTAACCGCCGCGAACTTTCAAGTGCTGCGTTAGCATACATCAAACAGCTGTCCGGCTGTTTAAAGAAATAACTACCTGCCAATTTCAAATAAACATCTATCCGTGTTGTGTCCTCAAGGCTGTTGTCCAGGATCGCTCTCAACGAATCTTCATTATAAGTCCGCATGACTTGGGCTGGCATACTGTTAGCCAGCAATAGGAAAGACATTACAAGGAAAATGTTTTTCATGTAGTTCCTTTTGCTTCAGTCGGTAGTTGAATAATAAATTCTGATCCCAATCCTTCTTTCCCTGCCCGTCCGGCAGGCGGGGAATTTACTTTCAGTGTTCCTCCATGGGCTTTCACGATATCATAACTGAGGCTCAACCCCAAGCCAGTCCCTTGACCCGTAGGTTTACTTGTGAAAAACGGCTGAAAAATTTTTCCTTTTATGGAGTCAGGTATACCCGTCCCATTATCCTCAACATGTATCTCAACCTTGCCCGACAGTTGGTTTGTTGAGACTTTTATAGTCGGCTGGTAGCCTGGGACTGATGTTTTACTTTTTTCATCAACCGTATCGAAAGCATTGTTGATCAAATTAACAATTACGCGTCCAATATCCTGAGGCACAATATTAAGTTTCGATAATGATGGATCGAAATGAGTCTCCAGTTTTACCTCAGCCGACTTCTGCTTTGCCTTGCGGCCATGGTAGGCGAGTCGCACGTACTCGTCGCACAATACATTAAGGTCAGTAAGCTCTTTCTTGCCAGAATTGGCGCGCGAATGTTGAAGCATGCTTTTCACTATTGCGTCCGCGCGTAGGCCATGATGCCGTATTTTTACTTCGTTACTCTCTAAATTAAAAGCAATCGATTGGATTTCTTCAAGATTCTTCTGCTTAACCTCGTTCTTCAGCTCGCCGATCAATTCCTGGTTCAGCTCAGCAAAATTGTTGACGAAGTTGAGCGGGTTTTGTATTTCATGCGCGATGCCTGCGGTGAGTTCACCCAATGACGCCATCTTTTCTGATTGAACAAGCTGCGACTGGGTTGCTTTCAATTCGTTCAGCATTTGCTGCAATACGACGTTGGTCTTTTGTTTTATCCGGTTGCTTCTGAATAACAACACACTGGCAACAAGGATAATAGCGGTGATTGATACCAAACCGATGAGACGGATATTGTTTTGATATCGTTCTTCTGCCTGTTGAATCTCAAGGTCTCGCCTTTGTTCTTCCAGCTGGAGCAATTGCAGCTCGTTGCTTTTCTCGGTGCCAAAAATACTTTCGTTCACGGCGATCGCTATGTCCTGGTAGAAAAGTATACTATCCTTATTATCCATCTTTCGATAGAGGTCCGCCAACTGACGGCTGGTTTGAAGAATGCGAGGGTTGAGTTTGGCTATCGTAGCGATCTTAAATGCACGTCGCGCATAATAAAGGCTTGAATCGATTTCGTTTCTGAGACTAAACACCGAAGAAAGTTTAGCCAATGTCATGCTTAAGTGGTTGGGAACAACGTCTTTATCGTTGGCAGCAATTTTAAGGGCAGCCTTCCAATAAAAATATGCTGAATCTGGTAGCCCAGTACCGTCGTAATAGTCCCCGAAGGCAATATGATAGAGCATCTTCCAACGCACGGTCATTCGGGAGCCCTCCAGCTGGAGATATTTGGCTGCATCTTTTAAAAATAAACGCGCCGAATCGTACCCTTTAGTTGCAATGTAATTTCTTGCAGCATAGACGAAATATAACGCTCCGTGAGCGTCGGGTGGTAAGTTCTTTAATATGGCAATGGCTCGCTTCAAAGATGTAAGTGACTTCTTGTGATGTTTCAGCTCGTAATAATTCATACCGATACCACCAGCCAAATATGCCTCCAAATCTGCTTTACCGGTGAGTTTATATGCCTGGTATTGCATCCTGAGCCCTCCAACAAAATCTCCCAACAGACGACTCGCTTCACCGGCATTTACCGAGCCTTCGATAATGCCCTTTTCGTATTTCAACCTTCTGGAAGAATCGATAGCCGCCTTCGCGTATTCCAAAGTCGTAGCGGGTTGTTTGAAAAAGTAACTGCCCGCCAATTGTATTAATACATTCACTGCCGTAGTACCGTTTTCGTTTTTCAATACGGTTCGCAGCGAGTCTTCGTTCATTGGTATCATCCATTGGCCCGGCAATTCAGTTACCAACAACATTAACGACACAACAAGGAAAGTATATTTCATGCAAGCTTGTTTGCTTAAATGGATAGCTGAATGATAAACTCGGCTCCCTCCCCTTCTTTCGAACTCACAACGTTTGTCTCAGTCAATACAATGATGACTTCCACCAACGACTTTATTATATGTCCTATTTAACCTACATCGCACCTAGACGGGTAATTGAATAATGAATTCCGAACCCTCTCTTTGCTTTGAACTCACGTCCAGCGTCCCACCATGGGCCTTTATAATATCATAACTCAAACTCAGCCCCAGTCCGGTCCCTTGACCTGTTGGTTTCGTGGTGAAGAAAGGTTGGAATATTTTTTCTTTGATGTCATCTGGTATGCCGCTGCCGTTATCCTTCACACGGATCTCAATCTTATTACCAAGATTTCTTGTGCTCACAACAACTGTCGGTTCATATTTTTCATCCGCCATAGCTTTGGCGACGGCGGATTCACTAACGGCATGAAATGCGTTGTTGAGTAAATTCAAAATAACACGTCCTAAGTCTTGTGTCACCACATTTACTGATGGAATTGACGCGTCAAAATCTGTTTTAAACCCTGCGTTAAACGATTTATCTTTTGCGCGATAGCCGTGATAGGTGAGTCGCATGTATTCGTCGCAAAGGGCATTGATGTCAGTGGGTTCTTTTTGTCCGGAACTGAAACGACTATGCTGCAGCATACTTTTGACGATCCCGTCCGCCCTTTTGCCGTGATGGATGATCTTTTCCTCGTTCTTCTTAATACTGTCGGCAATCTCCTCCGCCGACTGTCGATTACCGGATGCTAACTCCTTTTTCAGATCATCGATCAGCTCAACATTCACTTCTGAAAAATTATTGACAAAGTTCAAGGGGTTTTGGATTTCATGAGCGATACCCGCGGTAAGTTCTCCAAGACTCGCCATCTTCTCAGATTGAATAAGCTGCGACTGCGTCGCTTTGAGATCATTCAGCGCTTTTTCAGCTTTATCTTTCTGAACATCCGTTTCCTTCTTCTGAATTTGAAGCAAAGCGTACGCTTTCTGTTTATGCTGATTGTTTCTCCATAGGAAAAAAATAGCCACTAAAAACAATGACAAACCAGCAAGGAGTGAATAAATCTGTTGTTTGCTTTTTAACTCTTTCTGCTCTTCTAATATTTCACGTTGTCGCAATTGTTCATTGAAAGTCAGGTTTTCTAATTGCCTCATTTTCTCCTGACTAAACAAACTATCCTTTGCTGCTACCATCACCCGCTGATAGTAGAAAGCACTATCCGTATTTCGTTTGGTGTACAATTCCGACAAAAGTGAAGCCGCATCAAGCGCCTTTGGTGACAAGGATCCCTTTTGCGCTAACACCATTGCTTTTTTGGCGTAATGAATGGCTGAGTCAATCTGATGCATTGCGTTGAAGACCGACGCAATTCCAATGTAACCATCAACCATATCCAGTGTTACATTTTGCGCAAGGGCTACACCTCTGCGGTAATAAAATAAAGAGGAATCATATCTGTCAGATTTTGAATAAATACGCGCGAGGTACAAATAAGGAATGCTCCAGTGAATCTTGTCCTGAACATCTTCGTCATATGATTTTCGTATATAATAGAGAGCGGAGTCAATTTTACCCAGGTGGTAATACGCTTCACCGGTGAAACCATAAGCCGTCTTCGGCTGAAAAAACAATACCTCAAAATCAAGCCCGTCGGGAACTTCGCGTTTTAGATATTTCAGCAAAAGCTTGTCCATAGTCAACGCATTTTGATAGTCACCTGAATAGAAATACGTAGTAGCCAATGCAAAAATAGCACTAGCTACAAGCTGCTCATTCCCCGATTGTTCTGCCATTGCAAGGGCCTTCAAACTCAGGTCAAGCGCTTTTGCAAAATTACCTTTCACGCAAAGAGCCTCCGACAACGGCGATGTGATATAGATCTCGTGTTCTTTCAAATTAAATTCCTGGGCTAAGTGTAGCCCAAGAAGTCCATAATGAATTGCGGAATCTGGTTTACTCCATGGATACTCCCAACAAAGGCCTATCAGTATTTCTGTTTTTTCTCTTGGATCGTCAGTTAGCGACAATTCGTGTATAAGACTGTCGATGACATGTTGCTTTTGTGCGCCCGCAACGGGTGCCATTAGAACACAAAAAAGAATCAACCCGCTCTGTTTCATTTGGTGCAAGGAATGATTATGACAAATGCACAACCCTCACCCTGTTTTGTCTCAACTTTCAACTCACCACCATGCAATTTGGTGACGATATCATATGCCAGGGAAAGCCCCAGCCCCGTTCCCTGGCCCGTTGGCTTCGTTGTAAAGAATGGTTGGAAGATTTTTTCCGTGATGGATGCAGGAATACCGGGACCGTTGTCGCCTACCTGTATTTCAATTCTGTCACCCAACCTTTTCGTTGAAACCCTGACGGTCGGCACATATCCCTGAGTAAGTCTTTTATTCTCTTCACCCACTGCATAAAACGCATTGTTAATCAGGTTGAGAATTACCCGGCCGATATCCTGAGGCACAACATTTACCTTTGGAAGTGATGGGTCAAAATCGGTCTCAAACTTTGCGTTAAAGGACTTGTCCTTGGCACGGTCTTTGTGATAAGCCAACCGCAGATATTCATCACAAAGAAAGTTGAGATCCGTCGGTTCCTTCTGTCCGCTGCCAGCTCTTGAATGTTGCAGCATACCCTTCACTATTCCATCGGCGCGTTTTCCGTGGTGAGTGATTTTTTCAAGATTTTGTTTTATACTTTCAGCCAGCTCGTTTGCGGCTTGTACGTTACCGGCAGCCAATTCGGTTTTCATTTCTTCAATAAGCTCGTTGCTGACCTCAGAAAAATTGTTTACGAAGTTTAGCGGATTCTGAATTTCATGAGCAATTCCTGCAGTGAGTTCACCAAGTGAAGCCATTTTTTCTGATTGCACCAGTTGCTGCTGCGCTTGTTTCAAATCAACCAGCGTTCTGTCGACTTGTTGTTTGGCCGATTCCAGTTTGTTAAAGTCGTCGTAGCGCGCATAAGCTGTGGCAAATGCATCAGCAAGTGATTGCAGAAGGTTCAGTTCTTCGTTCTTCATCTGAGCCAGATTACCCACATAGAGCATTCCTTGCGCGAAGGGCAAGACGTGCAGATAAAATCCTTCTTTTGGAAGGGTGTCGATATATTGCTGGGATGAAGAGAATATTCCCAAACCTACCAATATGTCCGCAACCTCCTTCTTCGCCAACTCATCCCAATAATCCAGGAATATTTTTTTGTCTAGCCAATGCTTTACGATACCACCCAAACGGCCGGGAACGTCAAATGGCAATTGGAACACGGCAATGGCTTTTCCCTCTGGTGTCGAAAGAAAGGTATGAACGACATGGTTTGGTTCATCCATTATAAATACACCACACCGGATAAATGGAATGCCTATGGTGTTAAGCTCTCTCCATATTAATGGGGTGATTCGGTCGAGGTCTTCAACGGTACGCATAGATGCAATCTCTGCGCGTACTCTGTCTAGCGATGCCTGACAAACGGCCTTATTGGCATGAACTTCTGCTTTTTGCAGATCCAGAAAGCGAACGTACGCCTGCTCAAAGACCCTGGCAAAACGTTTTAGTAACTCAATGTCTCCAGCAGACATTATTTGTTTGGACCAGCTATCCACGCTAAGCAACGAGTTTCTTTCCGGAATGAAAGTGGCCGTGTAACTGCCCGCTTCGAATACCCTCTTTCTTTCCTCTTCAGGTATCCTTTTTTCATCGTTATGTTTGCTGGTATAGCTGAATAGTTTGTTCTTCTCTTCAGAAGAATAGTGTTTATTAACTATAGGGTCTCCGGTATCCTTTGCTTTCCAAATATCCTGCATGATAGAATTGTGAGAAAAATCACTCTCATCATAGGGTAGGTAATTGCAAACAGGTGCCACGCGACCGTTGGTCACCCACAAAGATGTATCTCTTGATCCCTCCGAGAACAAGAAAAGACCGGCGCCGCCATCGAACGGCAAGTCCAGTTCTTTTAATTTTTCGAATAAAATTGCGATAACATCGTTGAGTTCATCCGACTGATGCATTCCCAGGGAACGACTTCGTATCTTCTCCAATGCGGCCTCGATAGTTGATTCCCTTGCTTGTGCTTCCGCTTTTTGAAGGTCGAGGAAACGGATGTAAGCTTGTTCAAAGACTCTGGTCACGCGTTTGAGGACTGCGACATCACTCTCCGAAAACTGTTGCTCGGTCCAGCTATTCGCACCGAGCAAACAATTCTTTTCAGCTATGAGTGTAACGGTATAATTTTTTGCATTGAGGGGGACCTCTCTTGCTTTGATGGGAAGTTTTGAGTTATCGTTGTGTTTGTATACGTAGTTGAAGAATCTATTCTTGTCTTCAAAAGAATAGCGCTTGTTTACGATGGACTCACCTTTTTCCTTTGCACTCCACAAATCCAGGATGATGGGATTGCCTGTGAACTCGTCCGCATCATATGGAAGATCACAAATGATAGCTCCGGCCAACTCCGGGGCAGCCACATACAATAGCGAGGCTCTTGATTCATCTGAAAACAAATGAATAGCCGCTCCGCCATCGAATACCAACCCTAGGTCCTTTAATTTTTCAAAAAGGATGACAACCACATCGAGGATCTCTTCTGATTTGTGCATTCCCAACGAACGGCTCCTGATTTTTTCCAACGCAGCTTCAATGGTTGCCTCCCGTGCCTGTGCTTCCGCCTGTTTCAAATCGGCGAACCTCCGGTAGGCCAAACCAAATACATTGGCGAAACGGCGTAATAAAACTCGCGAATCTTCATTGGGTTGAGCCAGTGTAACCATCAACAACGATCCGCCTTGAAAATCTGCAAATGACCAAAAGGCCTGAAAATCGTAATCATACGACGATCCCCGCACTAAAGCGAAAGCCTCAGGCAACGCGGTCTTCATGAAATCCATCCATCGTTCCAACTTTTCTCCTGCATTCACCAGTACATAGTCTTTTCGATCAGCAGCATAGGCTTCCATCGCCTCCTCGATAATCGCCAGCCCTCGTTTTGGAACGTCTATGTTGAATTCCCTGATCTCATCATCGCGATCAGGGGGACGTATTGCAGCCCACGCCCGAATGACATCTGAAGACTCGTCATTCAAATGGATAACGCAAGTATCAAGATCCTTCTGTCCAAGAAATCCCATCTGCGTTCTCAGCTCGTGAACTACATCCGCCAACTGTTGGGCCGTATGCATTGCCATTGCTTTTGACCTGACGCGTTCCAGGGCAGCCTCAATCTGTGCTTCACGTGCCTGTGCTTCCGCTTTTTGAAGATCGAGGAAACGGGTGTAGGATTGTTCAAAGACAGCAGCAAAGCGTTTGAGGATATTGTTTTGTTCTTCGTTGTATGGTTTAAGGAAGTAATTGCCCAGTAGCAGCATGATCTGCGGCATGAAGACGATCGACCGGGCATATCCTCTGTTCAGAAGGAAATTTTTGACTTCGTCAGTAAGATCCGGCCATGCATCATGTGCCAACATATGCTCAATCCATTCACGGTTCTCAGCAACGGTAAGGGTATCTGCATGGAACTTTGCACCCTGGGCCATTGCGCTCTTTACCCGCTCGAACATGGGATTGTTCAGGTAGGGTACACTAATTTCGTGGGCTTGCTGTGCATTCTCCATGCAGAACCAAAACTTGTAATCGTGCATTTCGCTGTTCCGGGCGAAGCTTACCACATCGAACCGGAAACCAAGGTGCGTCAACTGTTGTGAAACCACTACGATCACGTCAAGCAACTCCTCACTTTTGTGCATCGCCATCGTCTTGGCGCGAACGCGTTCCAGTGCAGCCTCAATCTGTGACTCACGCGCCTGCTCTTCTGCTTTTTGCAGATCAAGAAAACGAACGTAGGCCTGCTCGAAAACTTTGGCGGCCCTTATGAGCACTTTAATACTTTCCCCGCTATAAAATTGTCCGTTCCAACTATCCGCAAATACGGAGGAATTTTTTTCCGTAATCAGACAGACGATGTGGCCGTTGGGTGGATTAATAACATTTTGCCTGATAATGTCCCGATCGAATTCAGATATTGTTGCTACGTCATTGTTTGCAAACACATAGTCGAAGAACCTGGTTTTCTGCTCAAACGAGTATTCTTTGTTGATGATATTTTCACTCCTCTTTCTAGATTCCCAACTATCCTTCACATAACCATCCTCGTCCATAACTTTTTTGTCGTAGGGAAGTTTTACTTTCGGGGGTTCATTGTGAAGATTGTTTCCTACCCAGAAGGTTGAGTTCATCGTACTTTGATCGAATAACTGGATAGCTATTGTGCCTATCACGACGTTCAATTCCGTCATCTTTTCAAACATGATGGCAACCACGTCTTTAAGCTCTCCCGAGTGATGCATCGCCAACGAACGGCTCCTGATTTTTTCCAGCGCAGCCTCTATCTGTGCCTCGCGTGCCTGGGCTTCCGCTTTTTGAAGATCGAGGAAGCGCGTATAAGTTTGCTCAAATACCTTCGCGAAGCGGACCAGTATCTTCTCTTCCTCTGCTGCAAGCTGCGTAGGGGTGAAGGTCATCAAATAACCCTGCGCAAAGTTTGCATTGGTAAACGTTAATTGATCAGGTAGCTGTGCAAAAATGTCTTTTGAAATATGGGTTGCAACCTGTTCGCTAAGGAATTGATGGTGCCGCCTGTTTTCTTCTACATCGAGTACTTTGCGATGTAAAGATCTTTTTTCTTTCCAACTATTGTAACGTTCATCCAATATCGCATCACCGAGAAGAGGAAAGTCAAGCAAATGCGGCAATAGTGTACCATCAGGCAACACAGACCATCCCGACTGAGTTTTCTTTTCCTCGTCGGGAAACATGAAGGCACAAGTAATTGTCTGTACTCCCAGAGAAAGAAATTGTTGATGAAGAAGTTGAGAAACCTCCGCAAGCTCAGTGCTGCGCTGCATTGCCATCGTACGCGAACGCAATCGCTCAAGAGCTGCATCAATCTGAGCTTCGCGTGCCTGAGCTTCTGCTTTCTGAAGATCAAGGAATCGTGTGTACGTTTGCTCAAAAACGTTAGCAAATCGAATCACTACTTCGATGTCTTCATTCGAATAAGTAACGAAATCATAATTAATGAGAAAGAGGAAGACATTTTTCAGCAACACGGTAGACCTTGTCATACCCGGTCTGCTCGTCAGATATTCTCTGCTCTTTTGTGAGAACAACTCGGGATTGTGATCAATAATATGTTGATTCCACACTCTCGTTTCCTCAGCCGTAAAAGTGTCTGAATAATAATTTCTTCTCTCTCGATAAGCTTCCCTTAAACGATTGTATATCGGGATGTCTGCATACGGCGCAAACATCTTTATTGGCACCTTCAAATCCGGCGCTGCTACCCAGAACTCCATGTCAAATGAAGTGCTGTTTTTGCCAAAGCTTACGGTTCCAAACTTAATACCCACATGCTGCAGCTGCTCAGACACCACTGTGATGACATCCAGGAGTTCCTCGCTTTTATGCATCGCCATGGTCCGGCTTCGTACTCTTTCCAACGCCGCCTCTATGTGCGATTCGCGGGCTTGCGCTTCCGCTTTTTTGAGATCGAGAAAGCGCGTGTAAGTTTGTTCGAATACTTTACCGAATCTTTTAAAAAGATCATGGGCTTCTGGATAAGCCTCGTAGGTAATGAATATTAAATTGCCATGGGAAAAATTGACGACGTGATCCACCTGAAAAGTCGGGTGGTGTCCACCAGAGGCCACAAACTCCTTTAATGATTCTAGACCAGGCATTTGCATGAGGTACTGATAAAATTCCTCGAGCTCTTTGCCCCCACGTTCATAGGTGTAAAATTCTATTCCCTTTTGGCGGGTTTCATAGAACCTGATAAAAAGAGGGTGTTCTGTCAAAGGTATCTTCACAGGTGGCACTATGCGGCCTTCGGGACTGCTCATCCATCCGATGCATTCCTTTTCATCCTTTTCCCAGATGTTAAATCCACAACCCCACACTTCGAATCCAAACGACCTAACCTGTTGGAACATCAGAATAGCAGCGTCGGACAGCTCATCGCTTCGTTGCATGCCCATCGTACGAGCTCGTACTTTTTCAAGCGCAGCTTCGATCTGTGCTTCGCGTGTCTGAGCTTCGGCGTTCTTCAAATCGAGAAAACGAGTGTAAGCTTGTTCGAACACCCGGGCTGCTCTTTTCAACACATCGACGTCTTCTTCAGTGTAACAAGATCCATCCCACGTATCTACGAACAGCCCCGATTTTTTTTCAGGCACAAAACATACCGTATGAATGTCTGACCGTTGTATTAATTCCCTATCCTTTATAGAAATTTTGGTTTCATCGTTGTTAGCAAAAACATATTTGAACCATAAATCCTTTTGGTCTTTCGAATAGATCTTGTTGAAAATGATCATTCCATTTTCCACCGCTTGCCACAGGTCTCGATGGCAGGTGTCAGCGGCCATCATTGCTTCATCAAAAGGAAGGACGACCATTCGTGGTTCTTCGTTTGGGTCGTTGATAGGCCAAAAGGTAGACTCCTTTGTCTTGTGGTTGAACAATTGAATGGCTACGGTTGCTACAGTTCCTCGCAGTACCTTAAGTTCAGCCAGATTCCGGTACATAATGACCATGACGGATTTTAGTTCGTCAGAGTGGTGCATTGCCAATGACCTGCTCCTGATTTTTTCCAGTGCGGTTTCGACCTTTGCTTCCCGCGCTTGTGCTTCTGCTTTCTGGAGATCGAGAAAACGTGTATACGCCTGCTCGAAAACTCTGGCCACTCGCTTAATGACATTGAATTCCTCCGTGGAGACAGTTTTCCCTGACCAGTTATCCACCACCAGCGCCGAGTTCTTTTCCATTGCTACTGTAGCCGTGTAACTAGGTGCGCGACGATGGAATTCCCTAACGCTCAACGGTAATTCATTATACCGCGCGACGTATCCGAAGAACCTGTTCTTTTCATCAGAGGAATAAGTCTTATTGAAGAGATCAACTCCCGCCTTTTTTGCAGACCAAATATCTGTGATGTACGCACTATCGCTGAACTCATGCTCGTAAAAAGGAAGTTGTATAAGCACTGGTGCCGATATTTGAAGGGGCGCAGCTACCCATATTACAGAACTCTTCGAACCTTCAGTGAATAATTGAATACCCAAGCCATCAAATACAAGTCCAAGGTCTTTCAATTTGTCAAACACGATCGCAACCACATCTTTGAGTTCGTCTGATTGTTGCATTCCCAGGGAGCGGCTTCGAATCTTTTCCAACGCTGCCTCTATCAATGCCTCACGCGCCTGAGCTTCGGCCTTCATTAAGTCAAGAAACCGGGTATATGTTTGTTCAAAGACCTTTCCAAAACGTTTGAAGATATCATGTGCCTCCGGTACGTGATCGTACGTGATGAACAACAAGCTTACCTTTTCCCCAAACACAAAATGGTTAACCTGCTGGGTAGGAAACTGGAATCCGCTATCAAGAAGTTTTTGAAACTGATTTTTATCCCCAAATTCCTGAAGATACTTATATGTATCGTTCTGCCTTTCACCTGTTTCAAGACTAAAGAAGAAGGTTTCTCCTTTCTTTCTTGCAGCACTCACATCTCTGAACACCGAAAACCTGGTTGTATCAACCGTGTATGGTTCCATGATTCCGCCAAGAGGATTCGTAACGTAGTCCAAATAGGAATTGCCGTCCTCACTCCAGACATTAAAGCCTGTCGTCCAGCATGTGATTCCCAAGTCAGCTACCTGCCTGAACAATAGCATTGCTACCTCTTTCAATTCGTCGCTTTTTTGCATGGCCATTGTTCTTGCGCGGACTCTCTCAAGGGCAAGTTGTATCTGTGATTCTCTTGCCAGGGCTTCTGCGTTCTTCAGATCCAGGAAGCGAGTGTATGTTTGTTCGAAAACTTTAGCGAAGCGCACGAAGATCTGGGTCTCCTCAAATGGTTTCGTAACCATTATCCACAGATAGCCATGCTTATATGGCACAATGTGATGCATCATCCAGTTTGGCAACGGGATGTTGATTTCCTGTAGGCGTTGATAGATGATCTCCGTACTTGGACGCGACTTGAGACTTTCAAAACCCTGAAACAATTCTTCGCCCTCATAAGCCCGTGTGTACATTTCATCCCCTCTTTTCCAGATGTCGTGAAAATCTTTTTCATACGGATCGGATGCATACGGAATAACTAACGGATCCAACATCTTTCCATTCGGCAGGCTCATCCATCTTTCGACATTCTCTTCGTGGCAAATGTTAAAGCCGCATCCCCATAACGCTACCCCTAACTGCGATAATTGTTCAAAAACTAGTGTCGCTGCTTCGGATAGTTCCGAGCTATGATGCATCGCCATAGTACGGGCCCTTAGTCGTTCCAGCGCAAGCTGTATTTGTGATTCTCGTGCCTGCGCCTCGGCATTTTGAAGATCAAGAAAGCGGACATAAGCTTGCTCGAACACTCTTGCAAATCGTTTTAAGATCTGAAAGTTTTCAATGGTCATCGTTTGTCCGTACCAGCTGTCAACGGCGATAATCGAATTTTTTTCAGCAGCGAAAGAAACCGTCCACGCACTTAGTTCAAAAAAAAGCTTCCTGTCAATCTCAGGGATTTTGGATTCATTATGCCTGACGGTATAACGGAAGTAATCATCCTTTGCCTGTCCAGAATAAGGTTTATTAATAATATCCTCCCCTCGACGCAAATCCTCAATGATGGGATTTTTTGCGATTTCCTCGTCGTACGGCAAAATGATGTTGATCGGGGTCGGTAAGTTTTTAGTGGCAATCCAGATCTGAATATTTCTTCTTGGTTTGTCAAAAACGAAAAGGAGCGCTGCATCAAAAGAAAGACCGAGTTCTGAAAGTTTATCGAATAAGACCCCAACGACTTTTTTGAGTTCATCGGAGTGATGCATTCCCATTGATGTGCTTCGAACTTTTTCCAATGCAGCTTCGATCTGCGCTTCGCGTGCCTGGGCTTCGGCTTTTTTAAGATCAAGAAACCGCGTATATGTCTGCTCGAAGACTTTAGCGAAACGCTTGAAAATATCCCACGCGTCGGGCACAGGTTCACTACTAATGAATACCAAATTCCCATGCGCGAAGTTGGCGACATGGTTTATCTGAGATTTGGGCAGCTTAAACCCCGCTCTTAATCGTTTTTCTACGATCCTGGCAAAATCGGGTAGACTAAGCATATATTTATAGTGGGCTGCCAACGCCTTGCCTTCAACTTTTTCTACATAGAAATCTTCATTGTTCTTGCGCGATTTATGAAAGCGGATGAAAGTTGGACTTTCTGTTAGCGGTACCTTGAAGGGTGGTTGTATCACATCATTTGTGCTCATCCAACCCGTACAAATTTTTTCGCGTTTCTCCCAGATGTTAAATCCACAACTCCAAACAGGAATATCCAACGACTGTACTTGCTTAAATAAAAGATTAGAAGCATCCTGCAACTCTTCGCTATGCTGCATGGCCATTGTTCGTGCCCGTACTCTTTCTAAGGCCAACTGAATTTGTGACTCCCTTGCCTGCGCTTCTGCTTTTTTAAGATCCAGAAACCGCCTATATGTTTGTTCGAACGTGCGCGAAAACTTTATCAACAAATCGAAAGACAACGTTGTTATCTCCGATAGTGTTGCCGTCATGACACAACCGTATTTGTTAAAAGAGGCGGCGAGATAAGCGGCTGGAACGGCCCTCATATTATCTATTATGAACTGAGGCACAAGAGCCATCTCGGTCTTGTTGAAGATGAAATTATCCCAGCGTTTTTTTACTGTCCCCTTTAAAACATATTTCCATGTTAACTCCTGATTTCGCCATCCGTTCAGATAAGCCAGATGAGGAGGATGTTCGTTATCCGGTATATAATATCCGCGGTTCAGGGCAGTAGTTTCGGCGCTGCCCATCCACCACGTAGCGTTACCTGAATCATCAAACATCACAATGAAGCATCGGTTGAGATTGGCATCCAGTCTTGCGAGCTCAGTATAGATCATACCGATCAGAGCGCCGAGTTCCGTAGATGATTGCATTGCCATAGCCCGAGCCCTTACCCGTTCTAAGCTCAGTTCTATTTGGGCTTCTCTGGTCTGCGCTTCGGCTTTTTTTAAATCGAGGAAGCGGGTATAAGTTTGTTCGAACATCTTTGAGAACCGCACCAACAAATTGAGAGATGTTGTCTCCAGCGGCGCAAATGTCCCTGACGTGATACAGCCGTATCTGTTAAAAGAGGCCGACAAGTGAGCGAGCTTCCATACTTTCATGTTTTTTATTACCACTTTCGGCAACTCGGCCAATTCCGTCTTGCTGAAGATGAACTCGTCCCACTTCTTTTTTACGTCTCCCTTCAGAACATACTTCCAGGTTGATTCTTGATTCTTCCATCCTTTTAAAAAAGCAAGGTGGGGGCGATGTTTATGAAAGGGTACATGATACCCACGCTTCAATGAAGGGGTTTCACCACTACCCATCCACCAAAAAGAATCTCCGGTAGGTTCATCAAACAGCATGATAAAACATCGATCAAGGTTTATATCCAACCGCGTTAATTCGGTATAGATCATGCCGATCAGGTCGGCCAACTCTGAGGACGACTGCATCGCCATCGCCCGCGCCCTCACTTTTTCCAGGCTCGCTTCAATCTCCAGGTCGCGATTTTTTTGTTCAAGCTCATACGTGCGTTTTTTAACAGCTTCGCGCAATTCGCGATTCTCTTTTTTGACTTTATCAGCTGCCAACACTTTTTTGGTGAGCTTCATAGGACTCGGTCTCATTTAGGCACAATGGCTCGGATCCGAGCATTTACTAAAAATATGCAAAATTCTCCTGTGAAGGGGGACCTGAGCGTAATTTCCGACTACCCTTGATAATCCCGCCTGGACGTCTGTGATTGTTCCAAAAATGGCGGCTGGAACCGAACCCTAGGCATGAAGTTGTAGAGCAATCCAGAGCAGTCTCTCCGGCTATTGTGTCAACACGCCGTATTCAACCTCACTGTGAACTACTTCATTTTTTTCAATTTTCTCTTGACGGAGTAGGCAAATAAAATGATAAGTACAGGTTTGACCTGCGAATACTAATAATCCCGAAGGGATGTCATTATTATAGGCACGAGGATAGAAGACGATATGCAACCCCGAAGGGGTGACATTATTTCTCCAACTTGTGCGTCTCCAATCGCATATTTGAGGAAAGTAATCGAACGGTGGTACGTCATGTTCGGATTAAGTAAATATTTTTCATCGCTGTTCCGTTGACGCCAAGGCCGTCTTAACGGCAATGTTGTGGCAAAGGAAATGCGTTTTTACCTGAGGTTAATGACCGTTTCTCCTCTTGATCTCAAAGAAACAATGACTACAGATCATTTTGATATTCGCAAAACCTTCCGACACCTCGTTCCATTCGCCTTCCTGCACCCGCACTTTTTCACATTCGTCACACCATCCCTGATAGCCGTCTTCCTGCTCAATTAGCGGATCGGATTCAATGGGTTCATGAAAACCCGTGGGTTTATCTTTGTTCAGGTGCTGACAGACAAAAGCGGCGCGAGCTTCACCATGCGTAGCGCAGGTAACATGCTTTTCATTTTGATATTTGTAATCGTCTTTGTCGACTTCGCCCGTGAAAATCAAGTAAAAGGTGAGATCATCCTCCTGGAATCTGTAAACACCCAACGCATTTAGAATTTTCGCCGCGATTGCAGTCATTTCCCAGCCTGTATGTTCATCACCATTGACCAGACCTGAAGAAAGCGGCTCAAGCTCATTTTCTTCACCGTATATTTTTACTTTTGCAAGCCCTTCCCTCTCACCATCGCGCATATGCTCGGTTGCCCATGACCACTTCCAGGTTCTGGACTTTTCAGAAAACGACCCTACACAAGAATATTTGAAATAGAGATTTCGTCCATCGTTTGATTCAAATTGAAAGATCCCATTGTCGGGGTCAAAATACCATTTCTCATAGCTGGAAAGGTTATAAAGGTTCATGAATTCGGCCTGAACTGGTTTAAACTGTGCTAGACAGTCTCCTTTAAATTTTTCGAAGTGATCTGATGCCATTTGTACAAAAAAATTCTTAACCTCAGCTATAGAAAGACCAAGCAACCTCAGCGAATAATTTATAATTCGATGACGTCACCAATTTTGGGGAGAATACAATTGATCTTATGCTGTTTTTTTAAACTTGCAGCTAATGCTGTCCTCGGCACATCTTCACCGTGCGTGAGCACAACTCTTGGCTTGGACGGCGCAAGGTAAGAAAACCACTTCATAAGGTCCGTTTGTCCCGCATGAGCGCTGAAACCATTTAGTGTATGTACCTGTGCACGTACTACTCTCTCCTCTCCGTGGATTGAGATCTTATTCGCTTTTTCTACTAAACGCCTTCCTAGCGAACCTTGCGACTGAAAACCCACGATTAATACGTGTGTGTTTGGATTGCCAATGTTGTGTGCTAAGTGATGAAGTATTCTTCCTCCGTTACACATACCGGCGCCTGCTATGATCATACATGGACCCTTTACATTATTCAGTGCCTTCGACGACGTTGCAGTTTGACTTGGAATAAAATATTGGGTATTCAGCGGAAACACACCTTTCTTCTTCAACGCATGGAATTCCTCATCCATCGAATCCTCATGTTTACGATACGTTCCAAAAGCGCTTATTGCCATGGGACTGTCGAGATAGACTGGGAATCCAGGGATTCTATTGGCATGAAACAGCTCCGCGAGGTGATAAATAATTTGCTGAGCTCTGCCGATGGCAAAACTGGGCACCAACATCTTTCCTCCAGCCTTACAAGTTTCAAGAACGATCGCTTCAAACTCTGCAACAGTTGCATCGTATGGTTTATGATCCCTGTCGCCATACGTCGACTCTAAAAACACAAGGTCGGCCTTATCGAAATGTTCAAACGGTTTCAAAAAAGGTAATGCGAGAGGACCCAGATCTCCAGAGAATACAACTGTTTTCTTTTTTCCATTTTCTGTGACCTCAAGTTTGATGCTTCCGGAACCAAGCATGTGTCCCGCTTCGATCCAGGTGGCAGTTATTCCATCAGCGACAGCAACCGGTGTGTTCGTTACAACAGGTCGAGTTAATTCCTGCATGATCTCCACGTGTTCTGTGGTATACAACGCCTCAGCCAGAGGTTCACCTTTCTTCCAGAACTTTTTGTTCTTACGAACGGCATCGGCCACTTGTAAGCGCGCCGAATCCAACAAAATAATTTGAGAAAGTTCCAGGGTTTCGTCAGTACCGTAGATGGGGCCGTCAAAACCGAATTTTACGAGAAGCGGAACGCGCCCAGTATGATCGAGATGACCGTGTGTTAAAAGAACGGCGTCGATTTCTTTGACCTTGGCGCCTTGTGGTAGTTTGTTTTTTGCTTCGGACGCTTTTCCGCCCTGAAACATTCCGGCATCTATAAGGACGGCTGCTTTGTCGGTTTCAACGAGGTAAGCAGAGCCGGTGACTTCTCCGCCTGCGGCACCATGGATTTTTATTTTCATATGTAAACTATGTTGAACGTAGATTGTTGAGAGATCATAAATATCATCGATTCTAATTGAATGCTTACACAAAACGTTTATCTATGCGGTGCTGACACCAAACGCAGATCTCCCACTTCAAGCTATTGCGTTTAATGTAACATTTTTTGATGTCCCTATCAAGCACTTTGTAGCTCCTTGATCAGCAACTGTTAACACGAAATTTGCGGGCGTTTTTTACAGGCATCAACATGATCGCCATTTAAACGATTGATCAAAAAAAGCATACTTTTGCAATCACTGCATTAAGAATGAGTTACCGTAAGCTGTTTGACCTGTTCCCGTTGGCTATTCGATGGGCTCTTTTTGGATTAGGAGCAGGTGAACTTGCCTTTGTGCTTTTGGGCCCTATCGAATATTTATTAGTCGACGTCGTCACTGCTGTGCTGCTGGTCGTTTATCTCACTCGAGTGGAACGCGGAAATAACTTTAGTACAATATCAGGAAAAGTTCTTGCTACGTCATTGGCACTTCTTATTCTCACCATCACTTACGATTATCTGGTTCGCGTCGAAGACTCCGTTCAATTGTTAATTCTCAACCTGATCGGCGCATTTGTGTTTTTTGTAATAGCTCATCTAACAGCAATGCTTTTAAAAGGAAAGTATGTCGCCTAATAGTATTTACATTATCGTGTCGTCCATTTTTTTTATCGTAATCGGTAACGACATTTACAATTGGTCAAATGGCAGAAAAATTCTGACACCGGAGATTAGAATACAACGACTGCGTGAAAAGATAAATCGAACGATTCTAATTCTTGGATTGACATGTCTTGCTGCCTCAATCCTCTTTCATATCAACATCTTTGATTACCACGCGCCAATCGAATACAAGGATGTTTCGTCGATAACGCTTCGGGACTTCAAAGGCTTCAAACTGCCCAACCAAACATTAAGTGGCGAAAAGGATTTTGCATTCATCGTCACGTCGATTGAATATGATACGGACGACACCATGGTTGAAGTGAAAGCCATGTTTCATCCGTCACGGTCATACGTTTATAGTGAAAACTTGGTAAGCAAAACACTGCTTGAACATGAACTGTATCATTTCCATATTACCGAAGTTTTCGCGCGGGAAATCAGAGAACAGCTATCTGGAATGAAGATGGTCCCAACAGCCGTCGAAATTCGAAGATTAGTCGACGCCAAAATAAATGCCGAACGAAAAATGCAAATGGAGTACGATTACGAAACCTACCACAGTTACGTTCTAAAAAAACAAAAGGCATGGCAGGGGAAAATCGATAGTTTGTTATCTTCGCACTTGAAATTTGATCAATCTATCGTACAGTTCCCGTTAATGCCATGAATATTCTGAAGTTCCTTTGCCTCGCTCTATCTATTCTTTTTCTTTTTTCTTGCGGCGACAATCGCTATCCCATGGACAAGCGGTATTGGACCCCCGAGGATTATGGCGACGTAATTTTTCAGATAGAATATCATACCCCGGAAGGCGAAGAATTTCCCCGGATTTCAAATCCAGAGACAGCTCCTGTTTTCCGAAAGCTGGTGGACGCGGAAAACTACAAAGTCGTCCTTGAAGATCCGGAGCTAGGACTAACTTTCAAGAATGAGTCCTCTGAGAAATTCTTCGAACAGTATAGAAGCATGACCAATTTATATCGCGTTATGGACCGACAGGATAAATATGTTTATCCTGATGAACTTATCGAAGTCGACAAATTCGGATTGGGTGTTCAGATACTTTATTTTGGACTTGGCAACGAGCGCATTAAAAAGGAGTCCGATTCACCGGACGCATCCGCCACCAAACAAGTTCTAAATTCCAACGAACAGACGATCATCAAGAACTTCAACATGTATCTTGAACACATCGAAGACGACACTCGTTTCGGCTCGTCGGCCTCCCTTTTAGCAGACGGAATCACTACTCACTTTTTCAAATTGATCGACACCTTTCCGGAGGCAAACTATGCTGCAATGAGCAGCAAGGCTGCAGCAATGAAGGAAAAAACGCAGAACGGCGAACTAAAGACGGCGTTGGAATCTCTTATAGCCAAAATCGAATCATTAAAAAAGCCAGTTTAGACACAGATCTAACTTACAACTCTGCTCTCTCTCCCCCGCTCCAATCCATTTGGCAATTCAATAGAATTAAACTCCAGAGCCTTTGATGTGCCTAGGCTTTTACCAATAGATGCACCCAGGTTGGCCGATTGCTCAAAAATGTTATTTTTACTATATGTCCTCCCTGTTGCCTGGCTACGAATACGATATCTTTATTTCCTATCGCCACAATGATAATCGAAGCGGGTGGGTCACTGAATTCGTTAATGCATTACAGGAAGAGCTGGCAGCCACGCTAAAAAAAACCGTTGTCGATTTACTTTGATAAAGATCCACATGACGGACTGCTCGAAACACACAACGTTGACAAAAGTCTGGAAGGAAAACTCAAGTGCCTCATCTTTATTCCTATTATCTCTCAAACGTATTGTGATCCGAATTCATTTGCGTGGAAACACGAGTTCTGTGCGTTCAACAAGATCGCACAGGAAGATTCCTTTGGACGCGATATAAGCTGAGCAATGGAAATGTGACGAGCCGTGTCCTTCCAATAAAAATTCACGACCTGGATCCTGAAGACAAAGAGTTGCTGGAAAACGAACTGGGCGGTGTACTTCGTGCCGTGGAGTTTATTTTCAGGACGCCGGGAGTTAACAGACCATTAAACGCCCATGAAGAGCATCCGCAGGATAATCTCAACAAGACATACTACCGTGATCAAACCAATAAAGTAGCCAACGCAGTAAAAGAACTTGTCTATGCGCTTAACAAGACGTCGCCGCTTCGTGACACCTTACAACCTTCGATAGCAACTCAGGATCTTCTACACGATAGGTCCACACGCAGGAAAGTTGGGCTGACTGCTATCATCCTTTTGTGTCTGCTGCTTATAGGATTCGTCTACTTCAACTGGTTCTATCAGGGGTCCCCTGCGCCAACTGAAAAATCGATCGCTGTTATTCCGTTTAAACTTATCGGTAACGACCAGGAAGGAAAATATTTCGCTGAGGGTGTTGCCGATGCGCTGATCAATCACCTGCATGGTATTCAAGATCTGAAGGTGCGTTCCCGAACTAGCGTCGAAAAGTATGCCGGATCGGATAAGACCATCTCGGAAATAGGGACAGAATTAGGTGTTCGATATATTTTGGAGGGAAGCGCTCAAAAATACAAGAACGATATTCGGATCATTGTTCAACTCATCAACGCAAAAACAGACGAACATATCTGGTTTAAGGAGTACAATGAAAAATTTGACAACATTTTCAAGATCCAAAGTGAGATTGCATTGAACATAACGTCCGAGTTGAATATCAAACTTGCGGGCCCTCAAAAGAAAAAAGTACAAGAAGTCCCAACAAATAGTGCTGAAGCCTGGGATTTATACTTGCGAGGAAAAGAGTATCTGCGAAATTATTGGAGGCAGGGGAAACCGGGCGACGAAAAAGTTGCAATGAATTTTTATAATAGAGCGATTGAAAAAGACCCTGGTTTCGCGTTGGCTTATTTGGGATTGGCCAATGGCGCCGGCCTTATTTCTAGCGATTCTGTGTTGCTACTGATCAATACCGCCATCAAACTCGATCCCGACCTCCCTGATGCGTATGAAGCCCTGGGATTACACGCTTTGTATAATTCACAAGAGTATGATAAAGCTATTCAATATATTCAAAAAGCGATTGAACTGGATTCGCTGCAGAACTTTTTACTGTCACTTGGCAGGGCTTACTCCGGAAAAGGAGATCACTTAAAGGCGCTGTCATGTTATAATGTTGCCTTTAAGAAGGAAAGAACAGAATATTATCCGTGGCTACTTCAGGAAACAGGTTTTTCCTATTTGAATATTGGCGAACTCGTTCTTGCCGAACGCTTCGTGGAGAGCGCTTTATCCTATGAGCCAGATAATCTAGGGTTCATTTATCAATTGGCTTATATCCAACTACATGGAGGAAATTATGACGGAATGCTTCAAACTTTGAACCGATCAATATCTATCCGCAAAGAAGGCGATGAATTACTACTCGGCACTTACTATTTATTCAAGAACGATTACAGAAACGCAGAGAAAACGTACCGGCAAGTATTTTCTCGGCCGCATAGTATCAACTTTTTTACTGTCAATGAGAAAATGTCATTCGCCTATGTGCTAAAAAAACTAGGCAAAGATCTGGAGGCGGCCAGTATTTTTCGAGAAGTGAGGGCGCTCCCGGGAAATGACTGGCCCGAATGGCCATATATTCGGGCAAAAATATTCGCTTTTCAGGGCGACAAGTCCAAGGCTGTAGCAGCTTTAAAAGAGTGGGAACCTCGTTGGGGTATGCAGCTCTGGATTAACAAAGACCCATTGTTTGAAGACCTCCGTGACGATGTTGAGTTCAAGAAGCTTGTAGAGAAACTAACGGATGAGACAGGAAAGCTGTCCAAGGAAGCAGAGCAAAAACGATTAGCCGGCGAATTTCCAACAGTGAGTAGAATTCAACACGATTAGATATCCTTATCAGCAAGGATATGTCTCTTCTACTTCCTGACAACCTTAAAAGAGGGCACTGATGGAGTTAGTTCTTATTGATTAGATCCTGACGAAAAATGGCAGGTTTTTCGTGGATTTCGTACATTTGGGGTTACAGGTACTGCACCTTGCGTATCTAAAGGCGCAACAACTTTATCCGTTATGTACAGCCATTTTTTTAGAGAATACCTGCCAAAATATCTTTTTATCATTCTCCTTTTTTTCATAGCCTGTGATGGTGACGAGAATGTCGAGCCAAACGAACCCGATCCAATAGAGGATTGGACATCATGCTTGATAACAAGGATCAATGGAGCTGAAGGATACATACGATTTGAGTACAATGCCGATGGTCTTCCAATCAAACATATTTCCCGGGTATCGAACGCCGATAGTGTTATAAGCACCATCGAATACAACGAAAATGATAACGTCATTAAGATCTCACAACCGTTGGGCTACATAGCATATGAATACGGCACCGGCAATAAAGTCGTCGCAGGTTCTATCTTTTCCAGAAAAAAAGTGGAAGAAAATTTTTCCAAGATGTACGATATCGTTTATACATACAACGAAAAAGGTCAGATGGATTCAACCATCTATGGTGAGAACTTTTATAGACGGTACGAATACAACGACGAGGGTTATTTGATCAACAGGTATTACAGCGACGGATCAATTTTTGAAAAACCTTCGAGCCAGGTCCTGGAATTCGATGATCAGAAGGCACCTCAGTCCTCATTTTTCAGCCACTTAGTTGTGGTGGGGGTACCTATAATCGAAATTGTAACACTCAACCTGCCATTGCCGGGACCACATAATGTCAAAAAAGTCAAGCTGTGGTTGGCTGGGGGTGGCACAGAAACCCGTGAGTATACATTTACATATAACAAGTTAGGATATCCGCTGTCGGTTGCGGAAACTGGTGCGTTCGGTGGACCTAGAAACACGACCCTTCTATACAGTTGCAAATGAGATACCCAAAAAGTTTATCGGCACCTGCTATGCACATGTACAGCTATTGACTGATTACCAAGGCCATCATGATCCCATAACGTAGGCCTCTCTCATAAATCCTTTGACCTCAACATTCACATCTTCTTTTGCCAGCATTCGGAAGTAATGGTTGAATTCTTTCTTGCCCGCGGGGCTTTGCACGACCTTGTGAAAACAAAGCGTATCCGGGTAAGCACGCTCAAATGGAAAGACAATATCTATAAAACTCTTACGCGGTACGACATAAGCAATTCCCTTCCGCTTTGTGCTTATCACGATCATATTCTTTGCACCACGAACGGATATATCGGCTATGGCCTTGTACTGTTTAACAAAGTGATCAAAGTTATTCCGGATCTCGGTTGGCTTGCCTTTAAACCAGTCTGTCAACGATCTTGACTTTGACCGGGGATCTGATTCATGTAGCATATAATTCATTGATCATGAATCAAATTTACGATCATCGCTACAAATTCCGGCACACATTAACCCAATGTATATGAAAAATTGAACCTTGTTCTGTTTGGTTTCTGTAATTCGTGTAAATTGATAATACCCCCAATTCAATAAACATATGTTTAGCGCTAAGCGTTATTTTCAGTTCATCATCCCAGGGATGGTTGTTCTAACACTAATGTCATGTAATCGATCCTCTGACTTGCAGGAACGCAACAAAGCCTTGATAATAAAGGCCAACGATGAGTTGATTGGTAAAGGAAATGTATCCTATGCAGACGAAATAATAGATGCCGGGTACACCATTCCAGGTTTCAGCGAAAAAGGTCCTGTCCTTATCAAGACGTTTGTAGCCGACCTGAAGAAAGCGTTTCCTGATCTCGAATACACAGTCGACCACGTGATCGCCGAAGGCAATATGGTTTCCTGGAGGCGCACTCATAAAGGCACTCAACAAGGTGACTTCATGGGATACAAAGCTACAGGTAAGACCGTGAATTGGCAGGAGTTCATTGTTGCACGAATAACGGATGATGGAAAGATTGGCGAGGAGTGGGCCGCGTCAGATTTTGACGTGAATGCACAACGAGCAAGCGGCGTTGATGGCGAGTATGTAAACCTTCCGCCATTGACAGGTCAAACCTCGTTACACAACGGACAATTTGTGTTTTCAGTTGGACCATCCAACGGATCAAGTCCATTGACCGGACAGGCAGGCACGTATATTATAGATGGAGATAATATCACGCACACCTATCGTTTCTCCACCAACCCTAAGGATATTGGTACGTCGTTTTCGTGGAAGGTTAAATCATGGTGCGCGGATACTGTGTCATTCACCCTTTTTAACAATAAAGGTGAACAAACAGGCGAAGGACGTGCGGTGCGGGTGAGTTATTGACACGCTCCAATCGCATTAGTACTTTGATTGATAAGTTGAAGCCTGGTTATTGCTAGTGATCTTTCGCCTCGTATATAAGTATCCCTTTTATGCAAGCCACCGACATAACCCTCCAAAGATTTAGCGGGATTAAGGTTGGCAATTATAAATGTCATGCCTGTGCCGGGACGCGATCCGGCATTGAACATGCACGTGTATACACAATCATATTCTTGTTAAAGGGCAGCTTCCGTCATTCAACCTTTCGTCAGTCGGATTTTCTGACCAGCGAATTGATCCTTTTCAAAAAACCAGGCTTCGACTTCCAGGCTATCCACGAACATTATATTCACGACGATTGCTTTTACATTGAATTCGATGAAAATGTTCTTGAGGAACTCTCAAAAGAATTTTCACCACTGGTAATAGATTTTCTTAGAGATAAAGATCGGGCTTCCCTACTCCTCAGGAATGATCCCTCTAAACATTTCATAATCTGGAATCTTCAACGCGGCACAAGTGACATTCTCTCCTCTCTGGAGTTTCAAAATACCATTGTCGAACTAATTACGTCCGTCCTTGGCGCCCATTGTCCGGTCAGTTCCAGCGGTCCTGCTTTACACGATTCGATCGACCGCGCTAAACATTTTATACTGCAGAACCATCCCGATGATCTTTCAATTGAAGACATCGCAAAGGCATCACACGTAAGCCCATTTCACTTCAGCCGGGTTTTCAAAAGAAACACGAACTACTCCCCGCATCAATTCCTCCGAGAAATCCGCCTGTACAAAGCGTGCAGGCTTCTCCTGGATTCCAGACTCAATGTGTCTGATATAAGCTACGCTTCCGGGTTCCCAAATGCCGACTATTTTGTTACTCTATTTAAAAAGAAGGTCGGTATGACGCCTACGTCATTCAGAATTTCACCTCCGAAGACCTGGCATAGCTGCGCACTCAGGTTGTTCAAAAAAGAGCAAGAAATCTAAGCTGCATTTTTTATTGCGTGTATTAATTGTGTCAAAAAACGACAACATATGAGACAGTTAATTACAATTATGGTATTCATGCCATTGCTGGGCTATAGTCAGACCAACAAACAACGAAACATTGAAACAGAACAGCTTGATGTGTTAGCGACTATAAAAAAGTGGAATACTGCATTCGCGGCTAATGATCCCGGGACCTATTTTCAATTTATCCATGATGAGATCACTCTTTTCCTGCCGACGAGTCCATACCGCGTGGAAGGGAAGCAAGATGATCGCGAAGAGTTTGAATATTCCCTGAAAAAAGGTTGGACGCGCGTAGGATATTTTCAAGAGCTTCAACCAAAGGTTCAAATAATTGGCAATACAGCGATCGTTACGTATCACAACCGAGGGACGTATGGAGATGGAGATAATGAAAAAACCGCTAACTTAAAGGAAACAGATGTACTGGTGAAAGAAAATGGAAATTGGAAAGTAATTCACATTCATGTTTCTGTCACGAACTAGAAGTAAATTCTTTGGCCTATGAGCATAGCAAAAACACCACCGGCACCCTACTACGCAGTGATCTTTACGTCTCTCCGAACAGAAGGCGATAACGGGTACGGAAGAATGTCCGAACGGATGGTCGAGCTTGCGCGTCAACAACCCGGATATCTCGGGCATGAAAGCGCACGCGACGGAGTTGGAATTACGGTTTCATATTGGAAAGATCTGGACTCAATAAAGAACTGGAAAGCAAATAGCGAGCACCTCATCGCACAGAAGACTGGAAAGGAAAAATGGTACGAGTCGTTTGTAACAAGAATCTGTAAAGTGGAACGCGATTATGGATTCGAAAAACCTGAGAATTAAGAGGCGGCACATGACACTCCAATAATATGAGATACTTAACATTCATCACCTTGTTTCTTAGCAGCGCGACGTACGGACAATTAACCGTTGACACCGTACAGGAAAAGACCGTAAGAAAATATCACATCGGAACTTACAGTTATCATGAACAGTTTATTGGTCACAACGGTTACGGCGCTCCATTGATCCTCACGTCGGACGGTGGAGGCGCAGCGTTCGGCAACGGTGATGAAGGCATTATGCTCGTTAAGCTGAACAAGGATGGGAAAGAACAGCTCAAGCGAATAATCACACCTAAGGGTAATGAGACCGAAGCACAAAGTGTAGCACAGGACAAGAATGGAAACTACTACTTGTTTATGCTTACATACGATGAAACAAAATACCGCGGAGGATGTGAACGCGTCGTGTGCTTGAATAAATCCGGAGCAATTATGTGGGACAAATTCATCGGCTCCTGTTACCTGGTGAACAATCCTACGGTCTCTTATATTCGCGCGCTCACTGATGGACGTATTGCTTTACGGGGCCACGTGGTCACTCAAAAACCACCCGAAGGCAAGGATCCTACTTATTACTACTGGGAAGGATGGCTGGACAAGGCAGGGAAGCTAACGCAAAAGACCGGTCCTGTTATTAACTGGGAAAAACAAGAAGAGTGGCAAAGCAGGCTGAAGCCCGAATAGCCAACTCAGTTTCCACTTCTTTAGTCACATTTAACTCCTCTCGCACAATCGCTAGCTGACTGAGATTGAAGTCGCAGTTATACTTTAGTTTGTTTCTTTAACTCTTTAGATTTACTGCCGGAGATGTTCAACTAAAACTTTTTGACAATGTCATCAGTGCGCGAAATTGTGGGAGTGATCCCTGCAGGAGGTCAGGCAACTAGACTTGCCCATCTGCCTTGCAGCAAAGAGCTTTTTCCAATTGGCTGGCATGTCGATAAGAAAGATCACGTCAAACCCAAAGTTGTCAGCCAATACTTGCTTGAAAAGTACAAGGCCGCCGGCATTAGGAAATGTTATTTGATCCTGAGAAAAGGTAAATGGGATATCCCACAATATTATGGCGACGGCGAAGTCGTGGATATGGATATTGCTTACCTAATGATGAACCTTCCTCACGGACATCCATTTACGCTTGACCAGGCTTTTCCATTCACTCGAAATAATCTTGTAGCTTTTGGTTATCCTGATATTTTATTTTCTCCTGAAGACGGATTCAAACAACTCGCCGACAAACAAAAGGCTACAAATGCCGATGTCGTGCTCGGAATATTTCCCATCCGTCAGGATCAACGCTGGACCGACATTCTTGCCTTTGACAACGTTGGAAAAATAAAAACGATCTCCCTTGAGGATCCATCGAAAGCTACACAACGGATAGGCTGGTCCATCGCGCTTTGGACGCCGGACTTCTCAGCGTTTATGCATGACTTTCTCGTTTCCGCCGTAAAGGGTAACAAGCTGACGGCATCAAATGGTAAAGAATATACCATGAACCACATCTTCCAGGCGGCGCTGGAAAGCGGTATGGCAATGGATTATGTAACATTTGATTCCGGATTTGTTCATGATGTTGGTACACCAGACGATCTGTTCAGCGCCCTGCTTGACCTATCCGAAGCCGCGAAGACAATAATGATGGCTCGAAAAAAATTATAACATCTGATCAACGTGGTCTAAACGCACGGCCTTTGTGACTGGCGTGCATCGTTAATGATGTTTCTAAATGGATTCATCTCACATCCTTCATTGTGCCATCCCTACGGGATTTGTTTCCACGCTTTTAATTTAGCTACCAATATTACGTCCCTACCGGGACTCGTTTTTTGGTGCACCGTGTTTTGTGTTATTTGTCCCATCGGGACAATATACTCGTAGAAAACATCAAGCTAGCTTTAAATAAATCCCGTGAGCGATGACACAAATTTCTGGTCCGGAAGGCGGTGGTTAGCCAGCCAGTGAAGCTTCACTCAATATTTTCCTGCAGGTGCAATAATTGCCGAGGTGGCAAATCGCAAGCCGCGAAGCCGTAAAAGAAAATGGTTCGATCGCCTCCGAACTTACGCCCGCCTTAAGGTAGCCAGCGGTAATGTGCGGCCAGAAATTATCGAAAGAGGATTGTTGAATGAAACTGTTGATCCAAACTAACGCGGAGTCATTCGCCGACGAGTTGCCCAGAACGTCAGCACCAGTCGCGTCAGTCGACAACAAAGAAGCAAAAGCATTTACGACGCATTCGTGCAAAGCCTGTAGCTCGTTATTCGGTTCAATGTCGAGCGCTATTACATCCCCCACAGTGGCACCAACGGTACGGATACCCGGAATATTGAGCTTCATTTTTTTGTGCTGCGATCCGATGGTCTTCAATATCGACTGTGCGCGTGCGAGGTCTTCAAGCCTTAGACAACCCATTAAGAGGGAAAGATGGGGAAAGCAATTTTCTTCATCCAGTACAATGTCGGCATTACAAAGTCGCTTGTTTAACGAAATAGCTACATCTGTAACTGGAGCGGGTGGCAGTATGACAAAGTCGACAGCGAACCTTTCCATTGATTTTAGGGCAAGATATTTGAATTTCCACTTAATAGCGCAATCAATTCCATACGCGAGTAATTATGTCTACAGCTATGGTTATGAGTCTTACTATTTTGCTTAAGAAAGATCGCCGTCTCGATCGGAAAGGGCACAAAATGTAACCGTTATAGGATTCTATCCATATGGAACAGGAATTGATTCCATCTCCAAAAAAAACGATCATGAAAAATACTGCATCAGAAATAAAAAATCTTTCGCAAAAAGAGGCGATTGCCAAATTCCAGGAGCTTGCGAATCATGAATCCACCTGTCTCTTTACAACACGATTGACAAGCCTTCCGCTAACGACGAGGCCGATGGCGATACAGGAAGTAAGTGACAACGGTCACTTCTGGTTCTTGAGTGCGAGTGATAGCGACAAGAATCGCGAAATTGCAGCCGACCCGAGAGTGCAATTGTTCATTTGTAATACGTCGAAATACGAATTCCTGTCCATCTACGGCTATGCTACCTTTTCACGCGATCAACAAAGGATTGAAGACTTGTGGAATGACATTGCCAAAGCATGGTTTCCCGAGGGAAAAGACGATCCGAGAATTACCGTCATAAAATTTGAGCCGGAACAAGGATTTTATTGGGACACCAAAAGTGGAAAGCTAGTCTCCCTCATTAAGATCGCAGCATCTGCTCTAACCGGCAAAACATTTCAGGAAGGAGTGGAAGGAAAAATCTCGATGTGAACTCACCACACCACCCACACTCACACCCCAACTCATAACTCATAACTCATAACCCCATAACTCTCATCTAACCGTCTGCGAATCAAAAAATGCCACCGATATAATCCCCTTATATTCCGTATCCGAATACTTGATTAAATAATAGTATTCTCCCGAAGATTCACCATCAGCATACCATTTGAAATCGCGGTCCGTGCTCTTATAAACCTGCTTACCCCACCGGTTATAAATCGATATACCCTCGAAGTGTCCAGTACAATTATCCTTCGGCAAAATATTCACCAACTCGCCGGTCGTTTCATCTTGCTTGACCATAGCAAAGAAATCGTTTAGCCGATCGCCATTGGGAGTAATTATATTGGGTGGCATAAAATCATCATCGTTACGGTCAACATCCTTCACAGTAATATCAACAGCGATGGTATCTCCTTTTTGATTCCAGCAACGATCATCAACAACATTGAAAGTGAAAGTAAATCTGTTCTCATACTCCGAATTTACGTCGGTGATGTTGGCAAACAATGAACATTCCGGCTTCCATGTGAACGTCGTGGACACGGTTCCCCGCCCTTCGGCAGGTGCAAAAATATAGCCTTCAGGTTCAGCTGTTCCCTTAATGTCGATCAGGTTAAGTCGTAGCCAATCAGCCTGAGGAGCGACGTCCGAATCATTACCAGATAGCCCTAACGTGATTTGTTGCCCAAGCTCAATGGAAATGTCATTGTTGGTCATTTGAATCGCAGGGTTAAGGTTCGCGACCAAAAGGTCCGGGCCATGATTGTCAGGTGGATAAAGTTTAACTGTAACATCCAGGGTATCTGCTTTATAAAGCCTGCATTTATTTGCATTGTCAACAACAATGAACTCAAAAGTAAATTCATCTTTCTCCTCCAGGTCCACATTGTCACAAAAGATATTCCATTTAAATGGCGACATGATGCTTCCATTGCCAGTGGCCGTTGGAAAACTCACATCGTAATCCTGAATGTTAAAGCCAATGCCTCGTACGCCAAGGACAAGGTAATCTATGTCGGGATCCTTTCCCGTCACATTAAACGCCAGCGACTCATTGATCTTTCGCTTCAATCCATCAACCGTCCGTTCAAATGGATCAGCAGTAAGATTCGAATCGATAACCGGATCACCATTTCCAGGAAGTTTCACCCGTAACTTAAATGTCATTATATCCGGACTTGAAACATTACATTCATCAACATCTTCGAGAAGGATCTGGATATCAAACTCTGTTTTCCTGCTGAAGTCAAAAACGTCGCAGCGCGTGTCCCATTCAAGATAACCTTCGTATTGTCCGTTTTCGTTTTTTACCTGCACGATCTTCATGCCCACATCTTCCGCCTTAAAACCATTTACGATCACGCCGACGATCAATTGATCTCCATCGTTATCCATCCCGGCAATCGGCCATGTCTTTTTGGTTCCCTCATTTAACAGCTCATCCACATTTGGCGTAGTGAAATATGCGTTGGTGTTTGCCGGCGGTTGAATGTTGACTGTTACTTTTAGTGTATCGAACAAGGGAAGGCTGCAGGCATCATCGTATGCAACAATACCAACCACGAACGGTCCATTGATATAAGGGCACTGGTCAAAACAAATCTGGAAATTTTTTGTGCTGCCATTCACGAGAGTTGCAGACACTACGTCTGGCAATACGCCTCTCACATCTTTTTTGAAACCGATAGGAATGGCCTTGATCCTGATCTTCTCCAGAAAGTTATCTTCTAATTTTAAAGCATCAGGATCGGATACCTGAACCTCAATACACCTGTCACCATCGGCAACGGTATTACTGAAGGTTACACTCATCGTCTCATCAAACGTAAAGCTTGCATCGGTAAGTTTTTTTCCAAGGATTTGAGGCGGTTCGGCCTGGGGGCAGACATCCACCACGAGCATCTGAAAATCCCGGCGCACCTCTCCTATTTTTTCTCCGGCCCGGAATTCTTCACACTTCACCGCAAAGACATAAAGACCTTGTTGGGTAGGCGTAGCTGTAAGGAAACCTTCATCGCTGATCTTCAGGTCCGGTACACCACCAAGAATGTTAGTGAGACTAAAGGGAGGTTTCCAATCAACCGTCGGATAAGGACCAGGAAGCAGTGGAGGAAAAGGATCAATTGAGTGAGTGCTCAACGGTGTGACTAGTGAATATGCAAGCGAATCACCATCGTCATCTATTCCCGCAAAGTCAACATAATAAGGTTTGCGTGGACAAGCATAGTCATTTAGCGGAGGGAACAACCGCGGCGAAGAGTTAATGAAAGGCTTGCCGTCTTTTACTACTGGAGGAAATTCAAGATAGAAAGTTTGACCTGTTGACCTGCTTCCGACTGCCGGATCATCGCTGAAAATATTGGTTATCGTATAATTTCTGCAACAACGCTCCCACACTATATAATAACCCTCCGGATCGTCGTAGCGCTCATCTGAGAGATTCAGTGTTGTAGTGTACACCAGCTTTGAAGTAACGATTTCACCGTTCGAACATTCGGGCTGTGTATAGTCTACATTGGTGATGCTATAAGTGCTGAAAAACACATTTTGCATCAGGAAATTGTCACTCTTTCGATAAATAGCCGTAGTGAAGTTGTTGTCTTTTGCTCCGGGGTTCCCGTTGAGTTCGTCGAAGTAAAGAATCAGGCTGACCCGGTATTGATTTCCTGTAAGATGAATGATTTCAAATTCGCCCCCCACGATATGAGACGCCGTAAGCGGCAGAGAAAAAAGAAAAAAAATAACTGGTAAAATCCTCTTCATATCGTTCCCCAAAGGGAATAAAGATAGAAAATCCCGCCGAGGCAGAAAACCCCCGGGATTACGTAATTTCGCCTCTTTATGAAAAAAGGAGACGTAATACAGGACATTGTAGTCGAAACCATGGCTTCTGAGGGCAAATGCGTTGCGAGAGTGAATGGTTTAGTGATTTTTTTAGAAGGAGGAGCCCCAGGCGACGTGGTGGATGCGAGGCTAACCAGGATAAAAACGTCGTTTCTTGAAGGTAAAGTAACTGCAATAAAGTCGCTTTCGCCCAGACGAGCTGAGCCATTTTGTGTCCATTTCGGTACTTGTGGCGGGTGTTCCTGGCAACACATTGAATACGACACCCAACTTTTGTATAAACAAAAGCAGGTTACTGACAACCTTGAACGGATCGGGGGACTTCAACTCCCGGCAATACAAACGATACTGCCTTCGAAAAACATCCGATTTTACAGGAACAAGCTCGACTATACTTTTTCAGCGCAACGATGGTTGAGCTTTGATGAAATGGCTGAACGAAAAAAACTCGACCCGGAAAATCCCTGGGGCGAAGCGGAGCCTGCTTTAGGTTACCACATTCCGCGTAAGTACGATCTTGTGTTCGACGTCACTGAATGTCATCTTCAACCTCATCCTTCGAATGCGATACGACTGGCAGCTAAAGATGAAGCTATTAAGAATGCAATTCCCTTCTTCGATTTGAGAAAACAAGTGGGCTTCTTGAGGACGTTGACTATTCGCACGGCCACAACGGGTGAGGTAATGGTAATCTTGCAGGTCACTTACGAAAAGATGGAATGGACCGAAAAGATCTTGAACAGACTAGCGAATGATTTTCCATCGATCACATCGTTCCAGTATATTATCAACGGCAAAAAGAATGATACTTTTGCCGATCTCGACATAATATGCTGGAAGGGATTACCCTATATCACGGAGCGAATGCCAAAGCCCGATGCTTCCGGTTGGCTGGAATTCAGAGTCGGTCCAAAATCATTTTATCAGACCAATTCAGAACAAGCATTCGAACTTTATCGTGCGGCCTGGGAGATGGCGGACCTGAATGGAACGGAGCTTGTTTATGACCTTTACACAGGAACGGGAACTATCGCAAATTTCGCCGCGGCTCATGCACGAAAAGTTATCGGACTTGAGTATGTCGCTGCGGCAATAGAAGACGCCAAGATCAATTCGACGATAAACGGCATAACAAATACAGATTTTTACTCGGGTGATATCAAGGATCTACTGGATGAGGGATTTCTAAATACTCACGGCCGCCCTGATACAATTATAACGGACCCGCCACGCGCAGGCATGCACGAAGACGTAACAAAAATGTTGCTGAAGGCCGCCCCCGAAAAAATCGTATATGTGAGCTGTAACCCTGCAACGCAGGCAAGAGACCTAAAGATTCTCGCTGAATACTACGACATCGCAGCCGTTCAACCTGTAGACATGTTTCCACATACTATGCATGTCGAAAATGTCGTAAAACTGATAAGACGTTCGCGCCTTTAGAATTTATCTAGACTGTTTGGGGAAAGTAAAAAGCCCACAGATAAATCCTCGCTGAATGTTCCAGTCAAACCATATCTACTTGAATTGAGACGCTGACAAGCCTGTAATCGATGCCCGTTACTGACAATTTTTCTCCGGCGCAGGGATATTGTAAAGCTGAGGAACTCAATTATATTTACCGGCTGGAAACGTTGTGTGAGTTGGTGTATCTTAAACGATGCAAGTTTCTCCGCGCAAAAGCGGTATCTTAAAAACACTTTCAGCCTCGACAGGAGTATTTCGATTTTTTAGGAAACCGGGCCAAAGTGTTTGTAATTGCGTGCGCATTGATTTTTTAGGGACATAAATCTGATATTGTTATGGAGGTAATGCCGGCTGTTGTTTGCCTTGCAAAACATTATGGAATAAAAGGTGTACTGATCTACATCAGGCTGAAGCTTGGGTTCACCAATGGGATCCACGTACCGCATGTCCTTCATCCGATTAATCTACGGAAGGGCACGAGCGACATTTCTACCTTTCAGGCAATATTTACCTACACCGAATACGAAGTCAATCTGGATTTTAGTCCCACTACAATTATAGATGCGGGTGCGAACGTTGGCCTTGCATCCATTTACTTCGCCAACAAATACCCGAAGGCAACTGTTTTTTGTGTCGAACCGGAAAAGAGCAATTTCGACTTGCTGAAACAGAATGTTGCAATTTATAAGAACGTTCATCCATTGAAGAACGCCATTTCAAATACATCCGGTCAGGTTATAAATGTAGTAGACACGGGAGGCGGAAACTGGGCATTTCGCACAGAAGCGGTCGAAACTTCTCAGGATAAAAAAGTAAGTGACAGCGCGAAGACAATTACCATCACCGATATCTTAAAACAAAACGGTATTGATACCATAGACATCCTTAAGATAGATATCGAAGGTGCCGAAGGACAATTGTTTGAAAGTGGTTACAACGAATGGCTTCCGCGCACTCGTTGTTTAATGATCGAGTTACATGACCGATTTGCACCTGGTTCCTCAAGGAAAGTGTTTAAGGCGATCAGCGAATACAATTTTTCCTATTCTCAAAATGGCGAGAACCTCATCTTTATAAATGAGGATGCCAAGATCCAGCCGACTCAATCAGTAAAGGAACAGAGCGTCGGGGTAAAAGGCTGAAGTCATCCCTATTGGTCTGAATTTCGCAATGGCCATTACATGTCATTAATTCAAGAGAAGATAAAGGAAGTTGTAGAACGAATTTATCTCTTGTGCATTTAAATCTTCCAGCATGTTTCAGCGGGACCTCAGCCAATCTTTGGTCTGGCAGGGGGCTTGCGCGGATTGGGTGCAGGCCCGATGGAACATGCGGGGCCCAACCGGCCCTGGAGGCAATAGCTGTTGTATTCTTTCCGCGCATCTACTTTCCTATTACTGTATAAATTTGTGGGATGCAAAACGACCTGCTCTTTATTCTTTTCCTTCTCTTCTGCGTCTTTATGTTTATCATGTTGGGCCAGAAGCTCCGGATTTCGTATCCCATTTTCCTTGTAGTTGCCGGGCTCGGCCTGGGATTCATACCTGGCGTGCCTCATATATCTATTGACCCGGAGCTGATCTTCCTGATCTTCCTGCCGCCGCTGCTATATGAAGCTGCCTGGTTTACGTCGTGGGCAGAATTCTGGAAATGGCGACGCGTCATTGCAATGCTCGCCTTCGGTCTGGTATTCGTGACTGCAACTGTGGTAGCGTACGCATCATATGTTATGATCCCGGGCTTCACCCTGGCAATGGGATTTCTGCTAGGAGGAATCATTTCACCGCCAGACGCAGTAGCGGCAACATCCGTACTCAAAAATATCAACGTGCCCCGGCGCCTTGTTGCAATTCTGGAAGGCGAAAGCCTCGTGAATGACGCCTCTAGTTTAATTGTTTTCAGGTTCGCACTTGCTGCTATGCTCTCCGGACATTTTGTTCTTCAAGAGGCAGTTATGGATTTCTTTCTTGCTGCAGGTATGGGTATCGTTGTAGGATTGGTCGTTGCTCAGATCATGTATGTAGTTCATAGATATCTTCCCACAACCTCAAGCATAGACGTTTCATTGACATTAATGACGCCGTACTTTATGTATTTAGCGGCCGAATATTTTCATTTCTCGGGTGTTATGGCTGTAGTAAGCGGCGGGTTGTTCCTCTCCTATCGGTCGCATGAAATACTTTCTTCCGGTTCTACAAGGATGCAGGCTCACGGTGTATGGTCCACCACTATCTTTGTGCTAAATGGTTTGGTATTTATTCTGATTGGTCTCGAACTTCCTGTAGTGATCGAAGGTCTTGACGGATACTCCATTCCTGAAGCTATAGGCTACGGACTCGCGATCAGCTTTGTGGCCATAGCAGTGCGAATGCTCTGGGCGTATCCCCTCGCCTACGTTCCTATATGGTTCAAGAGCAGGGTACGGGCCGACAACGTGAATCCAACCTGGAAGGCTCCCACCATTGTTGGATGGGCGGGTATGCGTGGCGTTGTTTCTCTCGCTTCTGCACTTTCCGTTCCGTTGTTATTAACGAATGGCGAACCCTTTCCGCATCGTAACCTCATTCTGTTCATAACATTTATCGTCATACTTATAACGCTTGTATTCCAGGGGCTCACTCTGCCGTGGGTAATACGCAATGTGAACATCCTCGAGATCGATAAAACGCTTCCCGAGGGACAACAGGAAGCTGGTATACAACTACGACTAAAACGGCGTGCGCTTAATCGACTGACTGAAAAGTTCACTGCCGATATAACAGAAAATGAACTGGTCGGACTTCTGAAAGGCAACCTCGAAAGCGATCTCGATGAAACCCAACAACGCCTTGAATCACTCGAGTGCGATACGCTTGCGCATGAAGAACTGGAACGCTATCATCACGTTCTCCTTGATCTTTACGCCGAGCAGCGCAGAGAACTTTTCAAACTTCGCAAGGAGAAAGCATTCAGCGACGAGGTGATCCGCAAGCAGGAGTTGCAACTTGACCTTGACGAAGCCCGTGTGAGTAATCATTCATTACACAACTAAGAACATAAAACTATGCATGCAGGCAGACACTATAAACTGCGAGAAGTATTGTACTGGACAAGAAGGGAAATCTTTTGGTTGATTCCCCTGGCGACGGTACCAACCATCGTCTATGCAGAATTTGACTTAAAAATCTCACTGCCCTGGCTGCCAATTGCGCTGGTGGGGACAGCAGTTGCATTTGTTGTTGGTTTCAAGAACAACGCTACCTATGGGCGCTTGTGGGAAGCCCGACAAATCTGGGGATCTGTTGTAAATACCAGCCGCTCCTGGGGAATTATGGTGAAAGACTTTATTACTTCGCCCGATCGGTCCACGAACACGGAGGATTTAAACTCTATTCACACAAGACTCATCTATCGTCATATCGGTTGGCTTACGGCTCTTCGATTCCAATTGAGAGAGCCTCGTGCCTGGGAAAACCTGACCCGCAAGTACAATGCAGAGTACAGAAAGCACTACAGCATTCCAGAGCACGAGACAAAACTTGAGGACGAAATCAGCAAGTTCCTGTCACCTGAAGAACTCGGCTATATCCTGAATAAAAAGAACAGAGCCACACAGCTTATTCAACTGCAGTCAGCTGACTTGCGAAAGCTGAGAGAGGCCGGATTTATCGACGGTTTTCGTCACATCCAAATGGAGAATTTACTTGTCAACCTTTATGAACAACAGGGAAAAAGTGAGCGCATCAAGAACTTTCCATACCCAAGACAATTCGCGACGCTGAACTTATACTTCGTTTGCCTTTTTTCCGTTCTTGTACCGTTTGGACTATTGCAGGAGTTCGACAAGCTTGGCGGCTATTTTGTGTGGCTCACAATTCCATTCAGTGTGATGGTAAGTTGGGTGTTCCTGACCATGGAAAAAATTGGTGAAGCAACCGAGAATCCTTTTGAAGGGACACCGAATGATGTTCCCATCGCCGCACTCAGCAGGAACATCGAGATTGACCTCCGTGAAATGCTCGATGAAAAAACTATACCCCCACCTTTAAAAGCTGTCAATGACATTTTGATGTAAACCTCATGAACGAACAAGAAAGCCTCAGGGTCGTCAGGGCTCATTTTCCCAACGCACTCACTACATCTGAAACGGTGCACCGTCTGCTGGATTTGATCCACGGGCACTATAATATTCAACCAAATCAGATCATGTTGGCGGACAGCATTTGCAGCGACGATGTGAACACTATGGAGTATCCGCAGCGTGCATACGAAATGTTAGGACCGTTCAAGATGGGAGGACTGAACGGCTTTCCCTTCACAGGGCTCACCGGCATGAATGCATTCGCGCATCATGTTCCGGAAAATGCAGCTGTATTTATCTATTATGCTCCACACATTGGAATAACTAAAGAAGGCACCACGGGAGAAATTAACCGTGTTGGACAACTCAAGCCATCGGCATGTTGTGGTGCGGCAAAGGCGGCACTCTCGAAGCTACTCAATGGTTCAATCCAGGACGGGGTGATCACTGACCTCGACTATCAGCAAAACACCATCGAACAAATCTTTCATCGTCAGGAGGACAGGATACTCACGTCTGCTAATCCATTGCTGGAAGCTACCGCCGTGATGTATGAAGCGATAAACGAGCGTATCAATTTGCTGGTCTCCAAAACTGAATATCCCTGCAAGTATCTTATTCTCATGGGGGGAATTCTAATCAATGGCGATCATGATATGGGAAGTTTCAATGCCTGCCAGCGATTTGAGGTAATAGATCTTCGTGCGCGCAAGTCAACAGATATGAAGACGCTTTTGCTTCGCTGAAACAGACTGGCCTGCCAGCCATTCGAGGTAATAGATCTTTGTACGCGCAAGTCAACAGATTTGAAGACGCTATTACTTCGCTGAAACAGACTGGCCTGCCAGCGATTTGAGGTAATAGATCTTCGCGCTCGCAAGTCAACAGATATGAAGCCGCTATTACTTCGCTGAAAGCAGACTGGCATTGTTGTATTAAATCAATTGCCACGAACTTCAGTTCATGGATTCATTACAAACAGCAACCCGGGCTTTAGCCCAAGCGATCACACAATGAAATGGATAGTTTTTAATGGGCTAAAGCCCTAAATCATTCCCAACTTTAGTCCACGAGCTAAAGCTCATGGCAATTGATGATGCCCCCACGGTGTCGACTCAGGATGACAGTTCCTAAAAAAAGGATGACGGAACTGGTTCTACAGTTTTGATTGAAACTGATACGTTCACTACCCCTTCCAAACACTCGTTATTAAAATATTTTTGAAATTCTCCTTGAATCCTTCACTCAAAAAACTCAACATCGCTGTTTCAAAGTAAAAGCATGCGACAAAAGTTATTAAGTGAGGGGGCAAATGAACTTAGCTACGAGATCCGTGAGATCGTAAAAAAGGCCGAGCAGCTTAAGAAGCTTGGGTTAAAAATTTCATGGGAAAACATTGGTGACCCAATCCAAAAAAACCATAAGCTTCCTCAATGGATCAAGGATGTTATAGGAGACCTTGTGAAGCAGGACGATGTTTACAGTTATTGTCCGTCGAAGGGCATGCTTGAGACGCGGGAGTTTCTCGCGGCTCAAACCAATGCATACGGCGGAGTTAAGATCACTCCGGAGGATATTTGCTTTTTCAACGGTTTGGGAGATGCCATTTCAAAAGCCTACCAGTTCCTGACGCATACCTCTCGCGTTATCGGACCGTCTCCGGCATATTCCACGCATTCCAGCGCGGAAGCGGCACATGCAAACCATGAACCTTTAACATACAAACTGGATCCGACGAATCATTGGTACCCCGACCTTGACGATCTCTACAATAAGATAAAATACAATCCGAACGTAGTGGGTATTCTTATCATAAATCCCGACAATCCAACGGGAATGGTTTACCCACTTGAAACGCTGAAACGAATTGTCGCCATTGCAAAAGAATTCAACCTGTTCCTCATCGCCGACGAGATATACATCAACATCACTTACAATGGGGCAAGGGCATATTCGCTAGCTGAAATCATAGAAGATGTACCTGGTATTTCCATGAAAGGTATGTCAAAAGAACTTCCGTGGCCCGGGGCAAGATGTGGATGGATGGAATATTATAACAGGGACAAGGATGAGGACTTCGATCGGTTCTGCAACGTTCTTGACAATGCGAAAATGATTGAAGTTTGCTCTACGAAACTTCCTCAGATGGCAATTCCAAAGATCTTTGGAGACACACGATTCAGGATATACCGCGATCAGACAAACCAGAATATCGGCAAACGTGCAAAGATCATTGCCGACATCCTTCACACAGTGCCGGAGCTGACCTTCAATGAAACCTACGGCGCATTTTACAACACCATTATTTTCCGGGAAGGAACGTTGAAGCCAAACCAGAAGATGAAGATCCAGAATGCACAGATACGTTCGCTGGTTGAAGACTGGACTGACCAACCTATACCGCTAGATAAAAGGTTCGTTTATTACCTGCTTGGGGCCAAAGGAGTATGTGTGGTTCCGATATCATCCTTTTGTTCGGAGCTTCAAGGTTTTCGTGTGACCCTTCTTGAAGAGGATGAGGCTGTGATGAAGAAGACTTTCACTTCGATCCGAGATGGCATCGTTGAGTATCTCAATAGCTAACGCTTGTTCTTCTACCTAACATTTGTTTCAACAGTTTTTTCAAAAATATCGGGGCAAATCCTTGAATCATAGGTTATAATTCTTGAGAATTGTAGTCGCACAGAACAATATGTCGAACTCAACAAAAATAGCCGAACGAAGCATGATCTCCAGCAGGGTGATCAATGCTCTTTCTGTGCTTTTAATCGTCGTGATTATACTTAAACCCGCTGGGGCGATGAGATAGATTTGTTTTTAAAAAATTTACGAACCGCCCCGACACTCTCGGGGCGGTTTTGTTTTATATGCTCTAATACAAACTAACAATTGTTATATGTACTACACCAAAGACACGATCCTTTACTTGAATGGTAAGTTCATTAAAGCGGTTGATGCTCATACGGATCTTTACAGCCAGTCTCTGCATTACGGCTTCGGAGCATTCGAGGGCATCCGTGCTTACCAGACAATGAATGGCACGAAGATCTTTAAAGCGCAGGAGCACTTTGAACGACTCCGGAAAAGCTGCGCACTGGTGGGTATCAATTTACAATATGAAACTGAAGAACTGATTCAGGTCGCCTATCAGCTTCTCAGAAAAAACAACCTTTCCGATTCTTACATCCGTCCTCTCGTTTACTGCGGCGCAAACATGACATTAACGCACGCCGAAGACGTCTACCTGATGATGTGTGCATGGGAATGGGATAAATACCATGGCAATAAGATGCTTAAGTTATGCATCTCTTCGTATCAGCGGCCAAATCCTAATTCGCTAAAGATGGAAGCCAAAGTAACAGGCCACTATGTGAACTCTATCCTTGCAACAAGCGAAGCAAAAGTAAGAGGCTACGATGATGCACTTATGCTTGATATGAATGGTTTCATTGGTGAAGCTCCGGGTGCAAACTTCTTCATGGAAAAGAACGGCGTTTTGTATACTCCGTCGCTTGGTCATATTCTGCCAGGTATCACACGCCAAACCGTATTGAATATTTGTCGCGAGTTAGAAATACCAGTAGTAGAAAGAAATATTAAACCTGAAGAGCTCGAGAGCGCAGATAGCGCCTTCCTCTGTGGTACTGCAGCAGAAATTGCCGGCATTGAATCTATCGACGCCAAACCTTTGCAAAAAGAATGGCAGGATAGTTTGGGTGCAACCATTCAGGAAGGATACAGGTGCCAGGTACTCGAGAAATCCTTCAGTTATGTTATCATCTGACAACCAGATGCCGGGAAGTTGAAGTGATCGCAAGATTACTTCATCCTTCCCTTACTAAAGGGACACACACTATTACACACACCTTAACCAGGAAAAATCGAAATGGAGTTAAATAAGTATAGCAAGACTGTCACTCAGGATCCTACACTTCCAGCCGCGCAGGCAATGTTGTACGGGATCGGCCTGACAGAAGAAGACTTGAAGAAAGCGCAAGTGGGGATTGTGAGCACAGGTTACGATGGAAATACCTGTAACATGCACCTGAATGACCTGGCTAAAGAGGTTAAAACCGCAGTCTGGAGTAATGACCTCGTGGGCTTGATCTTTCACACCATTGGTGTCAGTGATGGAATGAGTAATGGAACGGAGGGAATGCGTTACTCTCTGGTAAGCCGCGAGATAATAGCGGATTCTATTGAAGCCGTTTGTGGTGCTCAGTATTATGACTCCGTAATCGCTGTTGTGGGATGTGATAAGAACATGCCCGGATCGGTGATGGCCATGGCCAGAATAAACCGTCCATCTATTATGTTATACGGTGGTACGATTGCCGGCGGCAATTGGAAAGGTCAGGAGCTGAACATTATTTCAGCGTTTGAAGCCTTAGGTCAACGCCAGGCAGGCAAACTTTCTGCGGAAGACTTTAAAGGAATTATTCAGAATTCATGTCCTGGTGCTGGAGCATGTGGTGGAATGTATACAGCTAACACAATGGCCTCTGCTATCGAAGCTTTAGGCATGTCGTTGCCTTATTCATCTTCGAATCCGGCACTTAGCAAAGAGAAATCAGAAGAGTGCGTAGCCGCCGGCAAGGCAATAAAAGTTTTGCTTGAACGCGATTTGCGCCCTCGTGATATCATGACCCGGAAGGCTTTCGAAAACGCAGTTACTGTGGTAATGGTGTTGGGAGGATCTACTAATGCCGTACTTCATCTCATTGCTATGGCTAAATGTGCAGGAGTGAAATTAAGCCAGGATGATTTTCAGAAAATTTCTGACAAGACTCCGCTGATAGCGGACCTCAAACCGAGTGGCAAATATCTTATGGAGGCACTTCATAAGATCGGCGGTGTTCCTTCCGTAATGAAGTACCTTCTTGAAAAAGGATTCCTTCATGGCGACTGCATCACTGTAACAGGAAAGACCATTGCTGAAAATCTGAAGAACGTACCCTCCCTGGATTTCACTACCCAGGATGTTATCCGTCCTTTCGAACAGCCAATCAAAGCCACGGGGCATCTTCAAATCCTTTACGGCAACCTCGCGGAAAAAGGTTCTGTAGCAAAGATCACCGGAAAGGAAGGCGAGAAGTTTAGTGGACCGGCAAGAGTATTTAATAGTGAGTTTGACCTTAACGACGGTATACAACAGGGAAAAGTAAAAGCCGGCGATGTTGTCGTGATACGCAACGTTGGACCTAAGGGCGCTCCGGGAATGCCGGAAATGCTAAAGCCAACTTCCTCGATCATGGGTGCAGGCCTTGGCAAGAGTGTTGCCCTCATAACTGACGGGCGATTCTCAGGTGGATCACACGGATTTGTAATCGGTCACATTACACCTGAAGCGTACGAAGGGGGATTGATCGGACTTGTAGAAGACAACGATCCGATTGAAATCGATGTTCAAAAACATACCATCAATCTTTTGGTGGATGAGAAGATATTGACGAAACGTCGCGCAGTGTGGGTACAGCCCAAATTAAGGGCGAAGAATGGAATTTTATTGAAATATGCGAAACAAGTAAAAACGGCAGCTGATGGATGCGTTACTGACGAAGAATAAACCGGCGATTGAATCCAGCAAGGATAGCAATCAGCCAAAACAAAAAATTACTGGCTCCGAAGTTTTATTGCGCTGCCTGGTGGAAGAAGGGGTACAAACCATCTTTGGATATCCAGGCGGTGCTATCATGCCTGTGTATGATGCACTTTATCACTATGTGGATAAGCTCAATCATATACTTGTCAGGCACGAACAGGGAGCTATTCATGCCGCGCAAGGTTTTGCACGGGTGTCTGGGAAAGCTGGTGTCGTATTTGCGACGTCAGGTCCAGGCGCAACCAATCTTGTAACAGGACTTGCCGACGCCTTGATAGATTCTACTCCTGTGGTATGTATCACGGGACAGGTATTTGCTCATTTGCTGGGTACCGATGCGTTCCAGGAAACTGACGTTGTGAATACTACCATACCGGTGACGAAGTGGAACATCCAGGTGGCTGAAGCCAAGGATATTGCGCCAGCTGTCGCCAAGGCATTTTATATCGCCAACTCCGGAAGGCCGGGACCCGTGCTGGTTGACATCACTAAGAATGCACAAAATGAAATGATCGAAATGGCCGAATACCAGCGTTGTGAGGGTATCCGGACATACAAACCAAAGCCTGCTCTCCAGCAGTCTCAGGTCGATGCGGCGGCGGCTTTGATCAACGAAGCAAAACGTCCTTATATTCTTGCTGGTCAGGGTATATTACTTTCAGGAGCAACAGAAGAGCTTAAAGCATTCTCCGAAAAGACAGGAATTCCAGTAGCGTCTACGTTGTTGGGTTTGGGGGCTTTCCCCACGGATCATCCAAACTACGTAGGGTTCCTGGGCATGCACGGTAACTATGGTCCTAACCTCAATACCAATGAATGCGATGTGCTTATCGGCATCGGTATGCGTTTTGACGATCGTGTAACCGGCAATGTATCCAAGTATGCGCGTCAGGCGAAAGTTGTTCATATTGAAATAGACAAAGCGGAGATCCATAAGATCATCAGGGCCGAAGTAGCGGTGCACGCCGATGCCAAGGAAGCCTTGCAAGCCCTGATCAAGAAGTGTAAACCCAATCAGCATAAAGAATGGATTCACCGGTTTACTAAACTGAATGACATTGAGTATGAAAAGGTCATCACTAAGGAGTTTAATCCGACAAGCGATGCGCTCACAATGGCCGAAGTGGTACATCACCTGTCCAACTTTAGCAATGGTGAAGCGATAGTGGTAACAGATGTCGGCCAGCATCAAATGACGACGTCGCGGTACTACAAGTATAAGAATCCCCGCACCAACGTTACGTCTGGTGGCGCCGGAACAATGGGATTCGCTCTGCCTGCGGCCATGGGCGCCAAGCTCGGTGCGCCGGAGAAAGAAGTTATCGCCGTCATTGGCGATGGCGGTTATCAAATGACCATTCAGGAACTCGGAACGATCATGCAGTACAAAATACCGGTGAAGATCGTTGTGCTCAACAATAACTTTCTGGGTATGGTACGGCAATGGCAGCAACTATTCCATGGCAAGAGGTATTCCTGTACGGAAATGCAAAACCCCGATTTTGTAAAAATTGCTGAAGCCTATAGTATACCTGCACGGAAGGTGGAGAAAAGAGAAGATTTGCAAGGTGCAATTAAAGAAATGCTCGCGGCCAAGACTCCGTACTTTCTTGAAGCCGTTGTGGGAAAAGAGGACAACGTGTTCCCGATGGTGCCAGCAGGTCAAGGTGTAGCAGACGTGTTATTGGAAGCGCCGAAGCCAGCACAATAACACACACTAAAAGAACAATTTATGAAACAGGAATTCACACTCGAGATTCATTCTGATAATAACTTTTCCGTGCTGAACAGGATTGTAAATATCCTGAATCGCAGAAGAGTCAGGATAAAAAAACTTATAGCACACGAAGACGAAAGCGACTTCAAAAGAGGAGTTGCTGTAGTCCTTCTGTTTACCACAGCCGACATGATGGAAAAAGTAAAACATCAGCTTGAAAAACTTATCGAGGTTGAGAACGCAGTGTACTATGAAGGAAGCAGCGAGTACTGCGAGCTGAGCTCTAAACACTCTGGGATAGGGGTATAAGGTATAGGGTATGGGGTATAAGGTACAACGCACGCCTATACTCATGCCCCACTCAGACCTCATAACTTTTAACTAATAAACACACACGCACTCTCACCCTAACTACTAACTACTAAATTCTAAATTCTAAATACTAAGTAACAATGGCAAAGATCAATTTTGGAGGAACGATCGAAGAGGTTGTAACCCGGGAAGAATTTCCAATGGAAAAAGCGCTCGATATAATGAAGAATGAAACGATTGCTATTATCGGATATGGTGTTCAGGGACCTGCCCAGGCTCTCAACCTTCGCGATAATGGCTTCAAAGTAATTGTAGGTCAGCGCAAAGGTTCAAAAACATGGAACAAGGCTGCTGAACACGGCTGGGTTCCGGGCGAAACGCTGTTTGAGATTGAAGAAGCTGCTAAGAAGGGAACAATTATCCAGTTCCTGCTTTCAGACGCTGGACAGATCGAACTGTGGCCAACGATCAAGCCTCACGTAACAAAGGGCAAAGCGTTGTATTTCTCTCACGGCTTCGGTATAACCTTTAAAGAACAAACTGGAATCATTCCTCCTGCTGATGTAGACGTAATACTTGCTGCACCAAAAGGTTCAGGAACCTCCGTGCGACGTCTGTTCCTCCAGGGAAAAGGGATCAATGCCAGCTTCGCAGTTTTCCAGGATGCAACAGGAAAAGCAAAAACAAAAGCAATCGCTTTAGGTATAGGTGTGGGCGCCGGATACCTGTTCGAAACAGATTTCAAAAAAGAAGTATACTCAGATCTTACAGGCGAACGTGGCACGTTGATGGGCGCTATCGCAGGAATTTTTGAAGCTCAGTATGAAGTGCTTCGCGCAAATGGTCACTCTCCATCGGAAGCCTTTAATGAAACTGTCGAGGAATTAACACAAAGTCTTATGCCACTTGTTGCTGAAAATGGCATGGACTGGATGTATGCTAACTGCTCCACTACAGCACAACGTGGCGCACTCGATTGGAAAAAGAAATTTAAGGCAGCAACACTTCCTGTATTCCAGGAACTTTATAAGAGTGTTGCTAGCGGTCAGGAAGCGAAACGTACAATAGAAACGTGTAGCAAGCCTGATTACCGTGAAAAACTCGCGGAAGAATTAAAAGAAGTTCGCGAAAGTGAGCTATGGCAAGCTGGCGCGGCGGTACGCAATCTCAGACCAGAGAAAGCTACCGTTGAAGCAAGCATGATCAATTAACAATCACCTATACCCTGGCATTAACAGTGCCAGGGTTAAATGCACTTCCCGTCATGATGTCGACCTCAAAAACGTACGACCTGAATATCAATGCAGCCGCTTATGCGCTCAAATCGGTTGTTCTTAAAACACCGTTGCAGCATCATCGTAAGCTGTCAGAGAAGTTTAATGCTGAAATCTATCTCAAGCGCGAAGACCTTCAGGTAGTACGTTCTTATAAGATTCGAGGTGCCTATAACCTCATTCAAAGTCTTAGCGAGGAACAGCGCAAGCGCGGAGTGGTGTGCGCCAGTGCCGGTAACCATGCACAGGGGGTCGCATTCGCCTGCAAGTACCTGGATATAAAAGGCGTGATCTACATGCCTGCTATAACACCAAAGCAGAAAATCAAACAGGTTAATATGTTTGGTGGTAACAACATTGAGATAGTGTTGATCGGCGATACATATGATGAGTGCCAGACACACGCTGTCGAATTCAGCAATCAGAACAACATGGCGTTCATCCCTCCTTTCGATCATCTCAAAGTAATTGAAGGGCAAGGAACCGTAGGTAAAGAGATACTTGATGAGACATCAAACATCGATTACATCTTTATCCCTATCGGAGGCGGTGGACTCTGCTCAGGTGTTGGTCAATACTTCAAAGTTTTCTCTCCTCAGACCAAGATCATCGGCGTCGAACCGTTAGGAGCCCCATCGATGAAGGAAGCGCTCAAAGCGGGCAAACCTGTGATATTGGATCATATACAGAAGTTTGTTGATGGCGCTGCAGTAAAACGCGTGGGTGATATCACGTTCGAACTTTGCAAGGACACCTTAACAGATATGCTTTTAGTACCTGAAGGGAAAGTAAGCTCGACTATACTGCAACTTTACAACGAGGATGCTATCGTCGCGGAACCTGCCGGCGCTTTGTCAATAGCTGCGTTGGAGCAGTATGCAGAACAAATCAAAGGCAAAAAGGTTGTTTGTATCCTCAGCGGCGGCAACAACGACATCGACCGGATGCAGGAGATCAAGGAACGGTCACTGCTTTACGAAGGTCTCAAACATTACTTCATCGTACGCTTTGCGCAACGTCCCGGTGCGCTGAAGGAGTTCGTCAACGACATCCTCGGACCAAACGATGATATCGTTCGTTTTGAATTTATTCAGAAAAACAACAAAGAAAGCGGTCCCGCACTTATCGGTATCGAAGTGAAATCTAAAGAGGATTTTAATGCGCTGATTGCACGTATGGACGGCCACAAGCTGAACTATACGCTGGTAAATCAGAATGAGAACTTGTTTGAGTATCTCGTTTAGTGTGAGTGGCATTGAGGTGCCTAGGTGCTAGGTAGCTGGGGCACATCTAAAAAAATCATCATTAAAGAACGCGATCCCATATCCTACGCGAAAATCTGTTCGAGTACCTTGTCTATGTTGGTACAAGGGCATAAAGTATAAAGGCGCCTAGGTATCCAGGCAGCCAGGTACCCAGCTACCTGTCTTAAAATTCAAAGTTCGGATTTTGCCACCCCATGGGAATATCGGCCTCATAGTTTCGGTCAGGAGTTCTGATACGCATTTCCAGTCGGCCTTCGATACGAAATCCAAGCGACTGGTAAAGCTGGATTGCTTTCATGTTACCTTCTCTGGCGATCAACTCAACTTTTCCAATATCCATACGGTTGCGTCCAATCTCCTCCAAAAAGATCGTTAGGATCGTTCGTCCTATTTTCTTGCCCTGAAATTTTGGATGCACAAGGATTGTAACGTCCCCAAGCACGTGTTCAAAAACAGAAATGCCCGATTTGTATCCATGGATCTCAGCTACAAGTTCGTCGGGGTCGTCGGGATTTTCTCCAACGATGATCAAGCCTGAAGCAAGACTTTTGATAATAACGTCCTTTACATAATCTTCCGTGATCTCGTGTTCGAGTCTTGCAATCCCACCTTCTTCCCGTGCAACGTTTTTGTAAAGTTTGATTAGTCTGTTTAAGTCATCAATATCGGCAGTACGGAAACGCATTTTTTTTGTTAAAGTAATGGAATTTTTACAAAGCGACTATGCGTCCAGCTGACGATAAAAGGTTTTCAGCAAGATTAGTCCCAATTAGGAATCCTGTTGATTATTTGTGTTTTTCCCGCTGATCTTCGCTGATTAAAAGACACGCTGATCTTCGCAGATTCTGTTCCGCGTAAATCTGCGCCTGCCCCGAGCTACTCGGTGGTGGATTCAATCTGTGCCATCTGCGGGAAATTGCATTTCAGAGTCCTTTGACGCGAGAAACTAAAGATCATTCGTCGTGGGCGGGCCGAGGTCGTTTACTTCTCTGGATTTTCTTGAGCAGACGTTCCTCCTTAATGACTTTGGTTAGGTTTTTTTGGGCAACATAAAAACGTTGTTGGTAACCATTGATAGACGGTGAAAGGTTGATCATGTTTTCCATAACTGCGCTTTTTAACCAAGACAATCACAGAGTCGTTAACCCCTACTTTTTATTTTTTTTCCCCGTGCATTCTGCCCCGTACCAATCCGTTTTGTTGTTTATTACAACGTTTCCATCGTGGCCACGATAGAGTGAGCCATCAATGAGTCATCAACTCACCCAAAAAGCAGCATGCCCTCACTTTCCGGAAGGCATGCTTCATGATGACACGATCCAAATCACCAAATCACCAAATCACCAAATCACCAATCACAAATCACAAATCACAAATCACAAATTTCATAGGTTGGGTTGCGGCGTCGTTCTAAGATAAGGCTTGATACGCTTGTGACCTTTCGGGAATTTTGCAGGTATGTCCTCATCTTTAATTGCGGCCGTAATGATCACATCCTCGCCGTGCTTCCAGTTTACCGGCGTTGCAACGCTGTATCCAGCAGTTAATTGAAGGCTGTCAATAACACGGAGTATTTCATCAAAATTGCGACCTGTAGCTGCAGGGTATGTTATCGTCAGTTTGACTTTTTTGTCCGGGCCGATTACAAAAACTGAACGTACTGTAAACTTGTCGGTAACGGCCGGATGTACCATGTCGTACAGGTTTGCGACTTTGAATTCGGGGTCGGCGATCAATGGATAGTTCACAACTGTCTTTTGCGTTTCGTTGATATCACCGATCCACTTCCGATGCGAATCCAGGGGATCAGCACTCAGCGCTATTACCTTTACGTTACGCTTGTCGAAGTCGCCCTTCAATTTTGCAACTTCACCAAGTTCAGTTGTGCAAACCGGAGTAAAATCTGCAGGGTGTGAGAATAGTACCCCCCAGCTCGAGCCAAGCCATTCGTGAAATTTGATGGTTCCTTCCGTTGTCTCCGCAGTAAAATCGGGTGCGAGTTCGCCTAGTCTGATTGCCATATGTTATGCTATTTAGGGTTTATGATTTTTTTTAAGTCTAACTGTGAATTTGAGACTATAGTTTAAAAAGATCAATAAAAAGATTGGCCTTTTCCCCTTTTTAAGGGACCTTCTTTTTCTTCGCACGGAGTTTTGTCTCCATTTTCACCATATCCTCCAGTGTATCACCTTTGAGCATTTCCACTGTAGCGTTCCTGACCTGCAAAAATGCGTGTCTTACGCTGCAGGTCTCTTCGTCTTTGCATTCTTCGCATCGTTCGTAAAACTTGAATGTTGCACAAGGCACCGCAGCGATCGCGCCGTCAAAGAGTCGCACTATTTCGGCAAGATTCACCTCAGATGGTGCGCGCCTGAGCATATAGCCGCCACCCTTTCCTTGTTTGCTTCCTAGAATTCCCGCCCTCTTTAAATCCAATAATATCGTCTCCAAAAATTTTTTAGGAATCGAACAGGCCACTGAAATATCTTTGATAAGGAATTTGCTCGAAGGGTTCTTCGACATGTGGACGAGTGCATGAATGGCATATTTACATTTCTTCGAAAGCATAATTAGGACAATTTAGTAATTTAAGGGTTCTCGCTGTTGGGGGGCGATTATAGGCCGAGATAGCTCAGCGGTAGAGCAGCTGTTTCGTAAACAGCAGGTCGTGGGTTCAAATCCCATTCTCGGCTCGGAATACTTGGCTACCTAGGCACCTAGGTAGCTAAGTAGCCTTATCCCTCCCCAAGAATAAATTCCAGACCGTCCTCGAACGACTGAATGGCTGTTCCCATGTGCTCCATTCCCTCGTATACTCTAATCCTCGGATTAAGACGTTCATTGTCCAACAGAACCTGGCCAAAATCCGTGAATTTATTCTGGGGATCCTCAGCCGACTCCAATTCGCCCCGGCTCAAATAGACCTGCCTCTTTTTTGTTTCGGGGCCCATGAGGTTTTTGAATCGTTCTACGACGTAAAAGTTGTTGTACCATAATGAAGGACTCGCAGCGACATAGTGATCGAAGGCCGGATCTCCCTGCATATCCGCTAACAAACTATACAGCACAAAATACCCACCAAGTGAATGCCCCATAATTATCCTGTTTAACGTGTCAGTCCTGTACGTTCGCGTGATGTAAGGCTGCAGTTCCATCTTAATGAACCGATAGAATCGTTCCCCTCCTCCACTGATCTTAAAACTATCGGCCGGGGGTGCTTCAGGAAATGTATAGTCACGTTTTCGCAAAGAATCCATCGCGTAAGCATTGTCATAACCGATCCCGACTACGATCGCATCAGTTATTTTCTTTTTATTCACAAGTCTTTCAACCGATCCGGATATCGGGTCAAAAAATGCGTTGCCATCCAAATGATAGATGACCGGGTATCGCCTTAGTACGTCACGTTCGTAACCCTTAGGCAACCGGACAAATACGCTAAATGGTTCGGGTGCAATATCTGATTGTAAAGTAATTGCCGGAACCGACTCAACGTCATCGGGTTCATCTGGAGTATTGTTGTCAACGAGTGCGGTGACATAGAGGCAATAGTGATGCGGCGGAGAGGTCCACTGACCCAAGCTATTCCGACGAAAGAAACTCCCGGACCTCCCTCCTATTTTGACTTCATAAAGGATTTGCTTGAGATCATCTTTTTTGTGTTCCCGAATGAACTCAATAGCCGCGAATACTTTGCCCTTTAGTAAGATGTTGTATTTGGACAATTCAAACGTCAACCAGCCTTCCTTTACAGGGTGCCTCTGAAGGATACTTTTTTCAAATATCCTTTCCTTAGGGCGATTGTTTTTGTTATCGTATCGATAAAAGTTTATTCTGAAGCTGGCGCTGTCCCCTCGCGTTGCATTGATGTGAAGATTTACAGAAGTAATCTGAACTGTCTTCTCTCCCAAACGAATAACCTGTCCTATTTCAAAGCTATCATCCGCTTTGAAAATGCCGTCTGTAAAGTGAATCAGACCCCGGGTCTTTATTCCGTATTTCCTTTGAACAAGTTTTTGTTCACTTATCACCACTTCATCTAACGTTGTTATTTTTTCAATAAGGCGGATCGTTATGCTCTGACTGGGATCGATCTCCCTTAGCGGAATGTTCAACTCGTGATAGCCCACAAGGGAAAAGGTGATAGTATCGGCGGCAAATTCAGTGGGAATGAGAAGAGTAAAAGAACCATTTACCTGCGACGCCGATCCAATATTTTTTTCCTTGATCCCTACATTAACGTAGGCCAGGCCATGGCGGTGAGCGGCGTCAACAACTTGCCCCCGGATCGTGATTTGAGACCATGATGAGATACTGCATCCGGTTGCTACGAGTAAAAGAATACTTTTGACTAGCATGAGTCGATGTGGAGAAATTCTGTCCTTATTGTCAATTACAACAGGATGAGATTTCTGAAAGAAAAGTTGCAAGACGGATCGGTTTGGGGCAATCTTCGTCTCTTTGGTGGATTTCCATAAAGACTTTGTTAAATCTCCAAAGCTTCTTACTTTTGTCGCCCTCGCAAGCGAAAAAATGCCCAGGTGGCGAAATTGGTAGACGCACTACTTTGAGGTGGTAGCGCCCGTAAGGGTGTGCTGGTTCGAGTCCAGTTCTGGGCACCAAAAGCTTCCGATGGAAGTCAAATGTTGGGATGCGGAAGTGTCCCAACATTTATTATTTATGCCGAAGTGGTGAAACTGGTAGACACGCACGTTTCAGGGGCGTGTGGCGCAAGCTGTGCGGGTTCGAGTCCCGCCTTCGGCACTCTATACTAAGAGAAAGGGATGCACTGGCGGCGTCCCTTTTTTATTTATCAAGCTATTTTTTCTTCAGACGTTTTATCTCCTCTTGAAGCGATAGGACCGTATGGGCTAATTGATCGGCGGATCCCGACGACGTGCCTTGCGGATCCGGAAATTGATTGGAGAAAAACGCCTTCGCAAACCAAACCTCCAAAACATCTTCTATATCAACTGAATACGGTTGGTATTGACGGTTATCGGATACCAGCAACAATTTCGCTTCGTCTCCCGCGAAATTAAAGACCCGTTTAAAGACAATTCCATCCTGTTTCGTTACCAGGATATAAAGCTTTCCATTTTTGATTGACGCAACATCGTCAAGGTATTCTCCGAAAATGATGCTGCCTGGCTGTAATGGCAACATTGAATCTCCCTGGATCTCAAAGGCGCGGTATGTTTTGTTCTTTGGTAATACCGGCATGCTGATCTTAGGAAGCTCTTTCACATATTCCACGTCCTGATAGCCCGATAAGTATCCGGCGGATGCCTTTTGTGTGACCAACTCAACGTTCTCTTTGTTGGCAGAGTCAACCGTGATCGCCAGGATCTCCCTTCCCCGGGATGTAGAGCCCACCTTTCGATCTTTGTCGCTCCGACTCAAGTCGAGCCTGACCAGATCATCAAGATTCACGTTAAAGATTTTTGTGATATCGAGCAGTGACGCCAACGGAGGGGTTGAGCGCTCCTCTTCGTATGCACCGATGGCAGCTTGCTTTAGACCAAGTTTTTCGGCCAGCTGCTTCTGAGTCATGTTTTGTTGGGCTCTTAAGAACTTCAGGTTTTTATTAATGAATGCCATATCAAAAAAATAAAAGTGAGTAACAAATTATCACAATCTCATCGCTTAATGTTCCACGCGACACTCTTCTTTGAGCCAATGTCGGCCGAAAAATTTGTGCGTACGTCAACAACAGAGCGATTTTTCATTGAACTACCTGCTGACCGACTTTCTCCGTCGCCTAAACCTCCCGCGAGAGGCGGAAAGGTCTAGTGAAGAGAGCGCCAACCCACAAAATATTTTAATGTCAATACAAAAATCGCTCGACGTCATCAATTTCCCCAGCCTTCAGGCTGGGGTTGGCCCCACTCCAGCTCCCATCCGCCCACGGCGGACAAGGAGATGGAAGGGATTTGTTGCTATGGCATTAACAACGATCAAAACTAAAAAAATTAGTTTAAAAGAAAAAACAATTTCTAATAATTTTAGTTAATTAGTGGTGTGGAACGAAACATCATTCATCTCGATCTCGATGCATTCTTTGTTGCTGTGGAGTGCAAAAACAATCCCCGGCTTCTGGGGAAACCTCTTATTATAGGCGGGAGCAGCCGCCGTGGCGTTGTGGCTGCATGCAGTTATGAGACACGGAAATTCGGCGTTCATTCTGCCATGCCTATGTATCTCGCCCTCCAACTTTGCCCTGACGCTAAAGTGATATCCGGCGATATGGAGTCATATAGTAAGAATTCCCACGAGGTAACAGAGATCATCGCCGAGTCCTCGCCTCTTTTTGAAAAATCTTCTGTCGATGAATTTTATATTGATGCCAGTGGAATGGACAAATACTTCGGCGCCTTTAAATGGGCCGTTGAACTTCGAAGAAAAATAATAAAAGAAAGCGGGCTGCCTATTTCTTTGGGAATGTCTATAAACAAACTGGTGTCCAAAGTGACCACCAACGAATTCAAACCCAACGCAGAAAAACAAATCCCACCTGGTACAGAAAAAGATTTTCTCGCTCCCCTTTCAGTCGACAAGATCCCGATGATCGGAAAACAGACGTCATCTTTTCTTTATGATATGGGCGTTCGAAAAGTGGAAACCTTGCGTGAGATGCCTTTGAAGTTTTTGGTGAGTGCGTTCGGAAAGAATGGTATAAGTCTCTGGAACAAGGCACACGGCATTGATGAATCTCCCGTCGTGTCCTATAGCGAGCAGAAGTCCATCTCAACAGAGTGTACATTCGAAGAAGATACGATTGATGTAAAACGACTGAAGTCAATTCTGATTGCCATGGTTGAAAAGGTAGCATTTCAGCTGCGCGAGCAAACAAAACTTGCGTGCTGCGTAACGGTGAAGATTCGCTACTCAAATTTCGACACCGAAACCAAACAAATGCAC